>WNFW01003567.1_pt1 | contig 10823 bp, 8 predicted proteins | sample 5400131 | NCBI WGS metagenome assembly WNFW01 (sample SAMN13153362, study PRJNA577476) | soil metagenome | isolation source: 20 cm soil or saprolite under grassland replicate 1 | place: USA:California | collected 2016-06-15
GGAATAGCGAGGACCGAACACCAGTGGCCAAGATGGCCTGCGTGCTGCTTTCCGACTACAGTTCCGCAACCACCGGCGAGATTGTGCACGTCGACGGCGGCTACCACGCGATGGGCGCGGAGGTCGCCACCGAGCCGCCCGACTAAGGCATGTAGCGCAAGCCGAGCGAGAGCAGCTTCTGGACCGAGCCATCCAGCTGCGCGCGCGGATAGCTCCCGTTCAGCACCGCGGCGTGGATCGCGGCGTAGGTGGCGTCCGCGACCGCGATGTCATGGGAGACGATCACCATGTCGCCGCCGCTCTTGAGAAAGCGGACGGCCGCCACCGGCGGCGGATACTCCGGACTAAGCGCCCCCAGCTGCAGGTCGTCCGAGATGATCACCCCCTGGTAGCCGAGGCCCTTGGGCACCGCGATCGATGGCACCGTAAGGTGCCCAACCACGACGAACTCCACACGGGCAGCGATCAAAGCCCGAAAGTCCGCTCGAGGCTGAGCGGCCGCGTACATGCCCGCGGCATGGATGCCGGCAACAGCCGCCGTCACGTCCTGAGCATCGGCCACCGGTAGCAGGTCGATGTCGAAGCCAAGCGACTTCATTTCCGTCGACATCGCCGCCATGTCGGATTGGCCGGTCCCGCCTTCCTGGTCGGTCGCGGCCATCAACGGATGCAGCATCACGCCTCGGACCGACTGGATCAGCAGGCGGATGGCGGTGGCATCCCCGCCGTTCTGATTGATGGAAACGATGATGAGGCCGCCGAACTGGTGCTGGCGCCAGTCCTCGAGGAGGGCCGGGGTCAGCGGGCCCGTGAAGCCAACCATCATGACGGCACCGATCTCCTGCTGGAGGGTCATGCCGCCCGGGCCCAGCGCAGCGTCCTGGTTGGCGCCGCCGGCAGCGGGCGACGCAGCGGGCGAGGCGGGCCTTTCGACCGTGGCCGTTGGCGCCACCGAGTGCGAGGTCGCCGCGACGTGCGACCCGCAGCCGGCCAGCACCAGGATCGAGGACAGGGCGACCGCTCGGCGCATGCCAGCCGGCAGTGTACAGCGGAAACCCACACCCTGCCGTTCCCCAGGGGGACGGAAATTGAAGGCGTAACCTGCCAGCGAATTAAGTCGCAGGCAACTTTCTCGCCGTCGACCTCAAGGACCGCTGGTGCGTCCCCTTTCCAGCGGTCCTTACTCTCTGGTCAAGCCGCCAGCGCCTGGGATCCGCAAAGAGCCGCAGGCCGAGCGCGGCGAGCAGCACAGCGCCGAGCGCGTTCGTCCAGGGCCGGGAGGGGGTGTCGCGGATGGGCGGTTCGACGCCGATCGGGCGCAGGCCACGCAGGTGTCGATCGAAGAGCGCCGCGACCTCCGCGTCGGGCAGGATCCAGCGCTGCTCGAGTGAGGCTCGCCCATGGGCGAATTCGACAACCATGAAGCTGTTGTTTCGGCCGCCCGGGAAGTAGATGAAGGTGGTTTCGAGGAGGCGAGCCCATGGGGCCGTCACGAAGGCCGGGCCGAGATGGCTCACCTCGATGCGGTAGTGGGGCAGCATGACGGCCGATTCCTCGATCGCCTGGGGCGGCCCCTCGGTTGCGCCGTCGATCTGGGTGACGAGTGCCGCGGAAGCTCGTTGGTCGTCTAGCGAGCGGGCCTGGAAGTCCCGCACGGCTCCGTCGGCGCCGAGGATGCGGATCTCCAGCGGACCAAGGTCGGGAAAATGATTCGTGGCCGCCGCCGGAACAGCGGTCAGACCGGCCAGCCCAAGGGCCATCACGGCCGCCCAGCCGCATCGACGCCATGTCCGGCGCACGCCATCCCGATTATGGGCGTTAGTGCGGGGTGATGGGCTTCGGCGTTGGTGCCTGGGCAGGTGGCGCCGGCTTGGGAGCAGGCGCTGCCGCCCTCGCGGCGAGGGTGCACGGCACGCCGTCGACCAGCGTGTCGGCGTAGGTCAGGTTGTAGGGGTTGTAGCTCCCGAAGCGGCAGGTCGGCCAGGCCAGCAGGGTCGACCGGACGTTCTCGGTCCCCGGCAGGAAGTAGTTGTCGCCGATCTGGTGCACACCGGCGGGCTTCGCGTACCACTGGTCCGGGGTCGTGGCCAGCGCCTGCTGCATGAACTTGTGCCAGATCGGGGCGGCGCCCACGATGCCGGTCGAGTTGTGGCTGAGTGGGGTGTTATCCGGGTTGCCGATCCAAACCGCGGTCGCCAGCGTGGGCGTGAAGCCGACCGTCCAGTTGTCGCGGAAGGCCTGGGTGGTACCGGTTTTGGCGCCGACGTGCCGTCCGGGCAGCGTCAGGTCGCCGTGGCAGCCGAACGACATGCAGCGGTTGCGGTCGTCCGACATGATGGCCGCGATGATGTACGCCACATCCTCGCTGATGGCGCGGTAGGCATTCTTGGCGGGATCGTAGGTGAAGACGTCCTTGCCGGTCGGGTCCTTGATCGACAGCACCGGCGCCGGCATGTGTCGGACGCCGAGGGTCGCAAGAGTCGAGACCCCGGTCGCCATGTCGAGGGGCGTCACTTCGTAGCCGCCCAGTGTGAGGCTGAGCGAGTAATTATCATCGGGCTGCGTCAGGTGGGTCACCCCCATCCGCCGGGCCACGCTGAGCACGTTCGGTATCCCGACGCGCAGCTCCGTCTTCACCGCCGGAATGTTGAGCGAGTTGCCCATCGCCATCTTCAGCGGCAGCACGCCGTGATACCTGAGGTCGTAGTTCAGCGGAGCATACGGCTCGAAGCCGCTGGCGCCGCCCCAGGTCGGAAAAACTAGGGGGGCGTCGAGCACGGGGGTGATCATGTTGAACTTGCGGCTCTCGATCGCGGCCGTGTAGGTGAAGATCTTGAAGGTCGACCCTGGCTGGCGCGGCGTGTCCGCCATGTTGATCCAGCCGCCCGGCCGGTTGTAGTCATTGCCGCCGACCATGGCGAGGATTTCGCCGGTCTGAGGATCCATGCTGACCAGTGCGGCGTCGTGGAAGTTGTAGTAATTGCCCTTTTGGGCGATCTGGTCTCGTACCACCTGCTCCGCCATCAGCTGCAGGTTGAGATCGAGCGAAGTGTAAACGCGATACCCGTGCCGGTCCCCCGGCTCGATGTGGTACTGCTGGCGCAACGTCTTCAGCACGTAGTCGACGAAGTAGGGGGCCAGGAAATGATTGGTGGGCGGATAGATTTGCAACCTTGTCGCGTAGGCCGCGTCAGCTTCCGGCTGGGTGATGAAATGGTTGTCGACCATCGCCGTAAGCACCGTGAACTGGCGCTCCTTCGCCGCCGGCAGGTTGATCAGCGGGTTGTACTGCGTGGGCGCCTGCGGCAGCCCGGCGAGCATGCTGGCCTGGGCGAGCGTTAGGTCGTGTGCGTTGGTTTGAAAATAGCTGTGGGCGGCGGCCTCGATGCCATACGTCTGGCTGCCATAGAAGATGGTGTTCAGGTACATCTCGAGGATCTGCTGCTTCGAATAGTTGCGATTGAGCGCGAGCGCCAGGGCCGCTTCTTTCGCCTTGCGCTGGAGCGAGTTGTCCGGGTGTGGTCCGATGAAGAGCTGCTTGACGAGCTGTTGGCTGATCGTGCTGCCGCCTTGCTTGATGCCGCGGTGGGAGTAGTCGGCGAGCGCCGCCCGCATGACGGCACCGAAGTCGACGCCGCTGTTCGCGTAGAAGGTGTGGTCCTCGACGGCGATCGTGGCATTGATCACGTTGGGCGAGATGTAGCTGAGGGGAACGACGACGCGGTGATCGCCCTGGTCGCCGACGTCGGCAAGCAGGTTGCCACGCCGGTCGTAGATCAGCATGTCCTGGGGCAGGCTGGTGGATGCAAGCCCCAGGACGGACGGGAGATCGCCGACCGTCTGCGCCGCGATGGCCGGTACCGTCATCAGGGGCAGTGTCAATGTGGCGATCATGCCGATCATCACGTTGCGCTGCAGCGTGGCGCGACGACGCCGGTGCCACTCGCGCAGGTGGTAGTCGGTGTGCCGGTACGAGTGTCGGCGCCCGTAGCAGCGCCTCACGGGTTCACCAGACCGTATGCCCCGGCCGCCACCAGCCATCCGAGGATCAGAAAGAAGAGACTCCAGGCCGCGAAGCTGGCCAGCCAAAGGGCGGCGCTCCGGGTCCGACGTCGCCGGTTGCGGCGGTCGATTCGATGGCCGTGTCCGACGGCTGAACGCTGCGCCCCCGCGATCGCCATTGCTGCTTTCCCTGCCCTGACGTGTATTGCGTTAGTCTCTGCGTCACCAGATTGTCACGCAGTGTTGGGCGTGTCAAGAAACAAGTTTAGTTATAGTCGCGCACTACCCCTCGAGGCAGTTATTGGCCGGCGGCGGCGCGGTCGACGATGTAGCGGAGCTCGCCGTCGACCGGCTGGACGTGGCTCGCCGGGAGCGCCGGGTCTCGGCGCCGAACCCGAGCCAGCGCCTCCCGCTTCGAGGCCCCCTGCACCATGAAGAGCAGCGCGCGCGCCGCGTTGATCACCGGCAACGTGAGGGTCAGGCGCTCCAGCGGCGGCTTTGGCGCGTCGTGGACGGCCGCGATAAGGGCGTGCGTCTCCCGCAAGGCCGGATGGCCCGGAAACAGCGAAGCCGTGTGCCCGTCCTCGCCCAGACCAAGATGAATCACATCGAACCGCGGGCGGCCGGCGGCATCGGGGGGAACTCGGCGCAAAGTGGGCGTCGGGTCCCCCACCAGCGGAAAGACCTGCTCGGGCGGGATCGGCACGTGGTCGAGGAGCGCGGCCTTCGCCATGGCATAGTTGCTGCCCGGGTCGTCGAGCGGCACCTGCCGCTCGTCCGACCAGTAGACGAAGACCGACTCCCAGGGGACCGTGTCGCGGTAGGGTGGCAGGGCGAGCTGCTCATAGCAACCTCGAGGCGTCTCGCCGCCGGCCAATGCCAGGTAACAGGCGCCGCGGCTGGCGACAGCGCCGGTAATGCGCTCGCCGGTCCACGACGCGGCCGCCTCGGCAAGCTCGGCCGGTCCCGGCACCACGACCGAGATGACCGCCGCGGTCATCGGCTTTTTTTCTTCTTCTTGCTATTGAAGGCCCGCTGAGCCGACTTGATCTCCTTCCAGGCGGCGGCCGGGCCACGCCAGCCCTTGATCTCGGGGTTGCCGCCGTCGAGCATCTTGTAGGTGTTGAAGAACGCCGTGATCTCGAGCTTCCAGTGATCGGCAAGGTCGGCGAGGCGCCCCACGCCGTCGAAACGGGCGTCACGGGCCGGGACCATCAGGACCTTGGCATCGGGACCCTTGTCGTCCATCATGTCGAGCACGCCGATGGGGCGGGCCAGCTGCACCGAGCCCGGTAGGCCGGCTTCGTACGCCAGGAGCAGGACGTCGAGCGGATCGCCGTCGCCGGCCAGGGTGTCGAGCACGAACCCGTAGTCGGTTGGATAGACGACCGACAAGCTCAGCACCCGTTTCATCCGCAGCCGGCCGGTTTTTTCATCGAACTCATACTTCGAGCGGCTGCCGCGAGGAATCTCGATCACCACGTCGACGGTACGGCCTTTGGCTGCGACGGTCACTGCAACGCGGCGGCCAGCGCCCGCTCGAAGAGGACGTCGTGGCCGGGCAGGGTGAGCTCGATGCCCAGCAGCTCCTCGGTCGCGCGCGACTCCAGCCGCACGGTTCGCTCGGCAAGCTCCTGGTCTCCGAGCCGGATTTGCGTGGAAAGGCGTCCGCCCCGAAGCCGGCTCATGCTGAAACGAGCGGGGCCCTCATCGCCACCGGTGTAGATCAGGAAGCGATGGACGCCATGCTCGAGGGAATCATCGGGTCGAAATTCCAGCGGCACGTCCAAGCCCACGGTCGCCATCCGGCTGCGGATCCACCCACCCAGCAGCCGCGCCTGGGCGGTCGACCCGTCACTGCCATGAAAGATGGAGACCCCACGAATGTGGGCCAGGCGAGCGAGCATGTTGGGCATGTCGAAATACTGCGCCGCGACGTGCCGCCACGCCATCAGCCGTGCCCAGTTGAGGTCACCGATGGACGCCTGCGCTTTCTGCCGGCGGGCCACCTCGAGCAGTCGTTTCAGGTCTTGATCGTCGAAGCCCTCATCGGTGTCCACAACGAGACGGTCGGCGAGCTCGCAGAGGTCGTCGAACAAGGGGGAATCGAATTGGGGGCGCCCTGGCCACCAGAGAATGACGGGAAGATCGGAAATCAGCAGCGGCGCCGCCAGGCTCGCCAGGTGCCGGGCGGGCTCGCCGTGTGCATGAAGGATCACGCGCTCGGTGCTGACCCGGTGGCCGCTTTCGGTTCGCTCTTGCGCGGATACTTCGGCCTCCAGCTTGTCGGCCTCGCGGGTGTGCTGGGCGAGCAGGATCAGCGTCCGGGATGGGTTGGTCACCGAGAGGCGATCCAGCACGCTGGTGACAGCGCCTAGCTCGGGCTCGTTGCCGACCACGGTGATCAGGTTGAGAACACTGGCCCGGGCTTCGGCCGCCGCGTGCTGCGCCGCCTCGCTCTCCTGGCCGTCCGTATGCAGTCCCCAGCGCACCTGGTCCAGCTCTTCCTGGATGGCGTGTACGTCGACAAAAGTCCGGGCGCTCAGCTCCGTGTGATTGCTGCTCACGGCCGCCGCCAGCGCCGGCCGTCCCGCTCGATCAGCGCGTCCACCTCGGCCGGCCCCCAGGTCCCGGCGGGATAGTTGGGGAACGCCGGCGACGGTTGCGACGCCCACCCCGCCTCGATGCGGTCGACCAGGCCCCAGGCCCGCTCCACCTCATCCTCGCGTGCAAAAAGGGTCGCGTCGCCCAGCATGCAGTCGAGCACGAGGCGCTCATAGGCGTCGGGCGACTCGACCATGAATGAGGAGCCATAGAAAAAGTCCATGTTGACGGTGCGTAGGCGCATCACCGGGCCGGGAATCTTCGCCGCGATCTTCAGTGACGCCCCCTCATGCGGCTGGATGCGCATCACCAGCACGTTGGGCGTCAACTCCTGGACGGCGGTCTTCGCGAACGGCAGGTGCGGCGGATTCTTGAACTGGATTGCAATCTCCGACGCCCGGCTCGGCAAGCGCTTGCCGGTGCGCAAATAGAACGGCGTGTCGGCCCAGCGCCAGTTGTCGATCTTGAGCCGCACCGCCACAAATGTCTCGGTGGTCGAGGTCGGTGAGACGTTCATCTCCTGCCGGTAGCCTGGCACCTGCTGCCCGCCGACCCAGCCGGGACCGTACTGGCCGCGGACCACGTCATTGGCGATGTCGATCGGGTGGATCGACTTGAGCACCTTGACCTTCTCATCGCGCACGCTGTCCGCATCAAAGTTTGGTGGCGCCTCCATGGCGGCGATGCTCAGGAGTTGCATCAGGTGGTTCTGGAAGATGTCGCGCAGAGCGCCGGCGGTCTCGTAGTACTTGCCGCGGCGTTCGATGCCGATGTCTTCCGCCACTGTGATCTGCACGTGGTCGACGTAACGCCGGTTCCAGATGGGCTCGAAGATGCCGTTGGCAAAACGGAACACGAGGACGTTTTGCACCGTCTCCTTTCCCAGGTAGTGATCGATGCGGTAGATCTGCGGCTCGCTGAAGACGCTGTGGATCGCCTGGTTCAGGGCTTGGGCGCTCTTCAAATCATTGCCGAACGGCTTCTCGATCACGACCCGTTTCCAGCCGTCGCCGGCCTTGGCAATGCCGGCGGCGCCCAGCCGGCCGACGATGACGGAAAAGAACTGGGGCGCGGTTGCGAGGTAGAAGACGCGGTTGCCATTGGTCCCTCGCTCGCGATCGAGCCGGTCGAGCTCGGCGGCCAGCCGGCCGTACCCTGCCTCATCGTCGAACGGCATCCGAACGTAGGAGATCCCTTCGGCCAGGCTCTGCCAGACCGCGCGATCGACCGGCTGGCTGCGCGAGTACTTTTGCACCGCCTGCTCCATGTGGGCGCGGAATTCGTCTTCCGTGAGCGCGGTGTCGGCGACGCCGATGACGCTGAAGCCCGAGGGGAGGTAGCGGTTGAGAGCCAGGTTGTAGAGTGCCGGCATCAATTTGCGGGCGGTCAGGTCCCCGGAGGCGCCAAAGATGACCATCGCGGCCGGGTCGGGCGTGCGAGGCAGGATCAGCCCGTCACGCAGGACATTCTGGGTCAGCGGTGCGGTGGCGGCCTGGGCCATACGCTATTCCGTCCTGACGGGGTGTCCCCCAAACTCATTGCGCAGCGCTGCGAGGACCTTGGCGCTGAACGAGTCCTCCTGGCGCGACCGGTATCGCATGAAGAGGCTCATTGCCAGTGCCGGCGCGGGCACGGCATGCGCGAGTGCCTCCTCCAACGTCCAGCGGCCCTCGCCCGAGTCCTCGACGTAGCCCTTGATGTGTGCCAGCTCCGGATCGCGTTCGAAGGCGGCCTGGGCGAGCTCGAGCAGCCAGGAGCGGATCACGCTGCCATGGTTCCAGAGCCGCGCGAGCTGGACAAGGTCGAAATTGAAGGGCGCGGCTTTGAGGATTTCGAATCCCTCCGCATAGCTCTGCAGCATCGAGTACTCGATCCCGTTGTGCACCATCTTCGCGTAATGCCCGGCCCCGGACGGGCCGACGTAGGCGTATCCGTCGGCCGGCGCGAGCGTCTTGAAGATCGGCTCGACCTGTTTGAAGACGGCCTCGTTGCCGCCCACCATGAGGTTGAAGCCCACCTTGAGGCCCCAGATTCCTCCGCTGACACCGCTATCCAGAAATTCGATCTGCTGCGATCGCAGCGCCTCCGCCCGGCGTATCGAGTCTTTGTAATTCGAGTTGCCGCCATCCACGATCACGTCTCCCGGCGACAGCACCCCGGACAACCGCTGGATGGTGTCGTCTACCGGTGGGCCGGCGGGGATCATCAACCAGAGGATGCGCGGTGGCTTGAGCTTTTGACCGAGATCTTCGAGGCTAGCGGCACCAACGGCGCCATCGCTCGCGATCGCGGCGACCGCCTGGGAAGACCGGTCGTAGACCACCAACTGGTGTCCGCCCTTCATCAGTCGCCGGGTCATTCCCGATCCCATCCGCCCGAGCCCGATCAGGCCCAGCTGCATCAGCCCACGCGCACCGTCGCGGCCGACTGGGCGATCTTGGCGAGGCCCTGCGCGACGTCCGCCATTTGAACGCGAAGCACGCGCCGCCCGTGGTTGCGCAACGCCTGGAAATCACCCAGCGCCTGCGCCTGCTTGAGCACCCCGAAGGAGAATTTCTCGCCGGGGATCGGCACGTCATGTGGGTCATCGCCGACCAGCTGGAGGAAGACGCCGGTGTTGGGACCGCCCTTGTGCAGCTGACCGGTCGAATGCAGGTAGCGTGGACCGTAGCCCACCGTCGTTGCCACCCGGTAGCTGTCGCGGATGGCGATTCGGATGGCGTTCAGCGCACGGTCGTGCTCGGGGCTGGGCGCGATGAAGGCCAGCAGCGCGACGTAGTCGCCGGACCGAACCTGACCGAGCAAAGCCTGGATGGCCGCCTCGAGGGTCGCTCCAGCCTGGCCGGCCCAGCGGATCCCGTCGCCGACGGTCGGCGGATTGCCTTCGCTCAGGACTTTCTTGGTGAGGTCCTTTGCCTCCTGCACGTTCGGCTGATCGAAGACGTTGATGCCGAGAATCGCACCGGCGACTGCGATCGCGTACTCCCACCGGAAGAACTCCGCCCCGATCGCCAACGGATCGCTGAGCTTGAGCGTCACGACGGGATGGCCCGCCTTGGCGAGCGCGGCCAGCAAACTCGGCTCGTCGTCACCGGGGAGCGCCAGCCGGACAAAGAGCCGATCGTTGCCGTACAGCTGCGGGGCACCGAGCGCCTCGTCGGCGACCGGCACCAGGCCCTTCCCCTCTTTGCCCGTGCTCTCCGCGATCAACTGCTCGGCCCAGACGCCGAAGCTCTGGATCGCGGGCGGTGCGATGATCGTGATCTTGTCGCGCCCGACCTTCGCCGCCTCGGCGAAGACCGCTCCCAACCAGGCCCCCGGGTTCTCCGCCGCCGGGACGGACGGGGAGCATGCCTGCACCATGGTCGCCGCCCGGTCGAGTAAGCCGGAAAGATCGACCCCGCCGAGCGCGGCCGGCACGAGGCCGAAGTAGGAGAGCGCCGAGTAGCGGCCGCCGATGTCAGGTGGGTTGAGAAAAGTTCGGCGGAACCCGCGCCGGGACGCCTCATCCGCCAGCGACGTTCCCGGGTCGGTGATCGCGATGAATTGGCCGCCCTTCTGGCCCGCCTGCTGCCAGAAGTAGTGGTAATGGGAGAGCGTCTCCAGCGTGGTCCCCGATTTCGAGGCGACGATGAAGACGGTCTTGCGAAGATCGATCGCCTTTTCCAGGGCGCTGATCGCGGCGGGATCCGTCGTGTCGAGCACATGCACGTCAAGCGCAGCCCTGGGGGCGCCGAAGGTTTGCCGGAAAACTTCCGGGGCCAGGCTGCTACCGCCCATGCCCATCAGGACCACGTGCGTGAACCCCTCGCCGACCAGCTCCTTGCGCAGCGCTTCCAGATCCGGCACCCGTTCCTCCATCCGATCGGCGACCTGGAGCCACCCCAGCCGCTCCCGGATCTCGGTTTGCGCGCTGCCGTTGGACTTCCACAAATCGGCATCTTTTTCCGCGATCCGGCGCGCGACCGCCTTCTGCTCCAGTTGCTCGAGCTGCGTGCTGACGGCGTTCTCGAGTGCCCCGAGCTGCGCCTCATGCGCGCCCACCGATCCCTGCTGCAGCTTCCGCTTCTTGTTCGCGATCTCCTCGAGCAGCTTGTCGATCGAATCGGCGAACAGCTTGACGCCATCGACGCGGAGGTCGGAAGTGACCTTGTCCATGTCGATGCCGGCCGCGGCCAGCTCGCGCAGGACCTGACGGGCACCCTCGACGTTTTCGA
>WNFW01006799.1_pt1 | contig 10820 bp, 9 predicted proteins | sample 5400131 | NCBI WGS metagenome assembly WNFW01 (sample SAMN13153362, study PRJNA577476) | soil metagenome | isolation source: 20 cm soil or saprolite under grassland replicate 1 | place: USA:California | collected 2016-06-15
GCGGAGGAGAAAAATCGCGCTTGGCTCTGGTTAAACTTTTACTCGATCCCCCCAACCTCTTGCTCATGGACGAGCCGACCACACATTTGGACATCGGCTCGATCGACGCCCTCATCGGCGCGCTCAAGCAATATCACGGGTCTCTCATCTTCATCAGCCACGACGTACATTTCATCCGCGCGATTGCAACGAGCGTTCTGCACATTACCCTCAGTCCGGCTCAGACCGGAAGTCGCCTCACATCTTATCCCGGCAACTACCAGTACTATTTGGATAAATCGAAGGCTGTCTCGGCCCGGACGGCACTCACTGCCGGCTCTAGCCCAAATAACGGACAATTGACAACCGAGAACGTTGCCCGAAGAGCGGGGGGCTTGCGCGAACAGAAAGTGCAAAAACGTTTGCAAGCGGAGGCACGCACTGCCATCGCCCGGAAGAAGCGCGAAAAAGAGAAACACGTTCACGCGCTCGAAATGAAAATTGCCGCCTTGGAAGGCCAGCAAAGGGAACTCGTCACCGCTCTCGAAGATCCAGCCGCTTACCAACCGGGCGGGCGCGCCGTCGCCCTCAATCGTGAACTATCCGCCGTGACGGATGATCTCGCTCGACTAACAAAAGAATGGGAAACCGCTACTGCTGGGGACTAGCTCCGTCTGCCCCCGGCAGATACTTTTCCGGAATTGGTGCTCTTGCATTTTCCTGCTGCCAGTAAATCGAGACGATCCACCAGCGCCTGCCATCGTTGAATAGCTGGACGCTGTTGATCCCGCGCATAAATGGCTCAGGATCATCTTCGTTGTGACGCGACTCGTAGGTGCTCCAGACATGCGCCATCTGACCGAACTGTTCGGTGCGCCGCGCAATTTCTTTTTCGTAGAAACCGCTCGCCTCAAAGAATGGTTCCACTCGCGCGATGAATCCCTCAATATCCAGAATGTGCGGCGCAAGATCCATGTTTTCCGTCCCGGCCTTCATCGCCGTTGGAATCAAACGCGCGCCCGGAAGGTACAACGAACGTTCGCGGTCCCAGTCGCGCTTCTTTCCGGCTGGGCCTGAAATTCCGTCGTAGACTGCGGTGATGATCGAGTCGATCGTCGCGACATCAGCCGGATTAGCTTCTAATTTCAACATTGGATGTTCGGTGTTGGAGGCTAGGTGTTTTGCTTATGTCTTCATTGCCTCCAGGACCTTGCGCGCCGCATTGTGCCCGGGAATGCCACTGACGGCGCCGCCACGTTGCGCGCTCGATCCGCAGAAGAAGACATTCTCGTATTCCGTCTCGACGCCCCAGGTCCCTCTTTGAGTTTTCGTGGTGGCGAATGGCCAGGTCGGTGCGTCGTGAAAAATGTTCCCATGATACATTCCTAACGAGTCTTCGATATCGACCGGACTTTTACTTTCGAGGCAGAGAGTGCCGTCGCGTCCGACCGCAAGACAATCTTCCAGCGGCTCTTCCAGCCACTGGTTCATACTGGCGAGGAATTTCTTCTCCGCTTCTTTCCGCACCGTCCCATTGTCGCGCGCGAACAAGCGCCAGGGCGCGTCCAATCCGAACAGCGTTATGGTGTGATAACCTTGTTCACTCAAATCCGGCGAGAGAATGCTGTTGTCCGTGAGCGTGTGACAATAGACTTCGCAAGGCGTTTTATCTGGCAGGCGCCCCTGCGCGGCCTGCTCGTAGCTCAGATTCATCTGCTCGTACCCTTCGTCACTGTGAAACGTTCCGCACCACGCTTCGGCCGCCGGATACTTCTTTGCCTTCAAGGTCGGCAGCTTGCGCAAAAGCATGTTGATCTTGAAGACAGACCCTTCATCGGTCGCATCCGGCTGAAATGGCTTGCCGGTAAACTTCGCCAGCACGTTGGGACCGAAGTTTACGAGGAGAAACCGCGCCTCGATTGTCTGCCGCTTTCCTACCATTTCAAACTCAACGGAAGGGCTTTTTCCATTCAAGCCCAGCGCGCTTATCCTAATACCCGTTAGAAACTCTGCGCCGCTTCGACGCGCCGCCTCTTCCAGTTCGCGCGCCACTCCTCCCATTCCTCCCACCGGCACCTTCCATTCCCCCGTCTTGTTTCCGATTAAATGATAAAGAAAACAACGGTTCTGGACGAGCGACGGATCATGCGGCTGCGTAAAGAGACCAACCTTCGCGTCGGTCATGGCAAGCCCGCGCACCAGATCATTTTGCAAATAACGCTCGATCGCTAGTCCGAGGGGTTCTTCCGCCAAACTGCGCCACGCTTCCCGGGAAATATCATCGACATCAAACCGGCGGCGAAACTCTTCTTTCGCAACCAGGGGTTCCAGCATGCTGTCCCAGCAATGCTCGGCGAAAACGCGCGATAAGTTATAGAACTTCTTTAGCTGCTCAAACTCGGTATCGCTGCCGGTAAGATCGATCATCGACTTTCGACCCACCTCCTTGTCGACATTGCTTAGGAGCAGGCCGTCGTGTCGCCCGTTCTTCGCGTAGGGCGTGAACGATCCCGTCGCGCGCCGCCGCAGCTCGAGATTTAATCCCAGATCGCGAATAATTTTTTCAGGAAAAAGGCTAACGAGATATGAGTAACGCGACAGTCGCGCCTCGTAATCGGGAAACACTTTCTGCGAAGTAGTGGCTCCGCCGATATAGTCGTTTTTTTCCAAAAGGAGTACGCTGAGACCCGCCCGCCCGAGATAACTCGCAGCCACCAGCCCATTATGCCCCGCTCCCAGAATAACGACGTCATATGCTGACTTGATCATGCTATCGTCATTCTCATGCTCATGCTCGATTAAACAACCAGAAAAAGGCAAAGCAGGACACGGGTAAGCGGCGTGTTCTTCGCCCGCGACACCGCGCGCGGAATCACGCCGAAGAGACGCGGTTCTGCGCGTCTGTTTCCGCTTTCATCAAACGTCCAACCTCATACATCAAACATGTTCCGATGGATCCGTTCAGGTATCTCTCCGTCCTCATTTCGATACGCCGTCTGGGTCGTGAATCTGTTTCTGTACCTGGTGGTGGCGTAGTGGATTTTCTATCGCTGGCGCAACCAACAGCCGTGGACACTTTTCCTTTTTATCTTTGTCCTGATTTCACCCACCATCTTGTACCTGGCCTCTATCGTTCTTTTTCCGCCCGAGTCTTCTTTGGATGACTTCGTCAATTACAAAACGCACTATTACTCCAACCACCGCCTATTCTTCGTTCTCTTCGCAGTATTCTCGCCGGTCGATTTCGTCGATACCCTGTTAAAGGGCATTTCGCATCTAGTCGCATCCTCTTTTTCGCCGGACTAGTGATCGCTGCGATTACGCGGAATGAACGTTACCATCAATGTTATGCCATCTTCTTTTTGGCGCAGACAATTCTGATTAGCTTCAATCTTTTTCGCACGTTAATCTAAAAAATGTCTCGTCCGTGCCCACGGTCGGTTAATCGATGAGTGCGCTACCTGACATCCACGTTCGCTGCCTCGTTGTCGGCGGCGGGCCGGCGGGCATGATGACTGGTTATTTGCTCGCGCGGGCGGGAGTGGACGTCCTTGTTCTGGAAAAACACGCGGATTTTAACCGCGATTTCCGCGGCGATACCATTCATCCTTCCACCCTCGAGCTTTTGCATGAGCTTGGATTGCTCGAGGAATTTCTTCGGTTACCCCACCAGGAACTACGCGAGATACGCGGAATATTTAATGGTCATGCGGTTCCTATCGCCGATTTCTCGCGCTTGCCGACGCGCTGCAAATTTATCGCTTTCATGCCGCAATGGGATTTTCTCAACTTTCTCTCCAGCCGCGCAATGCACTTCCCCACTTTTGCTCTGTCCATGCAACATGAAGTCATCGATCTGCTTTTTGAAAATGAACAGATTATCGGCGTCCGCGTGAAAAGCCCGGACGGCGAGCGCGAAGTGCGAGCTGACTTGATCATTGGTGCGGATGGCCGCCATTCAATCACGCACACAAGAGGAAAACTCGAGATCCAGGAATTCGGCGTCCCGATCGATGTCCTCTGGATGCGCATTTCCAAACGGGAAACCGACCCGCCCCAATCGCTTGGATTTTTTCGACACGGGAAACTGCTCGTGCTGCTCGACCGAGGCGATTATTTTCAGGTCGGTTTTGTTATCCCAAAAGGCGAGCTCGACGCGATCAAGCAGCGCGGCCTGCCCGCCTTGCATCGCGACATCGTGCTCCTCGGACCTTTCTTGGAAAATCGAATCACGGAGCTGGATGATTGGACAAAGATCAAACTCCTCACCGTCCAGATCAATCGCCTGCGAAAATGGTATCGCGAAGGCTTGCTTTGCATTGGTGACAGCGCCCACGCCATGTCGCCCGCCGGTGGCGTCGGCATCAACCTCGCGTTGCAAGACGCAGTCGCGACCGCCAATTTGTTGGCGGCGAAATTAAGAACCGGACCGGTCCCGGTCGCTCACTTGAAGCAGGTGCAAGAACGTCGTGAATGGCCAACCCGCGTGATCCAGACAATGCAGGCTTTCATTCATCGCCGAGTAGTGACCGGACGCGAATCCAAAAATGGAAATTCGCTCCCGCTTTTGCCCAGGCTCTTTCAATGGTTTCCGCCATTGCGTTCGCTTCCCGCGCGCTTTATCGGCCTCGGCCCGAGGCCGGAGCACATTCATTCGCCGAAAGCGAACTAGACGCATTCAGCTCTTTTGGAAAGCTGAGAAACGTAGAGATCGCGCAGACAGTGTCAGTCAATTCCTGCGTCACCGGCAGCTCGATCCCGACAGGCGTGATGGCGGGGCGATAACGCAAACCGTCCATCACTAACCGAGGGCATCGGGCACGACCTGCCGCTCAACACGCTGAAGCGATCGGCTTCTCAGCACGACATCGCCATCTAATTCAGGGTTGCGCTATGTAAGGCATAAGCTAACAATTTCTTAGTTGATTGCCTCACAGAAATGGTAGTCAAAACCCGTCGATGATCATTTCTCACAAGCACAAATTCATCTTTATTAAAACGGTCAAGACCGCGGGTACAAGCCTTGAAGTATTTCTCGCCCGGCATTGCGGTCCAGATGATGTCCTTACCCTTTTCGACCCTCCTATCGAAGGACACCAGCCGCGTAACAACGAAGGATCCTGTAACCCCATCTCTGAAATCATGCATATCCCATTCGGACCGCGGTCTGCCTGGCGGTGCCTCCTCAGTCAACGTCAGCGTTTTTACAATCATATGCCGGCCTGGGTTGTTCGGCTGCGCGTCCCTTCCGGCATCTGGAACAGTTATTTCAAGTTCTGCGTCGAGCGCAACCCATGGGATAAGGTTTTATCGCATTACCATATGCACGCCTACCGCCTCGGCGGCGCCCTTTCCCTCGATCAATACTTCGCCAGGGGCAAGTTCCCGATCAATTACCCGCGCTACACCAACCCATCCAGATCAAAAATTATCGTCGATCGAGTTGTTCGTTATGAAAATTTGCCTGACGAACTTGGCGAGATTTTTACGCGTTTGAACGTGCCCTTCGATGGCGACCTGGGGGTCAGAAAAAAGGGTCATTTCCGAAACGATCGTAGACCGTATCAATTAGTATTTAGTCCGCAGCAACGCCAGATCGTGGAAAGAGTCTTTGCCCGAGAAATCCAACTCCATGGCTACCGTTTCGCACAGGCTCCTAACCTTGAAGGCATGGTTAATGCCTGAATTGCTCCTGCGATGTTGGATGTGCGATGTTTTTCTTTGTTGGTCAAAGTCTCCGGACTTTTGCAATCAATTTTGAAACGGCGCTTGTTTACATTTGAGTGTCGCATGTGTGACATCTCAATGTTAACTTGGTAGTTTCTAAACTGACTTCTTCTCGCTAAGCGCCGTAGTTTAATTTAAAGATGGATCGTCCGGCGCTGCGGCCAGCAGCTTGAACCACGGACCCAGCCGGCGCATGATGTCGTACCAAAGCCTGGGCAACCGGTCGAGTTTCAGTGTGGCGCGGTCCGGTTTGCGAATGACCCAGGCATTTTGCTTCATCTCCGCCTCGAGCTGTCCCGCCCCCCACCCCGCATAGCCGATGAATGCGCGCACCGAGCTGGGATCTTTCCCAATCTTTTCGTTTGCTTCTTCAACATCCACATTGTGATTCAGTTTAAGTCCTTCCCCGGTCTTCCATTCCAGCGAAGCAAAAATCAAACGATCGCGACCGACTGGTCCGCCAAAAAATACTGGCACCTTCTCCAAGGCGTTCAGCGGCGTTTCTGTTACCACTTCGCTCACCTGTTTTTCGAGCGGCCGATTCAAAATCACCCCGAGCGCGCCATCGTCGGCGGTGTGATCCGAAATGAACAAGACGGCGCGGCGAAAATTTGGGTCAAGCATGTTGGGATGCGCCACCAGCAACGAACCAGCGTAACTTTCTGTCCTCTCCTGAGGGAATTCGCGCACGATTTTATGTAAAAGCGCATGCGCACGTCCGCAACTTCAGCCACGTGCCGTCCCAGTCCTGGGGCGAAACTCACATCCGCCGTAATCGCCGATCGCGCATTTCGTAAATGGTATCAGCTGTGATCTCATCGCGCCACGGCATCGCGGTGGCTGTAGTCAGCTTCTGCGAATCCGCTGGCAAATTATCGAGCAATGCGTTGCGGCGTTCGTGATCGAGCTCACCGAAAATGTCGTCAATCAAAAGCAATGGCGCTTTTCCCTCGCTCGATTTTTTCAGCGTCTCCGCCTGTGCGATTTTCATTGCCAGCGCGATTGTTCGCTGTTGCCCTTCCGAGGCAAACTGCGCCGCCGGTAAATTGTCGACGAGCAATTCCAGATCGTCGCGATGTGGACCGACAATTGTCTGACGTAAACGGATCGATTCGCTATGTGACCGCTCGAGATCGCTTCCGAAATCGTCGCTGGCGCCGGGAAGAAACCGGAGCTGGAATTTTTCGCGACCGGCGCTGATGCGCTGGTACGCCTGCATCGCTAGAGGGGCGAGCATTTCCGTTAACTCCGCACGCAGACGCAGCAGCACTCGACCGTGTTCAATTAGCGGTGGGTCGTACGCTGCTACTTCACGCGCGCGCGATGCAGGCGATTTCAAGAGCGTGTTACGCGCACGCAAGGCACGTTCGTAGGCACGTAAAGCTGGCCGATAACTTCCATCGATTTGCGCGCCGAGAAAATCCAGGTACCGGCGCCGCGCTTCGGATCCGCCGCGCACCAGTTCGATGTCGGCATTCGCCAGCGAAACCACGCGTCCGATGCACAAATATTCGCGCAATGTTCTCTGCTCAATCTCATCAAACTTCACCCGGCGTCGCAACGCGCTGAAGCGAAACTCAAGTTCGTGCTCATCATATCTGCCGCGGATTTCGAAAAATTTCTTATTAATTTGAATTACCGGTAGGAGCGAAGAAGAGCGCTGCGATTGTAAACGCAGAAGAACGCAGGCTGCTTCCAATATCGTAGTTTTTCCCTCGCCGTTGGCACCAAGAAACAAATTGAATCCTGGACCGATATCGACCGATACGCCTTCGAAACAACGGAAATTGCGCAGTCGCAGGTTTGTCAGCATTTAGGAAATTTTGTCATCGCGAAACGATAACCAAAGATACGATCGAAACACGGCCATCCTGCCCGTGCGCCGAGCGGACCTCCTGTTCGCTTCCCCCCGAACGCAGCGGAGTGCAACTCCGCTGGGCGCACAGACTGAAAGTTTGTGTTTCGGTGATCCGAGTCATCCGCATTATCCGGGATCAAAACTCTTCATTCGATAACCGGGCAAGATTCGAGAGCTGCAAAAAGAGGTATCGATAACCCCGTCCTCCCGCGCGCAAGCGAAGGACCTCACATATCTGTACTAATCACACAGCCTAGTTCGCACCCCTCAACCATATTTGAGAGGTCCCTCCCCGTCTGGCGCGACTCGGGATGAAAGCGCACGCCCACGGCGACGCCTCACCTTACAGCGTGATCAGCTCGAGCCGGCTCTTCATTTCCGCCGGGATGCGACCCCGATGATAAAAACTTCCGCTGATCGGGGTGATATCCGCCGGGCGTAATCCAACCGCCGCCGGAATGAAACTATCATTGCAGAAGATGCCATTCGTCGGGTCCAATCCAATCCAGCCGGCGCCAGGCAAAAAAACTTCCGTCCACGCATGTAACGAACCTTCCGCGCGACTACCTTCTCCACCCGCTAAATATCCGGAGACGACTCGCGCGGCCAGACCGAGATCGCGTAACATTTCCGCCAGCAACACCGCGGTATCGCGACATGCCCCGCGTTGCCGACGCAAAGTTTCGGCCGGCGATTGAGCCGCGCCTTCTTCGCGGCGCTCATAGGAAATTGTTTGGTGGAGAGCGTTCGTTAATTCCACCAACGTCGCCACAGTCTCGCGCGGCGATTCCTGCGAAGGCGGTGTCCAGCCTGGCAACGAAATAGACTCGTCCGTTTGACGTTTGCGATAAGCGCAAATGATCGAGGCGATATCTTCCTCGTAGTTGAAAGGCATTTGGACAGCGCGACGGGACAGAACAAAATCGAAGGGATTTTTCTTCGCTGCTTCCACATCGATGGCAAGCCGCAGCTTCAGCAATTCCGACGGCTGATCGAAAAAACAGGAGGCGACGACATTGTCAAAAACATCCCGTCCGAAGCGCACCGTCGTTTCCGGTTGGGTCCGAAAATCGAGCCGCGTCATCTGCACAAATCGATCGGTTCGGGGAAACAGGCGCACATCGTGTGGAGAGAACCTGACCGCCCGATCGTAGCGGTAAATTGTTTCGTATCGAACCCCGATTTTCATCTGTTTGATTATGGCATCTAGACAACGGGAATGCATTTAGGCTAAAATTTTGTTGCGGGGCACGCCAAGCTCATCTACTGGACGAGAAGTTTTCCAAGATTGTTCTGGGGGGAACAGCCGCCCTTCGCGTCCTTTCGGGCGTGGGGGGCGGTACTTTCCTTCTGTTGACGGTGCCGCCATCTTCTTCCCGACATTTCAACTGGACGCTGGCGTTCACGATTATTGGGCTGAGTACGATCGCCGCCGGAGTTTTTGTCTTTAACCGCTGCGCCTCACTGCCCGGACGCACGACCAAGGAAACGGTCGACCAAATGGAGCGGGTTGGTCGCGATTTGCGCGACGCGATTGTGCAGATCACACAGTTGCAACCGCGCGTCACCATCAACAATCGCGTCTATTTTGAACAAACCTCACCGATCGCCGAGTTGGCGCTCATTTCCCAAACGATCGAAGTCGAGCACGAATTTCTTCACACCTGGGCCGGAAGCACCAAACGCCTGCGTTTGCACGGCACGTACACCGCCAAAGCCGGCTTCGATTTGGGTAAGGAATTCAGTGTTACGGTTACGCCGGAAACGACTATTGTTCGTTTGCCGCACGCCCAAATTCTGGGCGTCGAACAAAACGCTATTGAACTATTGGCCTACGAGAATGGATTTTGGAATCCCATTTCTGGCACGGATGTGCAAGCGGAGCTGGCATCTCTTGCCAAACTCGCGCGCGATCGCGCCGCTGCGCGGAATCTTCCAGCCGAAGCCGAAGAGTCGTTCCGGACACAATTGAAAGCCCGTATTGGCGATACCCCGCCAGTGCAGGTGATTTTTTACCAAACGCCGAGGTCCGATTGATGCGCCTTTCCGGCGGCGCAGTTGCGCGTTAGACATTCGCCATGTCGCTACGAAAAAAACCGCTGCTTGCGCTCGGTTTTGTTCTGCTCGCGCTCGTTGTTCTGATCTTTGTTGTGCCGCCGTTGATGGAGCACAGCATCGCAGCCTGGCTCCGATATGAAGCGCGACGCTCCGGACTCGTTGTCGGCTTTTCCGAAATTCACGCCCCACTCTTTCGTCCAGTTGAAATCCGGGAGTTGAAGATTGTCGGCGCCGGTCTCGATGCCGATCATGTCAAGTTTGAGGCCGGACGGATCGAAGCCGGTCTTAGTTTTGCCGCATTTTTCGGCGGATCGGAAAAGTCACACCTTCTCTCCTCACTTCGCGTCGAGCATGCAAAATTATTCATCCGTGGCCGCGCGCCACTCTCTGCCGGTCCCGTTGATTGGACTGCGCTGGCCAGACTTTTGCCGGAACGTTTCGAGATTTTTGCGGATCAACTCCGACTCGAGCAACCGTTTTCTTTGCTGACGTTTCAGGATGCAAAAATTTCCGCGAGTAAAGGGAACAGCGGGATACTTTCCATTGGCGCGGTTGAAATGCGCGCGCCGTCTTTGGAAAAACGCTTCGCGCACGTTCGAGGCGTGACGCGCTGGCAGGATGACCGCCTTTCCATTGGTTCGGTCAATCTATTGGAAGGTTTCACCATCGATTCATTGGTAATTGATCTCACCGGTTTGCGCATCGGACGCGTCGGCACTGATCTTGGCGTTTCCGTTTTGGGTGGCAAAATGCGCGCGAACATTGCCACTGAGCGGCCCGGCAAAACACGACTCTGGGAAGCGGCCGGCACTGCTTCAGGAATTTCACTTCCACCACTCGCCAGCGCTCTGGGCTTGACGGAGCCGGTCCAAGGGATGGTCCGGGCATCGAAGTTCACTTTCCGCGGCGATCCACGCGACTTCCTCAACGCCACGGCTTCAATCTGGACGGAATTGACCGGGTTCAGTTGGCGCGAGCGCAACGCCGACGTCATCATGCTGGGCGCAAATTTTTACGGACACACCGTCCAGTTACAGCAGCTCTTTATTAAACAACGCCGCAACGAATTGACCCTGAGCGGCGAAACCGCCATCGGGACCGAGTGGCTTAATCCTGATTTTCGCGGCGACATCTCCGCATCAATTAATGATCTCGGTCAATTCGCGGAGCTCTTCGGCGCTTCGCCGGATTCGTTCGC
>WNFW01003572.1_pt1 | contig 10819 bp, 11 predicted proteins | sample 5400131 | NCBI WGS metagenome assembly WNFW01 (sample SAMN13153362, study PRJNA577476) | soil metagenome | isolation source: 20 cm soil or saprolite under grassland replicate 1 | place: USA:California | collected 2016-06-15
CAGGCGGAAGTTCACGGAGATACCCCGGGCGGCCAAGCGCGCGCACTCTTCCCACACGGCGCTCAGCCCTGGCCCATCGCCCCGAGGTGCCACCTCGAGCCACACGCTGCCCGCGCGTCGAGCGTTCTCCGCGATTTCCTCGAGCGCATAGGGCGTGAGCGAGCCCGAGCGCTCGAGCGTGCCACGGCCGTCCGCCGCTATGACCCGGGCCCGGAAGAAGGCGAGCGCCCCGCTGCCGCGCCCGTCTGCGGCGCGCCGCTCGGGTGCGAGCATCGCCGTCGCGCGGACTAGATCCCCGTAGGTACGCACGTCGCTGAGGACGCGCTCGGGCACCGTGAAGCCCAGATCCTCCTCGAGGGCGACCGCAAGCTCGAGCAGGTCGAGCGAGTCGGCCGCCAGGTCGTCGGTGAGGGACACCTCCGGGGTCAGGTCCTCGAGGGCCACCCCGAGATGGTCGGCCACCACGCGGCGCAGCCACGGCTCTACCCGAAGCTCGAGCATGGCTCACCCCTTCCAACCAACAGCCGCGCGCAGATCCGCATGCGCCTCTCTCAGTGCGGCTCGAACGCCGTCCGGACGGCGGCCTGAAGGTCGTCGATGGAGAGGGGCTTCTCCAAGAACGCTGCGGCCCCAAGGGCCCGCGCCTTGGCCCGCGTGTCCTCATCGGCGCACGCCGTGATCAGGATGAAGGGCACGGGGCAGCGCGCGGGCCGGAGGGCCGCCAGCACGTCCAGCCCGCACAGCCCGGGCAGCTGGTTGTCCGCGATGACGGCGTCGTAGGCGGCCCCCTTACGAACGGCGATACCGCGCGCCGCCAATCTGTGCTCGTCCACCGCGGCCGAGAGGTGCTCGAGTAGCTCGGCGCCATCGCACACCTCGACCACTTCGAAGCCCTGTCGCCGGAGGGCCGTGGCGAGCAGACGCCGCGTATCCGCGTCGTCCTCCGCCAGCAAGAGCCGTCGCTGGCATGGGGCGGGCTCGGGCGCCTTTAGCAGGATTCCGCCGGCCTTCTCGGGAACGCCCGAGGCCTCCGCCTGCTGATTGACGCGCCCATCCGCGGCGGCGAGCAAGGCGTCCTGGCTGACCTTGTGCCGCTTGCCGTTCGCGTGACTCGGAGAGTACCGAAGATGCCCGAGCTTATGGGCCCGATGATTCGCCTCCCTTCGAGCCTCCGCCATGCCACGCAGGACGGAGTAGATGTAGACTGCAAGGCTGGCGCACGTGAAAACGTGCGCAGGGGCGAGTCCATCAAGGAATGACATGATCCGCGCCTACTTGCCTTGCGCCGGCCCGTCGGCCTGCGCGATGGCGAGTGCGTCAGGCACGTCCGAGGCGCGGTCGCCAGAGACGGCCTGGGCGGCAGTCTCGCCGTCGACCTCGGCGCGCAGGTCGGCGATTCCCCAGAGGGCCCGGATTCCGATGCGCCGTGACTCGTGGTCGTGCATGTCTCGCCCGCGGGAGGGTAAGCGCCGCCCTGTCCACCGAGCGACTGCCTGAGCACGTGACGTGCCAGTTGCAGGGGCGCGGAACGGCGACGTCTCGGGTGGCGCGCCAGTGGGGAAGATTTCCCCCGAACGCGGGGTCCGAGAAGAAAAGGCTCGCTATGGTGGGGTCTTAGAACGGAGTGGGGCATCCCGCCGCAATCGCGGCGCCGGGCGCCCTGTATGCTCAACGTCGGCGACCGTGGGCCCGGCGTCGGGACGATTCCCTCACACCATACCGCGCAAGCTTGTAGGCAAGCGTCTTTCGATCGATGCCCAGCAGCTGCGCCGCACGCCTTTGGTTCCGGCCGACAGCCTCGAAGACCCGGAGGATGTGGCGCCGATCGACCTCCTCGAGCGGCACCAAGTCGCCGGGCTCACCGACGGCGAGGGCGGGACGCTTGCGACGCCAGGCACGGACGTGCTCCGGCAGGTCGTCTACGCCAATCTCCTCGCGCATGGTGAGCGCCACCGCCCGCTCGATACAGTTCTGCAGCTCGCGGACGTTGCCAGGCCACGGGTAATCAAGCAGGCGCTCGGCCGCTGCGCGGGAGAGACTGCGCACCCGCTTGTCGGCGTGCTTACCATAGCGCTCGACGAAGTGCTGGGCGAGCAGCAGCACGTCCGCGCCACGCGCCCGGAGAGGTGGCAACTCGATCTGGATGACGGCCACGCGGAAGAAGAGGTCCTCCCGGAACCGGCGCTGGTCAACCGCCGCCCGCAGTTCCTGGTTCGTGTCGGTGATAAGGCGCACGTCGAAGGGTACTTCTGCATCGCCGCCGACAGGGCGGATCACGCGCTCTTGGAGAGCGCGAAGAAGCTTGGGCTGCAGGCCAATCGGCAGGTCGCCGATTTCATCGAGGAGCAGGGTTCCTCCGTTCGCCTGCACGAAGAGACCCGTGCGCGCAGCGCGCGCGTCGGTGAACGCGCCCCGCGCATGCCCGAAGAGTTCACTCTCGAGGAGCGTTTCGGGGATAGCAGCACAGTTGACGGCCACGAAGGGCCCGGCGCTCCGCGGCCCGCGGCGGTGCAGGGCGCGCGCGACCAGCTCCTTGCCAGTGCCGCTCTCGCCTGTGACGAGCACCGACGCCTCCGACTGTGTCACCCGTGCGAGCAGGGCGAAGACGTTACGCATCGCGGGGCTCTCACCAACGATCTCCTCAAATCCGGTCACCTCCTCGAGCGCGCGGCTGAGGCGCTCGACGGTGGCCGCGAGCCGGCGTTGTTTGACTGCCCGCTCGAGCACCAGGCTGAGTACCTCGAAGTCAATCGGCTTGGTGACGAAGTCGTAAGCCCCTGCACGGATGGCGCCGATGGCCGTCTCCAGGCGCTCGGAGGCGGTCAGGATGACGACCGGCAGCTGCGGCCGATCGGCCGCGATCCGCGAGCAGAGCTGCAGCCCGTCCATGCCCTCCATCACCACGTCGGTGAGCACGACGTCGATTTCGTTGGCATCGAGCAGGCGGAGGGCCTCAGAGGCCGAGGATGCTGGCTGGATCTCGAAGTTCCGACGTGTGAGTTGCGCCTGCAGCAGCGCGCACATGCTCGGGTCGTCGTCGACGAAGAGAACTCTCGGAGCGACCGCGAAAGGCGCCCGCAGCGACGAGCCCTCTCGGCCCCTGTCCATCGACGCCCCGTTCATCATCCCCCCGGACGGGACCAGTTGCGTCTACTTCTGTCAACCCGCGGCGGTGGCCGCGTCAGCCCTCCCATTTTCACCTCAGGCCCTGACCAGTAGCACACCTCGCCGCGGGGGTGTGAGCGCGGGCGGATCGGCAGGGGCTTGCCCCTTTTTTGGGAAAGGGGAAAGGGGGGTTGACCGTCCGACGAGGAGCGCTCTAATAGAGTTGAACTCTTCAAGAGGGGCTCCCACATCTCACGGCCGGGAGGGGACGTGGGGAGGCCCGGAGGGCCGTGATGGCCGAGCGTGGGGCGGCGGAGGATTCTTCCCGCGGCCTGCCTCAGCTGGCGCAGGACGCGTGGCCTCCACACGGGCTCGAAGCCCTACCCGTAGTGGCGGCCATCACCTCAGTCGCTCTTGGGGTCGCGGTACTCTTCGCCTGGACCTTCGGCGTCGACGTGCTCGAGGATGTCCTTCCCTGCTTCGTCAGGATGAAGGCGAACACGGCGATCGCCTTCATCCTTTCCGGCCTCTCCCTCGCCCTGATCGAGCACGAACGAAGCGGTCGCAGCACACGGCGCGTGGCCCGGCTGCTTGCCGCGATCGTGGTCCTGATCGCGCTTCTGACGCTCGCCGAGTACCTCGTCGGGGTAGACATCGGGATCGACCAGGTGCTCTTCGCCGATCCGGCGCGCACTCCGTTTCCCCCGCCCGGGCGGATGGCTCCCAACGGCGCCCTCTGCTTCGCGCTGGTGGGAGCTGCCCTCGTCCTCCTCAGCAGCGCCGAGGTTCCCTCGCGCTCCCCTACGGGGGAGGCGTTCAGCGGGCTCGCGCTCACTGTCTCCGCAGGCAGCCTGCTCGGCTACGCCTACGGCGTGCACCGGTACGGCCTCACGCCTTTCAGCGCTATGCCCCTGCATTCGGCCATGGGCCTCACGCTGCTGTCTGCTGGCGTTCTCGCGAGCGTGCCTCGCGGTGTTCTCGCGGCGCTGATCTACGCGAGCCCGGCCGGAGGCCTCGCACGGTATCTGCTTCCGGCAATGGTCATGCTCAGCGTAGCCCTCGGCTGGTTCGTGCTCGTCGGGGCCCGGGCTGGCCTCTACACCCCTGAGATTGCCGTCGCGCTCGCCGTGGCGTGTGGCATCTCGGCCTCGGTCTTCCTGATCCTGCGGAGCGCACGCAGCCGCCACCTCGTCGAAGTCAGTATGCATCGAATGCAGGCCGCCGAGGCCGAGCTGCGGGCAGTGACGGACGCCGCGACCGACGCGATCGTATCAGCGGACGCTGCGGGGGTGATCACCTACTTCAGCAAGGGCGCCGAGCGGCTGTTCGGCCTCACCGCGGCCGAGGCCGTGGGCGCACCGCTCACCGTCCTCATGCCCGAGCGCTTCCACGATGCGCATTGCCGCGCCCTGCGCCGCTTCGTCACGACCGGCGAAGGGCATTTCGTCGGGAACACGGTGGAGCTCGTGGCCCGACGGCACGACGGTGCCGAGTTCCCCGTCGAACTGTCACTGGGGGCCTGGAGGTCCGGGGCAGACACCCGCTTGACGGGGATCATCAGAGACATCACCGAGCGCAAGCATTCGGAGGAGGTGAGGTCGTTCCTTGCCGCCATCGTGGACTCCTCACACGACGCGATCGTCGGCAAGAGCCTGGAGGGGACCATCACGAGCTGGAACAAAGGGGCAGAGCGGCTCTACGGCTACACGGCCGAGGAGATGGTGGGCCGGTCGATATCATGCCTCGTCCCTCCGGGGCATGCAGACGAGGTGCCGACCCTGCTTGCACGTCTGGAGCGAGGTGAGCTGGTCGAGTCCTATGAGGCGGTCCGCAGGTGCAAGGATTCAAGGCTCGTGCAAGTCTCCCTGACCGTTTCCCCGATCCGCGATGCGAGCGGGAAGATCTTCGGCGCATCGACCGTCAGCCGCGACATCACCGAGCGCAAGCGAGCCGAGGTGCGGTTCATGGATCTCCTGGAGTCGGCGCCGGACGCCATGGTGATCGTCGACGAGCGGGGCCAGTTGGCGATGGTGAATGCGCAGGCGGAGGCCCTCTTTGGCTATGCGCGCGAAGAGCTCGTTGGCAAGCCCGTCGAGCAGCTCGTGCCGGAGCGGATTCGGGGGGAGCACGTACGGCATCGGACGGCGTACCAGCGCGAGCCGAAGCTCCGGCCCATGGGAGCCGGGCTCGAGCTCCACGGGCGGCGGAAGGACGGGACCGAGTTCCCCATCGAGATCAGCTTGAGCCCAGTCGAGACCGAGAACGGCAAGATCGTCACGGCCGCCATTCGCGACATCACCGAGCGCAAGCGGACTGAGGAGGAACTGGTCCGTGCGAGGGAGAGCGCCCTCTCGGCCTCGCGCGCCAAGGGTGAGTTCCTGGCCAATATGAGCCACGAGATCCGTTCCCCGATGACGGCGATCCTCGGCTATGCGGACATCCTGGCAGAGTCGGATCTCAGTGTTGAGGAGCGCGCGGCGTACCTCGACACGATCCGACTGAACGGCGCGCACCTGCTCTCGGTCATCAACGACATCCTCACCCTCTCAAAGATCGAGGCCGGGAAGATGACGATGGAGCGCATCGCCTGCTCACCCGCCAGGCTCGTGGGCGAGGTGGTCGCGTTGATGCATCACCGGGCTCGGGACAAGGGAATCGCCTTCGAAATTATCTACGAGGGCCTGATCCCCGAGCGCATCGAGAGCGATCCGACGCGGGTGCGCCAGATCCTCCTCAACCTGCTCAGTAACGCGCTGAAGTTCACCGAGCGCGGAGGAGTGCGGCTGACGATCCGGATGGAGGGCGGCCGACTGGCGTTCGCGGTGGCGGACACCGGGATCGGCATGACCGCCGAAGAGCAGGCGCGTCTCTTCCAGCCCTTCACGCAGACGGACGCCTCGACGACGCGCCGCTTCGGAGGAACGGGCCTGGGGCTGACGATCACGAAGCGGCTGGTGGAGATGCTGGGAGGCATGATCCACGTCGAGAGCGCGCCCGGAAGGGGGAGCACGTTCATGGTTACCATCGATCCGGGTCCGCTCACTGGGGTGCCGATGGCAGCGGCGCCGACTGACATGCAGCCCCTACCGGCGGCTGCGGCCGCGGTGGCGCCGGCGCGCCTCGACTGCCGGGCGCTGCTCGCGGAAGATGGGCTGGACACCCAGCGGCTGATCTCGTTCTACCTGCGCAAGGCCGGGGCGAGGGTTGTCCTAGCGGAGAACGGGCAGGAGGCCTGCGAGCGGGCGTGGGAGGCGGAGGCCGTGGGGCAGCCCTTCGCGGTCGTCTTGATGGACATGCAGATGCCGGTGCTGGATGGCTACCGGGCGGCCGAGGCCCTGCGACAGGCAGGCTATCGTCGGCCGATAATCGCCCTCACGGCGCACGCCATGGAGGGCGAGCGCGAGCGATGCCTCGGGGCGGGGTGCGACGACTATCTCTCGAAGCCGATGAGTGGCGAGGAGTTGCTGACGATGGTGCAGTGGCATGTTGGGCGTCAGTACGAGCCGGCGACAAAGTGCACAAAGGAGCCCTTGGTGAGCGAGCTCGGACACCACCCGGAGCTGCGGGAGCTGCTTTCGGAGTTCGTGGCGACGCTGCCCGCGCGCGTCGCGGCGCTGGCGGCAGCAGCGGGTGACCTGGGACGTATGGCGGCGCTGGCCCACCAGCTCAAGGGAGCAGCCGGCTCCTACGGGTTCCCCGCGATCACCGAGGCGGTAGGGCGCCTCGAGGCGATGGCAAAGAACGGAGGTGGTTCAGAGGATAGGCAGGCGTGCCTCCGTGAGCTGGCGAATCTCTGCGGGCGCGCCTCTGCGATGCTGCCGCCAGCCGCCTGAGGAAGCCCGTCAAGAGTCCTCAAGGGATCGGCGCGATCCGCGTGGCATCGCTCGCAGGCCGCGCACGCCGCAGATAGCAGACACGCGCGCGATAGCTAGCATGCAGGCCAAGGCCCGTGCGGCGTGATTGGCGAAGGTCCAATTGACCGTCGCCGTCGGGTCGTGGTTTCAGTGCCGCGACGGTGAATCGACGGGCCGGTGAACCCATGAACCCTGCGCGGTCGTCACGGCGATGAGCGTCCTCGCGTTCCCTTCGTCGGCTGCGGCGCGGAATTTCCAGGATCTTTCCGATATCTTTCGGGACTTTCGCCGACCAGTTCCCTTATCCTTCGCCCGCATGCGGCGGCGACCGCGATCGCGCACGAGCGGGTCGAGAAGGTAGCCGACGGCCATGCCGAGCACGAAGGGCAGCAGGATGTGACGGAGGAGCCAGAGTGCGAGCACGAACGCCGCGAGGAGGCCGAGCCAGAAGCGCGCCGGGTGCGCCGTCATGGGCGCCCCATAGCGAAAACACGCGCCTCGTGTCGAACAGGAGGAGCTGCATGCTGAAGCGCAACCTCGTCAGAGCGTGCCGCCCCGGCGTCCTGCTGCTCGCCTCGTCGCCCGGTCTCGCCGCGATGGAGCAGGAGACGGTGCCGGCAGCACCTCCGCCGGCCGCCGCGGTCCCGGCGCAGCCTGCCTTCTCCGAGAGCTGGTCGCCGGCCCGCTAGGCCAGGCAGTGCTCTCGCCGACGACCTACGTCCTGGCCGGCCTCGTCCTCTTCGCCCTCCTCGTGCTGGCGCACCTGGTCGGCTTCCGCGTGGCGCGGCGCGGCCGCGCCCGCGCCGACGAGGGTGAGCGCTCGGAGACGAGCACGCTCCAGGGCGGGATGCTCGCGCTCCTCGGCCTCCTCCTCGGGTTCACGTTCGCGGCGGCGTCCCAGCGCTTCGACGCCCGCAAGCAGCTCGTGCTCGACGAGGCGAACGCGATCGGCACCGCGTACCTGCGGGCGACCGCGGTGCCGGGCGGCGAGGAAGTCGCCGAGCTCCTCCGCCGCTACGTCGACGTTCGCCTGGAGGGCGCCGCGAGCGCCCGCAATCCCGAGGACTTCCGGCGAGCCGTCGGCGAGAGCGAGCGGCTGCACGACGCGATGTGGTCGCGTGCGGCCGCGCTGGCACGGGCGAATCCGGATCCGCTTCGGACGCTCCTCCTGGTCGCCGTGAACGAGGTGATCGACCTGCACGAGAAGCGTCTGACGGCGATGAGGAACCACGTCCCGACCATCATCCTCGTGCTGCTGCTGGTGGTCTCCGTCCTCACCATGGCGTCCCTCGGGCACGCGGCCGGGGCCAGCGGGGGACGCGGCGGCATGTTGTCCACGGCGCTCACCTTCGCCATGCTCGTGACGGTCGTGATCATGGTCGTCGTCGACCTCGACCGACCGGAGCGCGGGCTGATCAGGGTCAGCCAGCAGAGCCTGCAGACGCTGCGCGACGGCCTCCACCGAGGCGAGCGGTGACTGGCCCGTCACCGGCCGGCCACATTGGCCGATGGTCCCATTAACGGCCCTGACCGCCTCGGCGAGACCCTCGAACCGGTGATGAGCGCAGAAGACGCGGCCGTCGACTACAAACGCTCGCGCATCAAGCAGTACCACAAGGAGGGCCGCGCGCTGCGCACGGAGACCACGATCCACGACACGCGGGACTTCGGCGTCGGCAAGCGGCTCAAGAATCTCCTGCGGGAGATCGCGAGGAGGTCGATCGGCGCCACATCCTCCAGGTCTTCGAGGTTGTCGGCCGGAACCAAAGGCGTGCGGCGCAGCTTCTGGGCGTCGACCGAAAGACACTTGCCGGCAAGCTTGCGCGGTATGGTGCGCGGGAATCGTCCCGCCGCGGGGGCCAGAGTCGCCGGCGCTGAGCATCCCGGGCGCCCGGCGGCCGCGATTGCGGCGGGATGCCCCACTCCCTTCTTAAGGCCCCACCGCAGCAAGCCTTTTTCTTTTCGGACCTGCCTTTGGGGGGAATCTTCCCCACTGGTGCGCCACCGGACGCCGAGCAATTCCGCACCGCTGCAATTGGCACGTCGCGTGCACCAGCGGTCGCTCATGCGGCAGGCGGCGGAGTCTCGCGTGGCCGGCGCGTTCCTTCTGCTCGTCCTCCTGACGTCGCGGGGGAGCACCGGCGATCCCGCCGCCGCCGACGACCATGGCCCCGGCCCCGCGTCAACCCTGCTCGCGGTCTCCGTCAGTGAGACCCCGGATGCCGTTCTCCTGCACATCGGGGCGCCTGGAGATGTCGAGCCCGGGTCAGTCGAGGTTCAGTTCGCGGGCCGCAAGACGGTCGTGCTGGCCCGCGACGCGATGGGCCGGCCGATCCGCTCTCAACCCCTCCGCCTCCCTGAGCCAGTGGTTGAGGAGGGGGCGAGCGCCGACTACGACGGCGACGGCGTGCTCGTGATGACGCTCCGCAAGCAGGCCACCGCCCAGGAGATGGCGCACATCATGCCCGCAGGCACATCGGGAGGTTCACCTCGATGACGAGACTCGTACCCGTCGTGATGGCGCTCGGGCTGCTCGCGGCCGCGGCGCCGAGCTCAGCGGCGTGCCGGTGGTTCGGAACGCAGCTCGAATGTGACCTCGGCGGGAATCAGGTGCTGATCGGCACGCAAACCGAGGACGAGCCCGCGTACCTCAGGCCGTTCCGGCCAACGGGACTCCACGGGGGCGGCGCCCTCCTCCCGGACCGGGTAGCACCCGATCGGCCCTTCCGGTTCGAGCTGCAGAACGTCAGGCCCCATCCGAGCCTCCGCCGGGAGATCGGGGGCGAGGCCTACGGCTACTGAAGGGCCGATCACCCAGTCGTCCGTAATTCCGCGAGGATGCCATGAAGATTGTGGACGCAAAGGCACTGTACTTCCTATGACCCACGAAGCGATCACCAAAGATGCGCTGGACGTCGGACTGATCACCGGCCTCCTCATCGCCGGCGGGCTGGCCCTCGGTTTCAATTGGCCGGGCCTGCTCATGTGCCTGCTCGGGGTAACCGGGTATAGTGTCGCCGCCCACCAGGTCGGGGAAGACCGGGGCATTGGCCGCGGTGCAGCGAGCAGCGTACCGGCCTCGTGTACCGCCCCCGCTAGTTACACCATCAGCAGCGACGAGCCCACGTTCGCGGCCGGCGAAGGGGCGCTCGCGCTGCTCACGTTCAGCCCGACCACCCAGGACCAGAACTGCGTGACCATGGGCGTGAGCTCCGCGAACATCAGCGGTAACGTCGGCATCGGCAGCGCCCAGTAGCCCGCGGTAGCACAGCCGAGCGCCGATGTCCGAGAGGGCGGCAGACGCCGTGTTCCAGGTGCCGCCGGTCGAGTGGGTCGCCGAGCGTCTGTCAGGCTTGCAGAAACTCCTGGAGCGAGAGACTGCCCCCTCCGCGCTCCTCCTGCGGCGCGTCCTCGGACCGGTCCGCCTCGTGCCTTGCAAGCCGGAGGTCGGCCGAACCTACTATCGGGCCGAGACCGCCCTCCAGGTCCTCGAGCTCCTGGAGGACCCGGACGGCGGTTCGAATTCATTGCGACAGTGGAGCGCGATGGAGGCCGACAAGGGGGACGCGGCGAAGGGCCACGACCTCCTCCAGGTCGCCGACACCCATCAAGCGCGGGCGGACGCGATGCGCGCCGGCCGCGGCGCCACACCGGCCGCCGCAGGCCCGGCGCCGGGTGCGCCGCCGAGCGACGTGCAGCGCGCCTCGGTGATCCGCTGAGGCGGCTCACCCGAGCATGATCATCCCGCCGTCGACCGGGATGACCTGCCCGGTCACCATCTTCGCGTCGTCCGAGGCGAGCCACACCGCCGTGCCGGTCAGGTCGTCGGGATCGAGCGCGCGGTGGATGGCCATCTGGAA
>WNFW01004157.1_pt1 | contig 10812 bp, 8 predicted proteins | sample 5400131 | NCBI WGS metagenome assembly WNFW01 (sample SAMN13153362, study PRJNA577476) | soil metagenome | isolation source: 20 cm soil or saprolite under grassland replicate 1 | place: USA:California | collected 2016-06-15
TTGATGACCGCGGACACGGTGATGACCGTGGTGATGCCGATGACAATCCCCAGAATGGTGAGCCCCGAACGAAGCGGGTTCTTTCTCAAAGTATCAAGGGCCAGAAGCACTTCTTCCCGGAGTTTGAGCGCGCCTTCCTTTCGCATGCGGGCGCGGAGAGGCAGAGCTGCGGGGCGCGGCAATATTTTTTCAAACGTGGCCATGCTCGTACTTTCTTACTCCGACCGCAGCGCTTCGACGGGATCAAGCTTCGCAGCCTTCGACGCCGGATAGGTTCCGAAGAAAAGCCCGACGCTCAGCGCCACCAGCAGCCCGCCGATCACGGACCAAAGCTGTACTGCACTGGGCAGTGGTGACACCCAGGACACGAGCTTGGCCACCAGAACGCCACAAAATACACCCACTGCGCCGCCAATTACGGCGACCGTGGAAGATTCGATCAAAAACTGAAGCAGGATATCGCTGCGGCGCGCGCCGAGCGCCTTTCGAACACCGATCTCGCGCGTCCGCTCGGTCACCGACACCAGCATGATGTTCATGATGACGATGCCGCCGACGACCAGGGAAATGGAGGCGATGGCGATGGTGACGGCGAAAAACGAGCCGCTGATGTCCTTCCAGAGTGCCAGAAAGGAATCGCTGGTCTCGATGGCGAAATCGTCTGCTTTGGCGTAGGCGATGTGGTGCCGGCCGCGCATGATCTGGCGGACTTCATCCACACTCTCCTGAATCTTCGCCGCGGAACCGGCGCGCGAGGTCACGCGAAGGGAATCCTGTTGATTGCCATAGTTCTTTTTATAGGTTCTTTGCCGATCGGGTCGATGCCGGGCATCAGATTTTCGATCAGATCGTTTCCAATCACACAAACGGGCGCGGCTCCGCGCATGTCCTCCTCCGTCATATGACGTCCGGAAAGAAGGTCTACGTCGTAGAGCTGGGCCATTTGAGGCGTCCAAGCGCGAAGGTTGGTATCTTTCAGGGAATTCAGCCCGCTTTTCACTTCCACCCGGCCGCCCAGCGAGGCGCCGATTTCTTTGCAGGATTTGCAGAGTTCGCGGACGGCCTCGTAGTCGTCGTAGGTAATGCGTTTGCGCTTCTGGAAGGCGAGCCAGTCGTCAACGTTGGTAATGATGGAGGGCTGCTTGGAGAGGCCAAAGACGTCGGCGCCGAGACGAAAGACGCGCGTGGCCACGTATTGATTGGCACCGTTGATGAGGCTGACGACGGCAATCACCGCCGCCACGCCGATGACTACACCGATGAGCGTCAGAACGCTGCGTAGCTTGTGCGCCCACAGACTGGAGGCGGAGATGGCCACCGCCTCGGAGAAGTTCATTGTCGATGCTCGTGCCATAGCCTGGATTGGTGCGCGGGAGCCTCATCCTAACATACGCGCCGGTCATCCCTCAGATTTCGGTCAAACGCAGGAAATGGGCATAAGGGGCAGCTCTAAATAGAAGAAAACAAAACGGCTAGCCGGATTGCCGGTTAAGGATGCAGGGCTTTCTGGATCTTTTCGATCATTTGGCGGACTCAGTTCGAGCCCGCGAACGAGGGTTGTTTCTGCTTGAGGATAGTTCCTGGTTTGATTGAACACTGCACCCAAAGCCAGATACGCATCCGCAGAGTTGGAATCGAAACCGACAGACTTTTGCAGAGCAGTCTCAGCATCTTTCCAGTTCTTCTCTTCCAGGTATGCGGTACCCAAGAGTGCGTAGGCCTGCGGGAAGGCCCCATAAAGCCTGATCGCCTTGCGCAGGTGCGGGATTTCGGCGTCGAGATTATTCCCCTTCATTGCACTTTGGCCTTTTTCAAATTCCCGGCGAGCATTCTCTGGAATGTTGAGGTCGGCAACCGAGATGGAATCGCCTGAGACGCCATCGGGCGTTTCGCGCGGAGCTTCTGACTGGTCGGGTTTCAGGTTCAGAGTTACATATCCTCGCAGGCTGTCGACGAGGTTGACGTGGACGGAAACCTCTCTGTAGCCGATCTGATTCAGTCGCACGATGTATATTCCAGCAGAACTGGGCTGAAAGTGGCGCTTGCCGCCCGATTCGGTTACGCAATCGTCGGCTGCGCCGCCTTCCTCGGATTCGAGGCGTACATGAATGCTGCGAGGCGCGGCTGTGCCGTTGGGATTGCGGACCTGCACGTTGATTTCGGCGGCTCCGGTGGAACGCCCATTGAAGCGCCCGGTTGTGCACAAATTGGAGAAAGAAGAAAGGGAAATGCAACCAGGCACGCAGTTGACAAAGAGAGACTTACAAGTGAAGCATTGCTTCGGCGGGGCTTGCGGCGATTGACAGACGTTGCCATGGAATCTTCCAGATGGAGGTAAGGCCGAGCTAAACCGCGATAATACACTTCTCAGCTTTTCGCGTCGTAAAAGAAAAAGGAGGGCACACGGCAGCGCCCTCCCGGGAAAGAGTTTCTATTAGAAAACCAGTCGCAGGCTCGCACGGGAACTGAACGGCTGCTGAAAGAAATAGTTGTTCATGCCGGTGGTCGCGAAGGGCAGTTTGAAGTCCTGGTTGTTGACGCCAAAACCCTGGTCGGCGTTCTGGTCGATGAGTGTCTTGGACTTTCTGTTAGCAATGTTGAAGGCATCGAAACCAAGCTTGAGATTGATACGCTCAGTAATTTTCCACGGATACTCGAGGTGCGCATCAATTCGAGCGGTTGTGGGTGCACGGCCGAGGTCGCCGCGACCGAACAACGGCACTTCAGCCGCATTCTGATAGGCTTGTTGGGCAACCAGTGTAGTTAGCGGCAAGCCCGTCTGAATTCTGAGGCCCCCGCCGAATACCATTCCCTTTAGACGGCTATGATCCAAAACGTAGACTGGGTAAACGTTGATTACGTGCCTGCGATCCGTGTTTAGAGGACCAATCCCCTGCTGCTTACCCAGTAACCCGAAGGCTCCTTCAGTTAGGTCAAAGAGTGAGCTGATGCCAGGGTCGGCCTGGTTGTTATCGTTGCGGAAGGCGCCCTCATAGTTACCGTTAAGACGGGCAATGCGCCAGTTGGCGATCAGAGCCCAGTTGTGGCTGAAGCCCTTATTAAATTCAATTTCCACCGCCTGGTATACGCGCCGTGGATCCTTGTAAGTGTCCGGCTTGCCATCGGCCTGGAATTCTCCGCCGAAGAGCGCCCCGTCCTTCGGAATATATTTTGGAGCCGATGGGTTAGTTACTGGATCGTACTTCGGATTCAGCTGCATCCAAGCGGTGTCGTTCACGGAAGGGAAACAAGCGCTTCCCAGCACTGTTCCAAAGGTATTGGCCACGTTTGGCGCAACATAAGGCGTGGGCTGATTATTAGAGTCGACGCAGCTGGCCGGGAGTCCCAGAGTTTCGACGGCCGCGGCATTGGCAGACGAGGGATTATTAATCGCGTTTCTAAGCGCACAGTCGAATGCGCCATGCACGTTCCCGTTTGCAATCGTGTCGCCGTAGGCACCGCAAGTTATATTCGTCTCGTCCACACCGGCGAAGGTCTTTTCGTTCGGATTCACGAAGATGTCCTGCTTGGCATTGGGGTTGCCAATAAAGTAGTTGAGGCCGCCACCGTTGTTTGCCAAGGCGTTAAACTGCTCGACCGATATGCCGCCCTGGTCTTCGATGACGCGCTTGAGGCGCCGATCGATATAGCGCACGCCAAAAACAATGCCGTCGCGGAATTCGTGCTGAAATCCTGCGACATACTCGTCCGTGTATTCCATGCGCGTCCCGGAGGCGAACGGTTCACCACCGCTGAGGCCAACGTTCACGGCGTTGCCGATGCCGCCCGAGGCCGAATTGAGAAGAGTAGACGAGCTAGGTTGGAACATGTTGGCGTAATCCGGATTTCCGCTCGAATCCGTCTTTATGCAGGAAGCTCCGCTTGGCGTCCCCGCCGGACAACCGGTCATCGTGGAAGCGGGCTGCCAGTACGCACCAAGCACATCATCTTCGGCGCTCAAGGCTCGAACCGCCGCGTCGAGAGGCAAAATGAAGGCATACCGGCCATAGTTGGCATAGAACTTGGTTTTTCGATTGCCTTTCGGATCAACAACGAAACCGAGACGCGGAGACCACATGTCATTGAAGACTCTTGAGAGTTGGTTGCCAACTAGGCGTTGCTGTTCCCAACGCAGTCCAAGGTTCACCGTGAAGCGTTTGCCCAATGCCCAGGAATCGTTTGCATAAGCGGCATGGTACCTTCCGCTGCTCTTTGTCACCCCACCGTCAAAACGGCCTCGGGACTGAGATAAAACGACCTGCACCGGAGTTAAAAATTTGCCGGGATTTTTGGGATCTTGGAAAGCCATATACGGGCAAAGGGTACACCCCGAGCTGTTAGGAACAATCTGATTGCCGGTGACCGGGTCGACCAGAGGTTCAAACACGAGTGATGCGTCAGTCATCTTGCCGGCGACGGTTGGGTTCGTAGCAGTCCCATAGCCGGGGTCGCCCCCGGAAGCATTTGTGGCTGGGATGGCAAATTTTCCTCCGGAATACGATGTACTGTCGTCGTAGACGGGAAACTGCCAGTTGTAACCGATGCTAAATGTATGCTGGCCCAGAAAATGGTAGGTCTTCGATGTATCGAACGAGATGCTGCGAGTGTTGGAGTCGTACGGCTCGAGGAAGCCAAACCCCTGAGCATTAAATGTGCCTTGCAAATTCGAATTCGTCTCATCAACGATTTGCGTCACGTCCGCCAGCGGCTTCTCGCTGAAGTGGTTCCAGCTCCAAGTGAACGCGCTGTCAATAAGCCAAGTGGAAGTGAGCGCCCCATCGTAACGAACGGCCCAGTTGCGCGTGCCATAGTCCCACTTGGAGTTTACCGTCTTGTCCGAAGCAGCAAGCGTGGCCCATGGAACATTATTGGTGTGCGAAGGGTCGCCGAAAACCGAGGATTCCACGGTGTTTCCATCGTTGATTTTGAAGGTCAGCTTACCGGCATAGTCGTAGGCAGTCTTCGAGCGTTGCAACTCACCGTTATAGAGGGTAAAAAGCGTGGAGTTTGCAGCAGGGGCTACATACTGATTGCTCACGCTGGGATTGAAGTTCCCGAAATAGAAGAGGTGATCGCGCAACTTTCGGATGGGAACATAGCCGCCAAGTTCGGCATCACCTTCGTAGTTGGCATTGCCGAGGTAGCGGCCAAACTTATTCACTGTGCCAAACTGCGGGTCATCCGCGTTGAGAGGAGTGGTCTGCATCCCGAGGGGATGGAAGTACCCGCCAATTTCGCCATGGGTCTTGGTGCTCCCTGACTTGGTGACGATCTGTACGATGCCGCCGCTGGCGTGACCGTACTGGGGTTCAAAGCCCCCAGTCTTGATCTGCACTTCCTTGACGAAGGACTGGTTGATGCCGCTGCCGAGCGCGCCGTAGGAACGCGCCCATACGCCCAAGCCTCCGAAAGCTGGGTCGTTAATGGAAACGCCATCCGCAACATAAGAATTCTCGAGTCCGCTAGAACCGGAAATGGAAGGGTTGTTGCCACCGGTCTGAATGCCGTCCACCGCGCCAGGGCTCAGGTAAAAGAGGTTGGCAACGCCCCGCTGAACGGGAATATTTTGAAAAAAGGTATCAGAAATGTCCGCTGTGACGGCCGAGGTGGAAGTGTCCACCGTGACGCTGGCGGCACTAACTTCCACAGTCTCGGAAACCTGGCCCGTCTCAAGGATGACTTCGATGCTTGTGGTCTTGTTGATCTGGACTTCGGCGCTCTTTACGCTGGCGACCTTGAAGCCTGCCTTTTGCACCTTGACAGAGTAAATACCCGGAATCAGGGTCGAGAAAAGAAAAGACCCCTGGTCGGTCGTCGATTGAGAAAGGCCGCCGATGGGCCCTGTAATGGTGACCTGGGCGTCTGGCACGATGGCCTTTGAGGAATCGTAAACGATGCCGCTCAGATTTCCGCGCGCCGCCCCCTGATCTTGCGCGATTAGTGAGCACGAACTGACGCCACAGAACACCAAAAGCAAGCTGATCAAGAGCCACTTATTTTTCATAAAGCTCAAACTCCTTTCCCCACTTCTCATTATATTAAGAACTTAATTCAGGCTTGCAGATGGAAGGGAATACGGAGAAGGAGTCCACCTTGCTCCCCGAAACCCCGGGACATAGTGTCACAAACTCAGCATAAGAACTGCCAAAATCAAAAATAAACTATTCAATGCTAAGGTTCAGGAAATCAGTAGTTTATGGTTAGGCTGCGCGAGTGTGGAAGGAGAGGAGATGCGCTTTATTCCCGATTCCTGGATAGGTATGCAGAAATATGGATTAGTAAGGATAGCGGGCCCAAGTCAATGCGGACGCAGGAGATGTCTCACTTACCGTTTGGCTGTATCCCCGACCAGTAGAGATTTGCCCTTCTGCATTAGGTCCGTCGCCTTCCGTAGATTTCCAATTTCAGTGTAGTACTGGGCCAAGGCCAGATAGAACGGGCCCTCCTCAGGGCGGGATTGGAGGGCATTTTCGATGACCGAGATGGCCTGTGGGGTGCTGCCCCTTTTTTCCAAGCTTGTCGCAATGCGGAGAAGAGTTTCTGAGTCGGTCCCTTCCGTTACGCCAGCGTCGGAGAAGAGACTGACGACGGCGGCATAGTCCTTCTTGGAAAAGTAGGCGTCCACGAGCCGGGAGCGGGCGATGTCATTGGAGTGGTCGAGTTGCAAGGCGCGGCGGAACCAGACACGCGCCTCGTCAAACTGACCGAGAGCCCAATAGCAAAGGCCCCGTTGCTGGTCGAGGACACCCTTTTCCGCGTCCTGGGCGATTCCAGGCTCGAGCACGTCCCAGGGTTCGGGCATCGAAGGAGCATCGAGCACTTTGAAATTCATCGTTCCGAAGCCGTTGTGTTTGGTCTCCGGATTATTCACGGTGACGTTCAGAATATAGCTGCCGCTGGATTGCTGATCGAGCGAAAGTTTTTTCCCGGTCACCAGGGAACCGGCAGCGTCGAATTGTTCCCGGCTGACTTCGTCTTTGACCTTGGTGGCGCTGCCGGGAGCGGCGGGCCGGCCGAAAGCGTATTCCACGTCCAGTTTCTTTCCAAGATTTTCACGCGGATCCGAGGCCGGCGTCCAAATCTGATAGACGACCTGAAGGTTGGTGCCCGGGGCGAGAGTTGGGGCGCTGCTGGGCATGGGAGTGAATTGTACGCCGCCGACGGTGAAGGGCATCAGATCGGCGAGGCCGGGGTCGGCGTTTTCCGCGGACAGGAATGGAAGCACGCTGGGCACGACCAGAGAGTCTTTTTCGGGCGAGGGGATCGAGATTTCCCGCGCCGTGTGGAAGGCCGCTTTCTTGGACCAATCCGTGAACTGAAACTCGAGGTGATACTTGCCGGACGGGAGAGCGAGAGTCCCCTCGTACCCGAACACCTTGTCTTTGATGGTGTCGAGGCGTTTCTTGGTCATGGAATCCGCGAAGGTTTTTTGTTGCGTGAAGATGAGCTTGTTCTCGGCGCTGAAAACGCGAACGCGAACCTCCACGGAATAGGAATAACGTCCGTCCTTTTCCTCGGCCATGCTGAGGTCGCTGGGACTATGTAAACGGAGGGCATAGTCGAGGCGTGTCAGTCCGCGGGAATCGCGAGCCGGAAAGGTAATGATGTCGAGATTGTGGCCTTCGAGGACCAACCGAGAGGTAACCGCTTCGCGGTTGGTCCTTCGCCGGAGGATATCGTCGCGGTTCGTCGGCAGATTGGCGAGATTCTTGATGCTATTCAGCAGGATGTCGGATTGCAGGCTTGCGATTCCCGTAGTCTCGTCGACCGGTTCGTCAGGGAGGAGCGACAGTGAAATTCGCGTCACCTCCGGCCCTGCGGAATTGCGGATCAGGCGCAATGCCGTCAAGCGTGAATTGATAGCTTCCACCCCGGTGACCAGCTTGTCGGGGCCGTCGGTGTAGGGGCTATAGAAACGGTAATCTCCGCCGCCTTCGCGCTGGTAAAACATGACGTAGAAAAACGGCGGCAGCGCGGAATTGGCGCCGCCGTAAAACCAGATTTCGATGGGATAGAGATTGGCGGAGTTACGCAAGACCTGCTTTTGTTGAGGGGGGCCCAGGGTAATGTAGGTGCGGCCGCGATCGGTGCGCCAGCCTTCCACGCCGGAGCCGATGCCGAAACGCGCATCGGCAAAAGCGATTCGCTGGTAAATCTCATCTTTGTAGTTGTTGGCGGGCGAGCCGGGAGAAGGATTGCGGATTTCCCAGAAGGTCTCAATGAACTTTTCGCGAGCCTCGTCGGTGGTCAGCTTCAGAAAGGCATCGCGTTCGTCTTTGGTGATAATGTAAGCGACGTCCCGTTCCAGCCAGTCGCGATAGTTCTTTTCCAGTTTTTGTTTTTTCTGGCCAAAACCGATTCCGCTGCATGCGAAGAGAATCGCCGCAACCAGCACGATCGCCCTGCGGAAAAAAACTCGGAGGCAGTGCGGGCCGTTCATCCCAGCTGCGTTGCGGCGAAATGCGTTGCAATGCGGTCGAACCATCGCAGAATACCTCAATCAACCCCCATGCGGTAACCGGCGTGCAGACAAGAATAGATTCGGATAATCTTCCTAGCCCTGATGGCGGATGCGTTCGGCGAGCGATCTGGCTCGCTGGCGGGCGATGTCCACGAAGTGCGAATCGCCGGCGATCTGGTCAAGCATGGGCAGCACCCGCTTCGGTTCCGGCAGAAGGCTGCGGTTCAAATCCGATTCGAATTGCAGCAAGGCGTCGTTGATTCCCAGCCGGTCGTATTTCATGCGCCGGGAAATCAAGTCCACGTGTTCCTGCTGACGAGCCAGCCCCTCAAAAATCTGCAGAAGCTGTGAGGCCGGCGAATTCAAGGTGTAATTGAATTTTGCTTCATGGACTTCGGGGCCGGATTCCCATCGAAAGGTCTTCTCGCCGAGATTGGCGATCTTGCGATGCACATCGAGATCTTGACCCTGGAAATGTTTGAGTTGCGCCGCCAGATCGAACATCTTCGTGCGCCATGCCGCGCTCACCTGAAAGGGCAATGAGCCGGGGTCCTCGTCCAACTGGCGAATTTCATACGCGGCGGTATCCGAATCTTCGCGCACAGTGATCTCAATGAATTCGGGTGAGCTTCCCTTGAAGACACGCCGAAATGTCAGCTTGGCGCCCGAGGGAGCGGGGACGGAGAGCGCCGGGGATGCCACCAGGCAGGCCGAGGCCATCAACAGAAAGAAACGCAAAAGGGAAGTCTTCATCGCGTGGATACGATGCGCGGCAACGCGCCACGCGTTGTGCCGCCCGTCCGAATTTCGTTCGACAATCCAGTGGAACCTACCGCGGTGCGGAGCTTGCGCGGTTTCGCTGATACATCCCGATCCAGCAGCCCAAACCTCCGCCGGGCTTGCTCCGTCTGCACATGGCACAGGGCCACCGCCAAGGCATCCGCGGCGTCCGACGGCTCCGGTGTTTCGTTCATGGATAGCAGGGCGCGGACCATCAACTGCATCTGCCGCTTGCCGGCGTGGCCATGACCGGCGACGCGCGCCTTCACTTCGCGAGGCGCGTAGCTGCAGACCAGCACTCCGTGCTGCGCCGCGGCAAGCAGGATCACGCCGCGCACTTCCGCTAGCCGGAGCGCCGTGCGCATATTCAGCGCGATGAAAACGCTCTCGACAGCCAGGGCGTCCGGCGAAAACTCCTCAATCAGGCCACACACTCGAGCGTGCACATCCTGAAGTGCTGCGCCCACGCATTCCTTCTGGCGCTTCGCCGCTACTTTCAGGACGCCATAATGAAGCATGCGGCAGCGCCGTCCGTCGCTCTCGACGATTCCGTAGCCGGTCGGCCCAGTGGCTGCGGGGTCCACGCCGAGAACGCGCAGCCAGCCGTTCATTTCGCTCCGCCCGCCCGTTGAAATCGTCCCGGCCATGGCCCCAAGTCTACGGCCTTCCGCGCGTCCCTGCCAGCGCTTTGTAGTGCGCATGCCAGGTAGAGACACAACGGGCCAAAGAAAAACGGCCAGTCTGTGTCGCGGACTGGCCGTAAAAACAAAGAACCGGGTGAATTAGTTCGCGCCTACGGCCGCCTGGATTTCGGATTCGTCGATATCGAAGTTCGCGTAAACATGCTGCACGTCGTCGTGCTCTTCGAGCGCTTCGACCAGGCGCACCATTTGCGTGGCCTGCGGGCCCGTCAGCTTGATGTAGTTCTGCGGCACCATGCCGATCTCCGCCGACGCCGGAGTAATTCCCGCCTTCGTCAGCGATTCCTTCACTTTCTCGAGGGTCTCCGGCGGCGTCACGATGTACCATGCCGAGCCATCGTCCTTCAGATCTTCCGCGCCCGCTTCCAGCACGAGTTCCAGCAGCCTGTCTTCGCTCGCCGCTTCCTTGGGAACAGAAATTTCACCCTTGCGGTGGAACATCCACCCGACGGCGCCGGCTTCGGCCATGTTGCCGCCGTTCCTGCTCATGAGATGGCGGAACTCACCGACCACGCGGTTGCGGTTGGTGGTGACGACCTGAATCAGCATGCCCACTCCGCCCGGGCCGTAGCCTTCAAAAGTGGCTTCCTCATATTGCTCGCCTTCCAGCTGCCCGGTGCCTCGCAAAATAGCTCGCTCGACGTTCTCGCCTGGCATGTTCGCGGCCTTAGCCGCCAGAATCGCTGTTCGCAGGCGCGGATTGGTGTTCGGTTCGCCGCCGCCGATGCGCGCGGCGATGCTGATTTCGCGGATGATTCGCGTGAATACGCGGCCGCGCTTGGCGTCGGTGGCCCCTTTTTTGTGTTTAATCGTGGCCCATTTTGAATGCCCGGACATGACACATCCTCGTTTGTTTCACGTGACCGCGGC
>WNFW01007667.1_pt1 | contig 10811 bp, 10 predicted proteins | sample 5400131 | NCBI WGS metagenome assembly WNFW01 (sample SAMN13153362, study PRJNA577476) | soil metagenome | isolation source: 20 cm soil or saprolite under grassland replicate 1 | place: USA:California | collected 2016-06-15
TCGGGGCACGCGTTCCACGTTTTCGAGGCCGCGAACCTGCGTTACCTGTTTCAGCGTCATCCCGGTGCGGAGATGGCCGAGGTCGCATCGATGTCGATGGAGCTGCTGGCGTCGCCATACGTCGACGAGGAACACGGCGGCTACTACTCGCATGCCGACGCCGAGCGGTCGCGGCGATGGATGCTGGAGAGGGCCGTGTATTTCTTCTCTCACTGCGCCTCGGTGGACGCTTTCCAGCAGTGGATGTACACGACGCCGGAGGGACGCGACGCCGACGCGCGAGACCAAAAGTGGCTCGAGCTGCGGCGTCGATTCGAAGGCGACGACGTCGACTGGAGCGGACTCGACGCCGAGCGGATCGCGCGCTGGTACTTCCAGCCGCACTTCTTCGACTACCCGTTCTATTACATCGAGTACGGCATCGCGCAGCTCGGCGCACTGCAGGTGTGGCGCAACAGCCTCAGCGACCGCGGTGGGGCGGTGCGACGCTACCGCGAGGCGCTGGAGCTCGGGGCGACGCGGCCCCTCCCCGAGCTCTACCGGGCGGCCGGGGCGCGGCTGATCTTCGACAGCGCGGGCATGCGCGAGCTGATCGGCCTGGTCGAGGAGGAGCTGGCGACGCTGGACGCCTAGACCACTTAAGCCCCTCTCCCCTGGCCCTCTCCCCGAGGGGGAGAGGGTGCCTCTGTCTCCTTGTTTAGTTCACTCTCCCTGCCCTCTCCCCGATGGGGAGAGGGAGCGAGCTACATCCCGGCGATGTTCCGGAGTGGTTTTCGGGGTCCGAATCGAGGCGCGGCGATCCCAGCCTCGACGATCAGCCGGATCACCCGTCCCCGATGGCCCCGATACGGCTCCAGCAGCTCGAGCATCCGCTCGTCGGTGGACCGCGCGGTGCCATCGAAGACCAGGCCGATCGAGTGGGGCAGGTGGTAATCGCCGACCGGCACCGCGTCGGCGTCGCCCAGCGCGACCATCGCCACCTTGGCGGCCGTCCACGGGCCGACCCCGGGAAACGCCAGCAGGCGGCGATAGGCGCTTGGCAGGTCCATCGTCACCGTCTCCTCCAATCGCTTGACGCTGCGCGCCGCCCGGATGATCACGTCCGCGCGGCGGCGCTCGACGCCGAAGCGGTGGAAGGCCCAGTACGGTGTGCGCGCAAAGACCTGCGGCGCGGGCGGCAGCTTCAGCCGGACCGGGCCTGGCGCCGGCTCGCCCAGCGCGTTGACGATGTGGCGGTACGAGTCGTGCGCCTCCTCGGTCGTCACCTGCTGGCCGATCACGGTCGGCACCAGCGCCTCGAACACGGCCTGCGTGCGCGGCATGCGCAGGCCGCGCGTCTCCCGGTGCAGGCGCGCGACCAGCGGGTGCGCGGGATTGAAGCCGCTGTCGTCGTCCTCCTCCCCGCACAGCGTCGGTGCGTGAATCACAGCCCAGTCCGCGCCCGGTCCCCAAGCCCGGACGTCGATCGCACCGTTGTGGCGGGCGAGGTGCAGCGTCGCCGCGCCTGCAGGCGTGCGCGAGGCCAGCCAGACCGCGCCCTCCTCGCGCCGGGCCCAGGGCCCGTAACCCAGCGGGTTCAGAGTTCGCCGGAGGTCGAGCGGACGGCGCGGCTCGAACCGCCCCTCGGCGTCCGCAACCTGCATCCCCGTGAGGTTACTTGCTGAGCGGCACCGTGAACGTGAAAGTGCTGCCGGCGCCCTCGGTCGACCTGACGGTCAGGTCCCCGTCGTGCATGCGCGCGATCTCGCGTGACAGCCAAAGGCCAAGACCGGTGCCCTGCACGTGCGCGTCGGAGTCGATGCGTTCGAATCGCGTGAACAGCCGCTTCTGGTCTGCGCCCGAGATGCCAACTCCGCGATCGACGACCGACACAAACGCCTTGTCGCCGTTACGCCGCACCGAGACGCTGATCTCGGTCCCCGCGGCCGAGTACTTCGCGGCGTTGCTGAGAAGATTGCGGACCACGATCTGGAAGCGGTCGGGGTCCACGTCGGCGTCGATCGGATGGGCAGGCGAGTCGAGCTTCACCTCGTGGCCGCTGAGGAGCATCCTCACGCCCTCGACCGCGGTGTCGGTCAGCTCGACGATGTCCGCCCGATGACGCTTCAAAGCCAGGCGTCCCTCTTCGAGGCGTGAGGCCTCGATCATCTGCTCCACCATCCAGTTGACCTCGTCCGACTTGGAGATCAGCAGCGGGAGCACCGAGCGGGCCTTGGTCGAAAGCTCGCCGAGCGCACCGGCTTCGAGCATCGTCAGGTAGCCCTTGATGACCGTCATCGGACCGCGCAGCTCATGCGAGGCGACGTTCAAGAAGTCGGTCTTCGCGCGTTCCAGGGCGGCGATCCTCGAGTTCAGAGCGACACGATCCAGGCCGGCGGTGATGCTCGACGCGTACTGGCGCAGCCGGCCCAGCTCGTCGTCCCCAAACAGAGGGCTCAAGCGCCCGGACAAGATCACCATCGCGCCTCTTCCCTGCCGCAGGTCGAGCGGAGTCAAAAGCGCCGATCCGGAGCGCCAGGGCGTGCGGCCATCGGGCGATTTCCCGTCCTTCAGGTGCTCCGACCTGTCGCTCAGCGATTTCGCCTCTTCGCCGGTGAGGCCGCGCGCAGCCAGGATCGACCCATCGGAGTCGATCACGTAGGCCCCGTCGCCGCCGATCAGCCGCTCCGCCCAGATCAGCGCACGGTCGGCCAGGGTGGCGCGGTCGGGGCTGTACAGGAGCAGGTCGTGGAGGGCGAGTCGGAACCTTTCCTCCTCCGGCTGTCGCCAGATCCTGCGCAACCATGCCGGTGGGAAGAAACCGATGTAGAGCACGGGCACGATCGCCAGCGCGACCACGTCGACGATCACCTGGATCCCGGGGTTGAACGACCCGGCGAGCGTGCCGGTGAGGATCACCAGGAGGAGGGCGGCGTAGCCCGCGCTGAGGGCGCGGAGCCGGGCCATCTCCACCGCGGGCCGGCCCCGCGACGCAAGCCAGAACGTGACGATCGGCTCGAGGATGCAGAAGGCCCAGATGCCGACCGTCGCCGAGAGGGCCACCGTCTGCAGGGGCGTATGGGGGCTGTCGGGGCCCGCCGGCAGTTGAAGCGCGATATCAAAGAGGCCGATGACGACGATGGCGAGCGTGATCAGGCGCATGGTCGCCGGCCGGAAGGGGACGAAGGTGTCGCGGAACGCGAGCAGGCCGTAACCGGAGACCAGGAAGGCGACGGCCCCGACGTCGGTCCGTGTCGCCGGTCCGGCTGCCGGAGCCAGCTGACTACGGTCCGGATGGCGAGAACGGCGAACGCGACCTCGATGGCAAGCTGCAAGAGAAGGAAGGCGTCAGCCACCTGCGGCAGAATAGCCTACACGACGATTTTTCAAGGACAACTACCGCGAGATTGCGGTGGGTTACCCGACAAATCCCCGGCGACGCCCGTCAGAACCCGATCAGTACCAGTAGTTCGGCCCTTCCGAGCGTGAGGCGCCCGGCGGCTCGACGGCCTCGCCCTTGGGGCCGGCGAGGCGGCGGACGGCCGTCTCGGCCCTGGCGATGAAGCTGTCGTAGTCGTCGTCCGGGTCGGGCGTGATGGGCGGCGAGAACGTGACGGTCACCCGCCCCGGACGGGGGACCCGGCGGAATCGCGGCAGCACCTCGTACATACCGTCCACGTAGACGGGCACGATCGGCACGCCTGCATCCATGGCCAGGATGGCGGCGCCTTTGCGAAAGGTCCCGATCGCGCCGGTGGCGGTCAGGCGCCCCTCCGGGAAGATGATCACCGACCACTTCTGGCGCAGGAGTTCCTTCAGGTACTCGAGATGCGGCCGCGCTCCGCCGCCGCGCGGGATGGGAAAGGCGTCCACCGTCACCTGTGCCAGGCGCGCCTCCCATTTGCGTTTGAAGATGGAGTCTGCGGCGGCAACCACGACCGAGCGATGCCGGTGACGCGGCGGCAGCGCCTCGGCCATGACGACGGCGTCGAGGGCGCTGACGTGATTGGCGACGAAGACGGCCGCGCCATCCAGGCCGCGCAGGTGCTCTCGTTCGCGGACGGTCAGGCGGCAGAAGCTCGACAGGGCGGGGAACATCAGGCTCGACTGCAGCGCCGCCCGCATGCGGCGCATGTTCCGGCCGCGGGCCCACGTCGCCTCGTCGACGGCCGGACTGTCCACGCGGTGAGTCTATGCGCGTTTCGGCGTGGGGTCGATCAGCAGCCGCGTGTGTCTGAGCCCAGCCGCTCGAAGAGGTCCAGGTCGATCACGCGCACGGCCGCCGCGTTGTATGTCCCGCCGTCGCTGCGGAAGACGATGCTCACCCGTCCGTCGTTGTCGTCCGCGCCGAGCTGGTGCGCGAGCTTGGCGGATGCGTACTGCAGGACGCGGCAGCCGGCATGCGCGTGGTCGTATACCTTCTCCGCGTCGTCCGGCAGGTCGGTCAGCGCCACGCGCAGAGCCTGGCCCGCGGGCGATTGGAGCTGCGGACGAATGCGTTCCACCACCACGTAGCCGTCATTGCTGCACCGCACCTCGACGCGCCCTGGAATCGAGCCGATCGCGTATTCCGCCGGCACCTGCGGGTCATGTTCGTGGTTGGCGTCCCAGGTGCCGATGTAAGCGCCGAAGTTCTGCAGGCCGGAGCGCGCCGGCTTGCCGGCCGGGCAGTCGACCTGTCCTGGGTCATGAGTGCTGTCCGGAGAGGACGATGCCCTCGAAACCCCAGGCGCATTACACGCGGCGAGGATCAGCTGCAGAAGAAACGCCGACCCGACGGCGAGACCTAGCCGCGATCCACGCGCCGATACTGCCCTGAGACCTGTCGCCGCCTGTTCAGCCATTCGATGCAATCGGAGCAGACCAGGTGATCAAGCGTTGGATCGCCGAGCGCGGCCCTCGGTATGCCGCACAGCGAAGCCTCGGCATCCTCGCGCACCAGGTGCAACACGCCGCCATGCGGGGAGCCTTCAGCCAGGCCGAGCACGCGATAGTCATGAGCGCCCACCGCCGTGGCAGGGTACCTGTTGATCGCATTTGGCGAAGTCACGAAGGTGACACAGGCCTGTCGCCCAAATCGCTGGGGACGCGTTGGCTGGGGAGGAAGGATTCGAACCTTCAACCTTCTGATCCAGAGTCAGCTGCGCTACCGTTGCGCCACTCCCCAAGCACGTTTCGAAGGGTTGCCGGGCGAACAATTCTAAGGACGTCCCGCCGTCCGGCCCGGCTACTCCTGGATGGTGGCGACGTCCGGCTTCTGAACGGAGCGCTCGCGGCGAAGCGGCATCCGGATGGGCATCGATTCGCGTGTCGCCATCAGCCGTCTGAAACCGTCCTCCATAAGCGTTTTCGCTTTATAGAGATTCACCGCCCAGCCCACACCGAAAACCCGATCGCTGAAAAGCACGTCCGACTCGGGGTTCCAGTACGCGTCGCGGATGCGCTGCCACGTCGGTGGCCGGAAGTCGTAAGGCACGACGCCGAGCACCTTGCCGTTCCAGGTCCGCTCCGCCTCGGGCTTCGAGAGCTCAGTGGCGATCGCGGCCGCAAACAGGCCGAATGCGACCAACCGAAACATGCGACGGACCCCGCGCAAAGTCCCCATACTTCAGTGAAGCGTAGTACCAGAGTAACCTTGCACGTTTTCCATTCGTTGTTCCAGGCGGGGTAGATGGCCAGAAGGCTTCCTTCAACGGCGAGCTGGCTCAGATGGCTCACGCCTGGTCTGCAGATCAAGCGCTGGCTGCTCCTCCTCATGGTCTCCGAGCTCGTCCTCGTGCTCGGTGTCGCCTACGCCTTGAAGGAGATCTACCAGACCGCGCACCTGCCTTCGAGCTTCTACTTCATCACGCTGCAGTTCCTGCCCTACTGGGCGCGCGCCATCGTGTTCGGAATCTTCGGCGTGGGCCTGCTGTTGGTGAGCTACCTGAAACTGACGCAGTCGGTGCTGGGTCCATTCCTCCCCGGGACCAGCACCAGCAGCGTCGTCGACGTCATCCACGCGTTCCGGCTGCGCGGGCGCGGTCCGCGCATCGTGGCCATCGGCGGCGGCACCGGCCTGAGCTCACTGCTGCGTGGACTGAAGACGTACACGTCGAACCTGTCCGCGATCGTCACCGTCGCCGACGATGGAGGCTCCTCAGGACGGCTGCGCGACGAGTACCGGATTCTTCCACCAGGCGACTTTCGCCAGTGCCTGATCGCACTCGCCGACGCGGAGCCTCTGATGAAGCAACTTTTCGACCACCGCTTCAAGGAAGGCTCGCTCGACGGCCACGCGTTCGGAAACCTGTTCATCATGGCCATGGCCGACGTCACCGGAAACTTCGAGCAGGCGCTGCGCGAGTCGGGAAAGGTGCTCGCGGTCAAAGGCACGATCGTGCCCTCGACGCTGCAGGACGTGACCCTGGTCGCCTCCATCAACGGCAGCACGGTCGAGGGCGAGTCGAAGATCCCCAAGCAGAACTCGCCCATCAGCCACGTGTTCCTGAAGCCCGACGGCGTGCAGGTCAACCCCGAGGCCGCGCAGGCGATCCTCAACGCCGAGCTGATCACCGTCGGCCCTGGCTCGCTCTACACCTCGATCCTGCCGAACCTGCTCGTCGAGGGCATGGTGGAGGCGATCAAGGCCTCGGCCGCGCTGAAGCTGTACATCTGCAACCTTGCCGCGCAGCCCGGCGAGACCGACGGCTACGGCGTGCAGGACTACCTGCGCGTGATCCGCGAGCACGTAGGCGCGAATCTATTCGACTTCGTGCTCGTCAACTCGAACAACTCCTACGCGCCGACCGGCGGCCAGGCGCCCGTGATCTTCCGGCCCGCCGACACCGCGCGCCACCCCGAGGTGCGCTTCATCGCCACGGACGTCGTCAACGTCCGCAAGCCGTCGCACCACGACCCGGACAAGCTGGCGCGCACGATCATGCGGAAGGTCTGGCAGGCGTAAGCGCACCGCGCCGCGCTCGCCAGCGCGTGAACCCCTCGACGAGGGCCGTCGCCGCCGCCACGTAGAGAAACCCGTCGAGCGCGTCGATGGCGTAGTGCTCGCCGAGATAGACGATCGAGAGCAGCACGGCCAGCGTCCACAGCCCCAGGACGACCCCAAGGGCGCGATACCTCGGCCAGGCGTACACCGCGGCCAGGGCGGGGAACGCCGCGTGCAGCGATGGGAAGGCGGCGAACCGATTCGGGTTGAAGCTCTGGTAGATGTCCGAGACGTAGTACTGACCGTCCCACAGCGAACGCACCGTCTGGTCGTTGATCTTCACCACCTCATGCGGCAGCTGATACCAGGGCGGTGCGCTGGGCCAGAACAGATACGTGACAAACGCCAGGAAGCACATGAGCAGCAGGGCGGCGATGAAGTGGTGGTAGTGATCGCGGCTGCGCAGCCAGAAGAAAAAGCCGACGACGATGGGCAGCGGGAAGTGCATGAAGTAGAAGAACAGCGCCACCACGTCCTGGACGCTGACCACGCCCGGCTTGTAAAAGGCGTGTTGCAATACGAGCGTCGGCAGCGTGCCGCCGAACAGAGCCCGCTCCATTCCCGAGAGGTCGTGCGGCGCGAACCCGGTCTTCGAGGCGAAGCCCCGCATCGCCTCGTAGGCGAAGAACAGGAGCAGGAACGGCCCCCAGTCGGCGATGAAGGTCAGCCCGCGGCCCATGGCGATCGCGATCACGAGCAGCGCGAGCACCACCCACTCGGGCTCGATGGAGATGCCGCGCCACAGCATCACTCCGAAGATGACCGCGAGGTAAACGAGGCTGCCGATGAGAAGCGCGCCCGGCCGGCGACCGCGGGCGCGCGGTTCAGCCGGTGCGGACAACCGCCACCGCCGCGATCTCGACCGTGACTGAAAACGGCAGCGCGTTCGTGCCAAGCGCCGCACGCGTGTGCTTGCCCGCGTCGCCCAGGACGTCGACGAGAAGCTCGGAGGCGCCGTTCATGACTTTGGGCTGGTCGCCGAAGTCATCGGTGGAGAGGACGAAGCCGATGAGCTGCACCATGCTCTCGACGTTCTCGAGGCCCGCCGCCTTCTCGATCTGGGCAAGGATCCGTGTGCCGCATACCATCGCCCGGCGCGCGGCCTCCTCGACGGAGACCTCGTCCGGGCATCGGCCCGTCAGCATCTTGTCGCCGTCCGCGGAGACCTGCCCGGCGATGTAGAGAAGCGCGCGGCCATCGCCGATGGGGACCGTTCGCGTCTGCACGTAGGAGGCAGCGGGCGGCGGTGGCGCGGGAAGCGTGATGCCAAGCTCGCGCATGCGCTCGTACGGTGACGTCACGAAGTCCGAGTCTACCCGCCTACCTGTAACGGCCGCGAAGATGCGCGGCGATGGCGGTGAGGATGACGGCGAGGGCGCCGAGCCCGAGGCCCACGTAAGGGAGCTGGGGCGATGACAGCAGCTGCGCGAGGCGCGAATCGCCCGGCGTGTGCGAATTGCGCGCGCCGCTCGCCAGTGTCGATGGAGTCGCCGGCGGGCCGGTGGGGCTGGCGCCTGTGTCGTGGTACACCCACAGCGAGACCGCGTGGTTCGAGGGCTGAAAGGTCGCCACGTAAAGCGTCGGCTGCTCGTCGTTGGAAACGGCCAGCGCGGTGACCGACGATTGCGGCGGCTGCATTGACGTGAACGTCCGCCCGCCATCGCCGGTCCGCCACAGACCTCCGGACTTCGACCCGCCCCCGTCGCTCCCGGCGTAGAACCGGTCGTAGTGGCTGGTCACGAAGGTGACCTGGGTGTAGTCCGTGGTGGGCAGCAAGCCCCCGCCGCTCAACGGGTTGAACGACGTGCCGTTGTCGCTCGACGCAAACAAGCCGGTGTTCGTGCCGATCAGCAGCGGCCTGACGTTGCCGGTCGGAGGCAGCGGGCCGGCCGCGAGCCTGACCGTCATCGTGCCGCTGATCGGCGGGTTGAACTGCTTCCAGGTCGCGCCGCCGTCGAGGCTCTGGTAGAGGGGTAGCGTCCCGCCGGCGGCCTGAGCGTCGCTGCCGGCGACGAGGCGCACCGGCTCGTGGATGGCCTCGATCGCGAGCGCGCCGATGCTGCGGTTGGTGAGAGCCGACGGCGACCAGGCGCGACCGTCCGGGCTCGTGTACACACCGTGGTCGGTGCCGGCCGCGATCAGGTCGAGCGCGAAGGCGAAGACGCGCACGTTGCGCCCGTCGAGACCGGTGGCGTTGGACCACGTCGCGCCGGCGTCGCGGCTGACGAGGGCGCCGCCGCCGCGAGTGCCGGCGAGCACCAGACGCGCCGTGTACGGGCTGAAGCTGACGTTGTTGACCGCTGTCTTGCCGGCATGGACGGTCGTCCATGCGGTGCCGCCGGCGGCGCTCCTCAAGAGCGACCCCTGCGAGTTGGCCGCGATCACGACCTGGTTGTTGGAAGGATCGACCGCGAGCGCGAAAAGCGCTGTGGTTCCCTGACCTGGAAGCGGCTGCAGCTGAATCCAGGTCGAGTCAGGCAGCGCATCGGCCAGGGCGTTGAGCGAGAGGATCCCGATCCACCCCAGCGCCGCGAGCGTCGCGAGAAGACGTCGGCCAGGAAGCGACACGAGCCTGCCGATTATCACCCATGGGCGAGCTCTCGCAAGGCGGGCTCCAGGCGGTCGGCGAGCGCTCGATCGATGATGCGCGCTTCGGTGATCAAGCCGTCGAGCGCCACCTTGAAGGCGCGCCTCAGCTCATCCGTCTCGAGCGAGCCGACCAGGGCCTTCTCCAGAGGACGCGTCACCTCGGCCGGCAGGCGATCGATGCCTCTGCCCTCGGACGCAGGCAGCCCATGACGGAGGCAGGCGACCTTGAGCACCTCGTCGCGCATCGCGCCGAGCATGTACTCGGCCTGCCACTTCCTGCCCCGCTCGATCGAAGAACGAACATGGAGGGCATACAGCCACCCCATCGCGAGCACGTCGGTGACGGCCGCAGGCTCTGCTCGAGGCAGCTCCAGCGACTTCCCGAAGACAAGCCGGAACGTCGCGGCGCGGGCGCCAAATTGTGCGGCGGAGACGAATGCGAGGTCGACCTGGAGGGTGTCGCGTAAGAGGAACACGCGATAGGTCCAAGCACCGGCGAACACGTCGACGTGGTGGACGGCTTCGTGTTCGCGATACATCATCGCCGTCCAGTCGGCGAGGACCTCTTCGACCGTGGCGCCATCGGCGACACCGAAGGCGAGGTCGACGTCGGACCACTTGTCCTCTGCTCCGGCCGTCACGGATCCTGTCACCGCGCCGCCCGAGATGCGGGCGTCGGCCTGTCCGAAGGCGAGGACCTGAGTGCGCAGCCGCTCGCGGTCCGCGGGAGTGAACACGGGCGGATTCTATGGGCCTTTGCCTACAATCCCACCCGTGCTGTCCAGGGGTTCCCGCGGGCTCAGGAACGGGGCGCCCGGTTCGTGGATCGTCAAAGTAGGAGCCTGGCTGGATCAGGCCGCCTTCAGGCCGCAGACGCTGCCTGACGATCTCGTCACGGGCATGGCCCTGCTGCCGCCGGTGTTCGCCGGCGTGGTGATCTTCAAGCTTCCGGCCGTGCAGATGCTCGCGATCGCGGTCGCCGCGGGCACCGCCGGCCTCATCGCCTCGCGGTGGTTGTGGCGCAGCCAGCTTCTGCGCTACGGGGCGAGTCCGCTGCTGGCTCCAGTCTTTGGCGTCGCGCTCGTCGGCGCAGGCGCCAGCCTTCTCATCTCGATCGAGGTCGCGGTGCTGGCCGTCGTCCTGGAGCTGCTTCGCGCCCGCTACCTGCCGGCGATCCGCGCCCAGGCGGGGCTGATCGCTTTCGCGGCGATCGCGTTGATCACGCGCGGCGGACCCTTCGCCTACATCAACCCGGCGA
>WNFW01008028.1_pt1 | contig 10810 bp, 10 predicted proteins | sample 5400131 | NCBI WGS metagenome assembly WNFW01 (sample SAMN13153362, study PRJNA577476) | soil metagenome | isolation source: 20 cm soil or saprolite under grassland replicate 1 | place: USA:California | collected 2016-06-15
TGGATAGATCCGGCGAACACTGGCGGTCGCGGTAGCGGCAGCGCGCTAGTACGCGTCCCCGCAGGAGAATTGATCTGGCATAAGCGCCTGGGCAAAGAGCACGATCCCGCTACCAGCTGCTCCCCACGCGAGTCCCGTGTTGAACGCGCCGTCCGGAAAATCGTTCACCTTCGCGCCCGCTCGCTCCAGAGCCTCCCGGGCCGCCCGAGCGTCATTCGCGTCGAGCGCCGCGCACCGGAGCGGCCGGGTCCCCGGGCCGATCGGCGCGAAGACTTGACTCGTCGCAGCGAGTGGCTCGCCGAAGTCAGCGATGGACGTAGTGAATGGCCAGTCGATCGCATCGACGTCCGGCGGCGACCCGCCCACCGGCTCCGCCGAGCTCACGACCCGAAAGCCGTCGGCGGCGTAGGCCCGCGGCGCCTCCACGGCCCAGGCGGTCAGAGGGAGCCAGGACTCCGGCGCGGTGAGACGTGCCGCGAGCGCGTCCAGCTGGGTCCGCGCCGCCGACGGCTTGTAGAGCGTTTCCTCGGACGGCTCCAGGATCGGCGACGACACGATCACCGTGCGCGTGCCGTTCCAGGCTCTGAACGTGCGCGCGCTGATCACATGCGGAACCGGGGACACCGCCGGAGCGAACTCGAGACGGACCTGCCGATCGCTGTCGAAGAGGCCGGTACCGAATACCTCGTCCCGTAGCCGCTGCACTCCTCCGATCGTCAGCCTGCGCTCGACGAGCGTGCCGTCGGCGGCCCGTGTCACCAAGCGACCATCGGCCGTCGCGACCAAAACCGGGGCCGGACAGCAAAGCTCTCCGAGCCAGTCGATCCGCACGACAAGATCGGATGGTCGGGCTATCCGCAACGCGCTGGGTGCGCGTCGGCCCGCAGGGGATGCGGCGACCGGCGACGATGTAACGCTCGCCGTCTTCGTCGCAGCCGGATCTGGGATGGCGCTCGAGGTCTGTCCAGGCGAACTGCCCTCGCGCGAGCAGGCACTGAGAACGAGCACGAGCACTGCCGCCGACGCTGTCGATGCACAACGCAGCCAACGGATCATTGAAGGACTCTACGCCGACCTACAAGGACCGACGGTCAAGCCTGGTCCTTTTGATTCTTAGAGCAATTTCATGTTCACACCGCACAGCCTGCCTAGCGTCGGCGGAAGATGCACGCGCAGGTTGAGTCACGTCACACGCTGACCCACCTGCTCGATCTCACGACTCTCTCGATCGGCGTCTGCGTGGTGACCTTCCTTTACCTGCCGAGCGTCGTCCTCGCTTTCGCCGTCGGCCGACTGAGCAACACGACGCTCGGCCACGCCGGGGAGAACACCTCGGTCATCGCGCGGTCTGCGACATGGCGAGGGGACGAGCCAGCGCGGGTCGCCGCAGCGCCTGACCAGGGCTGAGATTTTCTGAAGGAAGACGGACGCGGCGGCCCAGGCCCGATCGCCGCCGTCGCGTTCGGCTTCTATCTGGCGCTCCTGGTCGTCGTCATGCTGTCGCAAGGGATCGAGGTCCTTCCGGATCGTTATGCCGTCGCGATGCTTGTGGGAGCGATCATCCTCGGCCGGGGCCGGCGGTTCATCGTCGATTGGTCCCCGTTCATCGGATTGCTCATCTCGTACGACTTTCTCCGCGGATTCGCGGATGACCTCGCCGGTCGCGCGGAATTCGTCCTGCCGATGCAAGTCGACACCGCGATATTCGGCATCGTGCCGACGGCGTTCCTGCAACGGACCTTCTTCAACTCGAGCTCTCTCCAGTGGTACGACTACGCGGCGACGCTCTTGTATTTCCTGCATTTCGTCCTGCCGCTGGGATTCGCGATGCTGCTGTGGCTTCGCAGTCGGAGCCAATTCACCGAATTCGCGGCAAGCCTGACGATCCTGTCGTACGCGGCCTGGCTCACCTACCTCGTGTTTCCCTCAGCGCCGCCGTGGCTGGCGGCGCAGAACGGTTATCTCGGCGGTGTTACCCGAGTCCTCGGGCAGACGATCAACTTCCTACCGGACCGTCTGGATCTGCCGTCGATCTACCGCCAATTGAATCCGAACGCGGTTGCTGCCATTCCGTCGCTGCATGCGGCCTATCCGTTCCTCGTTCTGCTCTTCGCGCTGCGGTTCTTCGGCCGTCGTGGGATCGTCGTCGGACTCTACGTGCTCGCGGCCTGGCTGGCCGTGATCTACCTCGGCGAGCACTACGCCATCGATGTGATCCTGGGTGCCCTGTACGCCGGAGTCGCGTTCGTTCTGGGGCCGCCGGTGCTGAATCTCATCGAGCGCGTCGGACTCTGGAATCCGGACTGGGGTCCAATCTTCAGGAGGGCGTGATCCCCTGAGCGACACAAAAGTCGGATCCGATGGAACCTAGCCTCGACGATTCAGGGCGATCAGGGTGAGGAATTCGTGAAGCAGCGTGCCAGCCAGCAGCGAGGTGACTTCGCCGTGGTCGTACTGGGGCTGAACCTCGACGAGGTCGAAGCCGACGAGGTCCAGGCCCCGTAGACCGCGCACCAGCCGCAGCGCGTCCCGGCTGCTCGGTCCACCAACCTCCGGCGTGCCTGTCCCCGGCGCGAAGCCGGGGTCGACGAAATCGATATCGAAGCTGAGAAAGACCGGGCCTTTCCCGGCGCGCTCGACCACCTCCGGCAACACCGCATCGACGCCTCGTTCCAAAAGCATCTCCGTCGGAATCAAGTGAATGCCGAGCGCCCGCGCACCGTTTCGATCCTCGGGCCCGTACAGGGAGCCCCTGATGCCGAGCTGCACCGCCCTCGCGGTATCGATCAACCCCTCCTCGATGGCCCGGCGACACCACGTGCCGTGGGTGTAGCGCTCTCCCCAGTAGTTGTCCCAGGTGTCCGTGTGCGAGTCGAAATCGATCAGGCCGACCGGGCCATGCCGCCGGAAGACCGCCCGCAGCTCCCCCAAGGTGATGGAGTGGTCTCCGCCAAGAGCGAGCGGAATCACGCCCGCATCCAGGATGGGCGTGAGCCCCTCTTCGATCACGCCGTACGAGGCCTGCACGTTCCCGGGTATGACCGAGAGGTCTCCGGCGTCTACGGCAGAGACGTATTCGAAGATTTCGATCCCCTGCTCGACGTTGTACGGGCGGAGCAGGCGAGATGCCTCTCGGATCGCAGCCGGGCCGAATCTCCCGCCGATCCGGTAGCTCACCGCGGTGTCGAACGGGATCCCGATGAACGCCGCGTCCACACCGGTCATGTCCGCGACGTTGGGAAGCCGCATGAATGTGCCGATGCCGGTGAATCTCGCGGCCCGCATGGCGTCCACGGGCCGGTAGCGCTTCGTTCCAGCGCGCCCGGAGATTTCAGGCACGAGCGAGCTCGGACTCGACGGCTTTCAGGCTCTCCTCGTGGATGATGCCCACGACCTGGTTGCGCAGCTCGGTGAGTCGTGGGCCCGTGAGGGTATCGAACGTGCGAGGCCGAGGGATGTCCACCTTGAGAGTCGTCCGGATGCGACCCGGCCGGCTGGTCATCACGTAGATGACGTCTCCGAGGAAGATCGCCTCCTCGATGTCATGGGTGACGAATAGCACGGTCTTGCGATAGCGCTGCCAGATATCGGTCAGGAGCTCTTGCATGATCTGCCTCGTCTGCGCGTCCAACGCACCGAAGGGCTCGTCCATCAGCAGCACTTCAGGATCGTTGGCGAGCGCCCGCGCGATCGCGGCCCGCTGTTTCATGCCTCCCGAGAGCACTTTCGGATATGCGTCGGCGAAGCCGTCGAGCTTCATCAGGTGGATCAGCTCGCTAGATGTTTTGCGACGCTCCGCCGAGGGGACCTTCTTGATCTCCGGCCCGAACTCGATATTGCGCCGTACCGAAAGCCAGGGGTAAAGGGAGTACGACTGGAACACCATGCCGCGGTCCGACCCAGGTTCCAGGGTGAGCTTGCCATTCACGAGCACCTCACCTTCCGTGGGAGTCACCAGCCCGGCCGCGATCATGAGGAGCGTCGACTTGCCGCAGCCCGAGGGCCCGACGATGCAGGCGAACTGGCCATCCGGGACCGTCAACGAGATCCGCTCCAGAGCCTTCACCTCTCCGTGCCGGGTGCGAAAGCGCATCGCGACGTCGGCGATTTGGATCTCGCTCACGTGCGCACCTTCTGCACATACGGGAATGCCAGACGATGGATCACGGCGAAGAGCGTGTCGGTGATGAGACCCAGCACGCCGATCGTGATGATCGCGGCGATGATCCGGTCGGCGCGCAGGTAGCGCTCGGCGATCAGGATGAAGCTTCCGATGCCATGTTCGGCCGCCACGAGCTCGGCGACGATGAGATACGTCCAAGCCCATCCCATGGTGATGCGAAGCGCATCGACGACTTCGGGAAACGTCGCCGGCAGGAACACCTTGTAGAAGACCGTCCAGCGGGACGCGCCGAGGGTGTACGCCACGCTCAGCATCTCGTCAGGCACCCGATGCGCGATGTCCATCACCATCAACACCAATTGGAAGAACACGCCGATCCAGATGATCGTGATCTTCTCGTCTTCCCCGAGGCCTTGCAGCAGGATCAGAAGCGGAATGAAGGCGGAGGCCGGCATATAGCGAATGGCGTTGATCGGCGGGTTGAAGAACGAGCGGACGACTTCGAACGACCCCATCAAGAGACCGAGGGGCACCGCCACCACGGCCGCGAGCAGAAACCCTGCGACGATCCGGAAGGTGCTCCAGCCCACGTCGTTGTAAAAGGCGAGGTTCACCATCATGTCCCACCACGTCAGCACCACCTGGTACGGGCTGGGGACGAAGAGTGGGTTCTGCACCAATGCCGCCAGCAGCGTCCAGACGCCAACGACGAAGACGAAGCTGCCCACCGCCAGGATCGCCCGGGCCCGCCCTGGAATGGCCTGCTTCGGAGTGAGGTAGGTACGGACGAGGCCCCGGCTCCGCCGCGGACGGGCCGCTCGCGGCGCCGGAGCTATTCGGGCCGCAGGGACCCGGCTCAATTGCGCTCCTCTACAACGAGCTGATGAAGTCGGGATTCACCGCGTCCATGGGCTTCACCGGACTATCGATCTTTCCTTGGGCTTTCCAAAAATCACCGGCGGCCTTGACATTGTCGTTGATCTTCCCCGGCGCGCTCTTGGTGCCCATGATCGTCTTTCCCGTCTTCAGATCGAACAGCGTGAGCGTGTCGAGGTCCGCCTTCACGTCGTCCGCGGTTTCGCTGGTGGCCTTGGCTACGATGCCGAGTCCTTCCGCTGTGTTCTTTTGGAACCAGTCAAAAGCGTCGTAGTAGGCCTTCATGAACTCCGTGACCGTGGCCGGGTACTTCTCCACGAAGTCCTTCCGGAAAGCAAAGCTGTCCATGATCAGGTCTGGATACTCCTTGGAAGAGACGAGGACGCGTCCATCGGTACGCGCCTTGGCCTTGCTCAGCCACGGCTCCCACGTCACCGCGACATCGACCTGCCCGGCCACAAAAGCCGCGCCGGCTTCCCCGGACTTCATGTTCTGCTCGCTCACGTCCGACAGAGAGAGGCCGTTCTTCTGGAGCACCTGGGCGAGGAACCATTCCGAGACCGAGCCCTGGTTCACCGCGACCTTTTGGCCTTTGAGATCCTGCACCGACTTCACGGTGTTCTTGGCCAGGATCCCGTCACCACCGACCGAGGCGTCGATGGGAAACACTTCCACCGCCGGGACACCGTTCGACTGAGCCCGGGCGAAGGCATCCACCGTCGAGGCCATCCCCTCGAGCCGTCCGGCCGTCAGCGCGATCAAGCGATCGTTGGGGTCTTCGACGTCCTGAAACTTGACGTCGAGGCCATGGCTCTTCCAAGTCTCCTTGGCGTTCGCGATGTAAATGATCGCGTAGCCGGTCCATGTCGATGACGCGATGTTGATGGTGCCGGTGAACTTGCCGCCCGTTCCTGTTGTGGTCGTCCCGCCGCAGACCGCGAGCAGGAGTCCGAGCACCACGGGAAACACATAGCGAGATGGACCACCCGAACGATTCAACATGCGACCTCTCCCCCGAAGCTTGCGAGCGGCCCATCCTACCGAACGCCGGTCAACAACGGTCTGACCATGGGCGAACCGCACTGCGGGTAGGCCGTACGCGGAAGCGACGACCGCGCCTCGCGGCGCGGTCGTCGGGACTGAGTCGTTACTTCCGCGGATCGTCGGCGGGGTTCACGTACGCGATGCCGCTTGGTCCAATGCCGTGCACCTGAGTGATCGTCACGCCCCTTGTGAATACGTAGTGCTTCGTCATGGCGGGGATCAGGATGAACGAGCCGGCCGGCATCTCGACGGCCGTCTCTCGGCTGCCACTCGTGCCCATGCCGACGATGAACGTTCCCTGGATCACCGTGACGTGCTCATCGATCGGATGCTGGTGCGGCGGCAGCGCATAGCCGTCGGGGAATCTGAACCGCAGCGTGAACGGTAGAGCCTTGCTGGTGTCGCCTTCGATGACGACGATCTCAGCGCCCGCCGGGTAGGCGGCAGGAGCCTTGGCCCATTGGAACTCCTGCGGCACAGAGTTCGCGGGCGTGTACGCCTTTGCCGGCGCAGCGGTCGCGGCCACCGGTGATGCGGCGGTCGAGGCCGTCGTCGTGTTTGTCGGCGTTGCCGCACCGCCACAGGCGCTCACCACCAGGGCGGCAGCGATCGACAACGTCAGGAAAGGCACGCGGAGTTTGCGCAGAGCGTTCATTCAGTCCTCCTCAAGTCCTGAGGCAACACTCGGGCCTTCCCTGGAGCGGCACATCCGGAAAACTACCGATATTCCGGCAAATAGCACCTCCCAGACGAGAATGTCTAGGTGCAGGTCACCGGTCTCACCAAACGCGAGCGAGAGGTAGCGGCCTTCGTCGCTGAGGGTATGACGAACCGCGACATCGCCGACCGACTGGTCATCTCCGATCGGACCGTTGAGACGCACGTCGAACACATCCGTAACAAGCTCGGCGTGCGGTCTCGCGCTCAGGTTGCGACGTGGACGGTCACGGGAGGCGAGCTTGACGTCCGAAAAGACACGATGCTCTCCGGTCCGTTCAACGCGCTGCCGGCGGAGTCCGTTCAACGCGGATCCGAGCATCGTGTCGTCACGTGTCTGTTCGCCGACGTCGTTCCGTCCACCGATGTGGCGGCCCGGCTCGGGGCCGAGCGCACCAAGACGGTGATCGACCGGGCTCTCCGCGAGCTGAGCGCGATCGCGACGGCAGAAGGGGCGGTCGTCGAAAAGTCAGCCGGCGGTGCGTATTTCGCGATGTTCGGTGCTCCGGTCACGCACGCAGACGACCCGACGCGCGCGCTCCGAGCGGCCGAGAGCGCGATTCGTTGGGGAAGCGACCACCCGGACACGTCTGTGCGCATCGGCGTCGAGACAGGCGAGGTGCTGGTCGACCTGGACGCGATCGCCACGACCGGCGACGGCATGGCGTTTGGCAGCTGCATCAGTCTCGCGGGACGATTGCGCAACGACGCTGCACCTCCGCGCGAGTCCGTCTTCGCTCTGCTGATCGCGCCGCCCGGCCAGGGAAAGACGCGAACCGCTGAGGAGTTTCTCACCGCGACCGAAGGCGCTGCGCACGTGCTTCGGGCGCGCTGCCGTCCCGGCGCAGAGCTCGGAGCGCAGACACCGCTCCATCAGATTCTGACAAGCGATCTCGGACAGCCAACGATGCAGCTGATCGAGCGCCGAGTCGCGGAATTGATGACTGACGCGGCCCACACGGCCGATACTGTCGCGGCGCTGGCGCATAGCGCCGGGGTCCTCGTCGATCAGCGGTTGATGAGCCTCAGTCCTGCCGAGCGGCTCGAGGCGCTCGCGAGCGCCTGGCGGCGATACCTCGGCGGGCTCGGAGCGGATCGCCCGGTCGTGTTGTGGATCGATGACCTCCATTGGGCCGACCCTCAGCTCGTTCGTCTCCTCGATCGAATCACGTCGGGCTCGGGGATATCAGCGCTCGTGATCGCCGCCGCGCGTCCCGAGTTCGCGAGTGCCGGGCTACGACCGGGTCAGGATCGGATGCACATCGACATCGGGCCGCTCGATCCGATTGATGCGGCGTCGCTCGCCGTAAGCGCCGGAGCACCGGATGAGCGCGCGACACTTCGCGCCGAAGGGAACCCGCTCTTCGTCATCGAGCTCGCGCGGTCCCATACGACCGAGCCCGACAGCATCCCGGTCACGGTCCAAGCAGCGATCGGCGCGCGGCTTGACGAGCTCTCGGCCGCCGACCGCGACCTGCTCCAGCGCGCCGCGGTCGCGGGCGAGATGTTCGACGTGCGCGGCGCCGCCCTGCTCGTCGCGCGAGAGCCGTCCGATGTTGCGACGTCGCTGCGCCGCCTGACCCAGCTGCGCTATCTGCGGTCGGTTGAGTCGGGCTTCCGTTTTCATCACCCGCTCGTGCATGAGGTGGCGTACCACCGACTGACCCTGACCGAACGCATGCGCCTTCACGCGCGGTTCGCCCGCGACGGAGTCGACCCTGCGGACGTAGCCGCTCGCGCACACCACTGGTGGGAGGCGTTGCGGCCATCGGATGCGGACTGGGTCTGGAAGGACGCTCCGGCGGTGGGCGACATGCGTCGCGAGGCGCTCGATGCACACATCGCCGCAGGTCAGCGGTTCGCCGAGCAAGACTCGCACGAGCGCGCAATCGAGTTCCTGGATCGCGCCATTGCGCTCGCCGAGCTGCCGACGGACAGGGGCCGGGCCGAGCACGCGCTCGCGAGCGCGTACTGGCGGTATTCGATCGGTGACGAGGCCTGGACGCACCGGCTGCGGGCGATCGACGCGTACAAACAATCCGGCGAGGTCGCACCCGCCCCGCTCTACGCGGACGCGATCGAGCTCACGATGTTCCAGTACGGATACTTCCGATCTCTTCCGGACATAGAGATCGTTCGGCGGCTCCTCAATGAAGGACTGAGCGCGGCACGCCGGATCGGCGATGTCGTTTCACTCGCGCGTCTCCTGGTGCAGCACGGTCAACTCGTCGGTGATGCCGAGTCGGTCCAAGAGGCGCTCGAAATCGTCCGCCTCTCGAAGGATCCTCGTGTCCACGCCGACGCGCTGCAACGCCTTGCGATCGTGAAGATGTGGTCGGGCGATATCGCGGGCGCCCAGGACGTCTACCGTCGCGTCGATGAGCTCGTCGCGCAGGGCGCCTGGGTAAACGAGGTCGAAGTCTTGTGGTGGCGGGGCCTCACGTGCTATCTGGCCGGTGATTTGGGCGAGGTCGAACGCATGAGTGATCGTCTGACCCAGCTCGCGGCACGTCGAAGCGCGCACCTGCGCAGTCATGCGCTCGCTCTCGTGGCGCACGTGCGCCTCGCGCGCGGCGACTGGGAGGGTCTGGCTGCTCTCGGCCAGGAGATCGCCGAGCTTGTCAAGGCGAATCCCACCACTCAGTTCTGTTTGGCGGCCGGCGGTGCGGTGGGGTACGCGGCCGTCGCCGATTCGGTGCGCGGCCGTCGATCACCACTGCAGATCGACGACCTTGTCCTGCTGATGGTCCCGGAGTCGGCCGCCGTGCGCGATGGCATCCTCGTCCTGCCGATGGCCATGGCCGGCCGCGATTGCCGTGCCCTATCTACGACCGCATTCGAGAGTCCGGATGCGGTCTGGGACCGTGAGAACATCGATCCGCTCGGACTGAGGTTGCCACTCGCGCTCGTGACTCAAGAGCGCTGGAGCGAGCTCGAGTCCTCGCTTGTTCGGCTCGATCGCGCCGCCGCGCGCGGCAGCGCACTCGCCGGAGCCGTCGCGACGGCGGCGCGTGGCGAGAGGGACGGAGGATCCGAAGCGCGCGACGTGTCTCATGGCGAGCTGAGGAGGCTGGGCTATGTCGGCCTAAGCGAGGTCCTTGCCTTCCGACCGGCCACGACAGCGCACTAGTTCAGCTCGGCATTTCTCTTCGCCCCAGGGGCGAACTAGGCACGATCTCGCCGGGGCAGCGCTGGTAGGTGTCGCCGCTGTGACCTGGGTCGGCGTCGTGCTTCAGGGCACGAACTATCAGGACCGCGGAGTCAACCGCACGACCGGGATCTCGCGATCAGTCTGTACCGCGTACTTGCCATAACCCGGCGCGACCGCGACGATCTGGGCCCACGCGCGCTCGCGATCAGGGCCACTCAGTGACTTCGCCTCGACCGCCACCTCTCGGCCGCCGACATCGATGAGTGCGTCACGAGGGTGGCGTGCGAGGTTGACGTACCACGCCGGATGCGCCGCCGAACCGCCCGCGGACGCAACGATGAGCCAGGCATCTGCGCGGGCCGGTTCATCGTCGAACCAGCCGAGGGTGGTCTGCCTTCGCTTTCCTGTCCTCGCCCCGGTAGTCGTGAGGAGGAGGAGCCGTCGGCCCGGCGTGCGTATCCGGCGGCCGATGAGTCGGTAGAAGCCGACGTTGCCGGCTCTGAAGACGGGCAGCAACCAGGCCGGGATGCTCGAGAAGAATTTGGTTCCACGCGTACCCCGCGGCGTGAGTCGCACGGACATGCTGGAACGGTAGCGCGAGTTACCTCGTACGTCATCGGATGGACCGACACAGAGATCATCGAGCGGTCGCGTGGCTCGGCTAGTGTGGCGCCCTCATCAAGACACCGGTTCGCGGGGAGGAAGATCGTGTCGGTCATCGACTGGCTGCTCGACTCGGACCCGGCGATTCGCTGGCAGGCGATGCGCGATCTGACCGATGCGCCGCCAGATCAGGTCGCCGCGGAGCGTGCCCGCGTTGCCACCGAAGGCTGGGGCGCGCGGCTCCTGTCTCTTCGCCGGGAGGATGGGCTGTGGGACACCAGCACGTCAGATTCCGA
>WNFW01003578.1_pt1 | contig 10809 bp, 6 predicted proteins | sample 5400131 | NCBI WGS metagenome assembly WNFW01 (sample SAMN13153362, study PRJNA577476) | soil metagenome | isolation source: 20 cm soil or saprolite under grassland replicate 1 | place: USA:California | collected 2016-06-15
CTGGCTCCAAAACCCGGACTGTCTTTGGGCTGACACTGGGAATCATCGCCGGACTCGCGCTAATACTCCTTCCCGGAATAATGGTCATGTACACTCACCCACCTCCCAACGCTACTGACCAGCATGTTATGGTCCCCTTCACGTCCTATCAGGAGTTGCACAGCTTCATTCTCACAAAGAGCTGCAACAGCACCGAAGTTCGTAACCTTTACAATCCCACTCCCGCTCCGGTAATCCTGAACACGAACACGAACGGTCTCAACCCTGGCGGGTTCACCGGCACTGTTTCCACCACTGCCACAAGCGGAACCTCCACCGTTTCAATATCAACGAGTCCTACTCCCAGCCACTCTGAAACAAACGCTCAGGTGGCCGGCGTTGACGAGCTTGACACTGTAAAGAACGACGGCACCTACATCTACACGGTAACCAATAACACCGTCGCGATCGTCCTCGCTTACCCCGTCACCGACGCAAGATTGCTGGCCCACGTATCCGTGAACGGTTCTCTACAGGGAATTTTCGTCGACGGCAACAAGCTAGTAATTGTCAGTCAGCAGTACCAGCAGTACCCTTCACCATTTACTGCTACCTTCCAACCTGCGGGTTCTTCTATCGTTGTCTATCCAATATTCCTCAACTATCCCCAGACCACTTCTCTATCGATCTTCGACATTTCCAACCATGCCAGTCCAGTGCTGACAACTACTCTCGTAGTAAATGGAACTCTGGCCGGAGCGCGCCTAATTGGAGACTACGCTTACATGGTAGCGACACAACCAGTCTACTGCACAGGCCCGATTCTGCTTCCGGTCAATGTGGTAAACGGTCAGGCGTTGACAACTGGGATTGCGTCAGTCTATCATTCTGATATCGCCGATGTAGCTAACAGCTTCACTACGGTTGTAGGAATCAACGTAACCGAAGCCAACCCTACTCCGGCGGCTAAGATCTTCCTCATCGGGACGAGCAGTAACATCTACGTCTCACTTCACCAGATCTATCTTACTCAGCCTATCTGGAGTCAGGTCGAACAGACTGCTGTGCATCGCATCAGTATTGATGGTGCAAGCATCAGCTATCAGGCGACGGGTACTGTGTCGGGCCATGTTCTGAACCAGTTCTCCATGGACGAGTACAACGGCAACTTCCGCATCGCCACAACGGGCTACAGCTTCAACCAAGTAGCCTCGACGGGAGGCGTAGCGTCTAGCTACGTGCAGCAAACCAACCTGTACGTCTTGGATAGTGGCCTCCACATCATCGGAAGGCTCGAGGGACTATCGCCCGGCGAAATGTTCTACGCGGCCAGGTTCATGGGGGACAGGGCCTACCTTGTCACTTTTCAGAGAATGGACCCGTTGTTCGTCATCGGTCTACAAGACCCTACTCAGCCCAAGGTCCTGGGCCAGCTCAACATCCCTGGAGTCTCTGACTATCTGCAGCCCTACGATGAGACCCACCTGATCGGCTTTGGCAAATCTTCGACGAACGTTACTTGGGAGAACGCTGCGCTGTTCCAGGGTCTCAAGCTCAGCCTCTTCGATGTCACGGATCCGAGTAACCCTATTGATACGAGCAACTTCTTGGTCGGAGATCGGGGCAGTGACTCTCCAGCATTGACGGATCACAAGTCGGTGCTTTTTGACAGGTCCCTTAACCTGCTGGTAATACCTCTGACGATTGCGCAGGCTCAACCGAACGCAACTTGCACATGGTGCTACAATCCTTCTGTCTGGCAGGGAGCCTACGTGTTCAACGTCACCGTTCAAGACGGGATCGGCTTCCGTGGCGGAATAACACACCTCGCCACAGGCCAACTTCCGAGCTGGAGCAACAGCAGCTTCTTCGTTACCCGCGCTCTCTACATCGGCAGCGTACTCTACACAATCAGCAACAACATGGTCAAGATGAACAGTCTCACCGATCTCACAGAACTCAACTCTGTAAGCCTAGCTTAGAAATTAGGAAGTGCAGATAGACCCCTCGGCAAAGCGTCCGCCCAGACGCAGAAGATTTCTGAGGCACGCGTCGCGAGGAAAATATTGCTGGCCCCCCTTTTTCTAGGCGGGGTTCTCGCCAGCCGAAACCGGTCTGGGCAAATCTTGCGATTCAGGGCGCAGAATAGAACGGTCTGCCGTTTTTCCCAGATGGAAATTATCCACATGATCAAGCGTGAATATCTCGGTGATCAAAAATCCCCTGCCCCGATTCCGGATCAGGGCTGATTCCAGGCAATTTCATGGATGGATGTTTCTCAAAAGAACTGTTCTGTGTCGCGGGAAATATTTTTTCGTAGATTCTTTGAAGGGTCGATTCGCCATCTGAAACGTTTCTGGGCGAGATTACCTGTTTTTCGCGCAGAACAGGCGAGTCAGCGGTTTTTCGACCAGTCTCCATCTGTATCAATGCATGCTTGAAGTGGGCTTCATATGAAACGCTCCCCCCAGAACCCAGATCAGGGTTCATTTTGAATGGCGCCGACGAAATCCTCGAGCCAGATGGTGAAGGACGAAGAGCTTCGATCACTCTTACGGAAGAGAGGATACAGAGTCCTGGAGCTACACCACAACAACTACTCGGACAAGACCAGGGACCAGCTATACAATGAATTGATAGAAAACCTATGGAAAGAATAGTCGCGCGATCTCCACTCTTGCGGAGTGCGGACTCGGATTAAAGCGAATTAATCACATTTTGATGATCGCCGTTGTCGGACGAGCAAGCTCGTGCAACAAGGGATATTTTTCTTTGAAGTGAGCGTAAGTCTCGTCGCTGCAGACGAATGGAATATCAGGTCTACCTTCAATCTTGACCTCCTCATCTATTATCACGGTAGGGGCCACTCTAACGCCATATTTCTTAGCCAAGGCACCATGGTCTGAAACGTTGTAGACTGTAAGCTCACAGCGGGCACATTTTCCGGCCTCGATCTCATCTACGATTTCCGTGCAGAGAGAGGAGTCGGTCGTGAATACAACTATTCTATGAGGCAATGGAAGCTTCTCCATTCACAGTCTTCACCTCGTCGCTAATCTTTCTTACTCGCAGATTCGCCTTGCACGATTGTGGTCTCTCATATTAGGGGAGCTTGAACCCACTAGGCGTTCAAGCGCGATTTTCTCCGCAAAACCTTGAGCTACCGGCCTTTTCCGTTGAGAGTGCGAAACTGCTGGCAGGAATTTTACTATACGGCGACTAGACTTTTTTCTGTCCTTTTTAGCAGAACAGCGTTTGTCGCAACGATTATCGATGAAGCGCTCATGAGCAATGCAGAGACCTCGGGTCGAAGGATGATTCCAAAGTTGGGATAGAGGATGCCAGCTGCGACGGGTATTGCGAGGATGTTGTAGAATGACGCCCAGAAGAGGTTCTGTTTCATCTTCGTGACGGTAGCCTTGCTGAGCTTTATCGCCCGCAAAACATCTGAAGGGTCGGACTTCATCAGGACCACTTTTGCCGTCTCTATCGCCACGTCCGTCCCAGCACCGATTGCAATCCCAACTTCCGCCTGAGCCAGACCTGGCGCGTCATTCACACCATCGCCCACCATCGCGACAAATTTTCCTTCATCCTGCAGCTTCTTAACGAATAATGCCTTGTCCTTTGGGAGGACATCCGCAAACACCCGCTTGATCCCAACAATTCTCGCGACCGTCTCTGCAGTTGCCTGATTATCTCCTGTTATCATGACCGTCTCGATCCCGAGCTCGTTCAGCCTCAAAACCGCCACTTTAGCCGACGGCTTCACAGTATCAGCCGCGCCGATAACCGCTACGACTCTGTCATCAGCGGCCAGAACCATGATCGTCTCACCCTTCCGAACGAGCTCATCGATCTTGTCTTGCAGGGGAGCGGTATCAATGCCCCTCTGTTTCATCAACTTCACAGTTCCCACCAACACTTCCTTCCCCTCAATGCTTGCTCTAACTCCAAGACCCGACAGGTTTTCGAAGCCCTCAATCCTTGTCGGTAACTGCAGCTGCCTCCTCTTCACTTCCTCAAGCACAGCGTTGCTCAACGGGTGATTGGACTCAGCCTCAGCCCCTCCAACGAGTCTCAGAGCCTTGTCTTCATCCCACTCTTGAACCGTGGCGATTTCCGAGATTCTCGGCTTGCCCTCTGTCAGCGTCCCAGTCTTATCGAAGACTACTGCTTGGATCTTAGAGACCCTCTCTAGAGTCGGAGCGTCCTTGATCAGAATATTGTGTCTTGCACCCAGACCAGTTCCGACTGCGACGGCCGTTGGCGTAGCTAGCCCCAGAGCATCGGGACAAGCTATCACTATCGCTGAGATAGCGAAGGTCAGTGCGGTGAGGACTGGCTGCCGAGCAAAGTCAAACCAGACCAAGAACGTAACAAGACCCGCGCCGATGGCAAGCGCTACAAGATACTGAGCAAACCTATCCGCGAGCCTCTGACCGGGAGCTTTGGAATTCTGAGCGCCTTCAACCAGTCTTACTATTTGTGCGAGGGCTGTCTCCTCGCCTACTCTTGTCGCTTCGAACCTAACAAATCCGGATTGGTTAATGGATCCGCCTATGACATTATCTCCCACCTCTTTCGCGACAGGAATAGATTCGCCTGTTACCAGAGATTCGTCAATCGCCGTCTCACCCTCAACTATTCTTCCGTCAACAGGCACTCGGTCTCCGGGTTTCAGAATTATGATGTCGCCAACCTGGACCTGTGAAGTTGGGATCAGAGTTTCTTTCCCGTTTCGGAGAACTCTGGCTTGAGGCGGAACCAGTTGGAGCAGAGCCTCTAATGCGTCAGTTGTACCGCGGCGAGATCTCATCTCCAACCAATGACCAAACAGTACGAAGGTGATGAGGAGGGCAGTTGCCTCGTAATAGGAATCTGCGCTCTGCAGAATCGTGAGGAGAATACTGAAGCTGTACGCGGCGGTTATGCCCGTTGCGATGAGAACTGACATGTTCAGCGTTCTTTGCTGAAGAGCTCTGAAGCTCGAGTAGAGGAAGATCCAGCCTGAGTAGAAGAATACCGGAGTTGTTAGCAGGAAAAGGAGCCATGGAACCGGTATTGGGGACGGCGGCTGAATACCGAAGATGAATTTTCCGAGAGGCGAGTAAAGAATGATCGGGACTGATAGTACTAGTGCGAAGAAGAATTTGTTGCGAATGTCTAGTTCCATCAACCGGGCCACTTCTCGGCCCGCAACACCGGTATGCTCCATGCCCATCGTCATGGTCATACTCATCCTGAACCGCTCCCAGCGCGACATCTTGGAAGCAGGCTTCATTGCATGCTCGTGATGGTCCATTCCGTGTTCAGTCATGGCGATCGGAACTAGTTTCATCCCACATTTTGGGCAAGTTCCGGGAGAGGTGGATCTGACCTCTGGATGCATAGGGCAAGTATAGATCGTTGAGCCGGAGTACACGTGGTGATGACTGGATTGATCGTCGTCTTTCTCCGCGCCACTCATCCTACTTCAACTCTCGAAGACGCGCGGGGCTAGTCGAGAGAGAGCGACGTGGACAGTTCGAGGTAGGCGTAGATCTGCGCCTTGAGATCGGCGACCTTCTGCTCGGCGAGGGCGATGGCATCGGCGCCGGCGATGAAGCGGCGGGGCGGCGACTGCTCGGCAGCGACCCTGACGAGCGCTCGCGCGAGCTTGGCTGGATCGCCGGGTTGCTGCCCGTTTTGCGCCTCCCACCACTTGAGCTGCTCCGCCCTGCGGTCGGCGTAGTCCTCAATGGACCGGTCGGCAAAGGTCATCGATTCCTTCGTGAGGAGTTTGGTGCGGAAGAACCCCGGGTTGACGATGGTGGTGTGGATGCCGAACGGCTCGACTTCGGGCCGCAGCGACTCCATCCAGCCCTCGAGACCGAACTTCGACGCTGCATAGGCGGAACAGAACTCGAAGCCGACGAGGCCCGCGCCCGACGAGATTGAGATGATGTGGCCCGAGCGCTGCTTGCGCATGATGGGCAGGACCGCGCGGGTGACATTCATCGGGCCGAGGAGGCTCGTCGCCAGCTGCTTCTCGACCTGCTCCGGCGTCAGCTCCTCGAAGTAGCCCGCGTCAAAGGTACCGGCGTTGTTGACCAGCACGTCGATGCGGCCGAACCGGTCGACCGCCGCGCGCACCGCGGCCTCGGCATCGGCGCGGCTGGTAACGTCCAGCTTGACGACCCGCAGGTCGTCCAAATCACCCACGGCCTTAGCTACGGCGTCGGGGTCCCGAGCGGTGCCCACCACCGCGTGGCCGGCGGCGAGGGCGGCTTTGACGAAATCGACGCCCATGCCACGGCCGGCTCCAGTAATGAACCAGATCTTCTTGCTAGTCATGGTGTGTCTCATTCATTCCTTGATGTCATTCACATCTTGTAGCCAAGTTTCCTGTATAACTTCTCCGAGTTGTTGACGACATCGGGTTGATAGACGCTCTCAGCCCAGTCCCGCGGGTTTGACTTCTTCGACGGCTACCGAAACCGATTCTTCTACCCGAGAACCGTCAGGATTTCTCGGATGGTAACGCGTCTGGTACCCGTGAATGGTAACAGAGAACCCGCTGTAAGGGCTTACCCGAAGCGGGGTCTCTCTCGGAAGACGAACTGATGAAAGTGGGCAAAATCATGACTTTTTAGAACACCCGAAGCGAAATTCTTGCCATGAGCAATCTTCAGGCGCCAATATACAGAAAGGCAGACCTGGTAGCTGGATTCCTGATTATCTCCGGTGTGATTATTTTCGCACTCCTAGGTGGAATTTCGGGACTCCTTACTGCGATCATAGGATTGGGGGGAATGATAGTGCTCACTGGAGTAGTTTGGTATGCTGCAGGCTACATTCTAGGGGGGCCAGTCTTTGGATACTTCTTTGTTGGACGTCATCACGAGCCGTGGCTCCGGCGACATCACCTTCTGTTATACGAGTCCGAGTATTTCCTCTCAAGACCGGGTTTCCCTAAAAGTATTACTTGGCGATTCTTCCAAACGTTTTCCATATTCCTCTTGTTTGGATCTACTATCGCCTACCTGTTCCCTTCCGCAGGACAGCGCACTCCAGCAAGTGAGACGGGCCCGTTCGTGTATGCAGGACTTACGGCAATATTGGTGGTAATGCCACTTGTTGCGCTCCTATGGCTATACGAAGACTCCGGACTGAGAAACTACAGAAAGGACAACGACACCATCATCAGGGTTGGAACACTGTTCGAACAGCTTCTATTTGGGAGCGGAGCGTTAAGCGCATTTTATCGTCTGGTAACTTCTCTAGCAGCACCCACTGCTGAAGTGGTTGGGTGGGTGATTGCCCTTTTCGTCATACTGCCTTCAATGTGCTTCCTGCTAACACTTTCTTTCCACGAGATATCCCAGCATGAGCTAGTAAATCGAGTTCTGTCAGTCGCATCAGCGAGCAACTTTCCACAACGCGAGATCCGACTTGTCTAAGGGTCCCCACCACATGGGCCAGCGTTTTCTAATTAGTTAGAGCCTTTTTTTTGGATTCTCTTTCGTCCGTAGAACTGGACTTTTTCGGGAAAAATGTTGGGTAGGACGTGGTTGTTTCCGGTCTAAAATGCGTCGTCAGTCATGTTCCTAGACTCAACCATACTAGATAATTAGAGCAATGAAAAAGGGGAGGGGGAGCTCCCAGCCCGAGTACTATGTCTACTTCTTATTATCTCGGTTGCGCGGGCTGATGTCTGCGGGTATGACCTGAATCATTCCCTTCTGGATTTTCAGAATGACATAGTCACCAGTCTTGATCTTGAGGGTTTCCCTAGCGTCCTCGTTGAGCGTGATACGTCCGCCTGACAGCACCTTCTGGACCTGTTGGGTCATTGCCACGAATAGTTTCTCCCACCTCTCCACTTTGGGAAAACAGACTTAACACTTATGCACTAAGTTTCGTAGGAAGTAGAGAATACGCACTGTAGCCGCTACAATCCGGCACGAATACATTAGTGCATTCTGGACACGTTTCTGTAAATTGGTTGGTATAGTTTTATATGCGCACCAAAGGTGAACAGAAAAGCACGGCGGCCACTGGCCCCGGATGGGCTACCTCTCTCGGAAGGGGAGCTGCATTAGAGGGTTCGACTCCCTCGGCCGCCGCGCTGTGACGGTTACTTCGGAACAGTCCAAACCCAGATTTCTAATATAAGTCTATGCGAACCTGAGGAATCCAGAGATTGACGAAGGTCGCGCACGTCTTCCGATCTATACATCAAACCGCGCTGGAACCATGCCTATGAGCCAGAAATGGTCAAACTAGCCTAGAATGGCCATGTCCGAGCCCAACAGTGTTGTGACCTTTTCTTACCAAGAACGCCTCTCGTTATGGGCGGGATTATTTCCCTCTTATATCCTTGAGAATTTGCTCGTATAGTTGGTCTCTTTTCTTGTCCGAGTAACTATCGTAGCAGAGTTCTAGGATTCGGTATCCTCTCTTCCGTAAGAGTGATCGTAGCTCTTCGTCCTTCGCCATCTGCCCTGCTCCGAGATGGACACGGCCGTCAACAAACACGAGCAACGGTCTAGATTCCAGTGAGAAGTAGAAGTCGGCCGTTGTTACTGGTATCCCGATTTGTGTCTGGTAATGTATTCCATCGTCTTGTAGTTTGATTGCTAGTTCTTGTTCCATTCGTGAGGGGTTGGCGTGTAGTCGTTCGCGCCAGTTGCTCCGCTGACTCGACATCTGTAGGGTTGAGCTATCTTTCGGCTATTGCTCAGACACGAGAACGAAACTGTTGGTGGAGCATTTTACCGCAAGCGTGAAAAGGTTCGGATTCTTCATTGTAGCTCTACATCATCGGCTGTTACAGCCTGGCCCTCTTGTATGGGACGTTTTGACTTGAAATGTACCGTTCCGACTGACAATGCTAGGTCCACCAATTTCTTCCTCATTCTATCTTCAGGTTTTTCCAGAGGACTTGATCTAAGATAAGTCATCAGGCTCGCTTGTACGACGTGAGAAAACCAATCAGGTGAAGGAGCGAGTTCTTCTTTTCCGTCAACGTAATGTTTCACCCAAGCGAGACCCCGTCCTGCAGCTAAAGCACTCGCGACTGGCAGGTCTTTTCCGCCATGAGCATACTGAGACCTGAATTCATACATCTTGGAGATCAATCCTGGCATCATGTCTTTCGAAACGTTGCCGAGTGCGTCTTGAGGGCAGAATTGTCTGATGAAGGACGCATACTTCGCTTGAAAACTTCCGTTGGGCACCACAACATTTGCTAAACATTCAATTGAAGAAACCAGTAGAAAGATTGCCAAGGAGGGCCTTTCGTCAATTACTTGAATTCCTAGGTGGTACAACTCGCTCGCTCGCAAGTCCTCAGCAGCTTCTCCGGCAACCCGAGAAACCTATCAAGCAACTGTTGCATGTCAGGGACCGGATTTAGTGGTTTCAGGAATCTCTGCAACTGACCAGCAGTGAGCGAAGGGGCTCGGTTTATTTCGCCGACTTTGTACATGAGACGAGATTCGAGGGCAACAGCCAGCCAAGAAAGCATGAACCTGGCCTCTTGGATTGGGTTAGCTGCTTTTCGTACATCTTCCCATTCATCGTTGAAATCTAAAATCGCTTCTTCTCCATCGGCGGATGGAATTGGTTTGAGGAGGTACGGTCCAACTCGAATCTCGTCTACTCCATCGGGAAACTTACGTGATGATGAAAATCGTACTGAGATCTTGAGTACGGGGCCTTGACCACTCTTTACAACCATTTGCAGATGAATTGCCCAGAATCCATAGATATCGGTTTTGTGTTACACCGCGGAATGAATCAAATCGCAGGAACAAAATATCGAGAACAATTCAAAGTCGAATCGGACACGGTCGAAAGTGGTCTGCGGGGGAACATCTTCAACGCTTAAGGGCGAGTTGAGGCCATTGGGAGGAGTGAGGATGAGGTTGCTTGGCTGTGACTTGTGGTTTTAGGTTTGAGGTTCGGCCTGAGGATGAGGTTGTTGTGTTGGAGGCTGATCATCATTCTGTTCATGTCTGTGTGGACTGTCTTACGTTGTTGACGGTTCATCGTCGTATTCATCATATGAAAGTGGAGAAGGTTATTGTTGAGATGGCTGAGCGTAGACCCGTGCTGGCTGAAGCGTGAAGAGACAAAGCCAGGTTCGAATGCCGGCTCTTCCAGGCAGCCAACGAACCTGGGAGAAGGTCATGAAGGAGACCGAGGGCTGCTGGGCGGATCATCCGGTTTTCGGCAAGATGAAGAACAGCGTTGAGATCGTCCACTGGCTGAGGTCCCAGCGCTGAGGGCTCGCCCTCGACACAAGAAGTCTGCGCGTCCCAGCTCGTAACATGAAATCCCGAAGATTTCAGGAACTATCTCTCGCTCGAAGTCCGAACCCCGAAAGACCTAGTCCAGAAACAATGACAAGAAAGATGGGATTCGAATCCTTCCCTTCCGAGAATCCAAGACGACGCCTGAGTAGGTCGCTTCTGACCTCGCATCATTTATTCAGGACCCGTGAATTCTTCTCGGCCGAGGGTGAAGATTAGATGAGGGACTTCGAGTACAGGGCACCACCGTCTCGCCGGAACCATCGGTTCCAGAAAATGAGCCCTGAGGAGCGCGTCAACATTGCCCTGGAACTGTCCAGCTCAATCGCCAGCATTACTCTGGAGTCCATCAAGAATCAGAACCCGCACATCTCAACCACAAGACTGTTAGAAAAGGCGAGAAAACGGTTCCAGGCGGGACGTCGAACCCACTGAAGACCCGCAGTTTCCAAGAATTCGTCAGAGCCCTCATCGAGCACTTCAACCATGAAAAGACCAAATACGCAATCACTGGAGCCGTAGCCGCAAGCTA
>WNFW01004774.1_pt1 | contig 10809 bp, 8 predicted proteins | sample 5400131 | NCBI WGS metagenome assembly WNFW01 (sample SAMN13153362, study PRJNA577476) | soil metagenome | isolation source: 20 cm soil or saprolite under grassland replicate 1 | place: USA:California | collected 2016-06-15
GATCCTGCGACAGCCCGGACAGGTGCGAACACGCTCCTGATGGTGTTCTCTAAAGCCTGTAGCGACCGAGCGCGAGACCCGCTTCGCCTCTATCTAAAGCGCGGCGCTTGTACTGGTTCCGGCTGCCGCGAATACTTCGGTAGCTTCTTGCTCCGCAATGGGGATGAAGGTGTGTACAACCTCCGTGTCGAACTGAGTTCCTGCACTTTCCAGAAGCCGACGGACCGCTTCGGTGTGAGGGAGTCCTTTTCGGTAGCAGCGGTTTGAGACCATTGCGTCGTAGGCGTCGATAACGGAGACGATACGCGAGACGATCGGGATGTCCTCCCGTTTCAGTCGTGCAGGATAGCCAGTCCCGTCGAAATTCTCGTGATGATGTAAAACGTACAAACTTGCGTCTTCGAGCCCAGGGAATAAGCGCAGGATGGACCAGCTATATTCAGGATGGCGGTTAATCAAAGCGCGTTCTTCAGAGGTGAGCGGACCTTGCTTTTTCAGGATAGCGTCCGGAACACCTATTTTGCCGATGTCATGAAGCAGGGCCGCGACTTCGACCTGATACATATGTTCTTCGGGAATATTCAGTTTTCGAGCGACTCGGATCGCCCACTCCGCCAATCGCGTGCTATGTACCCCGGTACTGATGTCCTTGAGATCGAGTAGCTGGTTAAACGCACAGATAAGCGAATTGCGAAATGCAAGGTGCTGTTCTTCCAGCTCTTTAATGCGTAGCACTAGAGGACCGGTTTGTGGAGAGAGTGGATCGCCAACTCCGGCAATCGTCATCGTCGCGCTTGCGCCTCGACTCGCCATCAGTGGCATGACTGCACGGCCTGGTAGGTGTCCAGTCGACCGTACCCCAGTTGCGGATCAGAGATGGAGTGGGCATGTGCCAGCCCAGAGGCAACTTTAGAACTTGTGCAGTTCCCGTTGGTGCCCAGCATCAGGGCAGCGGTTCCACTGACGAAGGGCGCACTGAACGAGGTTCCCCATCCAGCGGCATAAGTGCCCCAGGGATAAGTCGTCATTACACCTTCGCCGGGAGCAGCCATCCAGACCGGCGGCGCGCCGTAATTGGTGAATACCGATTGAATATCCGAGTTCGAAGTAGAGGCGACGTCGATCACCAACGGCAACGCGCCGGGATACACCGCTACTTGTTGACCGTCATTTCCGGCCGATGCGACTGAGATCACTCCGTTGCTGTTCGCATATTTCACGGCATTGGCGAGCTCCGCCGAGTAGGTCGGATAGTCGAAGCTCATGTTCAGGACCTTTGCGCCATTCTTCACTGCGTAGTAAATCGCCCGTAGAATATCGGAGTCGTAGCCTGCCCCGTTGGCGTTGAACGACTTCAGCGGCATGATCTTCGCTTGTGGTGCAACCAAATGCACGATGCCGGCGGTCATGGTTCCATGGCCAAAAGCCGAATACTGCGATCCGTCAAGCACAGCAACCGTTCGTTGATCGAGCACCGCAACCGTTCTCTGGTTGACTTGGGCGGTCTGGGCCTGGCTCAGATCCGGCGAAGTGCTAACGTCCGATTTCTCCGAGCCACCGTTAACATTTCGAGTGAAGTCATACCCGGACACAAGCAGATTCTGCAATACAGGATTCGTGGGGTCCACGCCGGTATCGATCACCGCAACCGTTACTCCAGACCCGGTGACGTGAAATGTGGATTGGGTTGAACTGGTGCGTATCACCTGGTTGGCTGGCTGTGCCACATAGCCGTGCCAAACCGTCTCGCCATAGTACGAGGTCGGCTTCTCGTCTGTCAGGTACGAGGGTGCCGGCCCTGCATAGGCCGCCTGAGTATTAACGACCTGGTCTATCTCGACATCAACAATGCCGAGTTGCAGGTTGATTTTCAATAGCGCCGTCACCGGATTCAGAATGGACGGGAAGGTGACCAGAAACAATTGTCCTTGTGGATCGCCCAGCCCACGGACGACATTGCAACCCAGCAGCGCACATGTCAGATTGATGCCTGAAAGTCCCAAGGAGTCGCGTACCACAAGACGAGCTTGGGCGTGTGCCGGTTGTGCAAGCAGTGGAATCAACAACAGCAGGCAGATCGCCACGCCTCGCCGTGCGAAATTAAATCTCCCACTGTCAGTCATCGTCTTCATCGTCAATTCTCCAGTGGGGGAGTTGCTATGTGCGTGGTTCCGAGATTCTAAAGTGACTCCTCTGTATCGCGCTAATTACACCTGTAATCTTTCCTGGTAACCTGCTTCGGTTCCCAACGTAATCTCACTCAGCGGCGCTGACAGCTTTCAAATTTGCTAATGGAATCCGAATTGTTCTCCGGCCATCCACATTAACCGAAAGCCGTAGGCCATCTTGTGGCTCGAATTCGAGTTGAAACTCCCCAGACACGTTTGCCCTGGCCTGGACGATAGGCAGTCCTTTTTCCGTCCAGATCATGATGGAAGCGCCGCTGGGCGAGACGCGCGGGATGCCCTTATCGAGCACCTGGCCAACCACACAGATCTTGTTGGACTGCGGCTGACGATCCAGACGTAGGTCTACCGTGAGTCCTTCGGCCTCGTATATCAGTTGCCTCGCGACCGCTACGGTGGAACGTATTCCCGCCGGCAAGGGCTGCGCGAATGTGTCAAATAAGAGGCTTGCTAAGACCGACGAACGCTGCTCCGGCGAGTGCGTGGCAGCGAATTCCTGTTTCACCATTCGAACTGCGCTGTCCGGGGGCGTGTAGGTTCTTTCATTGCCCAAAGTTGCCTGCACTCGGTTCCAGACATCGAATGCCGCTCTGCAATCCGAACAGCCACGCGCAAGATGCGATTTGACATTGGCTTTCATTTCGGACTCACCGATTCCACGAACGAAATCAGCCCAGGCTTGCTCCGAGAAATGCTCCATTCTTCAACCTCATACGTTCGGATTTGGTGGCCAGTGCTCGCCATTTTCAGCGACGAAGGCTTCTGCCCATCTGATACATAAGGGAGAGCAACCCGAGAAAAAATATAGGGGCAGAAAAAAATATTGAGGCGGACTTAAACCTTTCCTATCAATGTGAAAGGGGCCCAATAATAAGGATGTGGGCAACGTTCCCTCAATTCGATCATCGCGCCTTGCAAGGCCAGCGGCTTCGAGAGACCCTGCTGCAGGCGAGTGTAGAAGGCAATCATGAACTCTTTGGTGCTGCGGTCGTGAACGTCCCACAAACTGAGGACGAGCGATTGCGCTCCGGCCTGGAGCAGGCCGCGAACCAATCCGACCACCTCGTCCCCTGGCCTTACCACATTCAGACCGGTTGCGCAGCCACTCAAAACGATCAGTTCGACCGGGAGCTTTAGGTGATACAGGTCGTACAAACTCAAATACGATCCTCCCAGACGGATGGACGAAAACATAGGGTTGTCCTGACGAAAATATCCATGGGTGGCGATGTGGACGATCCGGCTGTCTGGTCCCTGAGTCCGCAGAATTTCTTCGGTTGCTGCAGAGCCCATGAAGAGTTTTGAGTCCGGCAGAATTGATTGCAGGGCTTGCACCTCATCAGCGATCGAGGGCGCTTGGGCATCCGGGATACCCAGGATCAGCGACTCTCCCCAAGTGTTTGCCTGTTTTTGCTGGCAGAGCGCGTAAATGCTCGCACTCGGAGCGTAGGAAACAGAAAATTGATCGACTAGATACGACTCGCCGTCATGCAGGGCATGGAACGGAACGTAGTGAAGCAGGCCATGCGGAACAAAAACCAGGTGCTTGGCATTGAACAAATTACGCACCGGCGCAATCAGCTCCTGATAGAGATTCTTCAGGTGTGCCTGCGTGGATTGCAGCATCGATTCTTGGAATGTGCTGACGTATTGTGGATCGAGCCGAAACTTTGAGAGCTGGAATTGCAACAACTGCAGCAGCTTTTGCACGCGCGATTGCAAGGTTACAGGGCAGATCTGCAAATCATTGTTGCTGAGAACGCATGCGAGGATGCGATCTTGCACGGAGAAATACTCCACCAAGGCGGTGGTCGGAAAAACGGTGGCGCGAATCTCGTCGAGCGAAATGTTGCTCGGCGCCTGCAATCCTGCATCGCTCATCTCAACCGCAGTCGCCTCTTGGGCTGCGCGCATGAGATCGTGTTCCCGCTCCCGCGCCTGCTGCTCTAATTTTTGAATTCGCTCCGGCGACCGTTCTTCAGGGCGAAGTTGCTCTCGTTCAATCAGGTTGTAATACCAGTTCAGTTCCTCGCGCAGGGCGCGAATCGAACGCACCAGTCCACTTTGCCCGGCATCGGCTTCTGAGGGCACGTGTACGGGCTGGAGCAGAAGATCCATCAAGCTGCGGGATTTCGCCTGCTCAATATAGCTGAACGCTTCTTCAAACCCGCCTGGCCGGTGGAGGCAGAGGTCGATGAGGTTCTCATACACCTCAAGTTTGTCGTGGAAGAAGGCGATCTTTAGCTCTTCGCCTCGCAGGTTTCCTCGGAGCGTCTCCAGCAAGCTCCGCGCACGGCAGTATGACTCGTAAGCATGATCGTCGTTGCCGAGTGCTTGTGCGACCTTGCCCGATAGAAACTCTGCCTGGCAGGCGAGCACTGGCCTCTCTAATTCCTTCAACTGCTGAAGGGCGGAATCGCAGTGCTGACGTGCTGTAGAGCTGTCATTCAGGCGCAGCGCGATGCGCGCGAGAAGCAATTCCGCCAAAACCGCTTTGCTGCGCATTGTGGAAGCAGTAAAGAAATCGCGTGCCATAGTCGAGAGCCGGCGCGCCTCGAAGAGTCGGCCTCCATTAAAGAGCACCAGCGCCTGATACAAGTCGATGAGCGAGGGCCAAACCTGATTTTTGTCGCCGACAAACTGTTCTCTTGCCTTGGTAAACAGCTTCAGCCCCTCAAAAACCTGCCCCTGTTGGCTGGCGGCAATGGCGGCGAAGGCCAGCGCCTTGGCAGCTTCGTAGCCAAACCCGAGCTGCTGAAAGGCTTCGTGAGCGGCAGGCGCAAGTTCGGCCGCTTCTGCGCTCAGGTTGAGTTCGAGATAGATCTCAGCAAGATCGAGATTGCACAGCGCCATTTGGTACGCATCGCCTGCTTTTTGTGCGTTGGCGGCGGCATCGCGAAGCATCTGGATCGCGCGTCCATACTCGCCGCGAAGAAAATGGAGATACGCGATGTTGTAATCTGCATAAGCAACGAGAACCGGCATGCCTTTCTGTTCGCAGTGCTGGCGGGCTTGTTGATGGAGTTCCAGTGATTTCGTAAACTCGTTTACGCTGATGTAGCAAAGCGAAAGATTGCTCAGCACCGCAGCGAGGCCTTCGGGATCATCGTGCAAAAGTAGTTCTTGATAAGCGCGTTCGTAACACGCCAGTGCTTCGGTGAACCGATCCTGGCGATGGTAGATGTTCCCGATGTTGATTTCCAGCCGCGCTAAGCGCCAAGCATTTCCTTGATCCGCGAAGATGTTCCGGGCGCGTTCGCCCGCCGCCAGCGCCTGGTCGTAGCGCCCCAGCAGAAGCAGCGGCTGAATTGATCCGCTTAGACTGCGCGCCAATTCGAGCTGTTCGCCTGCGACTTCAAATAGGGCCGCGGCACGCTCGTGCATTTCGATGGCGCTGGAATGTTGGTCCAGAGAGTAGAGCGCGTTGGCTTTGGCGCGCAGGCTCTTCGCTAAAGCCATCGTACTGCCTGCGGTTTCCGCAACCGCAATTGCGAGATCTGCTAGGCGCTCGGCATTGGCGGCACTTACACGGACCTCTTGCCGCACGCGATCGGTGAGCGTGGAGACAAGCTGATCCCAGTCGAGCGACGGATTCTGCGCGATTAATTCCCTGCGGCCAGTGTCGTCGTCAAGCGCCAGCAAACGCTCGATCATTGCGTCACATTCGGTCCGCTGAACGGCCTTCACGCTCACTTAGAACCCCATGTTTTCCAAGTGCTGTTTAAGTTTTGCCAAACAGCGTCCGCGAATAAATCCGATGGAGCCTGTGGCGATGCCGAGTTTCTTCGCAATCTCCTGATAGGGACGAGACGGAGTCTCGAAAAACAGCATACGAATCATCCGCTCACATCGTGGAGACAACTGTGCAATCGCGTCGCGGACCATCTGTTCTTCTTCAAGTTGGACAAGCAGGTCGCCAGGGAGCGCCGACGGACTACCGTTCACTGGCGGTAGCTCGGCATCCTCCTCAGCGAGTGCTACGTGCCTTTCCGCTCTGCGCCGGCATTGAAGGCACTTGTGATAACAAGTCTGCATGAGCCATTTCGGCAAGGCACTCGGTTCGCGCAGTCGTGGCAGGTCGGTAAGCAGGTCGAGGCATACCGCCTGGAAAATGTCGGCTGCATCGTCGTACAGGCCCAGCTTGATGGGAATCGAAAAGATCAGATTCTTGTATTTATCTACGAGGGCTGACCAAGCCTTCTCGTCACCCTGCAGGCATTCAGCTACCAGGCGATCGTCAGGCCAGGAGGCCCGACTTTCGCGCTGCATTTTTGCCGCAACCGTCACCGGATTCCGGCTCTTTCCATGCCTCTGGTTTCGGTGCGTAGGTAAAGCTGGTCGGCATTCCACAGTGTGTAATGATCCAGCACTGCAGGATGAAAATTGCCGACCTGAGCCTTCGCGCCGGCCAGAACATTCGGCGTGGCAAGAAAAACGAAGGGCAGGTTTTCGGCGATGAGTTGCTGAACTCGATTATAAAGCCGCTTCCGCTTCTCGTAGTTCAGCGTGATCATCTGCTGCTGCATCAACTGATCAATTTCTCGCTCCCAATCGCTGGCGGGCTGCGTTTCTCCGAGATGCCACAGATGAGTGCTCCCGCTCGAAAGCCATACATTCATCTCAGGATTGGGATCAGGATCACCGCCGCCCAGGCCCATGATGGCTGCTTCGTAATCAAAACTCTGGAATACGCGATCGAGCATCGCGCGAAAATCGAGAGGCACAACATGAACCTGCATGCCCAAATGCGCTAGATCATCCTGCACCAGCGTCGCCATCTTCATGCGTTGCGTGTTGGACGAACTGGTAATGATGGAGAACTCGACCGCTTTGCCCGATGGATCGAGCAGTTGGCTGGCGTTATTCCAGGAGAATCCGGCAGACTTTAGCAGTTGTCGCGATGCGTCCAATGAACGTTGCGGATGAGGGATTGCCTGGTTGACCCAAAGCTTGTTGCCAGGACCGACATTGCCCCAAAGCGCCGTGCCTCTTGCGCCGTACACTAAGCGCACTATCGAGTCGCGGTCAATCGCGGCCGATACCGCCTGGCGAAACTTGAGATCGCGAAACCAGGTTTGTTTGCCGGAAATGATGTTCAATTTTTTAGTTGCAAGATCGTTGAGATTGAAGACCAGGAAGTTGTATTCCAGGCTGGGACCGAGGTCGACCAGTTGCGAGCCAGTACGAGTGCGCTCCTTTGTCAGCAACGCAAAATTCTCTGAGCTCAACCGGCTTACCATATCGGTTTCACCGGCTTCAAAGCGCATTACCTGCGCGTCTTCGCTGCCGACGAAGAGAAATACTAACTCGTCCAGATATGGCAGGCGATGGTTGTCATGATCGGCTTTCCAGTAATAGGGATTGCGTTCTAACACGATTCGCTGTCCGGCGAGATATTCCTTGACCCGGAACGGACCTAAACCCACGACTTCGGCGGGCGGGGTGTTTAATGACCAACTCTGGACGAACCGCCCCTCGCGATAGGGCTTTTCGAGGATGTGCTTCGGCAGCATGGCCAGGCCATCAAAGATTCTTTCTGCGGCGGCATAGGGCCGAGACAGCGTAAATAGCACGGTGTACTGATCCACCTTGGTTACGGTGAGCGGCTTGCCATCAATGATCAGCAGGTCGTGCTGTGGTGAATTCACCGCTTCATCCAGGTAAACCGTAAAAGAAAAAATCACATCGTCTGCGTCGAATGGATGCCCATCCGAAAACCGGATGCCTTTGCGAAGCTTGAGAGTGAACGTGCGCCCATCTGCCGATGTTGTCCAAGACTTTGCCAATCCGGGATCGCTTTGCTGCGATGCCCGATTGATGGTGATCAAGTCCGCCATGAGGCGGCCAATGACCTCGCGTGAGACTGCATCGGTTGCAGTGACTGGATTCAGAGTTTTGGGTTCGGAACGTTGTCCGATTACTAAGTGTCCGCCGTAGCGTCCTACCTCGCCTTCCACGCGCTGCAATTCCTCGGCCGGATTCAGCGCCGCAGGGTTAGGTGCTGCGACGACGCACGGGGCAGCGAGCAGACACACGTAAAGGGCAAGGCGAGCTATGAGTTTCATAACACCCTTCCCCACAGAACTCTGTTCAGATTGAATGAGATTTTAACCGCGAATGGAGCGCATCAGCCAACCACCAGTAGATTACGGAGGTAACGACAAGCGCGCCCGCAGGAGCCAGCAGCCAGCCGTATGAGACCAGCACGTTATGTTGCTGCAGCGTGCTCAACATGTTGCCCCAGCTCGGCACCGGTTCACTGACGCCGAGTCCGAAGAACGACAGCGTGGCCTCTGCCGCAACATACTGTGGAACCAGCAGGGCAGCTTGAGTTAAAAGAACTCCAAATGTTTCAGGGAAAACATGACGGTGCAGAAGATAGAAATCTGAGGCGCCAAAACCTCGCGCTGCAGAGACGTAGTTACGCGCTCGTGCGCTGAGAACCACTCCTCGGACAAGCCGCGCGGGACGCGCCCATCCAATGAGGCCGATGACGCATATAAGAAGGAGGAATGTTCCAGCGGGGCTGACGTGGAGTGGCAGGAATGCTCGCACCGCAATCAGGAAATAGAGCCAAGGCAGTGACAAGAACAGCTCGGCGGAGCCCATCAGCGACTCGTCAAACCACTTGCCGTAATAACCCGAGATTGTACCGATGATAGTTCCTGTCGTCAGCGAGAGAAGTGTCGCCAATACGCCTGCGGCTAGGGATATCTGGCCACCATACAACAACCGCGAAAACTCATCGCGGCCGAAGCCATCAGCACCGAAAAGGAAGATGTGCGCGGGTTCGTCCACTCGGAACAGGTGTGCGTTGGATCTGAACATCCCGAGGATCTGATAATCGTCTCCTCTAACGAACAGGTGAACGGGATATTCGTGAGTGCGGTCTTCTTGATAAGAATCGACCACAAGCATCGAGGCGTAAACAAATGGCCGCAGGTGAAAACCCGAAGCGTCCACAAAGTGCAGCCGAGTAGGTGGAGCATAGGGTAATTCTCGGTTCTGCACACCAGGATCGTAGGGCGCGATGAAGCCGGCGAATATTACAATCACATGCAAGAGCACTAAGGCCAATAACAAGATCAGCATTTTAGTTCGCATCGGATTCTCCGGCGCGAATCCGCGGATCGGAAGCCAGCAACAACAGGTCGGCGATAAAATTGCCGGCCACCATGAACACCGCTGAAAACATCACCCCTCCGATGACCAGATACAGATCACGTGAGAGCGTCGCATCAAGGATTAGCGGTCCCAGGCCAGGCCAGCCAGTGACAACTTCCACCAAAAGCGACCCGCTGAGCAAGCCAGCGAGGGAAAAACCAAACAACGAAATCGCCGGTACCAGGACCAACGTGGGCAGCAACATGCGTTGCGCGATGTCGTGGAATTGCCCCCACATCGAGAGTTCTTGGAAACCCAGAGATCTCATTCCGCCCACAGGCACGATTCGTGTGCGAACCGCTAGCGCGAGCAGAGCGATAGCAACAACGATTTCCGGAATGGAAATTAACAACGAGCTTCCGACTCCTACGACTTTGTCCAGCCACCGTCCGCGAGAAGCTGCCGTCAGGACGCCCAATGGGACCGAAATGAGCCAGGTCAGAAACATTGCCGTTGCAGTGAGCAAGAGCGTATTTTTTGCGCGCGCCCAGAGGAGCGGCGCGACTGGTGTGTTGTACGCGATTGAATACCCGAAGTCTCCGCGGACTAGCGCTGCCATCCATCGCGCATATCTCACCGCCAGTGGTTGATCCAGTCCGTATCGCGCGCGTAAGGCAGAGATGGTCTCGGGCGAAATCTGCGGATTGAGCCGCATCTCGTCAAAGAAGCTTCCAGGCGCCATTTCTGTAAACAAAAAGCAGAGTGCCGACACCCCCACCAGGAGCAAACCTGCACGCAACAGCCTCCGGCCCAGGTATTTCATCGGGAGCCTCCAAGCACATCCGCGTAATTTTTTTGGAAAGCGTTCGCCGCTGCCATCAGCGCTTTGGTCTCCGGGTGATTGGGACTCGAAATCACCTGCGCTGTCGGACCCTGCTCCACAATTCTCCCTGCCGATATGACCGCAATTGCATCCGCCAAGTGCGCCACAAGCGCCATGTCATGGGAGATGAAGAGATAGGTGAGCGAATGCGCTGCTTGAAGGTCAAGCAGCAGGTTGGTAATTTGCGCCTCTGTAGAGAGGTCGAGGCCCGAAAGCGCTTCGTCCAGCACCAGCAGTTTTGGCTGCAGCGCGAGCGCCCGCGCGATGGCCAATCTTTGTCGCTGCCCCCCGCTGAATTCCATCACCGAGCGGTCTGCCGAGTTCGGCGCAAGGCCAACTTCGCTCATTATTTCTTGGGCACGCGTCCGGCGATCCTCCTTGCTGCCGCGCCCCTGAATCAATAATGGCTCCTCGATGATCTGCGCCGCCGAGAACCGTGGGTTCATAGAGGTGACTGCATCCTGAAAAATCATTTGGATTTCACTGCGGCATGAGCGCAGGTCGTGATTTCCCAGCCGTGAAATGTCTGTGTCGCCCACCCAGATTTGGCCGGCATCAGGTCTTTCCAGCCGGCTCACACAGCGGGCAACCGTAGATTTCCCCGATCCCGAGCTTCCGACCAGAGCCAGAGTTTTA
>WNFW01007116.1_pt1 | contig 10808 bp, 13 predicted proteins | sample 5400131 | NCBI WGS metagenome assembly WNFW01 (sample SAMN13153362, study PRJNA577476) | soil metagenome | isolation source: 20 cm soil or saprolite under grassland replicate 1 | place: USA:California | collected 2016-06-15
AAGTCGATCTCCTACCCGGTCGTCGGCAATCACGAATACAACACCTCTGGCGGCACCGACTGCGGGAGGAACGCAAGCGGGTACTTCGGCTACTTCGGTGCCGCCGCCGGCGATCCGACGAAGGGCTACTACAGCTACGATATAGGAACATGGCACCTGATCGCGTTGAATTCCAACTGCGGTTATGTGGCCTGCAAGGCCGGGAGCGCGCAGGAAACGTGGCTCGCGAACGACCTGGCCACGCATCCGAACAGATGCACGCTGGCGTACTTCCATCATCCGCTCTTCTCAGCGGGTCCCACCACGCACAGCGCGGTCCGGCCGTTCTGGAACGATCTGTCCGCGGCCCACGCGGACGTGGTGCTCAACGGACACAAGCACAACTATGAGCGCCTCACGAAGCTCAACCCGAACGGCGCTTCGGACCCGAACGGCATCCGGGAGATCATCGCGGGCACCGGCGGGGAGAACCACAGCATCAGTGCGAAGCTCTACCCGGGGACCGAAGCGGCCGACGGGGGCCATTTCGGCATCCTCGAGATGACTCTGCATCCGACGGGATACGACTGGCAGTTCCTCTCGGACATCGGATCGGTGATCGACAGCGGCTCCGATGCTTGCGTGACCTAAGCTCGCCCGGACGTCGAAAGGACCTGACGACTGAGGCATGATCGGTCGTTAATGGATCGATCCCTATGGTCCCTTTCCTGCGTGCGCGCGACATCGGGAGGATGAGAGTCGAGACTGGGGCCTCGATCGAGGACGTGTATCGAGGGGAAGCTCCCCGGTTGTGGAGGGCTCTCGTACTTCACCTCGGCGATCGCGAGGCCGCGAGCGACGCTGTGGCGGAGGCATTCGCTCAGGCGATCGCTCGCGGCGACGCTATCCGTGACCCCGCGGCCTGGGTGTGGAAAGCGGCCTTCCGACTAGCGAAGGGAAGGCCTAGAGAACGGCCCATAACGACTCCACCGCAGGAATATGCCGGATCTGGCACAGTCTCAGATGAGCTCATGGACCTGGTTCAAGCTCTGAAGAAGCTCACCCCGCACCAACGTGGGGCCGTGGTCCTGCATCACTACGCGGGCTACTCGGTGCGGGAGATCGCGGACATCCTCGGGTCCACCCCCGCCGCCGTCGGTGTCCATCTGTATCGAGCGAGGGGCCGTCTTCGAAGAGAACTTGGAGTCGACGATGATCGACCTGCATGAGAGGTTCGCCGCGGTTGCCGAGCTGAGGCCCCCGGACGTGTGGGAAGAAGCGCAGAGGCGAGCCGCGATCCAGCAACGCCCTTCCCCCACGACAGAGCGTCTGGCTACCAGACGAGGGCACCGGCTTGCCGCGGCCTTCGTCGCGATCGCGATCTTCGCGGTCGCCGCGGTCTTCGCATGGAACGTAATGGAGCCCGTGACGGAGATGCCGACGGGCCCGAGTCCGGTCACGACAACGCCTGTCCGCCCGCTCTCGGTCACAGGGAGGCTCAAGCTTCCGTTCGGAGACTTCGGCGTCGTCGCAGATCCAACATCCGTGTGGGTCGCCGCCTACGGACACGTGCAACGCATCGATCCTGCCAGCATGACCGTGACCGCCTCGATACGTGTCCAGGGGCTGGACGACCAGGACGGCATCGCGATCGGGAGGAACGTTTGGGTAACGCATGGGTCCCATCATCAGGTCGTGGCGATCGACCCCGTCACGACTCAGATCGTCCGAAGGATCAGGGTTCCCTACATACCTGTTCAGGTTGTTGCGGACGGTCAGAACGCCTGGGTGATCTCTGCGACGAACGGACCCGGCCGCATCTACGGGATCGACGGCGCGACGGGCGTCGTCACGCCGCGCGGGCAGCTGGCGACTTCCCCAAGGCTGCCCTTCACGGCAGGCGAGGGTAGCGCCTGGGTGGTACAGGGGGTCGGGCTTCGGCGCTTCGGATCAGACGGCTCGACCTCCAGGGTTGACCTTTCCGGCGGAAGCGTGTCGGCGCTCACCTTCGGCGACGGATCCGTGTGGGTCCTGTTGACCGACGGCGGGATCCTCCGCATCGATCCGTCCAGCGGTCACACGATCGCGAGCTTCCCCTCCCCGTCCGGGATCGGTCTTGCCGAGGCGGCTGGGAAGGTGTGGATATTGACCGACACGGGTTCGCGATCGAAGACCGTTTACATCCCGGACCCACGCGATCCTTCGCTCGTTGTCTCGTTCGACGCCGATACCGGCCAGCCCGTCGGCCGGGCCGTGAAGGTCGGCTTCGCGCCGGCATGGATCGCTGCGGAAGGCGCGGATGCATGGGTGGCGCGCTACAACGGGGCACGCTTGCTCCGGATCTCACCCGCGTGATCGACACACCGTCACGTAGGAAGCCATCCTGCCGCGTCAAGACTTGGGCAGGACCTCGACGACCCGGCCGGCCTGGAGTCCGAAGTTCCAGACGTCGATGCCCGGAGGTTCTACGCCGAGAGCCGTGAGGGCGGTACAGATCTGGCTCCGATGATCGGTCCCGTGGTGCAGCGCCTGCGCGAGCCGGATGCCGATCGTGGCGTCCCTCTCGTATCCATCGTCTTCGTCAACCTCGTGCACGGTGGCGTCCGGGTCGAGGTTCTGGCCGAGGAGTCCCGACCACGCAGCGCCGTGGCCTTCCATCGCCGCCCGGAGTTCTCGGAGGTCCATGCGGTCCTCCTCGACGAGGTGAGTGCGATCCTCGGTCAGGTCGAACAGATACCCCGAGTCGCTCCCGACGAGGTGTCGCAGCGTCTCGAGGATCGAACCGTAGGTTCCCGGGACGGCGGTCCCCAACTGCTCAGGGTTGAGCGCGAGGCACGCATCGATCAAGCGCAGGGTCGCCCACACGTCATGCGCGAACGCGTCGTCCAGTACTGAACTCCTCATCTGTCCCACGGTAACAAGTGTCAGACCGCGTCGTACGGATGGGCGAGTCCTTTGGCGGGGTCGGCACACCCGTGCCCTGAGCTTGCCCCATCCAGCCTCGTGGGATACGCGGTTCCCTCGGTCGGGTCCGTGCGAGGATGGGGACATGCGGCGTCGGTTACCGTGGGCTCTGACGCTCCCTCTGGCGTTCGCCGGCTCGTGGCTCGCCCATGTGATCGGCCGGGCGATGACGGCAGCTTCGATCGATGGATCCGGTGCAACCGAACAGCTCGAAGGAACAACGACGGCACACGGCGAGGCGTCGACGTTGGGTGTGGCCGCCGGGCTGGCCCCTTCGCCGCAGTCGCCCTGATCGGCTGGCCCCCTTCGCCGCAGTCGCCCTGATCGTGCTCGCAGCACGGTTGTGGACGAAGAGCACGCGAAGGCAGTGGCGCGGCGCCCGTCCGGGTTGGTTCCTGCTCCTTCCCGCTCTCGCCTACCTCACGGGAGAGTTCCTCGAACGGCTGATGAACGGAGGGGCGGGGCGTTGAGCATCCACGCCGCCCATGAGCCTGGGCTTCTGCTCGCGCTCGCTCTTCAGGTGCCCTTCGGTGTCTTCGCCTACGCCATCGCCCGCCTTCTGCTCGCCGCGGCGCGAGCCGTCGTGTCGAAGATCCGCAGGTGGGTTCCGCCCGCCCTCCGTCCGCAGCGAGCGGATGTCGAACCGGTCACCTGGATCGCGCCACCGCATTGGTCCTGTCTGGTCGGTGCACACGGTCTTCGCGGCCCGCCGCTGGTGCTTCCTTCCTGACGCCAACGTGGAGCTCGGCTCCGCGGACGACCTCATGATGGAGGTATGACCATGCCGTTCGCACGGCTGAAACTGTTGCTCGTCTGCACCCTCATCGCCTCGACTGCTCTGTTCGCGGTCGGCGTCGCGATCGAACGATCCCACTCCGAAACCCCCGAGGTGTCGCCCGGTGAGGTCTCGCATTCCGCCGAGGCCGGCTCCGGAGGCGAACCCAGCGGGAGCACGGAGGGTGGCGCCGGCGGGGAGGGGTCGGTCGCGCCACAGACAGCAACCACGACTGAACCCTCCGGCAGTGACGCCGTGTTCCTCGGCATCAACCTGGAGTCATGGGCACTCGTGGGCGTCGCCGTGGTGCTTTCACTCGGGCTCGGCCTAGCGGTTTGGTTCCTGCCCATCAAGCCCGTGCTGTTGGTCGTCGGCGCGTTCGCCCTGGTGTTCGCCGCGTTCGACGTCGCTGAAGCGACCCATCAGGTGACTGCCTCGAGGACGAGCCTCGTCGCGATCGCGACGGTCGTGGCGCTGCTCCACCTATCGACGGCGGGCTTGTCGATGGCCGCGTTCAGGGCGTCCGACGCCGCGTGAGGGAACGAGGAGGGGTGGCCATCGCACCAGCCCCTCCCCCTTCTCACGGTTGGCTCGACCGTCGTCGAGCTCACCCGTTCACTGTGCCCTGGAAGCTCGCGGTGAGTTCTCGAACGGTGGGCATCGCGTCGGGCGGTGCCGAGATCGTGAGGGTCAGCCTTCCGGCTTCAGAGTCGATGGTCAGTCCGAGGAAGGCACAGCACGCCGCTTCGGCGTGGACGATCGCTGCGAGTTGGTCTCGAACCCCGTCGGAGTCCCGGAACGACAGGAGCGCCCCACCGGGTCTTGCTTCAACGTCGAGCAAAGCCGCCTCGCCCAGCCGCCGGATCGCGGATAAGCGCCGTTGACGCTCCTGTGGACCCAGTGAGCATGCGATCGCCAGTTCGTCCATCTATCCCCCCGGATCCGCATGCGAGCTTACGAGCGCCGGCCGTCGGAGGGCCTGAGCGGCTAGCGTCTCGCGACGGAGGATCCAGCGATGGACACGAACCTGGTCGAGACGCTGAACCGATGGTTCACCGCCAACGCCTTCCGCGCCGACCTCTGCCGAACTCTTGCGATCGTGCCGCTCTTGCTCATCGGCGTCCTCGTGGTCCTCGCGTGGTCGACACCTCGATCGAACTCGCCGGTCGGGCGGTCGGAGCTGCTGCTCGGTCTCGTCGCCGCGGTCGGAGCGCTTCTCTTGAACCTCGCACTCGGCCACCTCTATTACCGCGCGCGCCCGTTCCTGGTGCTGGATGTTCGCCCATTGCTCCCCGAGGCCGTCGACTCGAGCCTCTTCAGCGACCACTTGGCGGTAGCCGGAGCAGCCGTTGCCGCGCTCGTCGTGGCGCGGCGAACGTTCGGCTGGCTCGCCTTGGGCTTCGGCTTCCTGCTGACGATCGGTCGCATCGGCGGCGGCGTTCAGTACCCGAGCGACTGCCTCGTTGGTCTGGCCGTCGGGGCGGTCTGCTTCCTCATACTGCTGCCTGCGCGGGGCCCGGTCTCTCGGGCGATCGCCGCGGCTTATCCTGGCACGGGCTCACCCGAGGACAAGCCCGAACACGATCTCGCTCATCGGCACCGGCGGGGGATCGCGATCGCCTTCGCGGTCGTTGTCTTCGGGACCGGCTACGGGATCCGCGCGATCCAGGACCACGGCTGGAAGTCGGCCGCGCTCCGGGCCGAAGGGATGCTGCAGGCGAACTCGGCCCCAGCGCCACCAGCCGGATACCAGACGATCCCGATCGCGACGATCGCCGCGGGGAAGAGCCGCGCGACGTACGCGACGGTCGTGGGCGACGTGAGTCAAGTCAGTCACGAACTCGACGGCGACTACCACATCCGGGTCGAGGGCGGGGGAGCCTTCCTGGTGCTCGAGATCCAGCCCGAGTTCCCACTCGTTCCGCCCCACGTCGGGCAACAGATCACCGCCTGGGGAGTCGTCCGTCACGACGGGCTCCACAACTGGTGGGAGCTCCATCCACTGATCGGCTGGCAGCCTGGGAACGTTGCTGCGTCACCGGTAGCGGGCACCGGCGGGAGCGACTGAGAGCAGGAGGTTCGGGGAGGAACAGATGTTGGCAAGGGTCACCGACTGGATCTTGTCGCTCGATGGCTGGGTCGCCCTCGCGATCGTCTTCCTCGTCCCCGCGCTCGAGGCCTCGGCCTTCCTCGGCTTCGTGTTCCCCGGTGAGATCGCGGTGATCCTCGGAGGTGTGCTCGCGTTCAACGGTCGGATCCCGCTTCCTGCGGTCGTCGTGGCAGCCGTTGCGGGCGCGATCGTCGGAGACACGATCGGCTACTTCGTCGGCCGCCGGTGGGGCCACCAGATCCTCCGCGGCGTCGGTCGTCGCGTGCCGTTCCTCCGTCACCGGATCGATGAGCACCTCGAGAGCGCGCAGGCATACGTGCGCCGCCGCGGGGGTGCCGCCGTCTTCTTCGGGCGATTCACCGCCGCATTACGGGTGATGATCCCGGGGCTCGCGGGCATGGCCGAGATCCCCTACGGCCAGTTCGCCTTCTACAACGCGGCCGGTGGCCTGCTGTGGGGAACGGCGTTCGTGCTCCTCGGCTACTTCGCTGGAGCCGCCTGGCAACGGGTCGCCGCCGATGCGAGCAGGGTCGGTCTCGCGCTGCTCGTCCTGGTGCTCGTCGGTTTGGTCATCGGCCGCGTCCTGCGGAACATCCGGGAACACGGCGAGCGGCTCACGGATCGCCTCGCCGGCGTCGCTGCGGTGGCCTGGGTGCGCAGGAGGTTCCCGTTCCAGTCCGCATGGTTGGCCCGGCGGATCGATACGGGGTCGCCGTGGGGGTTCGGCTTGAGCGTCGTCGTCCTCGCAGGTGCGGTCTGCGGCTGGATCTTCATCTCGCTCACCCAAGATGTCTTCGCGCACGAAGAGGCCGTCCTCTCCGATCCCGGCGTCACGCGGTTCGTCGTGGACCATCGAGTCGCGTGGGCGACGGCGCTCATGAAGGGCGTCACGTGGCTCGGCTCCAACTCGGTGATGATCCCCCTCGTGGTGGTTGTGGGTAGTTACTTCCTGTTCCGCGATCGGGACTGGCGCCCCGCGGTCTACATGGCGACCGCTCTGGTCGGGGCGAACCTCATCTACCGCGTCGTGAAGGTATGGGTAGGCAGGGCGCGACCCCCGGAGTCACTGCATCTGATCGGAGTATCCGGCTTTGGCTTCCCATCCGGCCACGCGACCGTGGCGGTTGCGTGCTGGGGCCTGGCGGCGTTGCTGCTAGGAGCCGGACGACCCGTCCGGGCCAAGCTCGTCTTGGGGACGGCAGCCATCGTGATCGTCGCGCTCGTCGGTCTGTCTCGGATCTACCTGGGCGTTCACTGGTGGACCGATGTCATCGCCGGCTTCGCGCTGGGAGGCCTCTGGCTCTCTCTACTCGGGCTCCTCCTGCTGCGGCGTACGGCAGTCGTCGCACGGATCGCCGAGGCGCAGGGTGACAGGCGTCAACCTGGTGCCGGCTCACATGAACAGGTTCCGGCAGGCACATAGGTTTCTGTTTCGGCGCTCATCAAAGTAGCCATCGTCGTACACGGCCCGGAATCTAGCGCACGCGATGCGACGACCTGGAGCGGGATCCCGGCTCGCTGTCGCGGGAGGGACAGTCTGGGAACATCAGGGGAGAACGGGCGAGGGGCCGGGAGGGCGGTATGGGTGAAACCCTGGAAGCGCGAGAGGCGCGTCTGAGCGAGTTGGCCGATCGGAAGGGCTACACGCTCGAGAAGCACGGTGCCGGTTCACCCATCACGACCCTGGACTACAGCCTGGTCAACAAGGAGACGTTCTCGATCGTGGTCGACAGTCATGACGGGCTGGATCGGGTCGAGGTCTTCTTGACCGAGATCCCCGACGACTAGGACCGGCCTGCGTCGGCGATCGCGACCGCGAGCCGTAGCCTGGACTCGAGGGCGGGCCTAAGCGTCGCCTGAGTTGCGCGAACGACGGGCGGATACGCCCCTCTCCGTCCGCCCGCCTGGTCCGCCCTCCAGGCCCCGGTGCCCCCGGCCGGGATCTGGTCTCGGCCTTCCGCTTGGCTGCGGGCTGCCCGTCGCTAGGTCAGCGAGAGGCGGAACCGCCGCGAACGTCATGAGGATCGTTCACCGGCGTCGAGGTGTGACGCGTTCGAACGTTGCGCCTGGAGGAGGTCTCAACGAGAACGTCTCGGTCGGGAACGTCTCATCGAACAAGATCTCGATGAACTCGATGATGCGGAATGGCTGCCCTGGGCGCCGGTTGGAACGTCACGCATGAAGGCTTCACGGCGTCGGTCACCATGACTCCAGTCTCGGCCGGGGCCGCGCAGGACTCTAACCCGCAGGAAGCCTCCCTAGACTGAGCCGCGTGAGCGGCGGGGAGCACCTGGGCATCCGTGAGGTGCTCCGGATCCCGGAGATCCGAGCGGCGATGCTCGGGACATTCGTGATCATGCTCGGGTTCGGCATCCTCGCGCCTGTCTTGCCCAACTACGCCCGCAGCTTCGGGGTCGGCTATGACGCGGTCGGCCTGCTGATCTCGGCCTTCTCGTTCGCGCGTCTCGTCTCGGACCCGTTCGTCGGGCGCTTCATCGACCGATACGGCGAACGAGCGATGTCGACCCTGGGCGCTGCTTGGGTGGGCGTTTCGTCGATCGCGGCGGGCCTCGCGCCGACGTTTCCGCTGCTCGTGCTGTTCCGCGGGCTCGGCGGGGTGGGATCGGCGTTGTTCTTCGCGGCGTTGCTGTCGTTCCTGCTCCGCTCGATCCCCGCCGAACGCACCGGCCGCGTGATGGGTGTGTACTACGCGGCCTTCAACATCGGCTTCATCGCGGGTGGGCCGCTCGGAGGGCTGATCGCCCATTGGTTCGGGCTCGCGAGCCCGCTCTACGTCTATGCGGGAGCGTGTCTCGTCGCGGCCGGCGTGTTCTGGAAGACGCTTCACGACCCGGTTCGACATGAGTCCGAGACGCGTCGCGGTGGGATCCGGCGTCTGCCGTGGAATCGACCGCTCATCACGGTCTTGGTGGTGAACGGCGTCTACCTGTGGATCATCGCCGCGGTGTTCCAGACGCTTGTCCCCTTGTTCGGGACGAGCGCGGACATCGGGCTGAGCATCGCGGGTGTCGGGTTCGCGCTCGGGGTCGCGACCGCGACCGAGCTCGTCGCGCTCTATCCGGCGGGCAGGGCGAGCGACCGGCACGGCCGCCGCGCGGTGCTGATCCCGGCGTTGGCCGGACTGGCACTCACCACGGCCCTGCTGGGTCAGACCTCGACGGCGCTCGCGTTCATCGTCGCCCTCGGCGCGCTCGGCGTGGCGAGCGGCTACGCGGGTGTGCCGCCTGCGCCCATGCTCTCCGACGTCGCGCCCGAGGAGCTCAAGGGGACCGCGGTGGGTGTGTTCCGATTCGCGGGCGACCTCGGGTTCGTCCTCGGGCCGTTGATCGCGGGATGGTCGGCGGGCTCGTTCGGATTCGGAACGGCGTTCGTCGTCACGGCCCTGCCGGCGTTGATCGCGGTCGCGCTCGTGGTCTCGATCCGGGAGACGATGAACAGCCGCGGATCTTAGCGTGGGCCGTTCTGTGATCGAGTTTCCACAACCGCCGGGATCATGCAAGGGTTTGCGGAGCCCTCGCTGGCTCCGTATCGTGATGGGCACATGGCGACCTACGAGTACATCTGCCTCGCGTGCGAGCACCCGTTCGAGGAGCGCCGACCGATGAGCTCTGGCCCTGTCGACACCGCGTTGGCATGCCCCTCGTGCGGCAGCGACCGGGTTCGTCGCCGGTTCTCCTTCACAACTGCGACCGGAACGGCGGCCGGAAGCGAAGGCAGCGCGAGTACAGGACAGGTCGCGGGCGGCTGCTGCGGTGGCGGCTGCGGCTGTGGCAACTGACGGATCAGGAGAGGTCGACGCCCTCGCCCGGCTTGAGCCGTCGGATGTCGGCCTGACGCTCCTCGGCTAGGTACCCGAGGAGTCCGTCCACGAGCCCTAGCCCGGCTTCGTTGAGGAACCCGTCGTGCACCGAGTAGGCGCGGCGCGGCGAAAGCTCAGCAACGTAATCGATCAGCTCGGACGCCTTCAGCCACGGCGCGTTGGTCGGTAGAAGGAGCGTCTCCACCTTGGCGTCTGGCACGGTGTACGCGTCGCCCGGATGGAACGCTCGCCCGTCGACGAGGAAGCCCACGTTGGCTACCGTCGGCCAGGCGGGGTTGACCACCGCGTGGAGTTCACCGAAGACGCCCACATCGAACCCGGCCGCATCGAATCGGTCGCCCCTGCCGACCGCGTGAACCTCGGGCCAACGCCCCCGAGCTGCTCCGCCACCGCGGACGTCGTCCAGATGTCAAGCTGCGGCGTTCGCTGAGCGACGAGCTTCACGCGGGCGACCTCGACGTGGTCGAAATGCTCGTGGGTGATGAGAACCGCCTCAGCCCGGTCGAGGGCCTCGGGCTCCGTGAGCGTCCCGGGATCGATCACCAAGATCCGCCCGTCCTTCTCGAGGCGAACGCACGCGTGCCCCATCTTGGTGAGTCGCATCGATCCCTCCCTTGCCGTTCCTTCGTCGACGGTCGAACCCGGCGATGCTCGTCGTTCAGGCGAACCAGTCTTTGAGTGGCGGGCTCTCCTCCAGCTGGGAGAGATCCCCCGCGAGGATGCTCCGCGCCGCCCCCGCCATGGCGTTCACCGCGATCCACGTGATGCCTCCGCCGACGCTGACCCGCTGCGCCCCTGCGTCCACGATCTCGCTCATCGACATCCCTGGGAGCGCGAGCACGTTGACCGGCTTCGACACCGCTTTACACACCCGCCCGATCTCCTCCCCGGTCCGAAGACCCGGCGCGAACAGGACGTCCGCTCCCGCGGCCTCGAACGCTTGGAGGCGTGCGATCGTGTCGTCCAGATCGGGGTTGCCGCGGATGTGGTTCTCTGCTCGCGCGGTCAGCGTGAACGGGAATGCGAGAGCGTGCGCCGTCTGGGCGGCCGCGGCGATCCGGTCGACGGCGTGGGAGAGCTCGTAGATCCCTTGGCTCGGATCGTTGTCCTCGATCGACGCGCCGACGGCGCCGGCCGCC
>WNFW01003580.1_pt1 | contig 10807 bp, 12 predicted proteins | sample 5400131 | NCBI WGS metagenome assembly WNFW01 (sample SAMN13153362, study PRJNA577476) | soil metagenome | isolation source: 20 cm soil or saprolite under grassland replicate 1 | place: USA:California | collected 2016-06-15
GCATCGCCTTCCGATACGGCCGGTCGGTCGTCAACGCATCAAAGATGTCGGTGACTTGCAGAATCCTCGCTGTGAGCGGAATCTGTTCTCCCTTGAGGCCATCCGGATAGCCTGATCCGTCCAGTTTTTCGTGATGGTGGCGGATGATAGGCAGCAGGAGCTGGAATGATTTCAGCGGAAGACAGATGCGCTCTCCGACCACGGGATGTTGCTTCATGACTCTCCATTCTTCGTCAGTCAAGGAGCTCGACTTCAGCAGTATGTTGTCCGGAACGGCCACTTTGCCGATGTCGTGAACAATACCGGCCCGCCTTAGCGCGACCCGCAACTCCTCCGACAGCCCCAGATGTTCGGCCAAAGCCTCTGCGTGATCCGATAGACGCTCGCAGTGCCCTTCCGTATAGGGGTCCTTTGCCTCGATGCTCTTGGCCAGACTGAAGAGGACACTTTCGGCATTTTCCAATTCATCGGTAAACCCTTTCATGCGTACAAGGGAGTACACGCGCGCAAGAAGCTCCTGCTTGTTTATCGGTTTGCTTAGAAAGTCGTCCGCCCCGCACATAATGCCGTGAATGCGGTCCTCTGTGTTGGTGAGCCCCGTGACCAAGACAACCGGTATCAAGCGTGTGTCGGGATTTGACTTCAACTTCTGGCACGCGGCAAATCCGCCCTGACCTGGCATGACGACATCGAGAAGCGCCACGTCGATCGATTCGGTGCGAACAACGGCTAACGCGTGTTCGCAATTTCTGGCGCAAATGACCCGATAGCCTGCAGCCGTCAGTATCCCTGAAAGTAGCTCGAGATTCGCTTCATTGTCGTCGGCGATCAGAACGACCGCCTTTTTAGCGCGGCGTTCGCCCATATGATTCTCCAAGGTAGTAACGGCTGGAAGTGAACGGGGCAGATCTTGAACCGCTGCGCGAGCAGGCACAGCGCCGAGCACTTCGGTACGTAATACAGGAGACTGGTGCATTACTGCCTGTCGGTCCTCTCTTGTCACGGCCGGCCTCCTGTTTCTACGCGCCAGTTCCAAAAGTTGGAGCAGTTGAGGATTTCGACGGCGACCTTGTGTTGCGCGAACTTGTCTTGCTCCCGCCATACGACGCGCGCGAGCGCTTTATCCCCCGTGTCAAGCCGCACAAGCCCGACGGTTTCACCCTTTACGTAGGGATGCGTGCAGCGAAACATCGCACCATGCTTGCTCAAATCCTGCGTGACGGTGTCCTCGATCCATGTGTTGCTCTGCGGATCGTTGATCAGGCGTACGGGAACTAGTCGTGGTATCCGCCCGCTGCGGCGGAGTTGGTTCGTCAGCTCGGCAGCAAAAAGCAGGATATGCAAGAGCCTTGATCGCTCCAGATGGTTCAATCGGCGCGCGCACAAGGCTTCGGATGTCACTTGGCTTGTGCATTCCCCCAGAAAACTCCGGGCGGATTCGGGCACGGAGCCCTGAAGTTTCTTTTGTCCAATCTGCTCGGCAATCTGGTCGAGCCTCACGTAACACGCCTCGATGAAGTGCCTCCGGCAAAGCCGTTTGCTTTCGAGTGCTGCCTCAGACGTGCAGCCGCAGCCTGTATGACTGCAACGACGAAAGGAAACTCTTTGTGTAGTGTTCATGGTCAAATTGTCTCGGTGGACCGGCAACCTGCCCCTGTGTCACCTTCCGCTCAGGACGTTCCGCGTCCCTCTTCCGCGGACAGATTTCGATCCCCTGCTAGTAGGGGTGACCGGACTCCCGTGAAGATAGGAACTTTTTGGTACTACGTGGGTCGCCGGGGCTGGCACCATCCCATGCGTGTAGCTTCGAAAGATTTATCGTCGAGGCCAAGTAACCGGGGCAGGGAATCAGATCATGAATATGGAATGAGTAGCTCAGCACCCTCAATTCCAGAAACTCGTGCTATTCAGTATCTCAATGGCTACACTGTGTTGCCCTGGCGCTATCGGCTTATGCCATGCGACGCGCGCGATAGCAGTGTCTCCAGTATCAAGGCGGACGATGTCCATGACTTCTCCCCTTCCGTAGGGATGTCCACAGCTGAACATTGCGCCGCGCTTGCTCAGAGTTTGCGTAACCGTGTTTTCGACTCGAGGGTTCGTAAGAGCATCTCCCAGCAGCCGCAAGGGGATCTGCTGGTCAACGCGTGGACTCCGCCGCAATCGGGTAAACGTGTGCAAAGCCGGAGATTGAGCTAGCAATGCGATGTTCAGGGCCGGCTCTTGTAAATAGGGGTGCGATTGACATCCGGTGGATGGCCCTAGCGGAAGAATATGCGGACTCAAAAGCCGGACACAAAACAAGTATGTCGGTTCGCTCAATCGTACAGAAGGAGTGCGATGCAGCGCAGCCTCCGTCCGACCAAAGCCGAAATCAGGCTATGCTGAGGCGCGGATCGATCCCGCCAGGGGATCAGAGATGAGCGTCGAGTGCCGATTCCTCAATTGGAGAGTTATTGAGGAGCGCTAGCGCCTTGATGAATGGTCCAGACGGTTTCATCGAGCACAATGAGCACGTTCTTCTGCGGGTTGACCCCGACAGAAATCTGGAGGCTTTTTCGCGCGTCACACTCAAGTCGGAATTCGCCGAATTCGTTCGTCTGAGTTCGGGCTATCGTCTCTTGACCACTCTGCAGCAGTACAGGGATTTCTTCGATGCCCTTCGCCGTTGTCTCCGAATCCATCACCTGTCCTTGCAGGGCAATGTGCCGAGAACTTTGCGTCAAATTGAGATTGAGGTCAATCAGCACGGGACCCGCCCTGTACACCATAGAACGTGAGTCTGGCGAGCCAGATCGGACCCCGGCGAGCGCTGGCTGCTGGAAGCTATCGAAGACCAATTGAGCGAGCGTCGCCGCGATGCCGGGTGCACGACGCGGACTTAGAGTCTTAAATGCGGCTTTCACGAAGGCTACGACATCTCCCGGCGCATCATTGTGCGACTCTTGGACGGCGAAGCACTTCAACGACTCCCATTCTGCGATGATGCCAGTACACTGGGGACAGCCCATTTCGAGATGGTACTCCATCGACGTCCGCTCGCCCGCGGAAACCTTCTGGTTGGCGAAATCTGCCCACTTTTCGAGTGAAAAGTGCCGCATTATTTAAGTTCTCATTTCCGGAGAAGCGGTTCAAATAGTGACCTAGGCCGTCTCCCTATCTGATAAATAAGAGTGTGCTAGCCAGCCAGAAGATATACTCCGCTTCGTTCCGCATGGGAATTGCGAGTTTGCCTGGCTTTCTGGCCGTCAGGAATCTGGCCACCCCTCATTTCCCGTCGATTACATCAAGCCTTCGCTTGAGGCGATCGAGGCACCGTTGGCGGGTAAAGCCAATCGAACCTCGGGCCAAACCGAGCATGCGGGCAACCTCGTCGTACGGTCGCGCCGGTTCTTCAAAGAAAAGCAGCCGGATGAGTTCCTGGCAGCGTTGGGGAAGCGATGCGATAGCCTCTCGAATCTGCTGTTCACTTTCGGCTTGCTGAACGATCAATTCAGCCTCGGGAGGAAGGGCGTTTTCCAAAGTTTTGGCAAAGCCTTCAGTTTTTTCCTGGTGGCGCCGGTCTTGATTCTTAAGGTGGTAACACTTGTGAGTCGTGACCATAAGAATCCATTTGGGCAGGGCTTTGGGCTCACGGATGCCGGGTAATCCCAACAACAATTCCAGGCAAACCATTTGAAACACGTCGGCTGCTTCTTCACGGCTAAACCTGTACTTAATCGGTATGGAGAAAATGAGATTCTTGTATCTATCGATGAGGGCAGACCACGCGGCCTCATTGCCGTCGAGACACCCTTGGACAAGCCGCTCCTCCGACCATGCGACCATTGGGGACGTCTGTGTCCCAGCAGGGGTTTCAACTACCAGACAGTTCTTTTCTTGGCTTATCATAGTCGTAAACGAGAGGGGCTATGACTCCAGCAATTATGATAGAGGTCGCGTCACGCACGATTCAACACACATGGCGCCTTTGGTAGCGAAACTCTAATCTGTTCGAGTGTTTACCCTGCCGACCGGAAGCCAGAACTTTCGCCCTGTCTTCGCCAGCCGTTTTGACACTCTGCCGGGTTGCCGGAACTATCCCGTCACGGCGCCGAACACCCCTATTTTACGAAATGAGACGCCAAGGCGTGCCAGACAACACCGGAAGAAGCCAAGGAGACCTTCGGAGGAGGACCGCAGGGCCCAGTCGCGAGCCGAGGGTCGCGCGCAGCGGATCTTTGAAGAGAGCGCCGAAAGGCGTCAAACCGGCACCAAGGACTTGGGAAATTGCCACGGCTCTCGAACTAATCTTCTCGGGCCATCCGTTGGCCATGTGGATTGTGGATCGCGAAAGCCTCAGATTCCTTTCCGCCAATGAAGCCGCGATCGAGAAGTATGGATATACACGCGACGAATTCCTGGAGATGAGCGTCACCGATATCTCGGCCGACGATGACGTGCGCGCACTCTTGAAAGAGATCGCAAGCGTGGACGCGACGCGCAGGCCTTCCTTTGTCTGTCAACATCGCTTGAGAGATGGAAAGATCATCGATGTCGAACTGACCTTGCACCTGCTCGGCATGGGTGGGCGGCATCAAATCCTAGCGCTGGCCCACGACGTCACTCAACGCAACGAGAAGAAGCGAAAGGAGCAACTGTGAGCCTATGCGGCGTGGCACCGTAGGCGTTGCGTTAGTCTCCCTACTTTTGGTGCTGCTGCGATTACTCTATCCGGGTAGTACGATGCGCTTGCAATTCCTCACCTCTTTGGGCAAGAAATAACAAATTGCGCACTTTGAATAGCAAGGTTTACCTTTTCATGTCTCGCCAGAAAGGCGCATTGTCGCTTGGAACGGGCATCCTATAACATATTCTAGGACTCTTGCGTCGATGAAGGAACCTCTGAAAGAAAAAGTTCGCCCACGACGGAGACCTTCCTCTAGCGGAACACGTGGGAAAAGCACTGACCTCAACCCACCTGCACACAAGGCGATGGAGCGTAAGCTTTCACAGGACCTGCCGCGAGGATGGGAGGCCGGTTTTCAAAACGCCTTCGACCAGGCCGCGATTGGAATGGCACTCCTTGGCCTCGATGGTCGGTGGCTTCGCGTTAACCCTGCGCTATGCACAATCGTAGGCTATTCCGAGCAGGAACTGCTTGCTACCGACTTTCAGACGGTCACGCATCCAGAGGATCTGGATGCCGATCTCAGCCATGTCCGCCAAATGTTGAGCCAAGAGATTCGCTCGTACCAAATGGAGAAGCGATACTTGCATAAGGCCGGGCAAGTCGTCTGGGTCTCGTTGAGTGTTTCGCTAGTCCGCGGCAGTGACAACAAGGGTCTCTTCTTCTTTTCTCAAATTCAGCACATTACCGAGCGCAAGCGCGCCGAGGAGGCCTTACGTGAAAGTGAGAAACGGGTCCGGGCGATTCTAGATAACAGCCCGAATCTGATCTTTCTAAAAGATGTGAAAGGCCGCTACCTGATCGTAAACCGGGAATTCGAAAGAGCTCTCAGTGTCAGCCAGGAACAAATCAAAGGTCGGACGGACGATGAACTATTTCCGCCGACGCAGGCCGCCGCATTTCGAGCCAACGACCTTGAGGTGACTAATAGCGGCGTCGCGATGGAATTCGAGGAAATCGCCCTCCAGGAGGATGGTCCGCACACAAGCATTGTCCAAAAGTTTCCTCTGTTTGACGCCGGGGCAAAGATATACGCGATCGGAGGCATCGTCACGGACATCACCGGGCGCAAACGCGTCGAAGAGGCGTTGCGTAGGTCCGAAGTTCGTTATCGCGAGCTGCTTGAAAATACCACCTATGGTGTCTATCACGCGGCACGGGACGGCCGATTCGTCGACGTCAACCCGGCGCTCGTGAGCATGCTTGGGTATTCTTCGAAGGAAGAACTCATGGCGGTGAACTTGACTACTGGCGTCTATCACAGTCCGGAGGATCGGGCGCAGTTGATCGAGGTTAGCCGCGAGACAGGACGGATAAGGGGAGCTGAGATCGAGTGGAAGCGGAAGGACGGCAAACCGATTGCCGTCCGCATTAATGGACGACTTCTATACGATGAGTCCGGCGAATTCGTTGGGACTGAGGGGATCATCGAAAACCTAACCGAATGGCGGGAATTGGAGAAGCAGTTTCGACAAGCGCAGAAGATGGAAGCTGTGGGCCGTCTCGCGGGTGGGATTGCACACGATTTCAACAATCTTCTCACGGTCATCAAGGGCAATGGCGACATCCTTTCAGGTCTTGTCGAACAGGGGGGAGTTCAGGGACGAAGCGTCAAACAGCTGTGCAGAGCCGCGGACCGAGCTGCATCATTGACGCGTCAGCTTTTGGCTTTCAGCCGGATGCAAGTGCTGCAACCGAAAGTGCTCGATCTGAATGCTGTGGTGGATGACATAGGCAAGATGTTGCCCCGGCTGATCAGTGAAGACATCGAATTGGTCTTTGTCCCGGGTGAGACGTTAGGGTTGGTGAAGGCCGACCCTGGTCAGGTCGAGCAGGTCATCCTGAACTTGGCGGTCAATGCTCGAGACGCGATGCCGAACGGCGGAAAACTCGTCATCGAAACCAGGAATTTCGCCATGGATGACGAATATTCCCGTCGACACCCGCCAGCGTCGCCCGGAGAATACGTCATGCTTGCCGTGAGTGATACAGGCCACGGGATGGACCCCGAGACCCAGATCCACATCTTCGAGCCCTTCTTCACAACCAAAGAACAAGGAAAAGGGACGGGCCTCGGGCTGGCGACAGTCTATGGAATCGTCAAGCAAAGCGGAGGGTTCATTTGGGTATACAGCGAACCCGGACTTGGCACGGCGTTCAAAATCTACTTGCCGCGCGTGGACGAACCTGTCGAGTCAGCTGAGCCGACGAAGAATGCCGACGAAGCCGTTCATGGAACAGAAACGATCTTGTTTGCGGAAGATGAGGACGACCTGCGAGAACTCGTGGGGCAGTTTCTTCGCAAGAACGGCTACACCGTGCTGGAGGCCAAGAATGGCATCGAAGCTTTGCAAGTTGCCGAACACCACGACGGGCAAATTCATTTGTTGATGACGGATGTGGTGATGCCGAAAATGGGAGGGTGGAAGTTGGCTGAACGATTGATTACCTTACGCCCGGCTCTAAGAGTAGTGTATTTGTCGGGCTATTCGGAATACTCGGCCGCTCCCGACAATAGCAGCAAATGGCGCGCATCGTTCGTTCAGAAGCCCTTCGCGATGGACGCGTTGGCACGAAAGATACACGAAGTCCTGTCACCGCATCGGCGTTGACGGGTGTGCCAAACCGGATCTGAAGGTTGCCCAAGTAATGATCGCCGCCGCTCCCAATCCGGTCCACGACAATCGCACACGTGCTCTCCGAGAAGAGGTGACTTGCCCGGCTTCGCGCTAAGCGCAAGCAGAGGCCGCTGCAACGCATAGAACACGAATCGAGCACGGCAGTTCTGATCAGGAAGTCTCATGGAGCGGACACGCGAAGGCTTCGATTCCGGCCACGTTAAGCTGTCCCTGTTTCATAAGCTCGATAATCTCGTCCCCGGGCAAGACGAACTTGCCCACGTTTACCACGATGGTGCCGTTGCGTCTACGAAATGGGCCTACGACGAGAATCCCCTGGTTTCTCATGGACCTCAACGCCGTTCGGATCTCCGCGAGCCTTTCCGGGTTGCCGAGAACTCTTGTGGCGAGGACTTCAGGTGTGATCTGTTCTTGTTCCATCGCCTAGGCTCCGCTTACACGATATGCCGCCTTCTCCCGTAGTCGAGCCAGTCAGCGTTTTGTCAGGCTACGTCCGAGAGGATGAAGGCGGCCCTCTGTCTTCCCCCCTCAGGGTAAGACCACGGGTAGTAATGTCAAGCAGGTGAAAATACCTGAATCAGTGACAGGTATTTACAATGAAAAATATCTGGCAAGTGACGTGGAACTCGCAACCTGCGACCTGTGAAGCCGAACCGGATCCACGCCGTATAGCTTCATGGTCGTTGACAATTAGAACTCATGTCCGGGCGCCATTTGCGCTTGCCTCGTCCAGCCACTCTTCGAGAACCGCTTGATCCTTGGCCTCAACCTGGACAAACTCGATTCCCATCCCTTCGTCGACCAGGTTATGGATCACATTACCTACGGCAGAGAAGTTCGCTTTAGAATTTGAGATTTTCAGGCTAACTCTTGTCCCTTTGGGGGAAGGAGTCTTAACTGTGACGAAGCAACCACAGAGACTCAGGTTGCGAGTAAGGGAAACGAGTTGCTTCCGCGATTCAACATTGATCACTTCGACGGCGCTTACGAAGTGATGGCGGGTCGCGCAACGCCGTTCGATCTGCGTGGGGCTCCCGATACTCAACGGGTTTTTCTGTGTTGGGTTAGGTCTGCGCACGCTGTAGTAGGCCATGTTCACTTCACCTCTGGAGTTGAGCGCCTTTTTGCGTCGGTTTCAAGAGGGGGGTATTAAGAGCTCTTGCTGCTCCGAGCCTAGGATGCATACGATTACAAGGCAATTCAGGGAATACCCTAATGTAGTTATTCAGTTACTGTTCAATTAAGGCGCTGAGGTATGGAACGAAGGTGTGCAAAATTGCTGAGAATCGAGGAATCCCTCAGGAAATCAATCGCACTCTGCGGCTGCCCCTACGTTGCCTTACGCGATGAGCTAGTCGTGCAGGACGATATTTAGAAGGGACCTGTGCACTCGCAATCCGTCCTTGTAATCGATAAGTCCCAACTTCTTGAACTTATTCATGAAAAAGTTCACGCGTGCTGAGTGAAGTGACCGAGCCGAGACCATTCAATTCTGCGTTTGCGAGTAGGGAGCAACGGCTGCGCCGCCGGAAGAGGTGGTCCCTTCAATAAGATTGTCGCCGTCGTAGGCGTAGGTGCTCGTCCCACCGGAAGACGACTTGTAGATGCATCTGTCGAAGGGTCGTATTTAAAGGCCACTGAGGACGATGAATTGTAAGAGCGGTTCAAACGCGCCGGGCAGCCTATTTGTCTACTGAGCGATGCAAACTGATCGGCCTCTTTAACTGATAGCCCACTGACTTCGTCCGACGAAAGTGCTGCTCGGGCTGTCAGCGTCTGCCGGTCTAGAACTTGCTCTCCCTGCATGAGTTTGACTACAACGAGGTGTGGTTTCCGATCACATGTTTCCGCCGAGATGACATTCGATGTTGTATCGAACCAGGCAAGTACGTGGAAACGGGAACTCCCGGGCTGTGTACCGCAAAGGATTTACGAGCGAGCTGGTAGAGTTCGTAAGCTTGCCAAACGAACTAAACTTCCATTTAAATTAGAAGCCTGACAAAAGCAGGTGCGCTGGCGTGCCCGAATCGTGCATTTGTGAGCGGGATTGAGGCCATTGGAGATAGCTCTGAACGAGAAGCAGATTCCCCAGTTTGTTGAAACAATAGAAACCAAAGTAGGAAATGGAATGCTTAGAATGGCGTACCGTGCGCCCAAGGCAGGCGCTACCAGGCTGCGCTACGCCTCGACATGAAGTGCATTATTGATTCTAAAGCACTTTCCGACTTTACTGCTAGTCCGATCCGCCGTGTTTGCCTCGAGTGTGCCAAAATTGTGCCAAATACTTTCACTGAGTTGCATAGGTTGATCGCAGATCATAGATCCTGAAGTAGGGAACTCCTGCGCGTTTTAATGTTGTCCGCCAGGCGGTCTTAAGAGTCTTGTGATGACCGGACGGGTTTTTGTCGCTCGGGAACAAGAGGGTCCAGTTCCTGAGATCCGCATCTGGCTCTTAAAGGCTTCCGCGGTCAAAGGGATCGCCGTGCACTGCCTCTTGAATGCCTTGTCAAAAGCGATCCTCGCCCACTTCTTTTCGGTCGGTGCCCACGTTTCGTCGCGTTTATCTTGTGCAATTGATTCCATCGACGATCTGCCTTTCTGTTTCAGATTTCCGTGTCGCGGACAGCCCAATAATAATCTCCTGAAATTCCGAATTCAACGGAGACTGTCCAATCAGATTCACCTTCAACCATTCACCGCTCCGCTGGTCGTTATGGATCGACCGTGTTTTGGGTCCATGCCAGAAATTGTGCGATCAAGCCAAGCGGAGAGCACGCCGTCGATTGATTCGCGGATGTGAAGGCTACCGGGAGCAAAGTAGTGCGGAGAATTAGGGGCGGACTCACTCGCTCAATCGCCAACGAATACCCTCGGCGTGACTCCAGGATTCGGTTCAGGTCGTTTCAGCACCACGTGCAAGTTCTGACCGGAGCGCGACCATGTTCCCGACCATTTGCTGGAAGTGGGTGAAAAGGTGATGTCTAAATCAAATGATTTGAGGTCGGTGACCTCGATGAAGTGAATGCGGAGATGCTCCCTGTCAAACAGCGTGAAAGAGTGATCATCCTGCATGTTGTAGGATTGTGGGCGGCCTTTGTCCTTTGTCCCAAAATAACCCCAAGCTTCCTTTCCCCCTTCCCGGTGGTACACGCGAATATTCATCGTTTGCCAATCGAATTGTTCAGCTGCGAATTTACTATTGTGGTGTAGATTCTCGCCCCGGCGTTGGTACAATTCTTGGGTTCGAGCCACAGGCGAAACCCTTGGCTATCACATGCGTCGAAAAACATGGACGGGAGACTACCAGTCTAAGTGCGTCAAGAAATTTACCGAAAGCGCGATTGCCGGCGAGGCGTGAACTGTCTCATTCCTTCCGTGGCCTTGGCCATGGTGCTTGCTACTGGGTGTTCGAGGAGTCAACCGAGCAGCGTCTTGGGGGATGCGGCTCACCCGACTCCTGTGCATTTTTACGCCGTTGCCGAGGAAACAGCCCGGCGGC
>WNFW01003582.1_pt1 | contig 10806 bp, 9 predicted proteins | sample 5400131 | NCBI WGS metagenome assembly WNFW01 (sample SAMN13153362, study PRJNA577476) | soil metagenome | isolation source: 20 cm soil or saprolite under grassland replicate 1 | place: USA:California | collected 2016-06-15
TGCAAAATCGACAAACCCTGTTTCCGCGGGACGCGGAAAGTCCGAGCCGGACTGGCATAACACGCGAGACGCGTGCGCTACCCAGCACCGAGCCTGGCACGTCCATGTTCCCGAGCGAGATCAAGGATTGGGCCAATGGGAACAATGCGGCTCGGATTAATCTTCTCGTGCGTCATGTAGTAATGCCGCTTGATGTGATCGAAGTCCACCGTCTCGGCAATACCATCATGCTGGTATAAGTCGATGAGATAGCCTTGGAGGTTATAATAGTCGAGGATACGCCGCAGACTGCACTTGAAATGAATGTAGTAGACAACATCGAAACGAATGAGAGTGCAAAATAGCCGCCAATCGGTCTCGACTATTCTCGGTCCGAATAAATAACGGCTCCTGGCCAATCGATCTTCCAGTTGATCAAGGGCATCGAAGAGTTGGCGGCACGCCCGTTCGTAAACGTGTTGCCTGGTGCTGAAGCCCGCCTTGTAGACGCCGTTGTTGATCTTGTCGTAAATAAAGGCACTCAGTTTCTCCTGTTCCGCGGCAATGTCTTGGGGAAAAAGATCTACCTCCTTGTTCTGCGCCAGCGCCCGAAAGGCATCGTTAAACATCCGGCAAATATCGTCCTCGCAGTTATTGACAATGCGTCGCATTTGCTTGTCCCAGAGCACCGGGACGGTGACGCGGCCATCAAATTTCGGGTCGCTCAGCTCGTAAGCTTCCGCGAGAAAGTGAAAACCGTTGATTGGGTCGGTCGAGGCAAAGGGCTCGCGGGAGCCCGTCCCTCCATTAGAATCGGAATTGGGATCGCGAAAAGCCCATCCACGTTCATCGCGTACCGGGTCCACGACCGTAAGGCCGACTATCTGCTCCAATCCTAGCAGCTTACGAGCAATTAACGTCCGACTCGCCCATGGACAAGCCAGTGAAATGTAAAGATGATAGCGTTCAGCTACGGCCGGATAACCCGTGCTACCGTCGCTAGAAATCCAGTCGCGAAAGGCGTCCTCCTGCCGCTGAAACTCACCGGACTCGGACTGTTCCTTTTCAAACTGCGCCTTCATGTTTTCAAACCCTTTTCCTTTAACACGAAGAGTAAAGGTATCCAATTCAGAGCGACCTCCAGTTTCAGCAGCCAAGAGTGTGCTATTCGCCGGCAAGGGCAACGACAAGCGCCTTCTTCGGCCGGCATGTCCGGTCGGCACTATCTATATGATCCACCGAGCCAACGGGATACACGGACTGTCGAGGCAGTGCAATGATGCGGGAGCCCGCGACGATTTAGGGTTGCGCGAGATGCCTCTACGTATTTTCCGCAGCACAAGCTGCGTAGTAACCCCGCCTGAAGCGGCACGTCACCAGCTTATTATGGAACATATGAAATTTATAAAACGCAGGCGCGAGGCTGCTATGACCTTACCCGAGGTTCTTATCGCGCTTGTTTTGGTCGCCGAGTCGTCAGCTACATAGAGGATATACGCACGCCCCTCGCTTCGATTGAAGTGCATCCGCAAAAGGAGAACAACTTATGAACACCCCCGAAGATCAAACGAACCGGCGCATCCTCGTCATTGACGACAATCGCTCTATCCACAACAGTTTCTGTGCAATTCTGCGCGCGGATTCAGGCAAAAGCGCGCTAGATGAAACCGAAGCACGGCTTTTCGGCGAAGCGACTTCTGGCCCGCGGGCAATGGGTTTCACGATGGAGTCCGCATATCAGGGCGAGGAAGGCGTCGAGTTGTTACGGAGCGCACTCGATAAAGGACAGCCCTACGCCATGGCATTCGTCGATATGCGAATGCCGCCCGGGATGGATGGCCTCGAAACAATCATAAAACTCTGGGAACTCGACTCCGACCTCCAGGTTGTGATCTGCACGGCGCACTCGGACTACGGCTGGCACGACCTTCAGGCGAAACTCGGCAGTTCTGATCGACTGCTCATTTTGAAGAAGCCCTTCGACGTTGTTGAAGTGCGACAAATGGCGGAAGCGCTCTGCGCCAAATGGGAATTACTGCGGCGCAGCCGGCATCACCTGGAGGGGCTCGAGGCACGCGTTGCCGAGCGGACACAGAACCTTTCCCAGGCCAACCAGGAACTACGCGATCAGATTGCCGAGCGGAAACAGGCCGAGGCCGCACTGCGCGAAAGCGAATTGCGCTTCCGTCAACTGGCGGAAAACATCAGCGAGGTTTTTTGGGTCTCCTCAGCTACTGGCGAAGAATTGTTCTACGTCAGCCCCGCCTATGAGCAGATTTGGGGATGGGCGCGCCACATTATCTACGAAGATCCAAAGCAGTGGTTTAAGAATATCCTGGAAGAGGATCGGCCGCCCGTAGCCAAGGCCTTATCGGAATTGTCCCAAGGCACGAATTACGACTTGGAATATCGCATCCGGCACCAGAATGGTTCCATCCGGTGGATCCGTGACCGGCGTTTCGCAATACGCGGCGAAGACAAGCAAGTCGTCCGGACATGCGGCGTGGCGGAAGACATCACGCAACGTAAAAACCTTGAGGTCGAGATGGCCAAGGCGCGTGATGCGGCCTTGGAGGGTGCGCGCATGAAATCAGAATTTCTTGCTAACATGAGCCACGAAATTCGCACGCCGATGAACGGCGTGATCGGCATGACTGGATTGCTTCTTGATACCGAGCTCGATCCCAGCCAGCGCGACTACGCGGAGACGATTTGCAGCAGCGCCCACTCGCTGCTCTCGATCTTGAACGACATTCTCGATTTTTCCAAAATCGAGGCCGGTAAACTGGAGTTTGAGAACCTGGAGTTCGATTTGGACGAAGTGATCGACGGTGCATTGAGCGTTCTCGTGCCGGAAGCAACGGCAAAAGGCTTGGAACTCCGGAGCGAGATTGGTCCCAAGGTTTACACCGGCCTTTGTGGTGATCCCGGACGGCTGCGCCAAGTATTGACAAATCTTCTTAATAATGCGGTGAAATTTACCGAGCAGGGCGAAGTGGTGCTGCGGGTTTTTCCGCAGGAGGAGACGCCATCAGAAATGTCTTCTATTGAGGGGATCTCGGGCAGCAAAATGACCTTGCGTTTCGAAATCAAAGATACCGGGATCGGTCTGAGTGAAGACGCGCGCAGACGAATCTTCGAAGCTTTCAATCAAGCTGATCAATCAACGACACGACGCTATGGCGGCACCGGACTTGGGCTGACGATTTCGCGGCATCTGGTAACAATGATGCACGGCGAGATCGGAGTCGAAAGTGAACTAGGTAAAGGATCGATATTTTGGTTTACGGCCGGGTTTGAAAAACATGCTGCCGGAAAAGGGGCGCCGGCGAAGCAGAAATCTCTTCCAGCCAGGCGTGTGCTGCTGGCAGATGACAACGCCAGTGATTGCCAAATTCTTCTAGCACAGCTCACCGCCTTGGGAATGCGATGCACATCAGCGGCCAGCACGGAAGAAGCGCTTCAAGTCTTGTGCGAGGCAATTGCGGAGGAAGATCCGTACACTCTCGCCATTATCGACATGCAAATGCCGGGAATGAATGGAACCGAGCTGGCTCGGGCCATTAAAAGCGACTATATCACCAGGGATACGCGCATCATCATGCTCAGCTCCGTCGGGCACCCCATCGATGCGAATACTCGCAAAAATGCGGACATCGACGCCTTTCTGGTTAAACCAGTAAAGCAACCGCACCTCCACCAGTGTTTGGCCAGTGTTCTGGGGCTCGCGCCGTCAAAAAGGACTAAACCGAAAAACCATGCCTCGAGCGAAGTGCCCGCACACCCAACTCATGATACCCGCATCCTGGTTGCAGAAGATAATGAAGTGAATCAACATGTCATGCTCTTGCTGTTAGAGGATCTCGGTTATACCGCCGACATAGTCGCGACCGGTAAAGAGGCCCTGGCGGCGCTCAGGCACCATTCCTACGATATCATTTTGATGGATTGCCAAATGCCGGAGATGGACGGCTATGAAGCCTCGCGCACCATCCGTCGGGAATTCGACCGGCCGCCCCACATTATCGCCATGACCGCGCATGCGCTGCGCGGCGACCGCGAGAAATGCCTGGCTGCTGGAATGGACGACTATCTTTCCAAGCCAATCATTGCAAAGGAACTGGAAACAGCGTTGCAAAGATGGGCGCCGACTCGCAACATAAATGCGCCGGTCGATCTTCAACGCCTTCGCGATGTTTGTGGTGAGGCTCCCGGCACCATGCGAAGGCTCGCTGACCTCTATCTGGAACAAGGCGCGGAACTTTTACCAGCCATGGAAGCGGCCATTCGCAACAACAATGCGAAAGATTTGAGCTCGATCGCACACCGCTTTCGGGGCGCGAGCCTAAGCTGCGGAAGTAATTCAATTGTTCCCTTTCTAAACGAACTGGAACAGCTGGGTAAGAGCGGCAACCTTACGGGGGCGGCGGTGGCATATGAAAAAGCGAGTTCGGAATTCGACCGAATCCGCTCGTTTTTCGAAAGCCATTTTCAAAATAATGAACACGCGCTAGAAGAAGAAACGCTCGCCCAGGCTTGTAAAGGCAAGATCCCGTTACGTCGAGCGAGACAGCAGCGGGCACTGCGCGACAGCCTCGCGACCTAGAGCGGAATTTTCAACTTCAGATCGCCGATTTCGCCAGCCGCCGCCTCCAATTCCTTCACCCGTGCTGTCAAGGCGGCATGTAACTCCAGAATGCGTAATCCGACCTGGATACGCGCCAAAAGCTCGTTCCTGTCGAACGGCTTGATCAGGTAATCATCTGCGCCTGCGTGTAATCCTTCCACGATATTTTCCTTGGCGCCAAGAGATGTAAGCATGATCACGTAAACCATTTTCTCGCTTTCACGAACGCGTCGACAAACATGCAAACCGTCCATGCCTGGCATCATCCAGTCGAGAATGGCAAGCGCTGGACCTTGCTCTGCTCGCAACGCCGCCATTGCTTGATGACCGTCCTGTGTGATAACGGCCTTAAAACCCCATTTTTCCATCAAGCTGTTCATGAGCGTTCGCGAGACCAGGTCATCCTCGGCAATTACGATGGGCATTTTGGCGAAACGTGCGACAGCTGGGCCTGCGGCGAGCTCGGTAGCTTTGGGCTCGTCCGGTTTTCCCAAATCAGAGATCTGCCAAGGAGGCGAGAATGGGATATTCTTCGTGTTCAACATCCGGTGCGTTCCGCCTACGGCAAAACCCCTAACCTGTCAATCGGGCCCATAAAGAACCCTACGTGCCCCCTGTCGGCGCCAGAGCGAGTTGAATTTCGCCTTTTTACTGCGGAGGAACGGTGTCTGTCTGAAAAAGCTCGTGTAATGGCCGCTCGTCAGTATCCCTCGCGAACCATCTCACGATGGCGAGTCTTCGGCGCTAACAGCCGCCGCGGGTTGGGGTGAGCTCGCGAAGAATGCCGGCTAAGTGGAAGCCGATGGATCGCATGGGATGACGGGAACTGATCATCGACTGGAAATGGAGCCGAATACAGGTCCAACGCGAAAGAGCGCTTTCGATATTTTTCTTCATTGCTCCCATTGAAATAAGCGTTCCCCACGCCTGACGCGGCACGGAAGCACGGTATTTTTGGATAGGACTTCTACGTAGACCAGGACGGTTGGAGACGAACCAGCGACGCAGCCACCCTGAACGCCTGCCGCCGATTCCGGCAGAGCGTATTAGGCCTCAATGATCTTGTTACGAACGGCGTAGCGAATCAACTCGCTAAACGATTTCAGCCCCAGTTTCTTCATGATTGCGGCGCGATGGGTTTCCACCGTGCGCACACTAATCCCCAGGATCGTGGCAATTTCCTTGCTACTTTTACCCTCGGCCAGAAGCTGCACGATTTCCCGCTCCCGATCGGTGATCCGACTCTTTTCGGGAGCCCCTTCGACGGTCTTTTTTCCCTGAATATACCGCGCGAAAACGATCTCTGAGATCCGCGATGTAAAAAAATGTTTATGTTCGGAAAGTGCTTTGAGCGCGTCGATTAAGTGATCGGCCGCGTCTGTTTTCATGATGTAGCTACGCGCTCCGGAGTCGAAAACATCGTGAACCAATTCTTCCGTCTCCTGTCCCGTAAAAATCAGGACTTCTGTCTCGGGTAATTTCTTTTTGATCTGGCGTGTCGCATCCAGTCCGTTCAATTCGGGCATTCCGATATCCAGAATCACGATATCCGGTTTCAATTCGGACGTCAGTGAAACCGCATCTCGACCGTTATCGGCTTCGCCCACGATCTCCCATTCTGGGACCGTCGACAGAAGCGCACGCGTTCCTTGGCGTACCACCTTATGATCGTCTGCGAGAAGAATGCGGAGAGTCTTCACGACACAACAACTATCGCTCCTGAAAGTCTTAAGCCCATTAGGTTGCTACGGGGGCGCAAGAGTGAGCCACGTTCTGATCCTGAGCGCCAGGAATCACTTTTTTTCGAAGCGGCGCCGGTTGCTTTGAAACGGCGCTTTCTAGCACGGTGAGCAGCTTCCTGGTATCGTATGGTTTGCTTAGAAAATTCATCACCCCAAGCTCCTGAAGTTCGGCCAAACGAGGCTCATCCTCCTGTCCAGTAGATCCGATGAAGGTCATATCCGGTTTCATCTTTTTGAGCGCGCGAATTAGGGCAATCCCATCGATATACGGCATCCTCATGTCGGTAAGGACGACGCTGATCGAATCCATTTCTTGAGCAAAGATAGCCAATGCCTCGGGGCCATCATTCGCTTCCAGCACGTGGTAGTTGTGCTTCTCCAGAGTCATCTTCGTCACCCGGCGGATGTTCGTCTCATCATCGACCAGCAGGACTAATTCGCCATTTCCTTTGATTACGGGCGGGATCTCTTTCTGGGGTGGAGCGACATCGGCTTGGACAGCAGGAAGGAAAACCTTAAAAGTCGTACCCCTACCCTGTTCGCTGTAGACGGAAATAAAGCCTGCGTGACTTTTCACGATTCCTAACGAAGTCGACAACCCCAGGCCGGTGCCTTTGCCGGGATCCTTAGTGGTGAAGAATGGCTCGAAGATCTTCTCAAGCAGTGCACGTGGCATCCCGGCGCCGGTATCGCTCACACGTAGAGTCGCATACGACCCAGCCTTTGCGCCTGGCATCATTGCAGCATAATTGTCGTCCACCTCCAGATTTTCTGCTGCCAAAACCAGCGAGCCGCCATTGGCCATAGCATCCCGTGCATTCGTGGAAAGATTCAGCAAAACCTGATGCAGCTGAGTGGGATCGCCGCTGATCGACCAAGGATACTCTGGGTATTGGCCTGCGACTTCGATCGATTTGGGAAATGTCTTCCTCGCGATCTCGACCATTTCGTCAATGAGGTGCCGTGGGTTAATTAGCACCCGCTCACCTTCCACGCCGCGCGCGAAAGTAAGCACCTGCTTAACAATGCTTGAGCCACGTCGTGCGCTTTGCTCGATCAGCGAAATCATGGCAGCGGCATGTTCGCCGGTCGCATTGCTACGCAGTGATTCCGCACCCATCAAAATCGGCCCGAGGACATTATTCAGGTCATGGGCTACGCCACCCGCCAGTGTGCCAATGCTTTCAAGTCGCTGCGCGCGCAGCAGCTGCATTTCAAGTTTTTTTTGCTCGGTGACGTCCGTGTTGATGCTCAGGACAGAACGCGGAGTTCCGTCCGGATTGCGCACGATGGTCGATCGTCCATTGACAAGGACCTCTCGGCCATCCTTCGTGACTTGCCTGAGTTCGCCGCGAAATTCCCCGGTAGGGCTAAAGGTTCTAGATGCCTCTTCGTGCTCCTTTGGATCGGCGTAGATTAATTTGCCGATTGGCTCGCCCAGCGCTTCGTTGGCGCTCCATCCGTACAAGTTTTCCGCCCCTTTGTTCCAAAAGGTGATTTGATCATCTTCGAAGTTCCGGATGATGATCGCGTCCCGTGCATGATTGATGATGTCAGCTTGCTCGAGCAGGCGTTCCTCCGCGCTCTTTCGCTCGAGGATCTCGGCCGCCAGCTTATTGTTGAGTTGATCCAACTCCCGGTTGCGCAGGGTCAGCTCGACGTTCTTCTCTTCCAGTTTGGAGATAAGACGCTCGCTGTAATGTTTAAGCACATCACGTTCGTCGAATTCTACCTTCGGAATAACACGCTTGGTGGTCGTGGCATTATGAAGGGCGTCGAGAATCTGCACGACAGACGCGGGTTTACGAAGATATTTGTTCGCGCCTAACTTTAGCGAAAGCTTCTCGTCGCTCGGGGACGTATAGGTGGAGGTATATATGATAATGGGAAGGTCCCGGTGTTCCTTGCTCTTTCTAACCTCGTAACAAAAGCGGTAACCATCCATGTTCGGCATCAGAAGATCCGAAATTGCGGCATCGACCTTTTGCCGCTTCAACTCTGCTAGACCTTCTACGCCATCGCTCGCTTCTAACACCGTGACGCCTTCGGCCTCCAACTGCGCCCGGAGCAACTTCCGGTTCGTGGCAATGTCGTCGAGAATCAGAACCTTCACGGTCGCAATTAGAGTCCTTCCGGTTAAGAGGCGAAACCCGAGCCTCCCAGAATCTCCGCCACTTGCACTGGCAGTTGGTGGATGTCGATCGGCTTAGTGATATAACCGTCACATCCTGCGGCGAGAGCTTTTTGATCGTCGCCTTTCATGGCAAAAGCAGTCAGGGCGATGATGCGGATATGTTTTGTACGTTCGTTCGCTTTGATTTTGCGCGTCAGGGTTAGCCCGTCCATTCCGGGCAACGCGATATCCATTAGGATTAAGTCGGGCAAATTGCGGTCAATCATGCTTTGGGCTTCTTCGGCGTTCACCGCTTCAACGACCGCGTAACCGGCATCTTCCAGCACGTCGAAAGCGAGCTTCAGATTCCTCGGGTTGTCATCAACTACGAGAATGCGTTTTTTTGGCGTAGACATGAACGGCTAGACCCTTGTTGCCAACGGCAACCCACTGACGGCAAAAACATCGAATTTACTCGGCTTTGCTAACAATCCTGAAATGTCCATGTTTTCGATCCAATCCAAACACAAGCCAAGTCTTACGAAGAAGATACGGAGCGCTTCAATGCAGTCGATTGTATGGTGTCCCACTTGCTTCAAGATGGACCCTTCTGCTGGAAGACCCGCTGGGGTCACTGCGTTTGCTCCTCACAACTGAGGCAGTAGCATCGAATGTTCCATTTGCTACAAAATACCCGCCTCGCGTTGTTGTATCTTGCCTTGCCAGCGAGGCATACTACTGCAATTAGCTTTTTCTAGAGCTCCGCAAACTAATCGCGGTGAAATGCCCGATTCGCAACCACCCAATTCCCTCTACCTGAATTAGTTAGCTAATTCCGTCATTGATGGTAGCGTAGCGGTAAATAGACTTCCCTTCCCCGGCTCGGCCTCGACCCTGATATGGCCACCCTGCAACTCGACGATCTTCTTCGTTAGTGCCAAGCCAAGCCCGGTGCCTTCGAAATGGCGCGCTGTTCCCGAATCAAGTTGTTCGAACTCAGTAAAAAGCCGGCCCAGATCTTCCGGCCTAATCCCAATGCCGGTATCGCGCACTTGCACCTCGAAATGCCGCTCGTCCAGCCGTTTCGCGCATACTTCTACGTTCCCACCTTGATCGGTGAACTTTACCGCGTTCGACAGGAGATTATAGAGAACCTGCTTAAATTTTTGCTGATCAAGTGTGGCCATTTGCAGTCCCGCATCAACGGTCACGGTAAGACCGACCTGCTTGAGATCGGCCATAGTTTTTACGACCGCAGTCGCTTCTTCCAATGCCTCGCGAATCAGGAATTGTTCCGGATGTAATTCCATCTTTCCAGCCTCCACCTTGGCCAGATCGAGCACGTCATTGATCAGCGTTAGTAGATGACGCGCACTGCTCAGAACATCGTTTAAGTATTCCTTTTGCTTCGGTTGAAGCGGGCCGGGCTTCTCACCGATCAGGAACTCAGTGAACCCGATGATGCCATTGAGCGGCGTCCGCAGCTCATGCGACATGTTGGCAAGAAAACGGTCCTTGGCCAACAGCGCTCTTTCCAACTCCACATTTTTTTCCTGCAACGCTTGCTCGACCCGTTTCCGCTCGGTCACGTCCCGAATCGCGCTCGAGAAGAAAAGCCCCTCTTCTGTTTCGAGCCGACTGAGACTGATCTCGATCGGAAATTCGCTTCCATCTTTGCGCAATCCGTAAAGCTCCAAATCCACACCCGTGGCGCGAGGCTTCGGCGTCGTAAAAAACCCCGTACGATGCCCCTTGCGAAATCTTTCCGGCACCAGCATTTCGACCTTTTGGTCGAGCAACTCTTCGCGTTTCCACCCGAAGAGTGTGACCGCCAGCGAGTTAACCAGGACGATTTTTCCTTCGCCATTTACGAACACCATCGCGTCCGGCGCCGATTCCAAAAGACCGCGGAATTTTTCTTCGGCTTTCTTCCGACCGGCGATGTCGCGCACGGCACTCATCACCATGGTCCCTTCATCGGTATCGCCGTTCATGACAAACGCAATCTCCTGCCCTTCGGAACGCAAACCGAAATCAGCTGGCACATTTTAGTTTCGCCCTTTCAGCTTCAAGGCACTCGGGGCAAATACCATGGCTGAATTCCGATCCGGTCTGTTGCTTGATGTAGGTTTCGAAACGCTGCCAATAGTCTTTGGCAGTGTGTATTTTGTGACAGTAAGCACAGATTGGAATCAATTGCTTGAGCTGGTGAACTTCTCTCGTAAACCAAAGAATTCGATCCGCGACGCGCAGTCGCATCCCAATCGCGATGGTATCAAGCGGCTTCGCCAGGAAATCGTCAATGCCGGCTTCAGTTGCGAGGTCGTAGTTTTCCGGGCCAGTCT
>WNFW01004469.1_pt1 | contig 10801 bp, 5 predicted proteins | sample 5400131 | NCBI WGS metagenome assembly WNFW01 (sample SAMN13153362, study PRJNA577476) | soil metagenome | isolation source: 20 cm soil or saprolite under grassland replicate 1 | place: USA:California | collected 2016-06-15
GATCTACGAAACCTGTAAAACCTATCTCACAACGCAAGGCAAGTTTCTTCTCCTTCTCTGGGTATTCATCGCCATTGTCATCGTGCTGTATTTCGGATGGCTCCGCCCCATTCCGCCAACGTCAACTACTTTACCGATCATTTTGTTTTTCAGTCTGGTGGGCATGGGCGGCAGCTACGCCGTGGCGTGGTTCGGCATCCGAGTAAACACGTTCGCGAATTCGCGCACCGCGTTCGCCGGGTTACACGGAAAGCCATTCCCCATCAATAGGATTCCACTGGAAGCGGGAATGAGCGTGGGCATGATGCTCATCAGCGTTGAACTGCTGATGATGCTGATTATTCTGCTGTTCATTCCCGGCGAATATGCCGGGCCGTGCTTCATCGGCTTCGCTATCGGTGAATCGCTGGGCGCTGCAGCGCTGCGCATCGCCGGCGGCATCTTCACGAAAATTGCGGACATCGGCTCCGACCTGATGAAAATAGTCTTCAAGATCAAGGAAGACGACGCACGCAATCCCGGCGTAATTGCGGACTGCACCGGCGACAATGCCGGCGACTCCGTAGGACCGACCGCCGACGGATTTGAAACGTACGGTGTGACGGGCGTCGCGCTCATCACGTTCATTCTGGCGGCAGTGAAAAACCCCACGGTTCAAGTGCAATTGCTGGTGTGGATTTTCGTGATGCGCATCATCATGCTGGTGGCCAGCGCGGCGGCCTATTTCATCAACGGCTTCATCGCCAAAGCCAAATACGGCAACGCCGATGAGATGAACTTCGAAGCGCCACTGACCTCGCTGGTGTGGATCACCTCGTTCGTTTCCATCGCGCTGACGTATCTCGTTTCTTCGCTCATCATTCCGAGCCTCGGTGGCGATGCCACGCAGTGGTGGAAGCTGGCGACGATTATTTCGTGCGGCACGCTGGCAGGCGCCATCATTCCGGAATTGGTAAAAGTATTTACTTCGGTGGACTCGCGCCACACCAAGGAAATTGTTGCCTCAGCCCAGGAAGGCGGGCCGTCGCTGGGAATTTTGTCCGGCTTCGTGGCGGGAAACTTTTCCGGCTACTACCTGGGGCTCTCGATCGTGCTGTTGATGTCCATCGGCTACTTATTTTCGCAGCAAGGGCTCCACGCCTTGATGGTCGCGGAGCCGGTGTTCGCCTTCGGCTTGGTTGCTTTCGGTTTTCTCGGTATGGGCCCGGTGACCATCGCGGTGGATTCTTACGGCCCGGTAACAGACAACGCGCAATCCGTCTTCGAGCTTTCTCTCATCGAGCAAATTCCCGGCATCAAGCAGGAACTCAAGAAGGACTTCAACATTGACGTGAATTTCGAACGCGCCAAGCACATGCTCGAAGCCAATGACGGCGCAGGCAACACGTTCAAGGCGACGGCGAAACCGGTTTTGATCGGCACGGCAGTGGTTGGCGCCACTACCATGATTTTTTCGATCATCATGGCGCTCACCAACGGCCTTGCGGCCAACGTGGACAAACTTTCGCTGCTCCACGCGCCGTTTGTTCTCGGGCTCATCAGCGGCGGCGCGGTGATTTACTGGTTCACCGGCGCGAGCACGCAGGCGGTGACCACAGGCGCGTACCGCGCGGTGGAGTTCATCAAAGCCAACATCAAACTGGAAAGCGCTGCGGCGGCCAGCATCGCGGACAGCAAGAAAGTGGTGGAAATCTGCACGAAGTACGCGCAGAAAGGCATGCTCAACATTTTTATTGCCGTGTTTTTCGTTACGCTGGCGTTCGCGTTCGTCGAGCCGTTCTTTTTTATCGGCTACCTCATCTCCATCGCGACGTTCGGCTTGTACCAGGCGATTTTCATGGCCAACGCCGGCGGCGCTTGGGACAACGCCAAGAAGATTGTGGAAGTCAAACTAAAGCAAAAAGGCACGCCGCTGCACGACGCGACGGTTGTAGGCGACACGGTCGGCGATCCGTTCAAGGATACGTCCTCCGTTGCGTTGAACCCGGTGATTAAGTTCACTACGCTGTTCGGATTGCTCGCCGTGGAACTCGCCGTGAGCCTGACGGCCAGCCAAGGCAGCAGCCTGGCGCACATTCTGGCAGCCGGGTTCTTTGTGGTCTCATTCTTCTTTGTGCATCGTTCGTTCTACGGCATGCGCATCAAGGGCGAGGCGGCGTAGAGAAATTAAGTAGGGGCACGATAAATCGTGCCTTGCGGTCGCCACTATTGTGAGCTACGACGGAGACCAATGGTCAGCGCTTCCGAGATAAATCGGGCGATTACCGGATGCCACGTTTTCTCCATTCGCGATAAAATCCTAGCGCTTCAACTACGAGGTTTGGACGATGAGAAGAATATCGTTGTTTTGCGTTTGTGCGTTCGTGCTGGCGAGCATCGCCCCATTCTGTCGCGCTCAGGTCGATACCAAGTGGAAGATTCACGATCCCGACCGGCCGGCGCCGCCGGAGATCGATCCTGCCACGGCGAGCACGCAGGATTCGCCGGGACGCCCGCCATCGGACGCCGTGGTGCTCTTCGACGGCAAAGATCTTTCCAAATGGGCCGACAAAGAAGGCGGCCCGGCCAAATGGAAAGTCGAGAACGGCTACTTTGAAGTGGTGCCAAAGACGGGCGAGATCCACACGCGCGAACCATTCGGCGATTGCCAGTTGCACGTCGAGTTTTCCGAGCCGTCGCCGGCGAAAGGACAAGACCAGGATCGCGGCAACAGCGGCGTCTTCCTGCAGGGGCTTTATGAGACGCAAGTCCTGGACTCCTACCAAAGCAAGACCTACGCCGATGGACAGGCAGCGGCTATCTATGGCCAATACCCTCCGCTGGTGAACGCGTCGCGCCCGCCGGGCCAGTGGCAGACTTACGACATCATTTTTCATGGCCCGCGTTTTGATGCGTCGGGAAAATTGACGCGCCCCGCGCGGGAAACCGTTTTTCACAACGGCGTGCTCGTGCAGGACAACGTCGAACTTACCGGCCCTACTGGGCACCATGTGCGCCCGCCGTACAAGCCCGGGCCGGAAAAACTTCCGCTGGCGCTCCAGGATCATAACCATCCCGTGCGCTACCGCAATATCTGGATTCGCGAGCTGAAATCCCCGGAGTGAGCTCGCATATCATTCCTAGAAGAGTCTAGTAGCACAGCCACTCCTGGCTGTGCATTTGCAATAGATTCAGCACACGCAGGAGTGCTTGTGCTACCTGCTAAGTTCTTATCAGCCCTGGGAATTTGCGCGGGTTGTTGTCGAAGCTCGGGAAAACGGGCTTCAGGTCGGCGACGCCAATGTGCTTGGTCAGAATTTCGCCGAGGACGGAACGAAAATCCGTGGTGAGCGCGAGATCGCGACCCTCGTTAAGCTGATGATCGTTCAAGCCCGGCCATTTGCCATAGACCTGTCCGCCGCGAACATCTCCACCCATCACGAACATGCAATTGGCGTGGCCGTGGTCCGTCCCGCGGTTGCCGTTTTCTTTGGCGGTGCGGCCGAATTCGCTCATGGTGACGAAAACGATGTTCTCCATGCGATCGCCCAGGTCCTGATGAAACGCCGCGAGGCTCTGGCCGAGGTCGCGCAGGAGATTCGAAAGCTGCCCCTGCACGCCGCCTTCGTTGACGTGATTGTCCCAACCCCCGCAATCGACAAACAAAACTTCCACGCCGATGTCGGCCTTCAGGAGCTGGCCGATTTGCTGCAGGCTCTGGCCGAGGCGGCTGGTAGGATACTGCGCCCCGTTTTCCGGCCGATATTTCGCAGGATCGGCTTTGCGCAGCAGGTCGATGGCTTCAAACGTTTCCGTACCCGTGCCTTGCAGCGCCTTGTCCACAGTTTGCGCGTACATGGCTTCGAAGCCTCCTTCCACCACCTGGCCCATTCCCGGCGCTTGCGCCATCACTTTGAATTGCCGCAGGTCCGGCAACGCAATCGCGGGTGAGCTGCCGTGCAGCATGCGCGGAAGATTTGGACCCATGGCCACAGCGCGGAACGGAGAAGCATTTTCCTCAGGAACGGCTTCGAGCGCGCGGTTCAGCCAGCCGTCTTCCGTGGACTTCAGGCCCGGCGTGCCGGATTCCATGAAGTCCTGCGCGTCGAAGTGCGAGCGTGTGAGATCGGGCGAGCCCGCCGCGTGCACGATGGCGAGTTGGTTCTTGTGAAAGAGCGGCTCGAGCGGAGCAAGGCTCGGATGCAGGCCAAAAAACCCGTCGAGGTCGATGGCAGCATCACCATTCAACTCGGGGTTTGCAAGTACAGACCCCGAACCCCGGCCGCCACGCTTGGGCTGCGGAATCGCAATGCTGGGACGCATGCGGTAGTAATTTGATTCGCCAAAAGGCACGACGATGTTCAATCCGTCGGCCGCGCCGCGCTGAAAGAGCACCACGAGCTGCTTCTTGTTCGGCATCGGCGTCGCGGCCACCGCGCGCTGGAGGAACGCGGGCATGGCACTGAGGCCCACCATGGCCACGCCGCCCTGCTTCAGGAAATACCGGCGCGAAAATTTGAGTCCACGTACGCCTTCACAACATTCGTAACTCATGGCGACAAATCACCTTCTTTGGAATTCCGGAGCGCCGAGCACCAGGCCCGCGATCACGCCCAAATCCACTTGCTTGCGAGCATCGTCAAGCTTCGCTTGTAGCACTTGCGGATTATCGAGCTGCTTTTGTAAGGTCTCAACGGTTGCCGGCGCAGCCTGTCCACCGAGAAAAACCTGCACGGCCCGGTCGAGCGCGGCTTTCGGTTCCGCGGAGGCGTTCACTCCAAGCAGCGACGTTGCATCGGTACGCGCGCCGCGCATTTTGTTACCTGCAAGCGCCAGCGAAAAATTCAAGCGATTGAGCAGAGCGCCGGTATTGACCCACGCTTCGGCTTTGTCCGAATAGCCGGTCGGCGGCTGGCATTGGTAGAGCGGCTCACCGATGCGGCCAACCCACTGCACCAGCGGCAGCGGTGTGTCCACGTCTGTGCCCAGCGCGCGCGCGGAGGAAACGACTAGCTCGAATGGGGTCTTGATTTTTGCGCGATACGCTTCGCGCGACCAGAATTCCGGCGACCAAATCATGGTCTTCATCACCGCACGGATGTCGCCATCGCTCGACTGAAACGTCTCCGCCATGCGGTTCACCAGCGCAGGCGACGGATTGTCGGAAACGAAGCGCCGCGCCAATTTCGTAGAAATGAATTTTGCCGTGCTCGGATGATGCGCGAGCAGATCAATCACCTGCTCGCCGTCTTTCATGCCGCCGGCGTGAATCTTCTTGCCAAGGACAATTTTTGGATCGGGATCATGCAAGCGATCATCGAATTTGAAGTCGGCGTATTGGCGGGGCTTCTCGAGCGTCCAGCCGGTGAAGCTGCGCGCCACCTCGGTGACGTCTTTCTGCGTGTAGCCGCCTTCCACGCCGAGCGTGTGCAGTTCCATCAGCTCGCGGCCGTAATTCTCATTCAAACCACGCTCATTCTTTTTCACGCCTTGCTGCGGGTTCACCCGAGGGCGAGGCGGCCAGGGCCTTCCGAATCTTCCATAGCGAGCTTGCTGGCGCATGGCCCGCTCCATGGGCTGGCGCTGGGCGGCGCGAGGATCTGCGCTGAGAAAGTTATCGAGGTAGAAAAGCATGGCGGGGCTTTTCGCCGTCGCAGTGACGAGGTCCTTGAATTTTCCGAGAGCGTGCGGCTGGATGACGTCGCGTTCGTATGAAGTTAGGTAATAGCGGTCCTCGCCTTTGCCCGCGAACACGTTGAAGTGGTTGAACCAGAAATCATCCATCACCTGCTGAAGCTGACGCTCGCTGTAAATCGCGCGGGTGATTTTCGCCACCGCGAGTTCGGCCACGATGCGTCGTGGGCGTTTGCTGTCTTCGCCGAGAGCGCGCGGGATATTGTTGGGATCGCCACCAAGCGCATCGCGCCGGCGCGCGCCTTTCGCCGCTGCGTCCGGCTCCATGGCAGGCTCCTTCATGAGAGCTGGCTTGTCGGGATTGTCGGCCTCGGATTGCTGCGGGGAATCCGCGGTGGAAGTGGCGGCTTGCGCGTCGGAACCTCCGCTTTGTGTTTGCGAAGATTGCGTCTCTTGGGCGGCGGAGGAGGCGGCGGCGCCAGCGTCGCTCCGGCGCTGTTCCTGTTGAGTTTGCGCCCGGGCTTGCCGCAAGGCTTGCTTCTCCGCTTGCTTCGGCTGCGGATATTCCGCAATCAGTTTCGCGGTGGACATGCGCAGTGTCGGGTAATCCTGGAGCCGCGCTTCCACGGCTTTGTCCTCGATGGAGTTGGGATTGAGCTGCTGGTCAATCCATTTGGCCAAGCTCAATTGACGAACACGCTCGATGTCGCCCGGCCGGGGGCCGTACGCCAGGCGGTTCAGGGCATGCAGGATCGCTTCGTCAGCGCTCAGTTCCGTGATAGGCAGGCCCTTGAGCGCGGGGTCCGGCTTCTGCTTTTTGTCCTTGGCTGACGGAGTTGCCGCAACTCCTGGGAGGTCAACGCCCAGCGAAAGCGTGCAAGCCAAGGAAAGGATCAAGGCAAGGAACGACTTGGGTGTAGCGGCAATGGAGGGAAATCGAAACGTAAAGCCTGATGCGTGGAAGTTCGGCAGCCTCATCGCTTTCTCCTGCTGGAGGCAAACTTCGAGCTGGACTGGACACTGTTTACAATAACCCGCGACGGGCCAAAAAGTTCCTGAGGGCTGGCCGGTTATGCCGGGTCCTTACTACGCTGAAAGCCCATGAAAATAAAGGGCTTACGCCACGCGAAGAATGCTTTGCACGTCCTCACTCAACAAAAAAATGAAATCATGACTCGAGGAGTGCGAAGTTGCGCGAATCTCGGCTCCTGGGACTCCGTTACTCGCTGATATCGAAATCCACCGTACGATTCGGCGCATTGTTCTTCGCGGAATCCACAGCCTGCAGCACCAGGCGGTAAGAGCCGGGCTTGAGGTCATCCACTTTTACTTTCATCCCGATAGGTATCACGGGATTTCCCTTCTGGATAAAATCGTCGCAGTGCACCGCTCCCGTGGTGAAAACCTTTTGGTTGCTGGCGCGCTCGAAGATGGTGTAGCCCATAGCCACAACGGGCGGCTTTTCCGACGTTAGCAGCGGCTCATAGATTTCGCTATACACGACGACATTGTCCGTGTGCTTGAAGCGGTTGGTGGGAGAGGGAATGATTTGCATGCCCTTCACCACCAGGGGCGTGCGGTCCTCCAACAACACCGAGTCGAGGCTTTCGGGAATGTCGGTGATCTTTTGCGGCGAGTTCGTAAGCGCAACGCCTCCGAGGCTGAAGTGTGTGCCGTCGTACGCGTCGATTGAAAGAGGCGATTCAAATTTTCCGAAGGCGTCGCCGCCCGCGCTCAAAACCACGGTGAGCTTGTAATCACCGGGAGTGGCGTCGAACTGGTTTGTGTACTGATACGGCGATTTGGTGAATTCCTTCCATTCGTCTTTTTCCAGGTCCAGGTTCACAGTATCGCTAAACTTGGCGCCGATGGTGCCGTCGCCGCGGTAGGCGATGCCCAGCACGTTCAAGCTGGCGTGATACTTCCCTTTTTCCTTGTTGAATTGAAACGAATCGGAAGGAATCTCCATGGCCAGGTTCACGCGCGCCGTGTTCGGCGCGGTGTAGAAGAAGGGAGCCTCCAGTACGCCGTGGATCGAACCTGCCTGAGAGCCAGTCGCGTGGGCCTCGAGTTGCTTCTCGAGGGGCTTGCCTTCGAGCACGTTCCCGGTGCGAACATTGCAGTAGCCGCTGCGCGAGCGCACGTGGAGCCCGCCTTGATTCATTTTCACTTTCAGAGTATGGCAACTGCCCTCGGGCGTGTCCGTAGGCGCGTATCCAAGGATGTAAAACTCGTTTTGCTCGCGGCCGATTTTCTCGAGCCCTCCGAGCAAATCGTTGGTGTTGAAAATAGTGAAGCCGCCGGTTCCTTCGGCCAGCGCCGCAAGAATCTGCTGGTTCGTGGAAGCCGAAGGTGGAAATGTCGGCACGATAGTCCGAGGCTGGCCGTAAGTTGAGTTGTAGAGATTCGAGTTGGGCATTCCACCGCCTCGGGTCCCGCCGCCGGTGCCGCCGCCTCGCGTGCCACCGCCGGTGCCTCCCCCTCGAGTTCCGCCACCTGTGCCTCCGCCGGTGCCTCCCTTACCTCCGCCTCCGGTTCCGCCGCCAGTACCGCCTGTTCCACCTCCACGGCCGCCACCGGTGCCTCCACCGCCTGTTCCGCCCCCTGTGCCGCCTCCACCGCCGCCGGGTCGACCGCCACCCCCACCACCGGTACCGCCGCCTCCTCCACCAGGCCTCTGTGGATCAGGCATGCTCATCGCGGGATAAGCAGCAAGCACCAACCTGGGGCGCGATATGAGTCGCCGAGCCGGCTTTCGAGAGGAAGCAGCAACCGATCTCGCCTTCCCGGGAATCGCCTTCTCCAAATTGTTCAAAGCGCTGCCGCCAGGCGCGGTAGCCTGGAGGCCGCGAGCATCCACCGCATAGATGGCCACGTTGGACTTGTTGCACGCGTCAATTGTTGCGGTCAGTTCCGATTGGTTTTCACTGTTGAGCGGAAAGCCCCCGGAGAACAGAATGACCATTTTGCGCCCCGGGATGCTGCGCAGGTTTTTCGCCAAGCTGCGCACGGCGAGCAGCATGGTGCGCACGCCAAAATCGGCTGCCGCGTTCGAAAGCGAGGACATTCCGATCGTTGGCATTGCATTTGAGGCTACGGTAACGGCCGCATCCGATGGAGGCGCATTCGGATCCACCGCGGAACCTTTTATTCCGGAAACCGCGGCGCGCAGCAAAAGCGAGCTTGCCGTGAAGTTCTGGACGATGCGAAGTGCGCCGCCAAAATCCACCACGGCCATCAGCCGGTCGGGACCTGCGTTGGCTTCGATGAATTTTTGAGCCGCGCCGCGCGCCTGGATCTGATCCGGCGCCGCCATAGTTGAATTATCGAAGAACAGGATCAGATAATGCCGCTGGCCGTTAGGTTGCGTCGTCGCTTCGGCACCCGAAGAAAAACTCGAAACTGCCTGCTCCTTGTTGTCCTCATAGACTTTGAATTCATTTTGGGTCAAGTCGCGAACGTAGTTGCCTTTCTTGTCGGTCACTACAGCGTCGACCAGCACCAGCTTCGTTTCCTTCTTGATGGTCACGGAAGATTGCTGCGCGGGAGCAGCCGCCGGGGGTGGAGGTGCGACAGGCTGCTCCTGTGCCCGCACGGACAAAACGTTCCCGCATGACAGGGCCGCCGTCATTGCTCCAGCCACGCGCATCCCTCTCCAAGAGTTCCTATGTGTGATCATGTGAACCTCCAGCCCAACCAAAAAGATTCTCCGCGCTGACTTAATTAGGAATCACCACGGCGCCGTTCCGCGCGGCCATCTGCGCGCCTTCTGCATCGCGCACCACCAGCCGCACCAAGTAGGTGCCGGGCTTCACCTCGAAACTGGACTTCACGGTAAGCCCGGAGCGGCTGAGACGCTCATAGGTCGTATCCAGCAATTTCATGTCGATAATTTTCTGCATGCCCGTGACAAACTGCCCATTCTCATCAAAGATTCCTGTCACGATGGTTAGTTGATCATTGTTTCGCCCCGAGGCCTTACGGAAACGCACGCTTTTCACGTCCAAGCGGGTCAGCACGGCCAGGCGCGCCGCAGCCTCGTCCTTCTTGAAGTACTGCGTCTGCAGGTCAATGGGAATATCGTGAATCTCCTCCTGCGAGAACAGCGCTTCCTGAATTTCTTCCTTGGTGACTTCGGCGGGATCGCTCGCGGAACGCGGCGCGAAGTAACCGTGCCGCGCCTGGACGCTGAATTTTTCTGGTAGAAAGTGCCCCCCGTGCCATCCGCCAGCTCCGCCATCACTATATCTTGTGCGCTTTGCGCGCTGACGCGGTACAAAGACTTATACCCTGCCGTGCGCACCGTATCGCGGGGCGGCTCAGCGATGTCCCCCATGACGTCCGGAGCGTAGAGACCGCGCGCATCGATGGTATTGATCACAATATTGGCCCGCGTCGCACGGTCCACCATTTCCGACGCTTCGTATTGAAGCGTGCTCAGGATGAATCCCGGTGAAACCAAAACCAGGATGCGCTGCCCCGGCAGGCTGGTCATGCGCTTGACAATTGCATCCAGATGCCGGTAGGCATACTGCGTCTCATTGTCGCCTTCGGATACTGCCCGCAGAGCCACCATTTGCGCCTGGGCAACCGCCGCCTGCTGCATCCTGGCATCCCCATTGAACGCGCACTGGAGTGTTTCTTCCGCCGCGACGGCAAGTGCCTGCGTGTCATTTTTGTTGGAGATCAAATCCGCCTCGTAATAAGTCATATCCGGGCAATCGTTGGAAGCGTGATGCGTCAATGGCCGGGGGATGATTCCGAGAAGAGCTTTTTCGAGGACAGAATGGTCGTCCGTAAAGTCCTGCGTGAGCTGACCGGAGGTGGTGTAAAGGGCTACGCGATCGCTAGGCGCCAATGCCCCAAAGAAGCGAGTAGCTGAGTCGCGCACGAATACGGCATCCTGCATCGACATATGCACGTCGTCAAAAACCATGGACACAAATCGCTGCGGCAGCGCCGTGGCTTTCACAGCTGCGGGATCCGCGGGCGAGGGCAGATTCTCGACGCCGGGAGAACTTGTTATCGGAACGGCATGCGTCCGCGGAGTTTCCGTGGCGAACGAAGTGATGGTCTGAAGTTTCCGGCCATCGTAGAGCTGGAAATCCTCCTTCTTGAGGCTGGGAACCACTTTCCCCTTCGAGTCGCGCACCACCACGCGTACCAGCACGTTGTTGACTCGAACTTT
>WNFW01015621.1_pt1 | contig 10797 bp, 10 predicted proteins | sample 5400131 | NCBI WGS metagenome assembly WNFW01 (sample SAMN13153362, study PRJNA577476) | soil metagenome | isolation source: 20 cm soil or saprolite under grassland replicate 1 | place: USA:California | collected 2016-06-15
TCGGCGCGCCCTACGTGCGCACGTCGCGCGCCGCCGGCAGGCTGTCGGTCGGATTCTGGGACCATTGGGTCCCCGGCGCGAACGACACGCTCACCGCGATCTGCCAGGAGTGGGCGAAGAAGGAAAACGTCGAGCTCAAGATCGACTACATCACCTCGCAGGGCAACAAGATCATGATGACCGCGACCGCCGAGTCGCAGGCGCAGTCCGGCCACGACGTCCTGCAGTTCCTCGCGTGGTATCCGCTTTCGCTCGCGAAGAGCCTCGAGCCGCTCGACGACGTGATGGGCGGCCTCTTGAAGCAGAACGGCAAGGTGTCGCCGGCGATCGAGTACCTCGGCAGGAGCGAGGGCCACTGGCTGGGCGTGCCGGCGGTGACCGGCACGCAGGTGAAGCCGCCCTGCGCGCGCATCGACCTGCTCAAGTCGCAATGCGGCATCGACGTGCAGGCGATGTATCCGGCCGGCAGGCCGCCGACCAGGGAAGCCGAGCACTGGACCTGGGACAACTTCGTCGTCGCCGCGGAGAAGGCGTTCAAGGCCGGCAATCCTTTCGGTCTCGGCCTCGGGCAGACCACCGACTCGGTGGACTGGGTGGGCGCGCTCTTTGCCTCGTACGGCGCGCAGCTCGTCGACGCAAAGGGCAACATCACCGTGAAGTCGGACGCGGTAAGGCGCGTGCTCGAGTACTCGCAGCGCCTGGTGAAGGCGCTGCCGCCTGACGTGTTCGCCTGGGACGACGCCTCCAACAACCGCTACCTGATCTCGGGGCAGGGCTCGCTCATCTTCAACCCGCCCAGCGCCTGGGCGGTCGCCAAGCGCGACAACCTGAAAGTCGCCGAGCAGCTGTGGACCTTCGAGATGCCGAAGGGGCCGCAGGGCCGCTATGCGCCGTTCCTGCCGTTCCTGTGGGGCGTATGGAAATTCTCCAGGAACAAGCCGGCGGCGAAGAGCCTGCTCGCGCACCTGCTGCAGCGCCAGAACGTCGAGAGGATCGTCAATGCGAGCGGCGGCTACGACATTCCCTCGTTCGAGAGCATGCGCGACTTCAAGGTCTGGGAGCTGGTCGAGCCGCCGAAGGGCACGGTGTATCACTACCCGCCGCGCACCGAGGTGACCTGGATGGCGGGCGCGCCGGCCCCGGCCAGCATCGCGCAGCAGATGTACGTGCAGGCGATCAACACGAAGATGATCGCGCGCTGCACGCAGGGCGGCGATTCGATCGACAAGACGATCGGCTGGGCCGCCTCGGAGCTCGAGGGCTACATGCGCTCCTAGGCGCGCCATGGCCAACGGCGTCGTCCAAGCCGCCGGGCTGAGCGTCCCGCGCCGGCGCAGGTCCGGGCGGCGCCTCGCGCGGCACAAGTCGACCATCGCCTTCCTGATGGCGCTGCCGCTCATCGCGCTGATCGCCGCGCTGGTGATCTATCCGGCGCTCTATTCGCTGCACCTCGCGACCCTCAACAAGTCGATGGAGCGCTTCGTCGGCCTGGGCAACTTCGCCTTCCTCTTCAAGCGCGAGCTGTTCTGGATGGTGATCAAGCAGACCGTGATCTTCGCGCTGAGCGCGGTGATCTTCAAGGCGCTGATCGGCTTTGTGGTCGCGCACTTCGTGCACAACATCCCGGCGAAAGGGCAGCGCAAGTGGCGCGGCATGCTGCTGGTGCCGTGGGTGATCCCGCCGGCGATGAGCACGCTCGCCTGGTTCTGGCTGTTCGACCCGTCCTACAGCGCGTTCAACTGGGTGCTGACCCGGGTCGGCCTGGACGCGGTGCCCTGGCTCGGCGAGCCGCTGTGGGCGCGCTTCTCGGTGATCCTGGTGAACGTCTGGTACGGCGCGCCCTTCTTCCTGATCATGTACCTGGCGGCGCTCAAGTCCGTGCCCGAGCAGCTCTACGAGGCGGCGGCCATCGACGGCGCCAACTGGTGGCAGAAGATCTGGTACATCACGCTGCCGATGATGCGCAACATCATCGCCATCACGGTGCTGTTCTCGCTGATCGTCACCTTCGCCAACTTCGACATCGTGCGCATCCTGACCAACGGCGGCCCGATCGACCAGACGCACGTCTTCGCCACCTGGGCGTTCCAGCTCGGCATCGAGGGCGGCGACCTGCCGCTCGGCGCCTGCGTGTCGCTGTTCATGTTCCCGATCCTCGGCGTCGCCGCCTACTTCATCCTGCGCGACATCAACCGGCGCGGGACCGAGGCATGAGCGCGAGCCTGAGAAAGGAGCGCCGCGCGGCGCTCGCCTGGTCCTACGTGTTCCTGGTGCTGTTCGCGGTGATCTTCCTCACGCCGCCGCTCTACATGTTCATCACCTCGCTCAAGACGAGCGCGGAGATCTCCTCGGCGAAGCTGCCCTGGTGGGTGTTCCACCCCACTCTCGACAACTACTCCGCGCTGCTCACTTCGCCGGCCTACCTGACGTTCTTCCGCAACTCGGCGGTGGTCTGCGTGGCCGTCGTCGCGATCACCATGGCTATCAGCATCCCCGCCGCGTTCTCGCTCTCGCGCATGCGCTTCTGGGGCTCGGGGGCCCTCGCCACCGGCGTGTTCCTCACCTACCTGATCCCGGAAACGCTGCTGTTCATTCCCCTTTTCAAGATCTTCGCCTTCGTGCAGGACTGGACCGGCATCGAGCTGATGAACCACTGGTGGATCCTGATCGTCATCTTCCCGACGCTGACGGTGCCGTTCTGCACCTGGATCATGATCGGCTATTTCGCCAGCATCCCGAAGGAGCTCGACGAGGCGGCGCTGATCGACGGCGCGGGCTACCTCCAGGTGCTCACCAGGATCTTCCTGCCGGTCGCGCTGCCCGGGGTCATCGCCGCGACCATCTTCGCGTTCACCGTGTCGTGGGCCGACTTCCTCTACCCGATGGCCTTCGCCACCTCGATCGACCAGATGGTGCTGCCGGCGGGAATCGTCAGCACGCTCATCAAGGGCGACGTGTTCAACTGGGGCCAGATCATGACCGCGGCGCTGCTCGGCGCCGCGCCGCCGCTCGTCATCTACGCCTTCCTCATGGACTACTACATCGCCGGCCTCACCGCCGGCGCGACCAAGGGCTGAGAGCGCCATGGCCCAGGTGACGCTGCGCAACCTGGTGAAGGACTACGACCAGACGCCGGCGGTGCGCGGCATCGATCTCGATATCGCCGACAAGGAGTTCGTGGTGCTGGTCGGGCCCTCGGGCTGCGGCAAGACGACGACGCTGCGCATGATCGCCGGCCTGGAGGACATCACCGGCGGCGAGATCCTGATCGGCGGCGACGTGGTGAACGACGTGCCGCCCAAGGACCGCGACATCGCCATGGTGTTCCAGAACTACGCGCTGTATCCGCACATGACGGTGCACGAGAACATGTCCTTCGGCCTGCGGCTGAAGAAGCTGCCGAAGGACGAGATTCGGCGCCGCGTGGCGGCGGTCGCCGGCATCCTCGGCATCGGCGAGCTGCTCGACAGGAAGCCGAAGCAGCTCTCGGGCGGCCAGCGCCAGCGCGTCGCCATGGGGCGCGCCATCGTGCGCAATCCCAAGGTGTTCCTGTTCGACGAGCCGCTCTCCAACCTCGACGCGAAGCTGCGCGTGCACATGCGCACCGAGATCAACGCACGACCAGGTGGAGGCGATGACCCTCGCCGACCGCGTCGTGGTGATGAACGCCGGCCGCATCGAGCAGGCGGGCGCGCCGAACGATCTGTACCATTCTCCGGCCACGCTGTTCGTCGCCGGGTTCATCGGTTCGCCGGCGATGAACATCACCGGCTGCGCCCTCGAGGAAACCGCGGGCGCGCTGCGCGTGCGCCTCGACGGCCAGGTTTCATTCCCGGTGCCGGCGGAGCGCACCGCGCGCTACCGCGCGTACGCCGGCCAGCGCGGGCTCCTCTTCGGGCTGCGCCCGGAGCACCTGACTGAAATGCGGCCGCACAGCGTCGCCAACCAGTGTCCCGTCGAGGTCACGCCGGAAGTGACCGAGCCGATGGGCATGGAGACGCTGGTGTTCTTCAGCGTCAACGGCACCGAGATGTGCGCGCGCACCAATCCCGCGGCGAACACGCAGCCCGGCGTGCGCACGCAGCTGCTGGCCGATCTCAACCACATGCACCTGATCGACGAGGCGAGCGGCCGGGTGCTTTAACGCGCGCCGGGGCGATGCCGGCCGCCCGGCACGTGCTTCGCCACCAGATCGAGCAGCCGGTCCGAGCGGATCGGCTTCGCGACGTAACCGACTGCGCCGAGCTCTTTCCCCCGGATCTCTCCCTCCTCCTCGGAGGTCAGAAAGATGACCGGAATGTACGGCAGCGAATGGTCGGCCCTGACCGCCGCGATGAACTCGAAGCCGTCCATGTGCGGCATGTTGACGTCCGAGATGATGAGGTCAGGCGGCGAGCGCAGGACCAGGTGCCCCGCTTCCACCGCGTCCTCGGCGACATGCACAGCGTAGCCCGCGTTCCTCAGGTGCAGCTGAAGCAGCTCGCGAATGGTCTGGTCGTCATCGACGACTAGAATGGTGGCCGGCATGATCCTATTTTCCCGCTAATCTGGCAGCGATGTACGTCTTCGAGATGTGATCGACTGCCTACTGGGATTCGGCCGCCAGGCCGACAAGCACGGCATCAGGCAGCTTGACGCGACTTTGCGGCGGGCGGCCTTGTAAAGATGTTTCAACCTGCTTTACTGCCGGGCCGGCGGGGGCCAATATGCAGGGGGTAAAGGGGCTTTCCGGGGGAGGGGCATGTCTACAGCGGATCGGATCTATCAACGTACCGAGGCAGGCGAGAAAGCGTGGGAGTCGCGCGATCCCGGCGTGCCGGCCGAACAGCGCCGCATTCTCGGCCTGATCAACGGCGAGACGCACTCTGAGCTGCTGCAGAACCGCCTGCGTCATTATTCGGCGGCCCAGATCTCGGGCTGGCTCGCCCAGCTGGAAACGCAGGGGCTGCTGCATTCGGTACCGGGGGCTGTCGAGCACGACCTTGATTTCACCGGCAACTTCACCGCCGCGGAGCTGAGGGGCGAGGACCAGAAGGGCGAGGAGAAGAACCCCCCTCGGTAAACCGCCAGGCTGCCGTTTCGTTTATGCTCTTATCGTCTTGCAGGGGAGCATAAGATGAAACAGATAACTCGCCTCGCCCTCGTGGCAATCGCGCTCGGCCTCGCAGGCTGCGCCTACCGCCCCATCGTCGATCCCAAGCGCAGCGACATGGCGCGTTACGAAACCGACCTCGCAGAATGCCGGCAGATCGCCGAGCAGGCTCCGGGCCCCGGAACGGGGGCCGCGGTCGGCGCCGCCGTGGGCTACGGCGTCGGCCAGGTGTTCGCGCGCACCACGGGCGCGAGGAACCCGAATTACGGAGCTCGCGGCGCCGCCGTCCTCGGCGCGGCCGGCGGAGCAGGCCGCGGGGCGCGCGACGAGCGCCAGGTCATTCGGAACTGCATGATCGGCAGGGGGCACGCGGTTCTGAATTGATCTCGCGGTTTATCTAATAGTCCGAAGGGTAAAGCATTGTTATGGTGCGGCCTTAGGAGGTTCATCCACTGATGGCCGGCCCGCAAGCGAACATCCCGGTGCTCCGGCTGTTGCTCACCGAGGACAATCCGGCCGACGCCGAGCTGGAGCTGCGCGAGCTGAAACGTGCCGGGCTGCGCATCGCGCACCGCATCGCGGACACGGAGCAGGGGTTCGTCAGCGCGCTGCGCGAGTTCTCCCCCGACGTCATCCTGTCGGACTTCTCGATGCCCGGCTTCGACGGCATGGCGGCGCTCGCCCTGGCGCGCGACCTGGCGCCCGATACGCCGTTCGTGTTCGTGTCGGGGACCCTGGGCGAGGAGTACGCGATCCGGGCGCTGAGGAACGGCGCCACCGATTACGTGCTGAAGACCAACCTCATGCGCCTTCCGGCCGCGGTGGAGCGCGCGTTCACCGAGTCGAAGGAGCGCCGCGAGCGGCGGCGCCTGACGCGCATCCGCGAGTTCTCGAGCCGGATCAACTGGGCGCTGGTGCGCCTGCGCGAGCGCGACGAGCTGTTCGCGGCGATCAGCCGCATCGCGGTGGAAGTGGGCGGGCTGCGCGGCGCGCGCATCGGCATGCTCGATCCGGGCACGAAGGACGTGATCTGGCGGGCCTGGTTCGGGTCCTGGCCGGAGGGCAGCGGGCCGGACGCGCTGCAGGCCTCCGCGCGCGAGGATGAATCCGGGTCAGGTCTAGCCGGGAAGGCGCTGCGCGCGCTTGCGCCCGCCATCTCGAACGACATCGCGAACGACAGCGGCGTGCGCTCGCGCGAGAAATTCCTTTCATTCGGGGTCAAGGCGATGGCGGCTTTCCCGCTGGTCGTCGACGGCGCGGCTGCCGGCGTGCTCGGGCTGCTGGCCTCCGAGGTCGGCTATTTCGACCAGGACGAGGTGAACCTGCTGGCCGAGCTCGCCGCGAACGTGTCCTTCGCGCTCGAGCTCATGCACAAGCAGGACCGGATCACCTACCTGGCGCTTTACGATCCGCTCACCGGCCTGCCCAACCGCACGCTGTTTCACGAGCGCCTGACGCAGTCGCTGCAGTCGGCGGGCCGCAACCATACCTCGCTCGCGCTCGTGCTGATCGACCTCGAGCGCTTCAAGGCGATCAACCACACGCTCGGGCAGCAGGCCGGCGACGGCGTCCTGCAGGCGGTGGCGCAGCGGCTGGAGAGCGCCGCGGGCGACATCAACCGCCTGGCGCGCCTGGGAAGCAACCTGTTCGCCGTGATGCTCCGGCAGATCGGCGGCGCCGCGGAGGTGGCGCGCTGGCTCGAGCAGGTGTCGGTGCAGGTTTTCGGCACGCCGTTCACCGTCGACGAGCGCGAGGCGCGCCTCGCGTCGAAGGCCGGCATCGCGATATTTCCCGAGGACGGCGCCGACGCCGACGCGCTGCTGCGCAACGCCGAGGCGTCGCTCAAGCGGGCGAAGCAAACCGCCGAGGCTTACCTGTTCTATGCGCCGCACATCAACGCGCGCGTGTCCGAGGAGGTCGAGCTCGAGCACCGCCTGCGCAAGGCGGTCGAGCGGGGCGAGCTGTTCCTGCACTTCCAGCCCAAGCTCGACCTCGTGACGCGCCGCATCGTCGGGCTGGAGGCGCTGATGCGCTGGAAGGCGCCAGACGGCGTCCCGGTCCTGCCCGTGACGTTCATCCCGGTGCTGGAGCAGACCGGGCTGATCCTCGAGGCCGGCCGCCAGGCGATCGCCGCAGCGACCGGGACGTACCGGAGCTGGCAGGCGCAGGGTCTCGAGCCGCCGCGCATCGCCGTGAACGTGTCGCAGCTGCAGCTGCGCCGCAAGAGCTTCGTGGAAGACGTGCGCGCGGCGCTGCGCGCGGACGGCGCCGACGGCGGCGGAGTCGACCTGGAGATCACGGAAAGCCTGCTGATGCACGACGTGGACGAGAGCGTCCGCAAGCTCGCCGCGCTGCGCGATATCGGCCTGCGCATCTCGCTCGATGACTTCGGCACCGGCTTCTCGTCTCTCGCCTACCTCAGCCGGCTGCCGCTCGACGCGCTCAAGATCGACCGCGGGTTCGTGCAGGGGATGACGGAGAACCCGCACGACACCAGCATCGTCGGCACCATCATCTCGCTCGCCCAGGCGCTGCGCCTCAAGGTGGTGGCCGAGGGTGTCGAGACCGAGCAGCAGGCGCAGCTGCTGCGGCTGCTGCGCTGCGACCAGGCGCAGGGGTTTCTCTTCAGCCGGCCGGTTCCCGCGGAAGACATCGAGGCCTTGCTCGAGAAGTGAGACCGACTGCTCCGCTCCTGATCGCCGTCCTGGCCATCGTCGGCGCCGTGATCGGCTACACGATGTGGGGCCAGCACCAGAAGCTCCAGCAGGAGCGCGCGGTGACGGCGCTCGTCGCGGATACGACCACCCAACTGCGTCAGGCGCTCACCGCGACCCCGACGCGGGAGATGTTCTCCCGCATCGACGGCAACCTGCGCTCGCTGAAGGCGCCGCGCCAGCCCGAGCTCGCCGACGCCGCCGAGCACTACATCCTCGGCGCGCGCGAGATCGTGCGGCGCAGGCTCGACGCCGCGCGCTTCGCGCAGCAGGCCGCCGCGGGCCGCCGGGCGCTCACCGCCCACATGAACGCTGCGGGCGGCAGCCGGCGCGGCGAGGCCTGGTTCCGCGCCGCGCTCGACCTGAAGAAGAAGGTCGAGCGCGAGCATTTCGAGCTCGACGTCACGCTGAAGGCGCTCTACGAGCTGCTCGGCTCCCTGCCCGACGCGGAGAAGCGCCTCGCGCCGCGGATCCAGCCGGCGCTGCTGCTCGATGAGCGGCTGGGCGCGCAGGCGCGCGAGCAGGCGCGCGCGGACGCCGAGCGCGCGGCGGCGGAGCTGGAAAAAGTCCGCCGCCTGGCCGAAGCGCGCTAGATGCCGCTCTGGAAGAAGCTCTGGCTGCTGTTCGCCGTCATCTGGCTGGTGGTCTCGGCGCTGAACGCCGGAACGATCCTGGCTTTCTCCGAGCAGCAGGAAAAAGCCTTCCGGCCGATCGTCATCGGCCTGGGCGTTCCAGCGCTCGCCTACCTGCTAGCCTGGCTGTGGGACCGCAGGCGCCGGCGCGGCGGCGGCGAGGGAGACGATCAGCTTCTCTAGCTTGCGCGCGTCGGCGTCGAAGCGCCGGATGCCTTCGGCGAGCTTGTCGGTCGCCATCGCATCCTCGTTGTGCATCCAGCGGAAGGTTTTTTCATCGAGAGTGATTTTTTCTTCCGCGGGCATGTTCGGGGAGAGCTTTCTTGTCGTCTCACCTTCAGTCTTCGATAACTTCTCCAGAAGATCCGGCGCGATGGTGAGCAGGTCGCAGCCGGCGAGGGCGAGGATCTGGCCGGTTTTCCTGAAGCTCGCGCCCATCACCTGCGTGGCGTAGCCGTGCTTCTTGTAGTAGGCGTAGATGCGCGCGACGGAGGCCACCCGCTCGCGCCCTACGCCGACCTTCTCGTAGAGCCCCGCCAGCCGTCTCGCCTTCTCGATCGACTTCTCTGCGTCGAAGGACAGCCGCGCGTCGACCTCGGTCGAGACGCGGCCGGCGACATGCTTCAGGATCTCGCGGCCGAACTGCACGAACAGGCAGTCCATCGAAAGCGCGGCATCGCCGCCCGCCTGGGCCATCGCGCGCTCGAGCAGGGGCCGGTAGCGCAGGTCCGCGGCCGAGGCGAGCAGGAGCGACGGATTGGTGGTGGCGTCCTGCGGCTTCCAGCGCGCCACTGCGTCGATGTCGCCGGTGTCGGCGACTACGACCGAGTGCTTGCGGAGGGATTCGAGCTGAGTCGTCATCGGCGTCAGCATTATCTGACAAAAAGGGGGTAAACTGCCGCCACAACAACGATTTACTGAATGGTTCAAGGAGACGCGTTGCAGCCGACAGACGTCAAGAACCCCGACTACTTCCATAAAGTTGTCGATTGCCAGTGGGCGTGCCCCGCCCACACCGCCGTTCCCGAATACATCCGGTTGATCGCAGCAGGGCGTTACTCCGACGCCTACATGGTCAACTGGGAATCGAACGTGTTTCCCGGCATCCTCGGGCGCACGTGCGACCGGCCCTGCGAGCCCGCGTGCCGCCGCAGCCGCGTCGAGGAAGAGAACAATCCCAAGCCCGAGCCGGTCGCGATCTGCCGCCTGAAGCGAGTGGCCGCGGACTACAAGGACGACATCCGCGGAAGGCTTCCCAAGAAAGGAAAATCGAACGGCAAGAAGATCGCCTGCGTCGGCGCCGGTCCGGCTTCGCTCACCGTGGCGCGCGACCTCGCGCCGCTCGGCTATGAGGTCACCATCTTCGACCAGGATCCGCGCGCCGGCGGCATGATCTGGTCGCAGATCCCGCGCTTCCGCCTGCCGCTCGAAGTGATTGACGAGGAAGTTGGCTATATCCTCGATCTGGGGGTTTCGTTCTTACAAAGAAAAATAACTTCCATGAAGGAATTGATGGGCGAGGGTTATGAAGCTCTCTTCATCGGCTCGGGCGCGCCGCGCGGCCGCGAGCTCGACCTCCCCGGGCGCAAGGACGGCGCGAAGAACATCCACATCGGCATCGACTGGCTCTCCTCGGTGTCGTTCGGGCATACCTCAAAAATCGGCAAGCGCGTCATCGTGCTCGGCGGCGGCAATACCGCGATGGACTGCTGCCGCACCTCGAAGCGCCTGGGCGGCGAGGACGTCAAGGTGATCGTGCGCTCCGGCTTCGAGGAGATGAAAGCTTCTCCCTGGGAGAAGGAGGACGCGCAGCACGAGGGCATTCCCATCCTGAATTACCTGGTGCCGAAGAAATTCGTCATCGAGGCCGGAAAGCTCACCGGCATGGTGTTCGAGAAAGTCAAAGCAGTCCATGAGAACGGCCGCCGCAACCTGGTTCCAACGGGTGAGCCCGACCAGCACTTCGAATGCGACGACGTGCTCGTCGCGGTCGGCCAGGAGAACGCCTTCCCCTGGATCGAGCGCGACGCGGGAATTGCTTTTGATAAATCAAACATGCCCGTGGTGGACAAGGTGACCATGCAGTCTTCGGCGCCGAACGTGTTCTTCGGCGGCGACGCCGCCTTCGGCCCGAAGAACATCATCTGGGCCGTGGCGCATGGCCACGACGCGGCCGTGTCCATCGACAAGCTGCTCAATGGCGAGGACCTCGCGGAACGGCCCGCCCCGGGCGTCAGCCTGATGTCGCAGAAGATGGGCATCCACGAGTGGAGCTACGACAACGAGATCCACGCCGACATGCGCTACAAGGTGCCCTGGCGCGACATCAAGATCACGCTGAAGAACGTCAAGGCCGAGG
>WNFW01003591.1_pt1 | contig 10796 bp, 11 predicted proteins | sample 5400131 | NCBI WGS metagenome assembly WNFW01 (sample SAMN13153362, study PRJNA577476) | soil metagenome | isolation source: 20 cm soil or saprolite under grassland replicate 1 | place: USA:California | collected 2016-06-15
CGACGGGCAAGTGACGCTGGTCGGCTGGCCGTCCGGGATTTACTGCCGCAGCATGATCAGCGGATCGGCGCTGTCGGGCACCCGCCGCCACTGCGCGTTGTCGTCGGCTTCGAAGCGCCAGGTCTCGCCGTTTTGCGACATCAGCAACAACTCGCCGCGCTCCAGCCGCCACACCGTCGGCGCAAACGCTGTGACCGCGGGATCGCAGCGCGGCTTGAGGAACACCGCGAAATTGTCCGGCGTCGCCTCGGTGTTGGTCAAGGTCAGGCCGCAGACCGGGCGGCCATTGCCGCGGACCATCGACCAGTCGCCGATCATCTGATCCATCGATTTGGCGAGCGAGCGAGCGGCTGCGAGGTTCTGTAAAATATAGATGCCCTCGTTGGTTCGCAGGCCTTCGAAAATCCCGCTCTCGACCTCGGTAAAGTCGATTACCGATTGTCCGGCGGCGTCCTGCAGCCGCACGATATCCAGTCCCCTGATATTCCAGGCCGTGATATCCTTGGTGAACGGCAGCGCCGCCGCGCAACCGGGTTCGAGTTCAAGTTTCAGGCCTTGCGGCGTCGCATCGCTCTTCAGCGTGACGACGCAGGTCTTGCTGCGTTCGGTGGTCGAAAGCTCCCACTGACCGACCATATCCTTTTTCAAGGTCGAGGCATCCTGCGAACGCGCCGGCGATCCGCAGGCGATCGACGCCAACAGCGCCGCAAGCGCAATGCCGAAGCGACCCGTCATCAGCGACCCTTCACCGGGGTTTCCGGTACCGGCGTCAGCGGCGGTTTTCCCGCAAACCAGTTTTGCAGATTGTCGACCACCAATTGATCCATGGCGTTGCGCGTTACCACCGAAGCCGAGCCGATATGTGGCAACAGCACCACATTCTGCATGGCGCGTAATTCGTCCGGCACTGTCGGCTCGCTGGCGAACACATCGAGCCCGGCGGCCAGAATGGTGCCTGACTTCAGCGCGGCGATCAGGGCCTGCTCGTCGACGACCGAGCCGCGCGCCACGTTGATGATCACGCCGCGGGGACCGAGTGCCTTCATGACATCGGCGTTGATCATCTTCGCCGTCGAAGCACCGCCGGGGACAATCGCGATCAGCGTATCGACCGCCTTCGCCATCTCGATCAGGTCGGGATAATGGGTGTAGGAAACATCCGCCGCGGGCTTGCGCGAATGATAGACCACGGGAACGCGCGAGGCGTCCAGCCTGCGTCCGATCGCCTGGCCGATCCTGCCCATGCCGACGATCCCGACCTTGCGATCCCTGAGCGAGCCGACACTCAAGGGATAATTCTGTGTCAACCAGAGGCCGGAGCGCAGATAGCGATCGGCCTTGACGAATTCGCGCAGGGTCGCGATCAGCAGTCCCATCGCGACGTCGGCGACCTCTTCGGTCAGCACATCCGGGGTGTTGGTGACGACGATATTGTGTTCGCGGGCGTAAGCGGAATCGACGTGATCGTAGCCGACGCCGAAGCTCGCGACGATCTCGAGTTTGGGAAACAACGACAACGACGTCTTGTCGGCATGCACGGTGTGATAGGTCACCGCAGCGCCGCGGATCTTCGCGGCAACGGCCGGATTCAGCCGCTCGAGGTCGTGTTTGGTTTCAAAGGGATGCAGGACGAACTGATCGGAAAAACCGTTCTCCAGGATCGGCCTGCTCGGCCCGTAGATCAGCAAATCGATCTTCTCGGACGAAATATTCCCGGCAACCATCAGTTTTCCTTTCCAAGCGCGCTCTCATGCCAGCGCCGCAGCACCAGGTGCGAGGTTAGCGCCAGCAGCACATAAATGACAATCCCGGCGGCGGAGAGCAACAGTAACGCGGCGAACATTCTGGCAATGTTGAGACGGTAGCCGGATTCCGCAATTCGGTAGGCCAATCCGGAGCCGGCCCCGGCGGATCCCGCCGCGATTTCGGCGACCACGGCGCCGATCAACGACAGGCCGCCCGCTATCCGCAATCCGCCAAGGATGAACGGCAACGCGGAAGGCAATTTGAGATACCGCAGCGTCTGCATCCGCGAGGCGCCGTAAAGCCGAAACAGCCCGGCCAGATTGCGATCCACGGAATTCAGCCCGAGCGTCGTGTTGGACAGCACCGGAAAGAAGCCGACGATCCAGGCGCAGACGATCACCGCGGTCTGCTGCGGAAGATAGATCAATAGCAGCGGCGCGATCGCAATGACCGGTGTGACCTGCAGGATCACCGCATAGGGAAACAGCGAGTATTCCAGCCACTTCGACTGATTGAACAGCAGCGCCAATGCGACGCCGCCGAAGGCCGCGGCGACGAATCCTTCGAGCGTGGTCAGCAACGTGACCAGCAGCGATTGCGACAGCACCGGCCAGTCATTGACAAGCGTTTCGAAAACCGCGCCCGGGCCGGGCAGCACGTACGGCGGAATCTCATTGACGCGTACCACGAGCTCCCATATCGCGACACCCGCTGCAAGCACGATGACGGGAAGCAGGATCCGGACAAGACGAACGGCGCTGCTCTCCGGCGCAGCCTGCCCGGCAGACAATGGCGGTGTTTGCAAAGAGCTCATCCCGGCTTGCCGGGATACGACGGCGCCAGCGCGTTAGAGACCTTGCGGCAATAACCCGCATAATCGGCGGAGGTGCGAAAATCCTCTCCCCGCGGCTCAGCGGTGTCGATGCGAAACTCGGCGCTGATGCGTCCGGGCCGCGATGTCATCACGATCACCCGCTGCGACAGATACACCGACTCGAATACCGAATGCGTGACGAAGATGACGGTCTTGCGCAAATTGCGCCACAGCGCGAGCAGATCGTTGTTCAGCCGGAAACGGGTGATTTCGTCGAGGGCGGCGAACGGCTCGTCCATCAAGAGGATATCCGGATCGGTGACCAATGCGCGCGCCAGCGAGACCCGCATCTTCATGCCGCCGGATAATTCGCGTGGGAAAGCGTCGGCAAATTCGGTCAACCCCACCTGCATCAACGCCTCGGCGATGCGCGCACTCGCCTCGATTGCCGGCGCCTGCGCCAGTTTCAATGGCAACCGCACATTCTCCCACACGCTGGTCCACGGCATCAGCGTCGGCTCCTGAAATACGAAGCCGATGGAATGTCCCGGGCGCGCCCGACCGGCCGGTCTGGAAATGCCGACGCTGCCGGATGTCGGCGCATTAAGGCCTGCGATCAGCCTCAAGGCCGTCGACTTTCCGCAACCCGACGGTCCAAGCAGCGACACGAACTCGCCCTTGCGCACGTCGAGGTCCAGCGGCCCCAATGCCATCACGCCGCTGTCATAGACCTTGGTGACGCCGCGCAGGCAGACCGCGAGGCCGGCCGTGCTGGTGTCGACTTCGGACAAGGCTGCGGGCTCGGCCATCGCGTCTCTAGTTCTTCGGCCGCAGATCTAACCCGACGCCCTTGTTGGTGAAGCGAAGCGTATAAGCCTTGCGGAAGTCGATGTCGCGGCGTACCACGCCGGCCCGCACCATCTTGTCGAAGAAGCTTGCGACCCGTGCATCGCTCATGGCGCCGATACCGTCGCGCAGCGTGTCGCCGGAATCGACAATTCCATAGTCCTTCATCTTGGCCACGGAGTAGGCAAGCAACTCGTCGGTCATTTCCGGATTGAGCTTCTTGATCATCGCGTTGCCGGCCGCGTTGTCCCCGTACAGGTAATGGTACCAACCGACGATCGAGGCGTCGACGAAGCGCTGAACCAGGTCCGGCTTCTTGTCGGTAAGCTCGCTGCGGGTCTCGATCAAGGTGGAGTAGGTGTTGAAGCCATAATCCGCCAGCAAAATGATCCCCGGCTTGAATTTGGCCGCTTTCTCGACCGCGAACGGCTCCGAGGTGACGTAGCCCTGCATCGCGCTCAGCTTGTCGGCGAGAAACGGTTGTGAGTTGAATGTGTAGGGCTTGACCTTTTCCTCGCTGAATCCGTATTCGTACTTCAGCCATTGAAAATAGCTTGCGATCCCTTCCTTGGACACGAACAGTGTCAGCGGCTTGAGTTCTTCCAGCTTGGCGACCTTGGATTCCGGATGGGTCAGGAAAACCTGCGGATCCTTCTGGAATATGGCGGCGACCGTCACCACCGGCACGTTGTTGGTGACCGCATCGAACGACATCAACGTGTTCGCGGCCATGAAGAAGTCGAGCTTTCCGGCGATCAGCAGAATGCGATTATTGTCGTTGGGGCCGCCTGGCACGATGGTGACGTCGAGCCCGTAATTCTTGTAGGTGCCGTCGGCCAGGGCCTGGAAAAATCCGCCGTGCTCGGCCTCGGCGACCCAGTTGGTTCCAAACGAGACCTTGTCCAGCGCGGTTTGGGCGCCCGCCGGCAAAATGGCCACGAGAACGGCCACCAGGCCGGCGGTTAACGCTCGCAGCAAAAGAGCCGGGTTCATGATTGGACTCCGTTGATCGTTTTGCCCCATGATAGGAGGCGCTGGACGTTGGTACGTCTTCGCCGGCAAGCAAACTACCCTGCAAATTTGCTGAAAGACAAATTTGCTAAAAGAGATGTCTCGCTCGATGACTTCTGCTGTTCCGCCCCGCGACTGGACCGACATCCATTGGCCTGACTTCGCCGAAGGCAGCCCGGCGCGATGGATTGCCGTCCTGCCGGTGGCGGCCACCGAACAGCACGGTCCGCACTTGCCGGTCGGCACCGACGTCATGATTGCGCAGGCCTATCTGGCTCGGGTCCGCGAGCTTTTGCCCGAAAACATTCCCGCAACCTTCCTTCCGCTGCAACCGGTTGGGATTTCAACCGAACATATCGATTATCCGGGCACGCTGACGTTGCCTGCCGAAGTGGCGCTAACGACGTGGATGGCACTCGGCGAAAGCGCCGCGCGCGCAGGCATCAAAAAGCTGGTGATGGTGACGAGCCACGGCGGCAACAGCGCTGCGATGACGCTTGTGGCGCAGGATCTGCGCGCGCGGCACGGGCTTCTCGCCGTCACCACGGCATGGTCGCGCCTCAGCGCGGCGGAGCGGTTGTTCGCCGCGGAGGAATTGCATCACGGCATCCATGGCGGCGCGGTCGAGACGTCGATCATGCTGGCGCGCTACAGGCAGCAGGTGCGCCTCGAAAAGATCGCCGATTTCCGCCCCGCCAGCATCGCGATGGAGAAAGACTATCGCCGGCTTTCAGCGCAGCGGCCGGCGCCGTTTGCCTGGCAGGCCCAGGATCTTCACGCAAGCGGCGCCGCAGGCGATGCGACGATGGCCTCTGGCGAAAAAGGCGAACGCCTGCTCGATCACGGCGCGCGCGCGTTTTGCGAACTGCTCGCCGATGTCGACAAATTCGATCCGCAGATGCTTTCGTCCGGCCCGAAGGCCTGACGCCTTGCGCTAACTGGTTGAATAACCAGCTAATATCGCAGATTTTGGATTCTTCGGCGGCGAATCGAACCGGAATGGAACAGCCTCCGTCCAACTGGGCATGCGGGACCCGTAACGGGCCGCCCACAACCGGATGGAGTCTTTCATGTCGATCAAGACCAGAATTGCCGCTCTTGCGCTGGCCGCACTTGCCCTCACGGGCGGCCTTGCTTCCACCACCACCCAGGCACAGGCCGGAGGCGGCCTCGGCTGGGGCATCGGCGCCGGCCTGATTGGGGCCGCAGTCGTCGGCACCGCGATCGCTGCGAACAACGGCCCTTATTATGGCGGCTATCGCCGCTGCGCCTTGGTTCGCCAGTTCGATGTCTACGGCAACTACATCGGCACCATTCGCAGCTGCAATTACTACTGATCGTTTTGATGATCGGCTGAATTGATTTTGCTTGACGCGTTTTCTTCACGCCAACCGGAATTCACTTCGCTCGAAACGCTCTGGTTGTGGATCCCGCGTCCGGCACGGGCGCCTCATCCACCCTCGTGCCGGACCGACCCGCCCGGTCGTCCCCCCGGGCGGGTCACCTTTTCCCCGGCCGAAATCATGGACCTGCAGGCAGCTAACCTGTCGGCGTGCCGGTGTTGAGAAGGTTGGCGACAGCGGTCACAAGTTGGGCGGGAGCGAACGGTTTGGATAACATGATGCTGTTGGGAACACCTTTGGAGGCCCAATCCTCGGCGCTCGCGCCGCTCATGTAAACGACGGGAAATTGCGGGTCGATCTCCCGGGCCTGTTTGGCGACTTCCCAGCCGTCGATCCTGCCGCGCAAGCTGATATCGGTCACCAGCGCGCGGTAGTTGCCGCTACGCCCCTTAAGCAGGGTCACCGCCTCTTCGCCCGACGCAGCAATGGCCGGCTCAAAACCGCCTTCGGTGAGGGCATCCTCAACGAGACTCTGAATCTCCTCCTCGTCTTCGATGACGAGGATGACCGGCACCTCTTCGCTCAAATCCCCCTCCCCATCATCGCGATTAAGCCCGGGGGCTTAAGTTACAAAGTGCACATAAGTTCCTGCCACTATGTTCGCTGTCGGACTCTTTGTTCGGCTGAATTTGCATCCTCAGTATGGCGCTTTCGTCGGAGGGTCTCGGCGGGTCAGCCGTTTCGGCGCCTTTCGTTAGTGCCGGTAAATGTTGTTCCGGGCGCCATTGACTTGGCATAGGGGGCTACCCTATCTAGGATCATGGTGCACACGATCCGGGAAAAGAAAAAACTGCTCGCCCGCGTAGGCCGCATCCGCGGCCAGATCGAAGCGATCGAGCGGGCGCTCAACGACGAGGCGGAATGCGAGCGCATCATGCACATGATTGCAGGCGTCCGCGGCAGCGTCGCGGGCCTGATGGCCGAGGTGGTCGAAGACCATATCCGCACCCATCTCGTCGACCCCGAGAGGAATCCGGGCGCGCTTAACGCCGACGCGGCGGATCAGCTGATCGAGGTGGTCCACACCTATCTGAAGTGAGAGCCCGTCATGACCGATACAGAAACCGCCTTTCAGCTTCCGCCGCACGACCACATGTTTCTGGGCAGGGATCACGACAGGGCCGAGCGCCGGACCTGGGCGGTGATCATCCTTTGCAGCGTCATGATGATTGCCGAAATCATCGGCGGCGCGCTGTTCGGCTCTCTGGCCCTTATTGCCGACGGATTGCACATGTCGACGCATGCCGGAGCGCTGCTGCTGGCTGCGTTGGCTTATACCTATGCCCGCAAATATGCGAACGATCGCAATTTCACGTTCGGCACCGGAAAGTTCGGCGATCTCGCGGGATATTCCAGCGCCATCGTTCTCGCGATGATTGCGCTATTGATCGGCTATGAAGCCGTATCGCGCCTGTTCAATCCGGTTGCCATCAGCTTCAACGAGGCGATCCCGATCGCTGCCCTTGGCCTGGTGGTCAATGTCGCGAGCGCGTGGTTGTTGTCCGGCGGGCATCACCACAACCATGGTCATGATCACGATCATGATCATGGCAAGAAACCTGCCCGCATCGACTCGAGCACCGACGCGCTCGATGTCGAATTGGAAGAACACGATCACGATGCTGGGCATGGCGCGCATCACCGCGACAACAATATGCGGGCTGCCGTTATTCACGTCATGGCTGATGCCGCCGTATCCGTTTTGGTCATTGCTGGGCTTTTGATGGCCCGTACGTTCGGCTGGCTTTGGATGGACCCGGTTGCCGGCTTCATCGGCGCGCTTGTGATCGCCAACTGGTCGTTTGGGTTGCTGCGCGACACCGGCAGCATCCTGCTCGACCGCACGCCGGATCCGCGCATGGCCGAGAAAGTTCGCAGGGTGGTCGAAAGCGACGGAGATCGCGTCACCGATCTGCATCTTTGGCGGCTAGGGCCGGGCCACCTCGGCGCCATTGTCTCGGTCGCAACCTCAGGGGAGCGCGAGGCGGCGCATTACCGCACGAGATTGGCCCAATTCGCGGACTTGTCGCATGTCACCGTCGAAGTGCAGCATTCTCCCGCGCCAAACGGCTGACCCAGCCGGCCGGCTCTGTGTTGCACCCACGTCACTAGGCGACGCCATTCAACTGCACTGCCCATGTTCTTTCTTGCCAATTGCGAATGACTTGCAATAAGGCTGGGGGATGAATTGCGCGTTCCTTTGATCTGGCTCCTGACCGTAACAATCGGGATTGCGAAGAACGCGATCAATAGTCTCATTTCATTGGCGGCAGCGCGCCGGCATATTTTGCAGTGATGACGAAAGAGACCGCCGGAATGCTCGCGCTGGAGATCCCCACATGAACCGCTGGAGCCGATCCTGGCAGCGGGTGTTCGCGGGTGTGGGCTTGAGCCTGCTCGCGCTCGATGGGCCTGCGGTCGCGGCCGATATGCCCATCAAGACGCCGCACATTCAGGCGGTCTTCGATTGGACCGGGCTCTATATCGGCGCGCATGCCGGCTACAGCCGCGGCTCTTCGAGCGCCGTGCTGTCCGATCCGGCAACGCTCGCGGCCAGCGGCACCTTCAGCGGCATGATCGGCGGCGTACATGCCGGTTACAATGTTCGGCCGTCATCCGGGCTGCTGCTCGGCGTCGAAGCCGACATTACGTTTCCAAACTATCTGACGTCGAATTCGATCGTTTCCTCGGTGGCCACGGCCCAATCGGATGTCACCGAGCAGTGGGACTATGTGGCAACCGCGCGCGGCCGCGTCGGCTACGCCGCGGGTCCGTGGCTCGCCTATGCCACCGGCGGGCTGGCCTGGGCCGGCGAGCGCTTTCTCAACTCGCCCGCAAACGGCACGGATGAAAAGGTTTTGAACACCCGGCTCGGCTGGGCCGCCGGCGGCGGCCTCGAATATGGCTTCGCGCCACACTGGAGCGCGCGGCTCGAGTATCTCTACAGCCGGTTCGAAAGGGCCGACATCAGGTTTCCCTCGGGGACGCAATACACATCAACCCTTGATTTTCAGTCGCTCCGCCTCGGCCTCAACCGCAAGATCGACTGGCCGGGTTCGGGCAACTTCTCACCGGCATCGCTGGCGGATCCGGAATCCGATCGCTGGGAAATCCACGGCCAAACGACGTTCCTGCCACAGGGCTATCCGGCGTTTCATGCGCCCTATTCGGGTCCAAACAGCCTGACGCCGGCGCCGCAGCTTCAGCAGACCTGGAGCAATAGCCTGTTCCTGAACGCGCGGCTCTGGGAAGGCGGCGAGATCTATTACAACCCCGAACTGCTGCAGGGATTTGGATTGAACGACACCGTCGGGGTGGCGGGATTTCCGAGCGGCGAGGCGCAGAAATCCAACTTCCCCTACCCGCACTACAACACCTCGCGCCTGTTCGTGCGCCAGACGTTCGGCTTCGGCGGCGAGCAGGAAGAATTGGCCAGCGGACCGACCCAGCTTGCAAGCAAGGTGGACGTCTCGCGGCTGACGCTGCAGGCCGGAAAATTTGCGGTCATCGATATTTTCGATGGCAACGCTTACGCCAAGGACGCCCGCAAGGATTTCATGAACTGGTCGATCTGGGCGCCCGGAGCATTCGACTATTCCGCTGACAAGGTCGGCCTGACCTACGGCGCGACAGCCGAGTTCAATCAGAAGCAATGGGCGTTGCGCGGCGGCTATTTCCTGATGCAGGCTGTCTCCAACTCCAACAGCTTCGACACCAGGGTGTTCGAGCGCGGCACCTATGTGCTCGAACTGGAAACCCGCTATTCGCTGTTCTCCCAGCCAGGAAAACTGCGAACCATCGCATGGCTCAACAGCGCCTTTTCCGGCAGCTACCGCGAGACGCTGGACAATCCGGCCTTTGAGCTTGATATCGCGCAAACGCGCAGGGGCCGCATTAAATACGGCTACGTCATCAACCTCGAACAGGCCTTGAGCGACGAAGTCGGTCTGTTTGCCCGCTGGAGCTGGAATGACGGCAAGACCGAGATCATGGCCTTCACCGACATCGACGCCTCGCTCTCGCTTGGCCTTTCACTCAAGGGCGCCAAATGGGCCCGGCCCGACGACGTGATCGGGATCGGCGGCGCCATCAACGCGCTGTCGCGGGATCATCGCGATTTCATCGCGGCAGGCGGGCTCGGCATTCTGATCGGAGACGGCCAGCTCAACTACCGGCGCGAGCGAATCCTCGAGACCTATTATGCATACGCGCTCAACAAGCAGCTCACGCTGACCGCCGACTATCAGCTCATCACCAACCCGGCCTACAACGCCGACCGCGGACCGGTCCACATCTTCTCCGGGCGGCTGCACGGCGAATTCTGAATTTTCGTCGTCCCGGCCAAGTGAGCCAACGGGTCGGCGCAAAGCGCCGCCCGATGACAGGCTCCGCGAGCGCGAGCCGGGACCATAAGCACCGGCGTGTTTGGGCGAAAGCTGGAGCGGCTATCTAAAGCAACAACAAACATTGGTGATTATGGATCCCCGCGTTCGCGGGGACGACGAGATAGAGCACCGCAGCTCACCCCGCTGGCGCGAAACTGTCGGCCCGCGCCATCGCCCAGGCGTCGCGGAAGCGCGGGTCGCTGGTGCCGTCGATCAGTTCGCCCGGGCGCAGCGACGGATAGAGCTTGGCGAATGTCTGCACCTCGGTGGTGGAGGTTCGCTGCGAGAAATGGATCGGGCGGAGCTGCTGCGGGTGTTCGAGCCCGGCGGCGGCGAGGAGTTCGGCCAGCGCGTGCAGGGTGGCGTGATGATAATTATAGACCCGCTCGATCTTGTGCGGCACCACTAAGGCGCGGGCGCGGCTTGAATCCTGCGTGGTCACGCCGGTCGGGCACCGATCGGTGTGGCAGGAGAGCGACTGGATGCAGCCCAGCGAAAACATGAAGCCGCGCGCCGAATTGCACCAGTCGGCGCCAATCGCCATGGCGCGCGCCATGTCGAAGGCGGTGGCGATCTTTCCGGCGGCGCCGA
>WNFW01003970.1_pt1 | contig 10795 bp, 6 predicted proteins | sample 5400131 | NCBI WGS metagenome assembly WNFW01 (sample SAMN13153362, study PRJNA577476) | soil metagenome | isolation source: 20 cm soil or saprolite under grassland replicate 1 | place: USA:California | collected 2016-06-15
AACGGCAGCCACGGATATTTCTTCAGCAATGCCAGAATCGCGGGCGGCGCTCCGCTGGGCTCGGCCGCGCCGCCGGCCTGATTCACCGTCGGCACACCAGGAGGAACGGTCTTCGGGGGCGCGCTCGTCACCTCGCCGGCGTTGATACGCTGCAATAGGTTTGTCGGAGTAATGGCTGCGGTAAACGGCAGCGATCGCATTAAGCGTGCGCCCGGACGAATGACCCGCCGCATGGTGGTGGCGGTAAGCACAGACGGAACCAACGTGGCGGCACGTTGCATCGCTATCGTCGTCTCTCCCATCAGAACGCGCCGTGAGACTGGCGCTGTAAGCGAAAGCACGCGTTGTGGATCAGCGGCCACAGTCGTTAGGTGGCGATCGAACAGGCTCGATGCCGCCGCAACGGCGAAATGCAACCGCCGAATCTTCTGGTTGGCATTGAGCACGTCACCAATCTGCTGCCAAGCAAAGTTCATGTAGTCTTCGGCGTTGGCCTCGACGACTTCGGTGCCAAAGTTGGCGGGCACGCGGAAGCGCGGATCGAGGTTCAGCCGATGTACCCAGTTCGTCGGATTCGGCGCGGGCGTGCCGTTCCGCTGCGTCAGCAGCCGCTGCGTTAGGCCGTGCCATTGCCCATAAAGCGGTGACGTAATCAGCGGGTCAGTGATGAATTCCGCCAGCGCAGTTTGGAATTTGTCGGGATAAGGCTGGTCCCAGTCCTCGTACGCCTGCCGCTCCGCCAGATCGTCATCGCTCAGGTCGGCCTCAGGCACCTGGAGTGCTCCGCCGAGTCGCAGAATGTTCTTCAATTCCGGCTTGTCAATGGGCGGGATGTCCGAACCAGGGGTCGAAACGTCGAAGTCACGTACACCTACAGACTTATCGATAGGCTGCGGTTTAAGCAGTGTGACCAGGTAGCGGAAGTCGCCCCGATCACCGGTTCGGAAATACCAGCGGTAAAAGTAAGGATAGTTCTGCGCTTCCGGTTGATTGGGGTAACTCGGTCCCCAGGCCGACGCCAAAGGACCAGGCGCTTTTGCCGGATCGTAACCAAGCCCTGCCAGTCGTCCCGTCTCAAATGCCGGAATCACGAACGCGTGATATCCACTGTTCACGTCGAGAAATCGCGGACACATCAATCGCGAGTAAGCCAGATCGGGATTCGACGCGAGGATTGCCTGCACTCGCGGCAGTACCGCACCCATATCGGGCGAAACCAGCTCGCCGCCATTCGCCGACAGGCTCTGATTAAACTGAACGTGTGCCCATGCCCACATATCCGCCGCGGGAGGGAACACGCTCTTGTCAGCGATCGTAACGAACGGCAGCGGATGGCCGGCAACGTTCTTCGCCTCGGCGAATTCGGATTCCTTCACCACGATGAGCGCAATCCAAGGCAACAATTGCAGGCCCTGGACGGGCGCCGGAGTATAGCGCCAGCAGAAGTCTTCGTCGTAGAAATCGCACGCAGCCAGGTAATTCGACTCGAAGTTCGTGACGAACTGGCGCGGCTCGGTGCGCACAACAACGCGCGAATCGATGCCGATGATATCGCCCGGCCCATAAAGCTCGATGGCCTGCGTAACCGGCTGCACCAGTTGCGGACCGCCTCCCAGTGGATTGCCTGCAAGCTGCAAGTCAACCTGGATCGAGGCGCGAGGACCCGCCGCCGGCGCGGTGATGGCGTTCGCAATTCCCTGCCGCAGCCAAGGCAAAAACGAGTACGTGCCCAGCAGATCGTTCGGATCGGCAATGGGAGGAGGGCTCGAGTTCATGCTGCCACCTCGAACTGCGGAAGCACGTGCAGTTGTCCACTCAGTGACGGATCGGCCGCGACCGCTTTGGCAATGTAGTCTTGCGCGCTGGCCTGGCTGGTGAAGGCTGCGGCCTCAGGATGGCTGACTTTGTTCGACGACTGGAACGCCACCGCAAAGGTCTCGCTGCTAACCTGAACGGCGTCGGGATAAGGGCGCGTTTGCCCACGATATGCCGCCGATAGCTTGGACTGCGCCGCGCTGTTGGCGCGTACGAAGTTGGTGAACATCGCGCGCGAGTGCGGAAAATATTTGAAGCGTGCCGGCTCCGACTCCACGTCGATGACGGTCAGGTCATAGCGCACGGGCCGCGTAATCGCTGTCGCCGACGTCAGATTACTGCTGCCCGCCAGTTCCACGCCACTGTCCTGCGGGACAAACGCCGGCTGCGACAACTTGGTGGCGTCGTCAAAGTCACGGAATTGCGAAGGCGAAAACTGCTCCTGAAGATCCCGCGTCTTGGTCAGTACGGTACCCGAGACGGCAAGCGAAAAATTGTTCGCGTCGCTCGGCTTTTGGCTGCCGACTTTGTCGAGCTGCAGGTCCAACGGAATGCTGCGCTGGCTCACCTGCAACGTCCCCGCCGGATGGAGCACCATGGCCGCTTCGCTAGGGTCGAGCTGCCGTAATGTAACCAACAGCTTCACATTGGAAGGCAATTGCGCCTTCCAGTTCGTCTTTTTCCCCATCTCCGCAGTCAGGATGGGCATTACCGCGATAGGCGGCAGAACAGTGTTGGGGTCGTCGCCCCAGGTGAAATCAATCCCGATATCGATAGAGAAGAAGAAGAACGAAAGCGACGCCGTACCGTGGACATGCCACTTGGCCGGCCCTTCGAGCGTAACGTCGATACCGACGCCGTAGACGCTCAACCCGAATACCTTGACCAAAAATTGCGTCGAGATTTCAGCAATAAAGTGGAATGGCGAGAACTGAATAAGTGCGTCGAATCCGGAACTTCCTTCCACCGACAGCGCCGAGAAGCCGAAGAAGTAGCTCGAGTGCGTCCCAAATTGCACGGTGTTCGTGGTGATCGCGAAATAACCGTCGGCATGAATGCGCGCATACGACTCGTTGATTAGATCAATGGAAATGCGTTGCGGCGTAGGAAACGGAAGCGGCGGCGGGTTGAACTGTGGATGGAAGCCACCCACCGATACAACAAAATTGGCGTTGTCTCCGTAGGCGAACAACACTTCCATGTCACCCGTGAGGGTGATGAATAGAACGTGCGAATCGTAGAGCGTTGCGAAGAAGTAGAACCGCTCCTTGTCGAACTCCAGCAGTCCGGCAAAGTTGACCTGCAATACAAGGATCGCCTCTTCTTCGGCGGGTAACGCCATCTTCAGAATGCCGAGAATCGCGGCATCGCCCGGCGGAATTTGGATAATCACGCCCATTGAGAGACGGAGGAGGGTTGGCGTTCCCCAGCCCAGCTTCGCCATCGGACCAATCAAGAATACTCCCTCTTGCGGCGGGAAGATGGCGCGCAGATCGCTGATGATGCGGGGCGCATTGGCGATCACGTCCTGTGGGAACATGATGCTCTGGATCGCACCGGTCTTCAGACCGTCCATGACGGGTTGGAAGCGAATGGTGCGATTGAGCCCCAGAAGACCGCCGATGGCCAGAAGGGTGAAGCCGAACCCGAGCTGAATGCCGGTACCGAAGTCCGCAGTAATGATGATCAGCAGGGAGAAGCCGCGCGAGCCGTCGGGCATGCGTGTGGAGATCAACCCGAGAGCAGCGGCCGACAGGAAGTCGGCGACCTGGAGTTGCAGCGCGCCCGCATATTCGCCGCGATCGGGGTCGATGTAGAGGAAACCGCCGCCGACAACCACTCCTGCATTGAGTTCGAGCCCGACTCCGTTCGGCGGTTTGAACTTCAATGCCGCGTTCACCGGACCAAGGTTGCCGCCGGTCTTAGGGAATGTCAGCGGAATGCTTATTCCGACATTCTGAACGACAGCCTCCAAAGGCCCGAGATTCCCCTTTAGCGTGGCGCCCAATTCGATGGGGATCGCACCACCGGCAGCCTTAATGGCAATTGTGGCCGACATGATCTCGATCGGCCCCAGCGAGATGTGTGCCGGTATTTCGATTTCGAGCCCGCCCGAGCCGCTGAAGTACACGCCAAGCCGCGAATCAAGTCCGACCGTGATGCTGGCGTCAACCTTCAGATTATCGGGCAGCAACTTAGCGATGAATCCATCGGCATCGGCTCCAGGCGCAATAATAAGAACACCATCAGTGAGCGCAGCTTCCGTGTAGAAGCTGCTCGCCTTCGTATCTGTGCGGTACCCGACGGTGATACCGAGTGACGCATACTCGAGTCGACTCGCGCCTTCAGTTCCGAGCAGAACCTGCTTAGCTCCCGAGCTGTCCTGGTTGTTCAGCGTTATTGAGAACGCTGCCGCGCATCCCGGCGATCCTCCGAAAACGCCCGTGTCCAGCGCGACTGGCTCGTTGGGACGAATCCGGATCAACACTCCCCCCGCGAGGCCGAATGCTGCCTTCAGAATCAGGGACAACTGGTCTGAAATCGAGATGCTGGTAGTGGCCGAACCCGTCACATAGGGTAATAACGCGAAACCAGGGAGTGCAGACGCGGTTGGTGGCAGCGCGTAGAAGTCCAGCCCTGCAGTAAGCTCAGCTGCACTTACCAGGTTCCCAAGGAGTTGGCACCGTAAAGTGTAGTTCTGCAGGTCGGTTGTGGAGGTTGCACCCTGCGTGAGTTGCGCCTTCAGCGAATCACTGATTGGAACTGAGAAAGCCGGCAGGCCCAGCGCTCGGCCCAGGGTGTACATGTTATTCAGGAACAGCTTTTGATCGAAACTGTTTGTCCCCCAGGAATAGGCATCTTTGAAAGTCGCCAAGGGATCATGCAGCACATCGCCGAGTTTGTTCCATGCGATATCGATTCGAATGTAGGTGGGTCGCTTGCCTGCCGCAGGTTTCTGCGTTTTGCGAATTACTCCGGCAGCCAGCAGTGCAGCACCCAGCGTGGGGCTGTTATTCAGCAGGTATCGCCCGATTAGGTAGTCAACCAATTGACCTGGAAAGTCGCTGGCGAACTCGGCGGGATCGATAGTGGAAGGAATGCCCGAGGCCGACGATAACTGCGAAACAGCATTGAAGAAATTAACGATCTGGCTGATGACGTTGAGGGCCTGTGCGGTGTCGAGGCCGTTCTCGACAGAGTTAATGATATTGGTCGCAATCGCCCCCAGATTCTTGATGGCGGGAATGGTTGTGTTTGTATTCCAGCCGAGCTCCAGCATGAATGCAGAAAATATTTCGTCGGACGACAACATGATGTCCAGCGGAGACAAGGCCAGTCCGATTTGCTCCGCAATGACCGCAATGGTGTCTTTTCCTGCCATTCGTCCCTCGTCGTCGTGTTACTCGACTCGCGACCTTACACTACCCCGAACATCTTGTATGGATTGTTGCTTTCGTCGAAGTTAATGACCGGCGTTCCGCTGTCCGGATAAAAGTTGAAGATCAACTCCATCGTCCCGGGTTTAGTAACCGGGATGTGGAGCTCGTATAGCACTTGCGTTCCGATATATCGCACTACATCGAACTTTCCATCTGTTCCATTGGCTCTCCAGATCAAACCCGCAATGAAATCAGATAGCGAATCGCGGTGGTGCCGTATGTAAACGGGAAATGGATGATGACTGTCGAGGTTGCCGCCACCTAACACGTCTGGGAGTTTTTTTAGCGCTTCGGACTCGTTCGCAGGCGAGGTCCCCAGGAACATAACTGGGTCCGAAACGTATTGATCGGTGTAGAGTCTCCACTCCGCTTCAAGAATTTGAACAGCAGAGCCGATGAAGACTGGGAAAGGGAACTTGTATGACCTGCTGCTCACCGCGCTCGCCGGAGGCACCCACGTGTCCCAATTCTGGTCTGGGACCTTGCTTCCATCGACCAATCGAAACGCGGGGTTTGAGGAGTTTCCCGCGGCTTTGAAGTTTTGCACGATATCAGCGTGGTTTGGGAGAGTTTTGCTGACAAGACCAAAGGCATACTGCATGAATTCGGTAACGTCCTTCCCGTCCACGACGTAACTGTGAAGATATCGCGGCGCGCTGACGCTTTTTGGATTTTTCAGGGCCTGTTTGAAAAGCTTTAGCATGGGCAGGCACGAGTCAGTTCCGATCAAGCAGGAAGCCATGCGGAAGTTTGTGGTCGGCTTCAGCACATGGGGCGGAATATTGATCTTCTTGCTGTTCTTTACTCTCTCCAGGTCCTCGTAAGTCGTCGGCGCTGTGTTGGAGTCAACACTGAAAAACATTTCGCCCTCACTGTCGCCGTGGGCGAGAACACGCAGGTCGTTGGCCGGAAAAACAACACTCGTAGGGTCGATTAACTGCAAGAAATCTGCGAGACTGGCAGGCGAGGTAATGACTGTCGTATTGCCCCGTGCGCCTTCTGCGATCGTCGCAGCTTGGTCAAAAGTCTGGTTACCGGTAGGCGGAACGTAGGAATAGTCCGGCATATGCGTTCGAGCTCAAGAAAAGATAAGTATCCGGGTTGATCACACCTACAGCCGGCGTTCTTGCACCACTGCAAAATGCCAAACGGAACAGGCAAGCATGCGCACTCGCCGTCTTTCGGGAGTGTAATGAACAGCGATTGTACGACAGTTTACCCCTTGCTTCAAGCCAGAAAAAGAGGCGAATTGTGTGCGGTTGCGAATCTTTTACACAATGCCAAACAACTCGTACGGCTGATTGTTCTCGCTGAAGTTGATGATCGGTGTGCCATTCACTGGATAGTAGTTGTAGATCAGCTCGTCCGCTGTGCCTGGCTTCACCACTGGAATGTGCAGCTCGTAACGGTAGCGCTTGCCCGAAAAAAGCAGGACGTTGCCCGGCTGTACCGTCGGCTTCCACTTCAAGCCTTTGACGAAATAATCCAACTTCTTAAAGTGATAACGCTTGTAGATGGGATAAGCATGCGAGTCTTTGAAAGTATCTTGTTGCGCCAGCGCCAACGGGACCAGCGCAATTTGTCCGGCTTTATCAGTTGGCATTGGGCCACCCGTGACATGCACTTTAAAGTCGAATTCATCGTAGGTCGAAAACCAACTCGCGGTGTCGGTAACAAGCGTGCTTCTGCCACCCGCAGCGGGAGAGAGTTTTACAGGGAAGTCGAAGAAGAGATTTTTTCCGGTCGACGGGGCCAAATTCAGCTTCGCCGCTACAGGGACCCATTTCTCCCAGTTATCATCCGGTACCGCAGTTCCGTCCAGCATTTGCTTTTGATCGTCCGGGAGTGCCCCGAACGTCCCAACCACTTTGTCCTTCGTTGTAAGCGCCTCTTTCGAGACAATCCGAAAGGCGTAACACATGTACTCATAGACACCGGACCCATCGGGGACCGTCAGCGAATGTACGTACTTCGGCGCGCTGACACTCTTCGGATTGCCCAGTGCTTCCTTCAGCTTCTTGAGGAAGGGCTCGCATTCTTTCGACCCAATCAGGCATCCGGCTAGGCGAAAACTCGTGTTGGTGCTTCTTAGTCCAGTCGGTATGGAGATGGTTCCGCTGGAGTTTACGGCCTCAAGATCCTCGTAAACCGCTATGACGTGGTTGTCAGGTCCGGGCTTCGGCACTTTCTTGTCTAGGCTGATCTCCAATTGTCCTTCGGCGGAGCCGTGCGCCCCCACAAACAAATCGCCGACATGCATCTGCTGACCGGAAGCCAGCCATCTGTCGATAAGGTCGTCTCTGAAGTCGGCGATCGTGGTTATGGATGGGGCGGAATCGAGTGTGGTGTTCGGACGAAGCTTGTAGACGGCCCGCAAGTAATCAAGGGCAGGGTCTCCAATTCCAGGGACAAAAGCAATGTCTGGATCCATAGCTACCTTGTGGAGCGGGTAGAAATTAATCCGAACGCGAGACCAAAATGAAAGATCAGTGCGAGACGTATGCACCGCGTCGTATATGGGATCGCTGCGTGCATAAAAAACGGTCCACGACCATCAAACAACTCAGTAACATTACTCCCGCTGTCTGGCTCGATTTCACAGTCGTTCAAGAACCGCGCAACAGTTGCGACGGCGCCGTGGACCGCAAGAGATCATCAGCTACTGCCGCAGCTTCATCAAGTGACTGGATGTGCATGTGCTCTGCATAATTACTTCGCAATATTCGTTGCATCGCCTGGAGATCGATGGCCCGCGATGTCGATCTCCAAGCGCCAGCGAGAAGCTCTTCCACCTTTAAAAACTCCCCAACATGCCAACGCAATAAGGCCTCTTCTTCCGGACACTGCTCAACCACCGTCCCCGATTTGCCGTGCGATGTAACCGCTTTTCCAGGGCGCACGACCGGTCGGCCGTCCGCTTTAATTTTGTGACCACAGATTTCGGCGATAACCAAGTCGCGATAGCCAACGTTTACGAAAGAACAGGCCGGAACCAATTTGTTGGCGAGCTTTTGGACTCGGCTGCGACATGACTCAGCATTACCGGCCTTCTTGAGGTCGGCTAAAATCTCCAGCAGGAGAATCGGTGGGATGTTCAGTGAGTAATTCCTGCGAAGTGAATTTAGCTCATCACTTGAAAGGCCCTGCAGAGTGGATTTGTCGCAGATGAGTATCGAGCCCATGCCAATAGCATCGCCTGTTCGAAGGATCCCCGCAAAATGATCGCATTCTTCCGAACGCCCTCGGGCGTTGTGTGCTAGAATTTGTGCTAGAATGATGGGCATTCTGCTCGTCTATGGCGAACACATAGACTTTTTGCCAAAAACCTGTTTTTCCCTCATAAAAATGATCGCCTTTTGAAACGAAAAGCGATGATTTGAAATCGATAATTTCGCATTTTTAAGTCCTTCGCGTCCGCGATTTCAAGAAATCGGTGTTGCCTATTGCCGCTGGTGGCTCTACGACCGGCTCATCTGTCTGAACGGCGATGTGTGCGCGGTGGGAAGGGTGCTGGGAGTGGAACCGCCTTCAGAGAAATCCGGGCTCGACGCTTTCGACACAGACTACAGCATCAACCTGCTGTTGGCGCCTCACGAGATTGGCGACCACCAGGCCGACATCGAAAACGATGGCATTCAGGGGAATCTGATTAAGGAACAGCCGGCGATCGCCGCCAAGGGACTGGGGTTCACTGGAGAAACATCGTCCATTCTGCTGAGCACCGCTCCTGACGGTTCACAGTTCTGGAGCGATCCCAAGACCGCGGTGTTCCACGCCGAATTCGAAGGAGGTGGCGTATACGATCTGATGCTCGCCGTTCTGGCTGCGCTGGGTTGGGATGCGGCGGCCACGGTTGCGGCGGTCATCATTTGCGCGATTCCAATAATCGGTTGGATTGCATGCCTCATCATCTCACTGATCTTTGCCGCAATCACCGCCGCAATTGTCGGCGTGGGCATCGCTGTAGCGCTCAATGACCAAGGAAATCCAAACGACGTCAATCCGAACCTCGGCAACATCGAGCAAGGCAAAGACCTCCTAGTCGTAAAAGGAACTTGGGTTTACGATTCGGCGCACACTGGCTGGAACGAAGCCCATCCGATCAAGCATTGCCAGCGAATCGGGATGTGGAACGACACTTTGCCAGACGGCACTCCTGCGCCGAACAAGGGACCCATGACATTCGACACGTGGGATGAGGCCTTCAAGAGTATCAAGGACCTTGTCCCGCCTAACACGCCGGTAGATGTGAGCACCTACATCAGTTTCTGGTGCAGCGCAATAAACGACGCCTCAGACGCAACGACTATTGCCAATCAGAGCAAGCCCTCAAACAACTGGAACGTTCATCCGGATGTCGATGGTTGCGATCCCGGCGACGATGGAGGCGAAATACCCCGTTGAGTCAGGCCGGGAGGATCAGGGGCGATTGAACTGAGAAGGGGTCATGCATCAGAAGGTCCTCGTGGCGAGACATTCTGGCCTAGGATGTAATTCTGCACTTTCTTCGAACGCTGTCGATTATCTCGCACTTGAGTAATGGTTCGAGGGGCCTCCTCCCTCTTGGGATCTACAGCCGCTTACATCGCTACTCGAATCGAGCAGAGGCCATGCTGGATTTCAACTGCCAAGACCGGCAATGCTGTTTACCAGCGTGGGGCGGCGCATTTCACTGAAACTAAAAAGTATTCCCATCCTCGCCCATCAGAATTGCGCGAGCTTTGTCCAAATATTTCCACCAACCTCCGAGACCGAACATCACGCCCGCGAAACAAAACAGCCAGAGCTCCAAAACTCCACTTCCTCCGTCAAGCGAGACACCAATGAGACATTCGATGAACTGCATACAAACACCTCCTCTGTAGTGCCCAGATCGTGGCGGACCCGACCGAAGAGGTCAAGGCCTAGTTAAATGTGCCTAACGACGACGTTGCCCCCCAATTCCGATCCTGAATTGTTGGACGATTCTTTCGACACGCGCGTGCGCGTGGCTGAATCAATGACTTCACGTGGTCCTTCCTTTCTGTTTCCCCGCTTAGCTACTTTTTGGGGTTGCCGGGTCCCGAAGAGGCGAAGAACCTAGCGGAGGGAAAGTCCTCCGCCTGATTCAGATCCGTTCAGCGACGCCGAGCGTTGAAAGAATCGCGTTCAGTTGTCAAGACAATCCGCTGCCAGCGTGAATCGCCGATTCGAGTTCCACAAACGCAGTTAGCTTTTGATCCGCTCGCACAACGAAACGCTTTCCGTCGTCGCGATGCGCTCTGCAATCCAGATCGTTCGCCCGTTGGAATCGATCGCTGAGACCCAAACTCCAACCGGCTTTGCTGAGGTTTTCAGCGATTATTTCCCATTACTTCACGCGCACCTAAATGCGGTGAACATATTTTGGAATCCCGGACAAGCCGGGTCACAAGAAATTTATTTACCCTGTGATCGCTGCCGTGACGGGACCGGCCTTAACCTTTGCGCCACCCGCCTTTTTCGGCGCATACAGCAAAAATTGGCCGCTGCCAAGATCAATGGTTCGCGGCCCTTTGCCC
>WNFW01003592.1_pt1 | contig 10792 bp, 11 predicted proteins | sample 5400131 | NCBI WGS metagenome assembly WNFW01 (sample SAMN13153362, study PRJNA577476) | soil metagenome | isolation source: 20 cm soil or saprolite under grassland replicate 1 | place: USA:California | collected 2016-06-15
GTCCCGGGCCGCGAGTTCAACGTCGGGTTCGTCGGCACCCGCACCCTCCCCCTCGCCGAGATCGACTTCGCCCGCATGCCCGAAGGCGCCTGGCCGATCCTCACCTACGCCGGCAAGTGGGAACCCGGATCACCCGACGACTTGGGCAGCGTGCCCATCTGCCCGGCCGCGATTCCCCAGAAGCTCGCGGAGCGCCTGGGGAAGGTCGCGGAGGCGGCGTGGCGCGTCATGCAGGGCAAGGGCTACGGGCGCGTGGACCTGCGGGTGGACGAGCAGGGGCGTCCCTGGGTCCTCGAGGTGAACCCGAACCCCGACCTGAACGACGATGCCGGCCTGTCCCGCATGGCGAAGGCGGCGGGTTGGGACTACGCGGAGCTGGTGCGCCGCATCGCGGAGGTGGCGCTGCGTGACGCCCAGGGCGCTACCGCGGCCCGTGAGCTGCTCGCTCCGCCCCGTCGGGCGCGCGCAACGCGCACCGCTTGAACGGCTCACCGGAGCGACGGGCCTCTTCCGCCCCGAGGAGGTCGCGCTCGCGGTCGAGCTGCTCGACGAGAGCCTCGCCGGGGACGACGACTACCGATTTCTCGGCGCGTACGCGGATGACGACCTGGTGGGGTACGCCTGCTGGGGCCCCACGCCGGGAACACAGGGCACCTATGACCTGTACTGGATCGTCGTCGATCCGACCTGGCAGGGCAAGGGCGTCGGCACGCAGCTGCTCGACGCGGTTGAGCGAGCGCTGCTCGGCGCCGGCGGTCGGCTGATCGTCGTCGAAACGTCGTCGCGCGCCGACTACGCGCCCACCCGCACCTTCTACGAGCGGCGCGGGTACGCCCAGGCGGCGCGGCTCCCGGGGTATTACGCTCCGGCCGACGACCTGGTGATCTACCTCAAGGACTTGGTGGATGGCGTCCTGGCAAGAACGACTCCGTAACCAGAGCCTCGCCTCGCTGGAAGCCCTCGTCGCCCGGTTCGGGCCCGAGCACTTCCCCGACTTGGAGCGCCTGCGCCAGGCGGCCGAGAACTTCGAGTTCCGCATCTCGCCCGCCATGGTGGATCTCATCCAGTCTCCCGGCGACCCGATCTGGCGGCAATACGTCCCGGACCTCCAGGAGCTCGAAGTACACGACGGGATGGTGGATTCGCTCGCCGAGGATGCGCACTCCCCCGTTCCCAACATCACGCATCGCTACCCGGACCGGGCGTTATTCCTGGTTTCTCCGGTGTGCGCTTCCTATTGCCGTTTCTGCACTCGTCGCCGCAAGGTGGGCGATCCCGCGAAGATCCCGCTGTCGCGGCTCGAGTCGGCGTTCCGCTACCTCGAGGAGCACACCGAGATCCGCGACGTCATCATGTCCGGCGGCGATCCGCTGCTGCTCTCGGATCGCCGGATCGAGGAGCTCTGCAAGCGGCTGCGATCGATTCCCCATCTCGAGATCATCCGGATCGGCAGCCGCGTCCCGTGCCACCTGCCGGAACGGATCACGCCGGAGCTGTGCGCCATCCTCAAGAAGTATCACCCCCTCTATATCAACACACACTTCAATCACCCCGACGAGCTGACGCCGGCCGCGGTGCGCGCGCTCGGGAGGCTGGCGGACGCCGGTGTCCCCCTGGGGTGCCAGACGGTGCTCTTGAAGGGCGTGAACGACGACGCCGCGGTGATGAAGCGCCTGATGCAGAAGCTCCTGGCCGCTCGGGTGCGACCCTACTACATCTACATGTGCGACCAGGTCGCGGGCGCGGAGCATTTCCGTACCACGGTCGAGAAGGGGCTCGAGATCATCAAGGCGTTGCGGGGCTGGACGTCCGGGCTCGCCGTGCCGCACTTCGTCATCGACGCGCCGGGCGGCGGCGGCAAGATCCCGCTCCTCCCGGAATACGTCGAGTCCGTCACCGATGAGGAAGTGGTGCTGCGGAATTACGCCGGACAGCGGTACGTGTACAAGCAGCCGGAGGCAGAGGAGCCGATCCTCGTCGGTTAGGGGCTCGGGCTCTCGCCCCTTCCCCCTTGGTTTTTTCCCCAGCGCTCCCGCGGAACGTCCGCGACCTGACGCTCCCGGAGATATCGTTGCAGCACCACCATCCGGGCCGCGTCCGCTCCCAGGAAGCAGCGCCCTCGCATGACCGTCCGAATGGCGCGCGTCAGAACCTCCACGGGACCCGCCTTGTCTACGAAGCCTCGCGCGCCGGCCTCGAGCACGTCCAGCAGCTGCTGCTCCTGGGGCAACCCCGTGAGAACGAGCACCCTGACACCGGTCCCCAAGGCGACGATGCGGCGCGTGGCCTCGAGCCCCCCTTGCCCCGGCATAGCCAGGTCCATGAGGACGACGTCGGGTCGGACCGCGCGAACCCGCTCCACCGCCTCGTCGCCTCGCCCGGCTTCCTCGACGACGGCCACACCCGGCTGCTTCTCCAGCAGCGCGCGCAGGCCGGCCCGGAAGACGGCGTGATCGTCCACTAGCATCAGGCGGATGGGGGCGCGCGCGGGGCGCGGGGGGCGCGTGTGGCCGGAGGCGAACATGGACGTGCTCCCCGTCGCTGCAAAACGCGTGCGCCCTGCCGAGTGCAGCCGCGGCGTAACGGGCCCGACACCGGAGATGCCTAGGCTCGTCACCCTGTCGCGTGATCGCTACACGTCGTGGATCGGCGATCGGCCTACGGTAGCTGCCAGATCTCGACCCGGTTCGCGGACAACACTGGAATGAGCACGCGGTTTCGCTTGCCGTCGTACCCGATGTCCGCCGGGCTCGGCACGCCCGTGATCAGCTTCACCTCCTGACCGGTCTCGTAGCTCGACACGGTGGAATCACTCCAGCTCGACACGAGGATCTTGCCGCCGGCGATGACGACGCCGTCGAACCCGCCCGGCCCTTTGGCGATCACGCTCGGTGCCTTGTCCTCCGGCTTCCACGCGAGCACCGATCGCCCGCCGAACTCGACGATCACGAAGCGCTTGCCCGCGGGGTCGAGCGCGATCCCGTTCGGCCGGCCCAGAGTGTCCCCCCGCACCGCCACGGTCACCTTGCGATCGGGGCCGACGCGGAACACCCGGTCCGGCCCCGGGTGCAGCACGTTGCCCACGTCGTCGAACTTGATGCCGGTGTCGGTGATGTAGAGCGCGCCCGTTTGCGCGATCGCGATGTCGTTCAGAAACACGGCGCCCAGCGTCGCCAGGCTTACGCTGTCGCGGGAGGCCCCGGTCCTGGCGTCGAACGCGCGCACGACGTCGATGTCGGCCACCCACAGCGTATCCCCCAGCAGCGCCAGCCCCTTCGGGGCATGGAGCGTGACGCCGTTGTGGCCGCCCTCGATGAACTTGAGATTCTCGACCGCACCGTCCGGCCGCACGCGGCTGATGAAGCCGTTGTTGTCTTTCGCCGTGGGGCTGCCGTTGATGTTCGAGACGAAATAGATGTCCTGCGCCGTGTCGTGCAGCACCGATTCCGGCGTGAGGAATCCCGCGATGGCGGCGATCTTCGTGGCGGCCGGCGGCGGGGGAGTGGCGGGCGGTGGCGCCGGCGTGACCTGGAGGGCCGCGGAGTCCGCCGGCGTTCCCTTGGTCTCGGACGCGGCTGGTCTCCTAGGCATGGGCTCGCAGGCCGCGGTCACGGCGAGCAACGCGCACACCGCGCTCGGCCTCATGATGCCTTCGCCTCCGCCATCTCTTTCTTGCGCGTTTCGACCAGCTTGTGCGAGACCTCCGGCGGCACGTCCTGGTAAACGTGGAATTTCGCCCGGTACGTCCCTCGGCCGTGCGTCAGCGAGTGCAGCGCGGTGGCGTAGCGGTCGAGCTCCGCCTCGGGGACGAGTGCCTTCACTTTGGTGAGCCGGCCGTCCTTTTCGGTGCCCATGATGTGGCCCCGCCGCGAGGAGAGGTCGCCCATCACGGCACCCTGATACTCGTCGGGCGTCCACACTGCGACTTCCAGGATCGGCTCGAGCAGCACCGGCTTGCAGTTCGGGCTCACGTTCCGGAACGCCAGGATGCCGGCCATCTTGAACGACATCTCGTTGGAGTCGACGTCGTGGTAGGAGCCGTCGTACAGCTCCACCTTGAAGTCCACCACTGGATACCCCGCCACCGGGCCGCGAGCCGCGGCCTCCTGGATGCCGCGCTCCACCGCCGGGATATACTGGCGTGGGATCACGCCGCCGACGATCTCGTCCACGAATTGCAGCCCGGAGCCGCGGGGCAGCGGTGCGATGCGGATCCAGCAGTCGCCGTACTGGCCGCGGCCGCCGGTCTGCTTCTTGTGCTTCCCCTGGCCCTCGGCCTTCCCCCGGAACGTCTCACGATAGGCGACTCGTGGCTTCATGGTCAGGGCGTGCACGCCGTACTTGCGCGCCAGCCGGCCCACGATGATCTCGAGATGCCGCTCGCCCAGCCCGCGGATCAGCGTCTGTTGCAGCTCCGCGTTGTACTCGTGCTGGAACGTGGGGTCTTCCTCGTGCAGCTTGTGCAGGCCGTTCGACAGCTTCTCCTCCTCGCCGCGCTGCTTCACTTCGATCGCCACGGTGATGACGGGCTCCGGGAACGGGATCTTGCGGAGCACGATCGGCGCGTCCCGGGTGGACAGCGTGTCGTTCGTGTGCGTGTCGCGCAGCTTCGCCACCACCCCGATGTCCCCGGCGTGCAGCTCGGCGATCTCGAAGCGGTCCTTCCCGACGCTGACGCACAGATGGTTCAGTTTTTCGACCGCCGACCGCGGGGCGTTGTACACGTCCTGCCCGTTGCGCACCGTGCCGGAGTAGACGCGGAAGTAGGTCACGTCTCCCACATGCGGCTCGGACATCGTCTTGAACACCTGCGCGACGAATGGGCCGCCGTCCTCCGCCCGCAGCGTGACGCGCTCGGCGCTGCCCCACTTCTGGGCGTCCACCGGGGGACGCTCGGGGGGCGCGGGGAAGAGCTCCACCATCTTGGACAAGAGGGCGCGCGTCCCGTAGGTCAGCTCCGCCGCGCCGCAGAACAGCGGGAACAGCTCGCCCTGCGCCATCCCCGCCTTCATAGCGGCGATCGCCTCATCCCGCCCGATCTCCTCGCCGCCCAGGTAGCGCTCCAGCAGCGTATCGTCGGTCTCGGCGATGCGCTCGATCAGCTCCTTCGAGTAGCGCTCGAACCGCTCGCCGTACTCCGCCGGGACGTCCACCTCCTCGTACTCGCCCGCCTTCGTCCCCTTCTTGTACAGGTGGCACTTCTTCGAGAACAGATTGATGATCCCGTGGAAGTCGGGGCCTTCGCCCACGGGGATCTCCACCGGGATCACCTTCGGCGTCAGCTGCCGTTTGATCTGCTCGTACACCCGCTCGAAGCCGGCGTGCTCCTTGTCCATCAACGAGACGAAGAACAGCCGCGGGATGCCGCGCCCCTCACAGTAGTCCCAGACTTTCTCAGTGCCCACCTCGACCCCGCCCGTGGCCGAGACGACCACCACGGCGCCGTCCGCGGCGTACACGCCCGCCAGCGCCTCCCCCGTGAAGTCGAGATAGCCGGGCGTGTCGATGACGTTGAGCTTGGTGTCCATCCACTCGGCGACGGCCAGCGCGAGATTGATGGAGTATTTGCGCTCGATTTCGTCGGGAGTGTAATCGGTGAGGGCCGTGCCGTCCTTCACGGCGCCGTGGCGTTTGCTCGTACCGGCCACGAACGCGAGCGCATCGACCAGTGAAGTCTTGCCGCTCGCGCCGTGGCCCACAACCGCCACGTTGCGGATCTCCGGTGTCTTGTACACGCGCATGGGCGCAGCTCACTCCGGCGGGGGGTCAGGGGAATATGGAACCGCAAACCGGGGGTAGGCTAGGCATAGATATACTAGACGCACAGACGCACAGACGCACAGGGGAGAACAATGGAGCGGACGCACAAGTACCTACCCACTCAAGCTGTTCACCGCTGTGCGTCTGCGCGTCTGTGCGTCTAGTATTGCCGCGCCTGCGCGTCTAGCCGTTGCATATCCTCCAACCGCATACTGCTCAGCCCCGCTACCAGCATTATCGCCCCCGCCACCAGAAACGTCGCCGTCTGGCCGAGCCCGTCGTACGTCCATCCGGCCGCGAGGGGGCCGACGCTCCGGCCGAGCGCGGCGAACGCCTGCGCCGCGCCGAGGATGGTGCCCTGCTCCGTGGGGTCGGCATAGATGGACACGAGCCCCGATGCCGCCGGCGCGAACAGACTGTTCGCGAACGCGAGCGGGACCGTCAAGGTGTAGAGCTGGAGACTGCTCGTCGCGTACGGCACGGCGGCGATGCTCGCCGCCATCCCGAACAGCCCGACGATGAGCAGGGCACGCGCCCCGGTGTGCCGCTCGAGGCGTCCGAACAGAAACCCCTGCACGGCCGCGGCGATCATCCCGATCACGACGAACAGCCAGCCGAGCTCCTTCGCGCCCCAGCCCAGGGCCTGCGTCGCGTGCAACGGCAGCGCCACGGTGTACCCCGCGAAGGAGAACGGCGCGAGGAACCACACGAGCATGAGCGGCCGCAGCCGCTCGCGCCGCAGCGCCTCGCTCATGTGCCCAAGATCGAACAGCGGCCGCTCCCGGCGGTGCTCGGCGGCGAGTGACTCGCGCAGGATCGCGCTCGCCGAGACGAAGTTGACCAGGGAGAGCCCGGCAGCGATGAGACCGGGGGCGAGGTGCCCAAGGTAGTGGTCGGCGAGTCCGCCGATCATCGGGCCCAGCACGAACCCGATCCCGAACGCCGCGCCGATCGTGCCCATGCCGCGCGCCCGCTCCGCGGGCGGCGTGATGTCCGCGACGTACGCCTGCGCCGCCGCAATGTTGCCGCTCGCGAACCCCGAGATCACGCGCGCCACGAACAGCAGCGCGTAGGAGGGGGCGAGCGCGAATAACACGTAGCCGGCGGCATTGAACACCATCGTCGTGAGGAGGATCGGCCGCCGGCCGATCCGGTCTGACAACCGCCCGAGCAGCGCCGTCGCCACGAACTGCATCGCCGAGAAGATGAACACGAGGGCCCCAAAGCCGATCCCCTGCGCCCCGAAGCGCTGCGCGTAGAGCGGCAGGATCGGCATGATGATCCCGAAGCCGATCAGGTCGATCAGCACCGTGAGAAAAATCACACCGAGTCGGGAGCGGCTCGCGGGCATCAGGGGCTACAATCTACTGTGTGACGCGGGTCACCTTGAACACCGCGGCCGCCTCTTAACGTCGCGTCCATGGTCCTAGTCTCATCCGTGAACCTCTACCCAGGATTCTTATGCGAGGCCGATTTGCCCTTTTGACCGCTCTGGCGCTTGCCCTGAGCGTACCCGCCGTCGTGTCAGCACAGGCTGCGGGTGATTCCGACATAAAGAAGGTTCGCAAGGACGTCCGCCACGACCGCCGCGAGCTGCGCGGCGATCGCAAAGACATCCGGCACGACACCAGGGATATTCGTCAGGACCGCCGGGACATCCGGCAGGACCGCCGCGAGGTGCGTGAGGACGTGAAGGAAGGCGACCTGAAGGACGCGCGTCAGGACCGGCGCGAGTTGCGCGGTGATCGCCGCGACGTGCGCCAAGACCGCCGCGATCGTCGCCATGACGTGCGGGACGCCCACGCCGACCGCCGCGACCTGCGGCAGGACCGGAAGGACGTGCACCCAGATCAGGAGCATCAGGAGCATCAGGAGCATCAGCAACAGAAGAAGGACAGCACCCCCTGACCGCCGCACCGCCGGAGTAGCCCGTTACGCGGCTACTCCGGCGCGTCGTTCCCTCCCCTCCGCCACGATCCGCGTCACCGTCGCGCCGAGGATGAGCGTGCCACCCGCCAGCGACCACGCGCTCGGCGTCTCCCCGTGGATCCACCACGCCCAGATCGGATTGAGCACCGGCTCGAGCAGCAGCAGCAACGAGGCCTGGAGCGCGGGCACGTGCGGCATCGCCTGCGACAGCAGCACGTAACCCAGGCCGAGCTGGACCGTTCCGAGGTACAGCACGATGACCCAGTCGACGGCGCGGCCGCCGGCCACGGGAAAAACCCACGGCAGCGACACGACGAAGGCGAGTACGTTGCCGGAGACCGCCGCCGCGGCCACGGACGCGGCCGAGCCCCCGGGCCGCTGGGTGATCCAGCGGTAGCCGATGACCACCAGCGCGAACGTCACGGAGCTCGCGGCCGCGAGGATGTTGCCGAGCAGGGGATTGGTGGCGGTGGCGCGCGGCGGCTCGACGCCGACGAAGAACAGGGCCATCCCCAGCGCCGCAACCCCCAGAACCCACAGGTCGCGTCGCTGCACCGGCTCGCGCAACAGCCAGGGCGCCAGGACCAAGATGCAGAGCGGGCTCGCATCCTCGAGAAACACCGCGCTGGCTGCGGTCGTGAGCTTGTTCGCCTGGACGAAGAGGATGGTCGTGACGGCGTACGCCCCGCCCACCAGCGCCGCGCGCCAGGTCCAGGCGCGGCGCGCCTCCGGCACCATGACCAGCACCGCGAGCGCCGCCACGGCGCCGCGCAGGCCGGCGACCTGCCAGCCCGTGAAGCTGCACAGCTTGAACGCTGCACCGCCCGTCGAGAACAGCGTCGCCGCCGCGAGGATCCGTAGGCGCGATGCGGCGTGACTCATGGCAGTCTCGCCCCCTTGCTCCCCGACGGGTAAGTTCGATGCACCAACCACCGCAGGAGCACGCAATGTACGCTCGATCGACCCCCCTGCCGCTCGCCGTCGTCGCGGCGCTCGCGCTCGGCGGCTGCGGCGGCGCCGGCAGCCGGGCGGCGCATGAGCCGGCTCCCACGCGCTCGAGCGACGTCGTGACGCTGGAGGAGCTGAGCAGGGTCGCCACGGCGTCCACGTTGTTCGAGGCGTTGCACGCGCTGCGACCCGCCTGGTTCCGTCGAAATCCGACGACGCTCCGTCCCCAGTCCGAAGGCGACGTCGTGGTGTATGTCGACCAAAGCCGCCTCGGGGGGCCGGAAACGCTCCGGACGATCCAGGTGAACGCCGCCGTCGTCATCCGCCACTACAGCGCCTCCGAGGCGGAAGCCCGGTTCGGCCCCGGACACCTGCACGGCGCCATTCAGGTCGTCACCACACGGTGACGCTGCCGCTGCTGCTGCTGCTCGCGACGCTCCAGGGGGACACCGCGAGCTTCGCGATCGCCGACTTCCGGTTCGCGAGCGGGGAGACCCTGCCGGTCCTGCGACTCCACTATCGGACCCTGGGACGGCCCGAGCGCGACGCGCGCGGCGTCGTGCGCAACGCCGTGCTCATCCTACACGGCACCGGAGGCTCCGGCAGCCAGTTCCTGTCGCCGCTCTTCGCCGGGGAATTGTACGGCCCCCGCCAGCCGCTCGACACGGCCACCCACTTCCTTATCCTGCCCGACAACATCGGCCACGGAGAGTCGAGCAAGCCGAGCGACGGGCTCAAGGCCCGGTTCCCGCACTATACGTACGCGGACATGGTCGCGGCGCAGTACCGCCTGGTGACGGCGGGACTGCACGTCGATCACTTGCTGCTGGTCATGGGCACGTCGATGGGGTGCATGCACGCGTGGCTCTGGGCGGAGCGCCATCCCGACTTCATGGACGGCGTGGCGCCGCTCGCCTGCGCGCCCGCGCAGATCGCGGGGCGGAACCGCATGATGCGCAACATGATCATCGAGGACATCCGCGGCGACCCGGAGTGGCGGGGCGGCGACTACGCGCAGCAGCCCCCGGGACTCGGCGCCGCCTTGCAGATCCTGTTCCTCATGGGCTCGAGCCCGCTCCTGCTGCAGCGCGCCGCGCCGACGCGCGACTCGGCAGACGCGTATATCGCGCGCTGGCTGCGCGACCGGCTCGCCACCGCGGACGCGAACGACATGCTGTACCAGTTCGCGGCGTCGCGCGATTACGACCCGAGCCCCGATCTCGGGCGCATCACCGCCCCGGTCCTCGCCATCAATTCCGCGGACGATCTCATCAATCCGCCGGAGCTCGCGATCGTAGAGCGGCTGATGCAGCGCGTGAAATCGGGCCGCTTCGTGCTGATTCCGACGAGCGACGTGACGCGCGGCCACGGCACCCACACCGTGGCGGCAGCGTGGAAACAGTACTTCGCGCCCTTCCTGGCGTCCCTCGAGCGCTCACGCGGGGCCCCCGGCCGGAGTCGATGACGCTCGCCGTCGGCCAGAAGGCCCGCCGCAGCCTCACGCTCTCGGCCGAGCACGTCGCGACGTACGCGCGCCTCACGGGCGACTATAATCCCCTGCACTTCGATGCGGCGTTCGCGGCGAAGACGAAGTTCAAGACACTGGTGGTGCAGGGCGGGCTCACGACGGGCCTGCTGCACGCCCTCGTGGCCATGGACCTGCCCGGGCCCGGCACCGTGTTCCTGAGCCAGAACTGGAAGTTCACAGCTCCGGTGTACGTCGGAGACACGATCACGGCCGACGCGGAGGTGGTGAGCGTGCACCCGACGAAGCCTGTCTGCCGGCTGCGCATCACGGTCGCCCGGCAGACCGGTGAAACGGTGCTCGAAGGAGAGGCGTGGTGCTACACCTTTGGCGACGACGAGCGGACGTGACGGTCAGCGGTACCCCGCCGCCTGCAGCCCGAACAGCTCCGCGTACAGCCCGCCTCTCGTCACCAGCTCGTCGTGCGTTCCCTGATCGATCAGCTCCCCGCCCTGCAGCACCAGGATCCGCTCGGCCATCCGGACCGTGGAGAAGCGGTGCGAGATGAGCACCGCCATCCGCCCCTTCGTGAGCTCCGCGAACCGCAAGAACACCTCGTACTCCGCGCGGGCGTCGAGCGACGCCGTCGGCTCGTCGAGGATCAGCACCTGAGCATCGCGCATGTACGCC
>WNFW01003593.1_pt1 | contig 10790 bp, 9 predicted proteins | sample 5400131 | NCBI WGS metagenome assembly WNFW01 (sample SAMN13153362, study PRJNA577476) | soil metagenome | isolation source: 20 cm soil or saprolite under grassland replicate 1 | place: USA:California | collected 2016-06-15
CGAAATACTGCCTGGGCGATGCTGGGTGATACGCGTTCGTCCTGCCGATTCCAGACATTATCTTTTTCGTATCGAGCAAGTCCACCGGTCGCCAAGTTTACCGTTCGCCAAGTTTAGCGTTCGCCAAGCTTAACGCTCGCCAAGCTTACTGGCGCACGGCGCCGTCCATGATTGCGAAAGCTTGCCGCAGCGGCCAAAGAGGCCGGCCGCGACGGAACCTGCGGCGCCATTGCCTACCCTCTTCTGATAGGTCCGGATGCTGTGTGCGGCGCAATATGCTTCGCCCGATCGCGACAACGCTCGGCAAATGAGGGCGCGAACCGCTCGGCCGCTGTTAATTTGCACGCAACGTTAGTTCTAGAACGACGGACCGCTGATTTCTCGACAGACGCCGGCAATTCTGCTCTGATCGCCACAACGAAATCTCCGCAGCGCCTTGTGGTGCCGTTTTCGGCCTGCTCGGCGGCGAAGAAAAAAACAAAACGGGATTTCCATCTTAACAGCATTGGCTCACCAGGGAGGGAACGCCATGTCACGGAGAAAGCTTTCTCGACGGCAATTCGTAGCTGCTACCGCACTGTCATCCGCGGCGCTGATCACGGCGCCATATGTTCGGGGCGCTTACGCCGCCGGCAAACTCACCATCGGCTTTTGGGATCACTGGGTGCCCGACGCCAACAAGGCCAGCACCGCTCTGGTCAATGAGTGGGCCGAAAAAGAGAAGGTCGAGGTTTCGATCGACTACATTACCAGCCAGGGCAACAAGTTGCTGCTGACGATCGCCGCAGAAGGTCAGGCGAGGTCCGGTCATGACATCCTGGCGATGGCGACGTGGTGGCCTCATGCACAGGCTGATCTGCTCGAGCCCGTGAACGACGTCGTGGAGCCGTTGGTCAAACTGAATGGCGAGGTGAACGGCACGGTGCAGTATCTCGGCAAGGCCGGCGACAAATGGCTCGCCGTTCCCGCCACGATCGGCAGCCAGATCAAGGGCCCCTGCTCCCGCATCGACCTGATGAAAAAATACGCCGGCATCGACGTGCAGGAAATGTATCCGGCAGGCAGCCCTCCCAAAGCTGACAACTGGACCATGGACACGTTCCTGAAGGCGGCAGAGGCCTGCCACAAGGGCGGCTTTCCCTTCGGCATCGGCCTTGGCGAGACAACCGACTCGGTCGATACCGCAGGCGCGATTTTCCAGTCGTTTGGCGCTCAGCTCGTCGACGCCAAGGGCAACCTTACGGTCAAGACCGACGCGGTTCGGCAATCTCTCGAATTCTACAAGAAACTGATCGCCTTCCTGCCACCCGACGTGGCGGCATGGGATGACTCGAACAATAACAAATGGCTGATCTCAGGCCGCGGCGCGATGATCATGAATCCGCCAAGCGCCTGGGCGGTCGCCAAACGTGACGCGCCGCAGGTCGCTGAGCAATGCTGGACGCACGGCTTCCCGGCAGGGCCCAAAGGCCGCTTTGCTCCCTTCCTTCCCTTCTTCTGGGGCATTTGGAGCTTCTCCAAGAACAAGGAAGCCGCCAAGAGCCTGCTGGTCCATCTGTCGCAACCGACTTCGATTGAGAAGCTTGTGGCAGCCAGCGGCGGCTACGACTTGCCGGCGTTTGAGAAGCTGACGACCCTGAAGACCTGGGCCGAAGAAGGCCCGCCGAAGGGGACGCTCTACCACTATCCAAATCCGCACAAGCATCAAATCCTGTCAATCGCCGCGTCGCCGGCGCCTCCAAAGGTCGCCCAGCAGATCTATACGCAGGCCATCCTGACGAAGATGTGCCTGAGATATTATCAGGGCGAGGCGATGGAAAAGACGCTGGCCTGGGCGGAAGGCGAGTGTGAAGGCTACATGCGGAGCTGATGCAGAGGATTTCGCCGCAGCGCCCCGCCTGATCGCGGCCGCTGCGGCGCGGACCGCAATGATCTCCACACGATCGGGAGCCGGCGTGACGGCGGTTTTTCGACCTGAGATGAAGCTCGCGAGGAACATGCATCATGGTTGATGTCGTATTTCAGCCGAACCGCGTTGCCGGCGCTGGACGCACAGGCAAACGCGCCAGTTTGCGGATCGCAATGAAGCGTAAATCGACCGCGGCCTTTCTCATGACGCTGCCGCTGATCCTTCTCATTGCAATTCTGGTTATCTATCCGGCGTTCTATTCCATGCATTTGGCAACGTTGAACAAGTCGATGCAGCGCTTCATTGGCTTCGGCAATTTCGAGTTCCTGTTCAGGCGCGAAACCTTTTGGCTTGTGGTGAAGCAGTCGTGCATTTTCGCCATCACCGCGGTCGTCTTCAAGGCGTTGATCGGTTTCATCGTCGCACACTTCGTTCACAACATTCCGGCCAACGGCCAACGCAAGTGGCGGGGAATGCTGCTGGTGCCGTGGGTAATCCCGCCGGCGATGAGCACGCTGGCGTGGCTGTGGCTGTTCGATCCATCGTACAGTGCGTTCAACTATACGCTTTCGTTTTTCGGCATCGGGCCGATTTCGTGGACCGGCGACCCCGACTGGGCCCGCTTCTCGGTCATTCTGGTCAATATCTGGTACGGCGCCCCGTTCTTCATGATCATGTATCTGGCGGCGCTGAAATCGGTGCCCGATCAGCTTTATGAGGCCGCGGCCATCGACGGCGCCAACTGGTGGCAGCGCATCTGGTACGTGACGCTGCCGATGATGCGCAACATCATCGCAATCACGACGCTGTTTTCGCTGATCGTCACTTTCGCCAACTTTGACATCGTGCGCATCCTCACTTCCGGCGGTCCGCTCGACCATACCCACATCTTCGCGACATGGGCCTTCCGGATCGGTATCGAAGGCAGCGATATTCCGCTCGGCGCCAGCGTCTCGCTGTTCATGTTGCCGATCCTCGCAATCGCGGCGATCTTTATCCTGCGCGATGTCAACAAACGCGGGAATGAGGCCTGATGGCAAGCACGGTGGTAATCAACAAGGCCGCGCCGACCCGAACGGTCAAATATGGCAGCATGAGCCGCGACCGCACCTGGGCGCTGCGGTGGTCGTACTTCTTCCTCACGTTGTTCGCGATCTTCTCGCTGGTACCGCCGCTCTACATGCTGATCACTTCGCTCAAGAGCAGCGCCGAGATTTCGGCGGCGACCAATCCTTGGTGGGTGTTTCATCCGACGCTCGAGAACTACATCGGGCTGCTGACTTCGAACCAGTTCCTGACGTTTTTCCGAAATTCAGCATTCGTTTCGATCTTTGTGGTGACCATCACCATGCTGATCAGCGTGCCCGCCGCATTTGCCCTGGCGCGCATGCGGTTCTGGGGCTCGGCGACGCTGGCGACCGGCGTGTTCCTCACTTACCTGGTCCCTGACAGCCTTCTGTTCATTCCGTTGTTCAAGATGTTCGCCGTTGTCGGCGACTGGACCGGGATCCAGCTGATCAACCGTTGGTATGTGCTGTTGATCGTCTATCCGACACTGACCGTGCCGTTCTGCACCTGGATCATGATCGGCTATTTTGCGTCCATCCCCAAGGAGCTCGACGAGGCCGCCATCATCGATGGCGCGTCATGGTTCCAGACGCTGACACGCATTTTTATCCCGGTCGCCCTCCCCGGCCTGATTGCCGCCACCATCTTCGCCTTCACGGTCTCATGGGCGCAATTCCTCTATCCGCTGGTGTTCACGACATCGACCGATCAGCTGGTGCTGCCGGTCGGCATCATCACCTCCCTGATCAAGGGTGACGTGTTCAACTGGGGACAGATCATGACCGGCGCCCTGCTCGGCGCAGCCCCCCCGCTGATCATCTACGCCTTCCTGATGGACTATTACATCGCCGGCCTGACCGCCGGTGCGACAAAGGGTTGATCTCAATGGCCGACGTCACGTTGCGAAAGGTTATCAAGCGTTACGACGAGGTCGAGGCGGTCCGCGGCATCGACCTTGACATCGCCGATCATGAATTCGTCGTGCTGGTGGGCCCATCGGGCTGCGGCAAATCCACCACGCTGCGGATGATCGCAGGGCTGGAAGATATCACCGACGGCGACATCATGATCGGAGGCGATGTCGTCAACGACGTGCCGCCGAAGGATCGCGACATCGCGATGGTGTTTCAGAACTACGCGCTGTACCCGCATATGACGGTCGCGGAGAACATGTCGTTCGGGCTGCGCCTGAAGCGCTATCCGAAAGCCGAGATCAAGACCCGGATCGACGAAGCGGCGCGCATGCTCGATATCGTCGAGCTGGTGGACCGCAAGCCGAAGCAATTGTCGGGCGGCCAGCGCCAGCGCGTCGCGATGGGCCGCGCCATCGTCCGCAATCCAAAGGTGTTCCTGTTCGACGAGCCGCTGTCCAACCTCGACGCCAAGCTGCGAGTCCAGATGCGGATCGAAATCAAGAAGGTGCATCAGAAGGTCCGCACCACCACCGTCTACGTGACCCACGACCAGGTCGAGGCGATGACGCTTGCCGACCGGGTCGTGGTCATGAATCACGGCCGCATCGAACAGATCGGGACACCCAACGATCTCTATCACAATCCGGCGACGCGTTTTGTCGCGGGCTTCATCGGCTCGCCGGCGATGAATTTCATGCCGTGCCGGCTGGAGGAAGTCGCAGGCAAATTGCACATTCGCCTGACCGACCGTATCGCCTTTCCGCTGCCGCCGGCTCGCGCGGCGAGATATCAGGGCGTGGCGCGAAATGGCAAGTTGCTGCTGGGGTTGCGGCCGGAACATATCACGGAAGCAAGACCGCATACCGAGCCCGGCGTCGAGGGCTTCGACGCGGTGCTGGATGTAACCGAGCCGATGGGAATGGAGACACTGATCTATTTCACGCTCGAAGGCGCGCAAGTCTGCGGCCGGGTCAATCCCAACGCCGGCGCCCGCGATGGCGGGCCGCTCCGATTGGCTGTGGACCTCAACAATATGCACCTGCTAAATGAGGTCACCGGCGTCGTCATTTGACGGCCGCACAAAAAAAAGATCAAGGCCTGGCAGGGGGTTTGGAATGGCGACCAACAAGAAGAAAATTTTTATTACGGAATCGATGTCGCAACTGGGACGGGCCTTATTGAAAGAGCGAGACGACATCGAAGTCGTCGAATTTCCCAATATGATTTCCGCTGGCGATTTCGAGGCGATGCTGAAAGCGCAGGCGCCGGTCCACGGCGTGGCGCTCGGCGGCACCGGTTTTGGCGAGGCGGAGCTTGAGGCCTCCAGGGACATGAAGGTGGTGACCCGGATCGGCGTCGGCTACGATGCCGTCGACGTCCCCGCGCTGAGCCGCCGCAAGGTCCCGCTGATGGTGGCCGGCACCGCGAATTCGCCATCAGTGGCTGAACAGGCGGTGTTCATGATGCTCACGCTGGCCAAGCGCGCGGTGGAAATGCACGCCATTGTCAAGGACGGCAAATGGGGCGCCCGGCTCGGCATGCTGCCCTATGACTTGTTCGGCAAGACGGTCCTGATCGTAGGTTTCGGCCGCATCGGTACGCGCACTGCCAAGCGCTGCCTTGCCATGGAAATGAACGTGCTGGTCTACGATCCCCATAAGCCTGCTGCCGAGATCAAGGCGGCCGGCTGCGAGCCCGTCACCGATCTCGACGCGGCGCTGCCGCGCGCCGACTTTGTCAGCATTCACTGTCCCAAAACCCCGGAGACGGTCGGGATGTTCAACGCGGCGCGGCTGAGGCGCATGAAGGCTGTGGCCTATCTGATCAATACCGCGCGTGGCGGCATCGTCGACGAACCGGCGCTGTATGACGCGCTGGCGTCCGGCAGGCTCGCCGGCGCGGGTCTCGACGTGTTCGCGCAGGAGCCGCCGCCATCAGGCCATTCGCTGTTCGAGCTTCCGAATGTCATCATGGCTCCGCATATGGCCGGCGTGACGCGGGAGGCCGTCGACCGGATGAGCGTGCAAACCGCGCGCAATCTCCTGAGCGCGCTCGATGGCGATCCGATACGCCAGAACGTCATCAATCAGGACGTGCTCGCCTGATCCGAATGTAGTTGCTTGCGGCTTTCGCCGACGGCTTCGTGGCTTCATCAACGCGGGTATCAATATGGCATTCAGGGAATACGGCAGCTATGACGGAACCGGGCTTGCCGATCTCGTCCGCAAAAAACAGGTCACCGCCGCCGAGTTGCTGGGCGAGGCGATCGCCCGCACCGCCAAAGTGGACCCGCAAATCAACGCCGTCGTCGTCAAGCATTATGATTATGCGCAGCGGCAAATCGACAAGGGACTTCCGGATGGTCCCTTCACCGGCGTGCCTTTTCTCCTGAAGGATCTGGACATTCTCGAGGGCACGCGGACGACGTCCGGCGCGAGTGTCTACCGGGATAACGTCGCCGATCATACCGGCACCCTCGCCCAGCGGTTTCTCGCCAGCGGCGTGACGATCTTCGGAAAAAGCTCCAGTCCGGAATTCGGGCTGATGCCCACCACCGAGTCCCGGCTGTTCGGTCCGACGCGCAACCCGTGGAATCTGGCGCACTCGTCGGGAGGCTCCTCCGGCGGCGCGGCAGCGGCGGTCGCCGCGCGCATACTTCCGGTCGCGCATGCCAGCGACGGCGGCGGTTCGATCCGTATTCCCGCTTCGGCCTCCGGCGTGTTCGGATTGAAGCCGACCCGGGCGCGCAATCCGCTCGGTCCCGATCGCGGCGAAGGCTGGGGCGGGTTTTCCTGCGGTCACGTCGTGAGCATCAGCGTGCGCGACAGCGCCGCGATGCTGGATGCGACCCACGGCCCCGAGCCATCGAGCCCCTATATTGCGCCACCGCCGGAGCGGCCCTTCGCTGAGGAGGCCGGACGCGAGCCAGGCAGATTGCGCATCGCCTTCACCGACAGGTCGCCCTATGGCGACGCCATCGATCCAGAGATCGCAGCGGCGGTTCGGGAGGTCGCAAAATTGCTGGCAGGGCTTGGCCATCACGTCGAGGAGCGGGCGCCGGTGCTGGCCGCCGACCCGGCCGCTGTCATGACGACGATTGTGAGCGGCAATACCGCGCTTAGCGTGCGGCAGGCCGAACAGCGCTTTGGCCGCGCGATGACGGACAGCGATTTCGAGATATTGACACTGGCAACCGCGCACAACGCGGGAAAGACAGCCGCGACCGACTATGTTGCCGCGCAACTCAGTGCGTTCCAGATTTCGCGCGGCCTCGCCGCGTTCTTTGCGACCTGCGATGTATTTCTTTGTCCGACACTGTGCTCGCCTCCTTTACGGATCGGCGAACTCAACACCATGTCGCAGGATCTGTCGCATATCGCTCCGATCTTGCGGCGCTATATGCCGGCAACCGCCATGTTCAACATGTCCGGCCAGCCGGCGATGTCGGTGCCGCTGGCATGGAGCGCGTCCGGATTACCGCTCGGCATGATGTTCTCCGCACGCTACGGCGATGAGGCTACATTATTTCGCCTGGCGGCCCAGCTCGAACAGGAGCGGCCCTGGAGAGACAAATTGCCGCCCGTTTGCGCCTAGCGCACGATTCAACCGAATTGTACCATCCCGTCGGCTACTTCTTGTTGGAGCATGATCTTCGGGCAAACGTTTTGCGTTCGTCCCGTCGGAAAACCGGATCATGCTCCAATCGACAAAACTCGGCCTTATTCACGGGCGAGGAAGGGAACTCGGCTCCGGCAACGTCGTTCCCGCTGCCGCTTATTGCGTGGTAACTGGAGGCTGAGATAGTGAGTCAAAGCGACCCGACCGATCATGCGCTCGCGGCCATCGCCAGCATCCTCGTTCAACCGGAATCCCATCGCGAACACGAGAAATCCAGGGTTGAGGACAAGCCGCTCGCCCCTGAAATGGTCGAAGCCGCCGGTTATTCGAAACTCGGTCCCGGCCCCATTGCCGCGATCCGTTTCAAATGGTCGGTCCGCCGCGAGAATTATGACGAATATTATGTGGACGAGACCATCGGCGAGAATTCCATTCCCATCGTCAGCGGGCCCTTGACCGGCGGTGCCGCGATCCGGTTCGTCGACGAACGCGAGGCCGATGCGCGGAAGCGATTTGAGCAGATCAAAAGCGAGATGGCCGGAGGGGGCGCCGCGGCCCGGAAAGACGCCGGCGAAGTCTAGCTACCTCCCGGCGATCGGCATTCCCGGAAAATCCTTCCTGACGAGATCGACGCCCGCCCAGCAAGCCACCTCGCGCCTCGATGAGATCGTAAAGCACGGCACGTTGCGCGTCGGCCTGGTTCCAACAAGCAAAACAGCCGAATGACCGGCGCAGCCACGAAATTGACCACCTAAGCGGCCCTAAATTAGATTGGCTGACGGCACGGATTGAACCGAAGCCTGCCGATCCACGACTCACATTCTGAAAGTGACATGGGTCACGTTGCAGAAATTACCGAAGCGTAGAGTTGATACCGAGATTCTGCCCGCCCAGGAGGTCATGATGGAAAAGCTTTTTGTTGTCGCCGCGTTTCTGCTGGCGAGCACCGCCGCGCAGGCGCAATACACCTTCGAATACGGCGGACGTACCATTCGCATCGACCCCGATCGTGGAACGATTTCGATACCCGGCGTCTACGACAACACCGGGCGGCGGAGCAAACGGTCGCGCAACGACCAGGACGGCGAGCATTCGCGCAAACAGGCGCCCGAGCAGGCCAAGGTCGATCCGCAGGCACCCGACGCAGCGGCAGCGCCGCAGACCGAACCGGCTCCTGCCGCGGCGAAGCCCGCGCCCGAGCCTTCAGCGACGACCGCGCGCGTCACACCGTCGGATACCATCACCTCAACCCAGCCTCCGGCCGGCGCGGCTGCACCGCAGGTTCAGCAGGATCCAGCGCCGGCCCCCAGCGCCGCAGCAGCGCCATTGGTTGCGACCGCGGCGGCGCAGAGCCCGCCGGCCCCTGCGCCCGCATCCACAACCACCGCGTCGGCGAACTCGCCGCTGGGGATGTGGTTGACGGAAGAGAAGGAAGGCAAGGTCCGGATCGAGCCATGCGGCGCCAATCTTTGCGGATATTCCGTGGACGCGAAAACGAACCAGAACGGCGAGAAGGTTCTGATCAACATGAAGCCGGCCAGGGACTCCAAATGGAGCGGGCGCATTTACGACCCCAACACCGGCAGCACCTATGATTCGACGATCGCGTTGAAAGGCTCAGACGGCTTGCGGGTTCAGGGCTGCGCCTTCGGCGGGATGTTCTGCGGTGGCCAGACCTGGAGCCGCCTGAACTGACAAGCCGGGTTCGCGATCGCTTCGGATTCCTCATCAATTTCCTCAGCCACAGTGATACCCGATTCACGATGGCGTCCGAAATCGGCGCTTGTACCCTCGGGTCACGCGAGAAATTGTTGGTCCGAAACCGGACATCGCACGGTTTTTGTCAACAACCGGTTGCGAGTCCACCTCCTGGCTAGGTCATGCTTCCCGGCATGAAACACCTGATCGTGATGCCGTCGCCCGTCAATCTGATGGGCCAAACCATCGTCCTGCCGAACAAATTCGGCTCGGTGATCAACGCATCATCGGGAACGTCGATCCATGCGCCCTCCAGGCGCACGCGATAATGGCCGTCCTTCGATTCCCAATCCGGATCGGCGACGGTTTCGCCGTCTGCCATCGAGCAGCAAAGTCCCCTGCCGCTTGCAAGATGATCGAACCACGGCTTGAGCGGCGAGTTTGTGTAGCGACCATCGAGGTCGCGAGCGGTTACGCCACCAGCAAAGCAAGCAACCACCACACTGAGAGTTAGACTAAACACGATGCGTTTCATTTGCCACGCTCCGTTGTGCCAGCCAGCCCCGGGTAGGCCAAGCAATGTTTATGCCGTCATGTTCGAATCGCTCCTTATCGATATATTCTACGCCATAAATTTCGTTGGCTAAGGAATACGCCAGCGTTATCCAAAACCTCGAGATCCAAAATCTCGTTCAGTGCAGATCATCGTCCTCGGGATACCGTCCAAAAGTAAGGCGTGATCTCGGGTTCCATCGTCCGCCTGATCAAACCGGCTCCGCAGGTGGCTGTGCGGTTTAGCGCTTGATCGCGATCCAGTTGCCAATACAGCCGCCAACGCTTGGGTCGGCAGCACTTGACCAAGCCCAACAGGTCGAGGAGCCCGAGCAAGCAGTGATAAAGGCGCTCAACAAGGCACCCCCAAGCCAAAATTGAACAACCTTACAAAGGACATTCATGGTGGACCGCCGCGTCCCCCGCCTGATCGGTGCGTGCGACAAGTGATCGTGTGACAAAATGGCCGCACAATGCGGCAGTCGTCAAGATTCGGTCTACAATACCTGCAATGAAGGCTGGAACTGATTTAGCGAGCGAGACAGGGCGCTTTGCAAGCCGTCACGACCGTCACTCCGCCTGCTCGGATATAGCGGCAATTTCGGGCGTGCGGTCGCCGCCAAACGTGGTCTCGTGAATTTTTCCGTCGACGATATGGATGCGCCGGTCGGCTCGGGAAGCCAGTGCGGCGTCGTGGGTAACCACCACCACGGTCTGGCCGTTGTCGGCGATATCGCGCAAGATCCCGAATACCTGCTGCGTCGAAGCGGTGTCGAGGTTGCCCGTCGGCTCGTCGGCGACGATGATTTCGGGACGATTGGCGAGCGCCCGCGCCAGCGCGACGCGTTGCCGCTGACCGCCGGACAGCTGATTGGGCCGCTTGGCGACCTGCTCGCCGAGGCCAAGCGAAGTGAGCAGGGCCATCGCTCGCTCGTTCATCTCCTTGGCGGACATCCGGGCGGCCGCGCGCATCGGCAGCAACACGTTTTCCAGCGCGGTGAATTCGGGAAGCAGGAAGTGGAACTGGAACA
>WNFW01003596.1_pt1 | contig 10787 bp, 7 predicted proteins | sample 5400131 | NCBI WGS metagenome assembly WNFW01 (sample SAMN13153362, study PRJNA577476) | soil metagenome | isolation source: 20 cm soil or saprolite under grassland replicate 1 | place: USA:California | collected 2016-06-15
AGGCGCGCGCAGCCCGTCCCCCTGGGCTGACGTCGCACCACCGCGCCCGCGTTGACGCGCACGGGCCGCCTCTCTACTATCGCCCCGTGCCGTATCTCAAGCTGATCGAACTCGGGAACCACAGCCCGACCGAGGTGCGTGGGGACGTCGCCCGGCTGGGCCGCAGCCCTGATTGTACCGTCGTCCTGTCGGGGGCGCACCTCGACGTCGTGTCGGCGCTGCACGCCGAGCTGCGTCACGGCACCACCGGCTGGCAGCTCAAGGATCTGGGGAGCCGGAACGGCACCTTCCTGAACGGATATCGCCTGACGGGCGAGGCGAGGGTCAGGGCCGGGGACGTGATCGGCCTCGGCGAGACCGGCCCTCGGTTCTCCGTCGCTGCGGTCGCCGACGTGCTCGAGGCGACGGTGCCCGAGCGACCCGGCCTCGGGGCGCCGCAGCGGCACACCCCTGCGGAAGCGCGCGCCTACGGCGTGACCCTGCTCGCCGCCGCGACCGGCCGTCGCTACGAGGCGCGCGGCGTCCGGATTCGCCTGGGCCGCGGGCGCGAGTGCGAAGTCCGGCCGGTCGAGGCGTCCGATACGATCGTGTCTCGCGTCCACGCCGAGCTGACCGTGGGTTCCATGAGCGGCCTCGTCGTCCGCGACGCGGGCAGCACCAACGGCACCTTCGTGAACGACGAGCCCGTTACCGACCCCGTTCCCGTTCGCCTGGGCGATCGGATCATGCTGGGGAAAGGAGGCCCGGTACTGATCGTCGAAGGACTCGGCACGGCGCCGGGGTTGCCCGCGGCACCCCGGCGGTCGCACGTGGGCCAAAAGACACTCCGTGCCATGATCGGCGAAGCGATGGCGAGGGCGAAGCGCCGGCTGGTGGCTTGGGTGGCGCTCCTGGTGCTGGTGCTGGGGGCGGGTGTGTACGGTGTGTACTGGCTGGTTTCCGGCGAGGTGCAGGAGACGGAACGGGAACGCCGCACCGCCGGCGACTCCGCGAGGCTCGAGACCCAGCGCCTGCGTCAGGAGCTCGCGGCGGCGCGGGCGGCGGCGGCACCGGCGGCGCTGGTGGAGAGCCTGCGAGCGCAGCTCCGCGTAGCCGAGGCGAGCACCGCCGATCTGCGGGCGGCACTGGCGCGCGCTCAGACGGGGCTCTCGTCGCAGCTCGAGGCCGGTGAGCGGCGCCGCCTGGCGGCGCAGGCCGAGGTGCAACGGCTGCGGGACGAGCTCGCCGCCGCCCAACGGCGGGCGCCGTCGCCGGCGGCGATCGACAGCCTGCGACGCGCGGTCACCGCGGCAGAGCAACAGACCCTCAGTCTCGACGGGAAGCTGCGCGCCATCCGGGCGAGCGACTTCGCGTCCATCGCACAGCAGAGTCAAGGCGCCGTCGGCCTCGTCACCGTGAGCTTCGGCCACGACCACTACAGTGGTACCGGGTTCGTGATCGCCGCCGACGGGTACCTGCTCACGAACTGGCATGTGGTCGCGGACTCGCAACACGCGCGTCCCGACACCATCTGGGTGACGATGGCGGACCAGGCACAGGCCCGGCTTGCCGACGTCATCGCTACCTCCCAGGAGCGCGATATCGCGGTCCTCAGAGTGCGCGGCTACCAGGGTGCTTACCTGACCGACCTGGACTGGACCGGCACCCGGGCGCGCCAGGGGGAGCCGGCGGCGCTGATTGGGTATCCGGCGGGGTCCGGCTTTGCGCACCTGCGCTCGGCCGTGGTCCGAACTTCGATGACGGCGGGGATCATTTCGCGGGCGACGGAGGACGTGATTCAGTTCGACGGGATGACGATCGGCGGCTCATCCGGGAGCCCGCTCTTCAATTCCGACGGAGCGGTAATCGCAATCCACAGGGCCGGGTTACCGCAGGCGCCGGGGTTTGCGCTGTCCGTCCCGATCAAGCATGTCGTTCCACTGCTACCGACCGAGCTGAAGCAGCGGCTCGGGTTGCGTTAGTTCTTGAGGTAATCGATCTCGACCACCAGCTGGCCCGGAGTCTGTGCGTCCGGCACGACCTGAATCTGTGCCACTGTCGTGACATCGTTTGCCACCGACTGGCCGGTCGCAGCGAACCCGATCAGAGCTTCGTGCGCCGCCTGGAGCCCCGCAACGCTGCCCTCCGTCTGCACCACCGTGGCCGTAACTTGCAAACTGCCACGTGCCTGGCTGCTCGCGAGTCGGGGCATCATCACGCTAACCCCGCCAATGAGAGCCGCCAGCAGGATGCTCTTCAGAATCGTGAATCGGCTGCGGTGCGACATGTCAGGGTCCTCGGTGGTCAGCGTTCGGCTTTCGACCACACCCTAAAGCAGGGCGCATGCCCGACTAGTCATCATAGTTAACATCTTGCAATAGAATACTTTATCAGCTCTAACGCAGCGGCGTCCCGGACCGTCGTAGTGTCTGATTGTTTGACGGTTCCCGGCCATTGCGCCCAGAGGTTCCGTTCCTACATTGGCCTCCCTTCAGGGTCGTCTCTCTGTACGGAAAGTTGACAGTTGCCAAATATCTGGTCAGTGGGCATAGGTCTTGCCCTTTCGGTGTGGCGGTAACGCAACAACGACTTTTGTCTCCATAGGGAGAAGAAGCCAAATGTTTACAGCTACGAAGGTTACAATCCTGGCCCTGGCACTGGTGGCTGCTGGCGCCGCTACAGCCCAGGCCCAGAACAACGCGAGCATCAACGTGACGGCCAATGTGTTCCGTCCAATCACGGTCGTAGCGGACCGGAACCTGGTGTTCGGCAACGTGTTCCCCGGCCAGGGTCCTCAGGGGATGGCGCTTGCCAGTCCCTCCGCTGGCCATTTTGGCATTACGGGCGAGCCGAGCGCGTCGGTGAGCATGGCCTTCGTGGTGTCGCCCCTCAGCCAGGGTGCCAACACGCTGCCGCTCAGCTTGAGCGGCACGTATAACACTGTTGACCTCCCCGCGGGCTCGAGCCTCGGGCCGTTCGCCTCGCCGACCGCAGCGACACTCAGCGGCGGTGCGACGGGGCAGCTGTTTGTCTATGTCGTGGGGACGGTGACCCCCGCTCCGAACCAGGCGCCGGGCAACTACACCGGCACGGTTCAGCTGACGGTGATTTACCAGTAACGCACCGGCTCCGGCAATCGCATTGTGGCGCCGGCAGGGGTGCGATGGCTACCCTCTGCCGGCGCCGTCACAAGCGGCACCAGGACTCCAGCCCATGCGTACTTCGCTGACGATCGTTTCGCTCGCTTTCAGCGCCGCCCTGCCTCTGGCGGCGCAGCAGACGAGCGTCGTCGGCGTCCGGCCGCTCGCGTTCGGCGGCCTGTTCCCCGGCGTACCACGGGCCGTCTTGCGGACCGACCCGGCGAACAGCGCACAGTTCGACCTCAAGGGCCATCCCGGCGGGTCCGCGTCCCTCACCTTCTTGCTGCCGGCGGTGATGACCGGGCCGGCGGGGGCGACGCTGCCGCTCGTGTTCGGGGGCAACGACGGGGGCTTCTCCGCCTCGCAGTTGATCACCAGCCAGGTGGGCTTCGATCCCCGTACACCCTATCTGGCGACATTCACGGGCAACCGCGCCTCCGTCTTCTTGGGTGGTACGGCCAACCCGAGCGTCGGTCAACGGGCGGGCGCCTATACGGGCACGGTTACCTTGACCGTGGTGTTCTTCTGATGTCGCGCCTCTCGATTCTCCTCGTCTTGGCTCTCGGCAGTGCCGCTCCGCTCGCCGCGCAAGGGGTGTTGATCGCACCGCACGCGGTCTACATCGATCACGCGCGCCGCAGCGGCACCGTGACGCTCTACAATCCCAACCCGGACCCGGCCGAAATCACCATCTCCACGGCGTTCGGTTATCCCGTGACCGACTCGCTCGGCCATTTTGCCCTGCGCAGCGTCGACCGTCCCGACTCCACGTTACCGTCGGCCGCAGCGTGGGTCCAGGCCTTCCCGCGCCGCCTCACCATCGCGCCGCTCGAGCGCCAGACTGTGCGGTTGCTCGCCACGCCACCGGCGGGGCTGCCCGACGGGGAGTATTGGGCACGGCTGATCGTGTCGGCGCGCGGCGGCAAGCTGCCGCTCCGCAGCGTGGCGGACACGGCGGCGGTGCGCGTGCAGCTCAACCTTGTCGTGAACACCAACATCGGGCTGGCCTATCGCAAGGGGCCGGTGGCGACGGGGGTCGCGCTGTCGCGGCTGCGGGCGCGCCGTGTCGGTGACTCGGTCGAAGTGTGGAGCCGCCTGGAGCGGCGGGAGACCGCGGCATATGTCGGCACGGTCCGCGCCGCGTTGGTCGATTCCACCGGCAAGGTGCGGAGCACGCTCAACGCCCCGATCGCCGTGTATTTCGTGATGGAGCCCCGGTACGCCCTGTCGGTGGCCCGCCTTGCTCCCGGCCCGTATTGGGTGCGCTACGAGCTCGTGACCGAGCGGGAGGACCTGGATCCGGTGGTGGTGCTCCAGGCCGCGGCCGTGCGGGATTCCGTCCAGGTACGCCTGCCGTGAGACGTTTGATCGGAGCCGTGGCGCTGCTGATGACGCTCTCGGGCGTCGCCCGACGCGGCGTCGCGCAAGGGCCCGCGGCGTTCCGGGCGGCGGGCGTGGCGGCGGACTCGGAGCCGGAGGCGGTGCTGGTGGAGCTGCAGATCGGCCGCCTCGCCAGCCGCACCGTCTCCGCGTATCGCGCCGGCACCGAGGCGCTGGTGCCCGTGACCGCCCTGCTGCAGCTGGGCGAGGCCGGCTACCGCCTCTCGCTCGACGGCCGGCTCGAGGCGACCGTGAATCCAGGCGGCCTCGGCTTGATCATTGACGTGCGCGACGACACGATGCGCCTCGGCGGGCGCAGCGTGCGCATCGAGCGCGCCTATCGCGTCTTCAAGGACAACGAGCTGTACATCGGCGCGGCCCGTCTGGGCGCGCTGTTCGACTCCCGGATCATCGTGGACTGGGCGGAGCTGAGCGTCACGTTCATGGAGGCCGAAAAGCTGCCGCTGGGCATGCGCGTGCGGCGCGAGACGGCGCGGGAAGCGTTCCTGCAGCGCACGCGCGGCCTGCAACCGGAACGCGCCTTCGGGCTCGAGCGGCCGAGCTGGGATGGGCTCGTGCTCGACTACTCGTTCCTCGCGGCGGGTGAGCAGCCGCTCGGCGGCGGCGCCTACTCGGCCGGCCTCGGGGCCGACGCGTTCGGCGGTTCACTCGAGCTCGGGGTCCAGAGCGTCGGGCCCACCGGTGACGGTCACGCACGGGGCGCGGCTTCCTGGACCGGTGTATGGCGCGACGGGCGGTGGGTGAAGCAGCTGCGGTTGGGCGACGGCTTCACCAGCGGCCCGCGCGTGCGGTCCGAGCGGGGCGTGCTCGTGACCAACGCGCCCTATCTGCGCCCCTCGCTCGTGGGCGCGACGCGCTACGACGGCCAGCTCGATCCCGGCTGGACGGTCGAGGCGTACCGCAGCGGCGACCTGGTCGCCTTGGACTCGACCGACGGCCGCGGTCGCTTCGCCTTCGCGCTCCCGATACGCTACGGGGAAAACCCCGTGGACTTCGTGGCGTACGGGCCGTTGGGCGAGGTCCGGCAGTTCAACAGCACGTACCATGTGCTGAGCGAGCTGCTGCCCCCGCGTCAGTTCGAATACGGCCTCTCGGCCGGGCAGTGCCTGACGCCGACGTGCCGCGCGACCGGCAACCTCGACGTCCGCTATGGCGTCAGTGAGCGCTGGACCGTCCGGGCGGGGGTGGAGCAGTTCTGGCGGGACGGCCTTCCGAACCGCACCCATCCCTACGTGACCACCGTGGTGAGCCCCAGCAACGCGTGGGCGGTGAGCTTCGAAGCCGTGGGCGGCGCCTCGGCCGCGGCCGGCGTGCAGTTCGAGCCCTCGCTCAACCTGCGGTGGGCTGCGGCCTACACGGCCTACGCGGCCGACACCGCGCCCGCGCTGGCACCGGCCGGGCTGCGCTCGGCCTGGGTGCTCACGGGGTTCGTGCGCCCGATCCCGGCCTCCGGGTTCTTCACGGTCGACGGGCAAGTCGGCGGTACCCGCACCGCGACGGGCGTGGCGACGACCGCACGGCTCGGCGCCGCCGTGCAAGCCCACGACGTGCGGGTGGCGCCGTACGTACGCCTCCAACGTGACGCAGCCGCGGACGGCATTGCCACGACGCATCCCTACCTGGGATTCGACGCGTTCGCCCTCCCGCGTCCGGCGCTCGGGCCGCTCTTCGGCGCGGTGTGGATGCGGGCGCACGTCGAGCTGCAGCTCGATGGTGGGCCGCAGGCCGTTCAGGTGTTCGCCGCCCGCCCGCTCTCCTCCGGCGTGCGGCTCGAGGTCGGCGTGGGGAAGTTCGCCGGCACGCCCGGCGCGACCTTCACGCTCACGCTCTCCAGTTATCTCCCCGCCGTGCGGACCCTGACGTTGGTCAGCGCGCCGACGGCGGGCGGCCCCACGGCGTCCCAGTTCGTGCAGGGGTCGGTCCTGTGGAACCGCTCCGACGGACGGTTGACCTATGGCCCCGGTCCCTCGCTGCAGCGTGCCGGGCTCACCGGCCGAGTGTTCCTGGACGAGAACGGCGACGGGCGCTGGGAGGCTGGGGAGCCAGTAGTGCCGGACGTGCGCGTGCTCGTGGGGACGAGCAGCGCGCGCTCGGACTCGAGCGGCTGGTTCCGGGTCTGGGATCTGGTGCCGTTCGAGCCGGTCCTGGTGACGGTCGACTCGCTCTCGATCGACTCGCCGCTGCTCGTGCCGGCCTTCGGCTCGGCGAGCATCGAGCCCGGGCCGAACCGCTTCCGGACGCTCGACATCCCCCTCGTGCCCGCGGGCGTGGTGGAGGGGCGGGTGCGTCGCGTGACGCCGCAGGGTCCGGAGGCGGTGGCCGGCGTGACGCTCGTGCTGACCGATCGGCGTACCGGCGCGCGCCGCAGCTTCGCGACGTTCTCGGACGGTGCCTTTTACGTCCTGGGCGTCAAGCCGGGGCAGTACGACCTGACCGTGGATCCGCACGTGCTGGATGTGTTGAACGCGACGGCGCAGCCGCTGCGCGTGATTCTCGCGCCCACGCCGAGCGGGGTCGGCGCGTCGGACCTGGACGTCCTGCTCACGCCGAAGCCATAGGGCGTCGCCGCTCGGCCGCGCCCGCGACCTGGCGGATCACTCGCTCGAGCTCGGCCAAGTCGAATGGCTTCGTCACCGTCGGGAGCCCCGATTCCTGGATCAGCGCCGCCGTTTCGGGTGCGAACGTGTCGCCCGTGCTGAAGATCAGCCGCGCCACGAGGGCGGGGCGCTCGCGCCGCAGGCGCTCCAGGAACTCACGCCCGCTCATGCCGGGCATTCTGACGTCCGAGATGATGACGTCGAAGTCGCGCTCCGCGAGCGCCCGCAACGCGTCGGCGCCGTCAGCGACTCCCTGCCCCTGGATCCCGCGGCGGCCGAGGAACCGCAGCAGGGCGTGGCGCAGCGCCGTTTCGTCGTCCACGATGAGCACCGTGACGGGGCCCGTGGCGGAGGGCGTGGGCGTGGGCGCCTCGGGGACGGCACGGCCCTCCCGGCGCGCGTCGCGCGGCAGGGCGACGACGAACGTCGCGCCCCCCCCGGGAAGGGAGTCGGCCCAGATGCGGCCGCCGTGCTCGCGCGCGACGCCGTAACAGATCGACAGACCGAGCCCCGTGCCGACGCCCTCCGGCTTGGTGGTGAAGAACGGGTCGAAGATCCTGGCCCGGATCTCGGGCGCGATGCCCGGCCCGGAGTCGGCGACCTCGAGTCGCACCTCGTCCTCGCTCGCCGCCGTCCGTACGACGATCGTCCGCGGCCTCTCGACCGATACCAGCGCCTGCTCCGCGTTGATGAGCAGGTTGAGGAGCATCTGCTGCAGCTCGGACGGATCGGCCCAGAACTTGGGCTCCGCGGGCGAGAGCTCGAGCGTCACGGCGATGTTGAGCGTCGTGAGGTGATAGGAGCGGAGGGCGAAGGTGCGACGCACGATGTCGTTCAGGTCCACGAGCGTCCGCTGCGAGCCTCCCGCCCGGGCGAACGCCAGGAGGTTCGCCGTGATGCGTCCGATGCGGGTGGCCTCGTCGTAAATCATCTGCAGCATCTCGCGCTGCTCGGGTTTCACCACGTCGAGCAGCAGCGTCTGCGCGAATCCCGAGATGATCGCCGCCGGGTTGTTGATCTCGTGCGCGACGCCGCTCACGAGCTGACCCATGGCGCTGAGCTTCTCGGCCTGCTGGAGCTGGTGCTCCGTGTGCTTCTGATCGGTGATGTCCCGGCCGAGGGCGAGGACCCGTGTGACCTCGCCGCGCTCGCGCACCGGTGCGTACAGCATGGCGCTCAAGCCTTTGGTCCCGTCCTCCCGCCGGCCCGCCACCTCGAACCGTTGCACCTCCCCGCGGAACGCCGCCGCGAGCCGCTCCCGGACGGTCGCCGCGGCATCGGCCTCGAGCGACGTAAACACGCTGCGTCCCGCGCCCGCGTTGGGCGGCGCGGCCAGCAGCCGTTTGGCGGATTCGTTCAGATCGATGACGCGGCCGTCTCGATCCAGCACCGCGATCGCGTCCGGTACTGCGTCCATCACCAGCCGCAGGTGGCGCTCGGCGTCGGCCGTGGCGGCGACCGAATCCACCAGGGAGCGCGTCTGCGTGGCGACCTCGTGCTCCAGCACCCTAGCATAGCGACGATCGGCGCGGCTCGACGCGAGAAACCGGGCGGCGCCGGCCGCCACGCCGGCCGCGACCAGCCCGGCCGCGGCCCAGCTGCGGCCGTGGGATTCGAGCAGGTAGGCGCCGCCGATCACCGCCGCGGAGGCGGCGGCGGCGAGCCAGAAGCGGGCGGTTGTAGTCGCGGGAGCCACGGGCAGCCTCATGGGCTAACCTAAGCGCCCGCCTCACGCGGGGCGAGGGTTGGTTATGTTTTTGCCCCCATGAGCCACCTCGGCTGGATCGACGCGCCGCGCGCCTCGCTGGCGCAGTGGCAGGAGCTCACCCGCTGCGCCGCAGCGGTGCGACGCGACGGGCTCACGCACGTGGTGGTGTGCGGCATGGGAGGCTCGAGCCTCGCGCCCCAGGTGCTGGCGGCGAGCTTCGGGGCGACTTTCCTCACCGCCCTCGACAGCACCGATCCGGCGGCGGTGCTCGCAATCGAGCGGGCGGGCATCGGAGACACCGTCTTCGTCGTCAGCAGCAAGTCGGGAACGACGGTCGAGACCCTCGCGTTTTACCATTACTTCGGCGCACGGGCGCGGCCGGAGCAGTTCGTCGTGATCACGGAGCCTGGCACGTCGCTCGAGACGCTGGCGCGTGCGCGGGGCATCCGGGCGGTGTTCCCGCACCCCGTGGACGTGGGCGGGCGCTACGCCGCGCTCACCGTCGTCGGGATGCTTCCTGCGGCTTTGATCGGCGTGGACGGGCGGACGTTGCTCGAGCGGGCGCAGGCCGTCCCGCCGGACCGCGCGAAAGCATTGGGAGCGCGGCTCGCGGCGGCGGTGCAGGCGGGGCGCGACAAGCTCGTGCTGCGACCGCCTCCCGGCATCGCGCGGCTCGCGGACTGGATCGAGCAGCTCGTAGCGGAGAGCACCGGCAAGAACGGCCGCGGCGTGGTGCCCATCGTCGACGACCCTCTGAGCGAACGCCGGCCCGATGTCGAGCCGTTTGCCGAATTCTCAAGCGACCCGCTCGACCTGGGCGCCGAATTCGTGCGCTGGCAGTACGCCACGTGGGAGCTGTGTGACCGCCTCGGTATCGACGCCTTCGATCAGCCCGACGTCGAGGAGGCCAAGCGACTGGCCCGCGCCGAGTTGGCGGGTGGCCCCGCCGGGGCGCAGCACACTGCGCCCCTTGCGACCATGACTCCCGACGCGTTGCGCCGGGCGGCGCGGCCCGGCGATTACCTCGCGATCCTGGCCTATCTACCGCCGAGCCCCGACGTGGCGGAGCGTCTGCAGCAGCTACGCGCGGCGTGGGGCAGGGCGCTCGGCTGCGCGACGACGCTCGGGTTCGGGCCGCGCTACCTCCATTCCACCGGGCAGCTGCACAAGGGCGGCCCCAATAGCGGTCTGTTTCTCGTCCTCACGACCGACGACGCCGAAGACGCTGCCGTGCCCGAGCTGGGCATCACGTTCGGGCGGTTGAAGACCGCCCAGGCGCGGGGCGACATCCGGGCGCTGCTGGCGCGCGGGCGGCGCGTGGCGCACGTCCACCTGGCACGCCCCGAGGACGTGAGCGCGCTCGCGACGCTATAGGCTCAGCCAGTAGTTGAATTTCACGAGCAGGACGTTGGTGGGCCGGTCGCGGAGCAGCTCCCGCCCCAGGTCGCGCGCCACGTCGAAGCTCGTGTCGTAGGGAAAGTAGCCCGAGCGACTATGCGTCCACGCGAAAAAGATGGTGGACCCCGGGCGGTATTCCCAGCGCCACACGGCCTTGACGCTGAGCGAGCGCGTCCGGAAGTCGGGGTTGTAGAGGGCGAACTCGGAGGCCGGTCCCGGTCCGTCCGGATCGACACCCGAGCACTGCACTGGGCCGGCGCTGCCGCAGACGGCGGGGTCACCCGGGGTCACCGTGGATCCGTTATCGCGGCCGTACGTGTTGAAGGTGAACGTCTTGCGCGCCTGCAGCTCCTTGAAGCCGCGATAGGCGCCCGTGAACGTGAACGGCTGTGCGTACAGCTGGAAGCTGAGCGTGGGTGAAAACGTGGCGTTCAGATGCAGCGTGGCGCTGACCTGGTGCTCGATCAGCTCGGCGAACACGTAGCGCGCGCCTGCGGTCCCGGTGGCGGTGGGGTCGGTCACCTGCGTGACGTATTGGGCCGCGAAGCGACCGGTGAAGTACCC
>WNFW01008696.1_pt1 | contig 10787 bp, 9 predicted proteins | sample 5400131 | NCBI WGS metagenome assembly WNFW01 (sample SAMN13153362, study PRJNA577476) | soil metagenome | isolation source: 20 cm soil or saprolite under grassland replicate 1 | place: USA:California | collected 2016-06-15
ATTCGTGAATGTTCAGTTCCATGTCCAGCGGATCCCTTCCGTTGTACACTCGGCCGACCTCGTGCAATGATTGGATTACTGACTGGACTCGTAGAGTCGGAACCGCTTCTCCGTAGCCGATGGTCCCGTCGGAAGTCGTGAGTCTTAGAAGAATGGAATTTCCGGCCCAGGTCGCACTTCCCTGCGATGAGGGCTCGCCGAGCTGGTAGATTTCAAAGTCGGTAATTTTCAACTTGAGGCTCCGACGTTTCACCATGGACCTTTTGACATTTCAGTATTGGCCCCAACTCAAGAGACCTCAAGGATTTCATCAAAGGAGCCATCTACCGTCCAAACGATCCTGACCTAATCCTGACCAGCGCCTATTAGCATGAACCCACATTGAGTCTCCTGCAAGTCTTATTGCCCTTGTTTCGGGAAGCCCATTCAGATGCCTCTGCTCCCAATGTTCAGGCTTCGAGCGGCGGAACACCTTTCGGGTTCGACTTCACACCTAGCGGCACTCTAGTCGTCAGCGAGGCTGCTGGTGGACCCTCGGGAACCAGCGCGGTCTCATCCTACACCATATCGGACTCCGGCAGTCTATCCATATTGAGCGCGTCCGTCCCTGACACTCAACTGGCAGCATGCTGGCTCGTCATAACTGGCAATGGTCAGTTTGCCTACACCGACAACGCTCACAGTCACACACTCTCTTCCTACACTATCGACGGTAAAGGAACAATCTCGTTGCTCGACCCTACAGCCGCCAATGTTGGCGGCGCGAATCTCGACATGGCGCTGGCTAGAAACAGCAGGTTCCTCTACATCTTCGATAACAGTGACCACACCATCGTAGCGTACGAAGTACATGCTGACGGCAGTCTCGCCTGGCTACAGACGACCAGCGGAATCCCAGCAGGGGCCGACGGACTAACAGCAAACTAAACCAAAACCTGAATCACTTCAGGTCAAACCCCCTTTCTTTCATTCTATGAAGTTATGAAGACCCCACGTCGCTCGTTCTACGTTTTCACGTTCTCTCATCGGTCCAACGGGTACCAAAATACGGTTCATCGCCAGATTTCTTCTTGGGAAAGAGAAAATCTGACAACTGTTGAATACTCCGAAACTCAAAGTCAGGATGCTCAGTCATAGGGTCCCCACGATTCTCAGGACTCCACAATGCAGCTCCCGTCAAGACGCCAGCCCGTCTCCCAGCAACTATGTCTGCCGGCGAATCCCCAACATACATCGACTCCTTCGCATCGGCTTCGATCCGCCTCAGCGCCAGATTGATCCCTTCAGGGTCAGGCTTGCTCTTCTGTACATCGTCCGCGGTAATGCGGACTTGGAAGAATTCAGATAGTCCGAACGGGTTCAGAGTGTACTCCATCATCGCCTTCTCGACACCTGTGAAGAGGGCCAATCGACGTCCAGAGCTTTTGATCTTGCGCAGCAATTCGGTGATACCGGGAAATACGAGTCCCCGGGTGGAGACATGGGTTCGATAGCATTCGTAATAGTCTGACACTGCCTTAATTTGGACAGAATCCGGCAGGCTTCGAGTCATTTCCTTGATGATCGTATGTGCTGGAGGTCCAAACTTGGAGATTACGTCTTCAAGGGTCAGTGAGGTTTTGAGATATTTGCGAGAGATCTCGTTCTCGCAATGATAGATCACCGGAAGACTACTGACTAGAGTGCCGTCCATGTCGAAGATGATAGCCTTTGCCCGCGCTTCATCCTTGATGGGTTCTTTTCTCTTCAAGTTTCAATTGACGCCCAAGCCGTGTAAAATGTAGTTACTCAGACAGCTAATGCTTTGACTGTGGTTCCCGGATCACTGTTTGTGAACCATGGGGAGATCTTTCACATAGAAGTAGTCGTCGATCTTCAATAGAAGGGAAGCTACTTCCAAGGTTCTCCAAAGCGTGGTTTTGAATATGGATGCAAGCTCTACAACATTCTCCTTGTATACGTCGGTGCATCCGCCTTCTCCGACGCCCATATTCAACTGGTGATTGGAGTGATGCCCCCGAAGTTGTGTCATGATGTCAATCGGGTCTAAGCCAAAATTGAATGCTAGCCACCTAGGTATTGTTTCTAAGGCATCAGTACCCCGAAGTAGGAGCGTGGCCGCTCCGTCGCAGTGTAGAACCGCGATCTGCTCTGGTGGGATCTTATCCACCTCCAACATTTTCGCCACGCCAATATCCTCCTTCGTAAGAAAATCAACCGTGCCCGCGATTCTAGCTCCAGTGACTCTTGCTACTTCATCAAAATCCCTCTTTTCGACCATTTCTAGCGCGAAGATTCCCACTCTGCTAAGGCCGTCCGCAACCCGCTCGTCGATCTTGGACCCGCACAAGAGCACGTTGGCTCCGGCTGACTTGACCCATTGGACCATTCGGGTTCTGAGAGCGCTCTCTTCAGACTTGAACTGGCGAAGTTGTCCCGGTTCCGTCACGCTTAGCTTGGCGTTGAATGGGCCTTCATCTATTGCCAATTGCTCGGAACGTTTGAGCACTAGCTGCTTGTACACAAGTGCAATTCTCGGCTGATCGATCCGATCAGGCATTGAGCGATGCCTTCTTTCTTTCTTAATTATGATCCCGCGTAATAACTGTGAGTCCTCGATTGCTCCTCCGAGCTTCTTTTCTATCTTGATTCTTGCAAGGTCCAGGCTATCCATATGTTCTACGAGGCTGACGGCTTGAGAGAGCTCCTCACGCAGTTTCTTATTCAACAACCCTCTTCCGCAATCGATCCCCCGCAGTAGACTGTCTTGGAGGTCTCCGGAATATTCTGTGGCGATCTCGTCGATGATTAAGATTGATTTCTTCGCGGCATCTCTGTATCCATCCAAGATGGCGACTGGGTGGACTCCCATCTCGCTGAGCTTCTGAGCCTCGGTCAAGAGCGCTGAGACAAGAACGAGGAGCGTAGAAACGCCGTCTCCTGCCTCGTCCCGGTGTATCTTTGCCGCCTCTGCCAAAGTCTTGACTGCTGGATACTGGACCCCTAGCTCGTCGACTATGTCGACCGCGTCCTTTGTTACTTTAGTCACGAGTTCGGGACCTTTGTGGTAGGTCACGAGCTTGTAGGCGCCAGTTGGGCCCAGGCAGCTTGCAACTTTGGATGCAGCTAGAGCCGCTAGCTCAAGATTGTTCCTCCAAGCATCCTTTCCTTCGAGTCTCCGAAAGTTCTTTGAGAAGATCGGGTAGCTGGTTGAGCCTATCTGTCGACTTGCAAGCATCCTAGCCTACCCGATTTTGTGATGACGTCGGGCCATTGCGTCATGGATTTTTCGCACTCTGTCCATCCAACCCAAGCCCATGTACAGCCGGGTCTTCAGTTCCAAAGGTACCACCGGGACCTTAACGCCGACAACATAAACGTATTCAGGTTCGTAGTCGAGTGGGTCCCCCCAGTCCCAGTCTCCAACTTTAATCCGTAGATCGCCGTGAACGTTGAGCCTCTGGCCGTTGATGTTGAACTGTGACGCGTAACTCTTGATCGTGATGGGCAGAGGTTTTGGTTCGATTTCGGCGTTCCGCTTAATCTGAGTCTCGACTTGTCTTGAGGCGGGTTTGTCTAGAACTACTAGCTCCTCAGGTTTTGGGATTCTACTTTGAAATACCGGAATGTTGAGAGGTCTTGATTTGTTCGATATGACGAGCGCGGGCATTGCTGTTGCCCTCGTGATACTCTCTGACCGTGTAGGAGAAATAGGTTACGATGCTAGGTACTGAGACGCTATCTTCTGAAGGTATAGCTTTATGCCTTCAGCAGCCCGGTAAGACTGAGGTCCTGCGGCATGCGTTCCAGCTGTTGCATTGTTCCCTGTGGTGTTTGTGATCTCGCCTGCGGCAAAATAGTTGAATCCACTAGTATTCGAATTGTAGTACAGTTGGTTGTAGCCACTGAGGGCAGCCCATGCAGTTGCGGTGCCGGCGTTTGGATCGGTTCCGATCCTTAATCCTCCTCTGAGATGATGTCCCCACCAGTCATTATGAGCCGAATATGGCGCTACACTGTTGCTCACAGTGACGTTGGTCGCGCCCATCTGGGTGAGTATGGCTTTGATTTGGTTAACCAAGTACGTTGCTCCATTGTAGGTATTCGGGGTCCAGTCATAAGTCAACCTGCTGACAGGGTCACCGTACGCGTCCGTGTAGTGCGGATCAAGATCGATATAGTTCATGAAGGTAGGCAAGTCTGGGGCGAATGGAGTAGCTCCTACCGACTGTTTCGTTGGGAGGTACTTGTTCTGTTGGGTGGCTTTGAAGGCGCTACCCATGGCTCCATTCGGGTTCGTAGCATTGGGAGCACTTACGCCTCCAGCGAAAGTAATGTTGCCAGGTCCACCTCCCAAGTAGCCTCCCGCACCGAATAGACCACCGCCGATGAAGTTCAGACCGGTGTGGTTGAAGTTGTCATCCATGAGATCGAAAACTGACACCCCGCCACCACTACCGTTGCCAGCCGGGTAGGAATTGCCTCCGATATTGACAGTTCCTGATACGTTCGTACCCCTGTACGGTGTGTATCCGTTTGTGAGTCCTCTTCCAACGGTACCGGTTCCTGTTCCTGCGCCAGAGTTGTAGACATACGGTGTGCCAAGACCGGACAGGAGCATGAGCCGTATCATGTTGTAGCCCCACATTCCGTTAAAGAATGCTGTTCCAGGCTGCCGGTGATCGTTTCCCTGTGCATCGTAGTAATGCGCTGCTACGACTTGGTTGCCTGATGCACTAAGCTCAAGCCGGAATATGTAGGCATTAGTGACGAGAGTGAAATTTCCCGACTTAAGTGCTGCGGGTATCGTTCGATAGGCAGCATTTGCCTTTGCACCGGTCTCACATGCGTAATCGCAGAGTCCCCCACAGTAGCCATCGTAGACGCAAGGGTTTACCGCCACACCGTACTGGTTGGTGTAAGGCTGCGAAGAGAGAGCACTAACGGTTGGAAAGGGATTGTATTTTTGCCCATTTGGAGCCGTCATGCCCTGTACAGTCGACTGAAATAACTGCGCGAGCGGAGTTAGAGGGTGTGGCGGGAGCGGATAGTTCTTGCTCATCCAGGGATAGTTAATGTCGGACGAGCTGTTCGTGGAGCTTCCGTTGTAGTTTCCACAGATTCCGTGGGCTTTCTCCCACTCAACGTAGTACGGTTCATACTCCGCATACGTTAATGGCCAGTCGTGAGTATCGTCCTGGGGATTAATGCCGGCAAGAAAGCCTGGTGGGTAAGCACTCGCCGTTCGGGATACCATCTCATATGCCCACGGGCCAAAACGGCCCATTCCTCCGCCATAATGCTGGGCTGCCCCGCCAACCCCATGTCCCAGCGCATGATACTGGATCGGCATAGTGTACCTGCGGACTGGAAGCGCGAACTGGCTGCTGTCGTTTCGAATAGTGGTGCTTTGTAGAGGAAGGGGGGCGTCGTATTTTCGTCCGAGTCCGACCCCCCACTCATCGTACTTGGTGGTTGAGTAGTCGTTGACGTAGTCCCAATACGGACCCTTGGTTATCCCTACAACTTTGTAGCCTGCTAGGGCTAGCTCCGTTGCGACCACCCCGCTCATGAATCCGACACCTAAGCAGACTACGTCTACCGGATTTTCTTGGATTACAGTTGACATGGCTATGTTCCTCCCGTGGCTTGCTGCTGATATTGCGCCAGACTAGCTGGCTTGAGCTTTGTAGGATTTGAGGCAACCATCAGTGTCTTCTGGCTCAGTCCCTCACCGTAGAAGTTGCCAAAGTTAACGCCGTTAAATCCGGTGTAATCCCAGCCCACCATGTCCTTGTTGCCTCCGTAGATCGGATCCATTAAGAATCCTGCCCAAGTCATGAACGTTAACTCATACGCGAAGTCCGAGGCCTGAATGTTGCTGAATCCTGTCAAATCGTCTGCAGGAGGGCTCTTCGTCTTTGGAACATTATTCCAAAGATCCTTCAACACATTCAGCTGGTTATCAGAACTCAATGTCTGGAAGTTTCCCGCATATACCTTATTGGAATATGACTGCAGGGCCGCTAAACTGACTCTCCAAAATTCTCTCATATTGATCGGATACTGATAGTTGATCCCGGATCCGACTCGAGGGCTGCCAGTGCTGCCGGTAATGCCGTAATTGACCGTGTACGTAGTGCCGCCTGCTGTGAACATTTGACTTGCATTTCCAGGGTATGATTTCGCCGCACCGTTGCCCATCCCGCCTGCCGGGAGATAGGCCCCTGTTTCCTTGTTTTGGAGAAAAGCCCAGGCACTACTGGGTCTCACAGTTAGAGGAGTAGCAGAGTTAGCTGGCATATTTGGCCGAATATGGGGGGCATCCATGAACATGTTTCCACTTTGGCCGTAGTCGCTCGCAAGCTGGCGATCAATGAAGTAGATTACTCCTGCCTCCTTTGCGCCTGGACCCGTGCTGTCCGACGGGATGATGGTCTCTACGACCGGCTCCAGCAATTGTTGTTCCGGGATGCTTAAGGTAAGGAAGCCAGTCACTGTGTTAATGTGTTTGTTGAGGTTTGTGATCTGGTTCTGGAGTGAAGATGTATTCCCGCCGAATAGAGGAATCTCTAGTCCTGAGGCGGCAAGTGCTCCTCCTGCTGCTGCTAGTCCGATTTTGAGAAATTCGCGCCTGGTAGTTTTCGACAAATAAGGTTCGGATTGTGCTCAATGACCATCTATTTTAGATTAAGCCATTAACTAGACATCTTGATGTCGGAAGCTCCGATTCGAAGTTCCGATTCGAAGCTTCTGACAGTTTCGGATAATTGCAAAAATCTTATCTTCGTACCGTCTTACATATCCCGGCGTGGTTTAGACTGCAGCCCGCTTCTCCAAAGACCCCTTGGTATAAGAGCCGCTGGCTCGTCCAGATAGTAGCGCCGGTCCTGATAGTTCTCGCAGTTGGTGCGGGTGTTGGCCTAGCTGGTGTAGGAACTTACCAGCTTGTGAGTGGCACAAACCTGTTCAACACATCAACCGGTAGTCTCGGTGTTCAATCGTCGGCGAGTGTGTCAATGCCAAAGGGAGTGGGAGGAGACCAGTCACTCAACTTTCAACCCGCAAGCCTTACGATTGCGAAAGGCGGAAAGGTAACATGGACCAACAATGACGTAGCGAACCATACGGTAACATCAACTACAATTCCATCTGGTGCCGCGAGTTTCAACTCTGGAAATATGGGTCCAAACGCCACCTACACGGCAACGTTCACGGTCGACGGGACCTACAAGTACTTCTGCGCATACCACTACTGGATGACTGGCACAGTCATCGTCACTGGTTGACTAAAGGGTACCGTCGACCTCGTTTTGAACTTGCCCAATTGTAGCCAGGACACCGCGTTTACTTGGCAAAGTCTTAATCTGAATGGATCAACGGTATTCTGATCGGGATAAATGCGACTCCCCAGATACTCCTATTTGGCAGCGATTCTCATCGCGATTGTTGCTACGAGCGTAGCGGGCTATGTGTATGTGGTGCCAGCACTCTTTCCAGTTCGGAAACTCCCGATCTATGTCATCCATATTCCGACAGGCTCCGGATATCCGCCACCGAATTGGCACAATTTCACAGATTTGTCGTCGCCAGGATTTCGATTCCCAATCAACAAAACAGTCACGATTGGCGTTAACAATACAATAGAATGGATAAACGATGACAGAGTAGCACATACAGTGACCTCCTTCCAAGTTCCTAGCGGGGCACCAACATTCAACTCGGACCTGATCCCTCCGGGACAAACGTTTACCACGACTTTGACGGTTCCCGGTGTTTACAAGTACTTCTGCGCCTGGCATAACTGGCTCGCGGGCCAAATAACTGTCAAGCCCGAATAGGTACTCGAAAACGCGCTAAGGCTTGAATGGAGGCAATTCCGCCCTTGCAGAATCATAATGTCCTCTACAGAAAATGCCGCTCCGGGCTGGCCCGGTATCGCGCCTCGCTGGACTTCTAGCGCCAAAGAAGGGGTCGGAACCTCAGCTAGTTACCAGAGTAGGATCTGGTTCACCATTTCTCACGGAATCCTGAACGAGGTCTACTATCCGAGAATAGACCAAGCGAATACTCGCGACATGGAATTTCTTGTCGCTGACGGTGACCAGTACTTCTCCGAAGAGAAGCGAGATACTAACAGAAGAATCTCGCCCCTTGAACAAGGTGTACCCGGATACAGGCTCGTCAACTCCTGCAAGAGAGGCCGTTACAGGATGACGAAGACCGTCATCACAGATCCCGAACGAGACGTGCTCCTACAGAAGATCCACTTCGATGCCGGCAAGGGCAAACTGGAGGACTACGGCGTCTACGCTCTTCTCGCCCCCCACATTAGAAACCGTGGGTACGGAAACAACGGATGGATCGGCAACTACAAGGGCACACCGATGCTTTTCGCGCAGAGAGAAGGAGTCTCGCTCGCCCTGGCTTGTTCGACAGCATTTACAAAGATGAGCTGTGGATACGTAGGTGTAAGCGATGGTTGGCAAGATGTCAGTGCCAACAAGAAGATGACATGGGAATATTCCGCCGCGTCTAATGGAAACATTGCTCTGACCGCAGAACTCGACTTGACGAGTAACGATGGCGAGTGCGTGACTGCTATTGCTTTCGGACGAACGCCAGAGGAGGCGGGACAACAGGCCCGGAATGCCTTGTTGAAAGATTTCGACAGGGTCCGGCAGGCGTTTGTTGATGGATGGAAAGAGGTCCAGTCGCAAAGCATGGATCTTGGGAAGATGTACGAGACCGGCTTCGACCTCTACCGCGTAAGCAATACAGTCCTCCGAACGCACGAGGAAAAATCCTACCCGGGCGCAGTGATCGCTAGCCTCTCGATTCCATGGGGTTTCTCCAAGGGCGACGACGACTTGGGCGGATACCACTTGATCTGGCCCCGGGATCTAGCGCAAGCAGCTGGAGGTTTCATTGCCTCAGGAGATACGGAACATGCGAGAGAGACACTACTCTACTTGGTGTCTACCCAAGAGGAGGATGGTCACTGGTTGCAGAATATGTGGCTTGACGGATCACCGTATTGGGGAGGAGTGCAGATGGATGAAACAGCGTTCCCGATACTTGTTGCAGACCAGCTGAAACGTGTGGATGCTCTCTCTGGGTTCGACGTGTGGCCGATGATGCAACGCGCAGCAGGATATCTCGTCCGAAACGGCCCTGTGACACAGCAGGACAGGTGGGAGGACGACGGTGGATATTCTCCATTTACTCTCGCGGCCGAGATCGCGGGATTGCTCGCGGTCGCGGATTTTGCAGAAGAGAAAGGCGACTATAGTCTGGCCTCGTATCTCAGGGAGACAGCAGACACATGGAACGAAGCCATTGAACGCTGGACCTATGTTACAGGAACGAAGCTCTCCAACCGTGTCGGAGTCAATGGGTACTACATCAGAATCGCGCCTGCGAATCCTTCCGATATCGAACTTCCGACCTCAGCATTCGTTTCCCTTCGAAACCGCCCGTTAGGACATGACATAGTTCCCGGCGAACAATTGGTGAGCGTCGACGCTCTCGCCCTCGTCCGCTACGGACTAAGATCAGCCAAGGACCCAAGAATCCTCGATACCGTCAAAGTGATAGATGCGATCCTCCGAAAAGAGACACGGACCGGCCCGGTCTGGCACCGGTACAACCTGGACGGCTACGGTGAACACGACGATGGTTCCCCATTCGATGGAACGGGTGTCGGAAGAGGATGGCCTCTATTGGCGGGTGAACGCGCCCACTATGAAATAGCCAGAGGAAATGTTGAGGAAGCTGAACGGCTCTTACATGTGATCGAGGCTCAAGCCAGCCCTGGAGGGCTAATTCCAGAGCAGGTCTGGGACGCGGATGACATTCCCAAGCGAGGCCTTCACAACGGTCGCCCCGCCGGTTCAGCAATGCCCCTCGTCTGGGCGCACGCGGAGTACATTAAACTCGCGAGATCCATCCGGGAGCGAAAAGTCTTCGACATGCCGCCTCAACCCGTTCTTCGATACCAGACTAGGAAGACCGGCTCGAAACAGGTAGCTTGGAGGTTTAATCAGACGATTCGGACAATCCCGCCTGGAAGAAATCTCAGAATCGAGGTGCTTGCGCCCGCGACCATCCACTGGAGCAGCGACGGTTGGAAAACCGTAAGGGATTCCAAAACCGGTGACACTGGGCTCGGAATCCATTACGCTGACCTAGAAACCGCTACCCTCTCGACTGGCGAGAATGTTATGTTCACTTTCTTCTGGCCCGAAGCTAATAAGTGGGAAGGAACCGACTTCCAAGTTACGGTCGCAGAGCGACCAATAGCCACAGTTCAGGTTGAATCGTAAGGCTTAGCCATCGCCCCCAAACCAATCCTCGAAGTGCTTCCAAAGCCATGGACCCGGTCACCGAACATGAGCTACTGACTCCCTATGACATCCACCTCTTCAAAGAAGGAAAACACTTCAAGCTCCATGAAAAACTGGGCTCACATCCGACCCACCTTGATGGAAGGGAAGGAACTCAGTTTGCGGTGTGGGCCCCAAGTGCGAAACATGTCTCTGTCATCGGGGACTTCAACGAGTGGCGGTCTGGCCTACACCCGCTTAGTCTGAGAAAGGACGATTCAGGCATCTGGGAAGGGTTCATTCCCGGTCCGACAAGAGGCTCACTCTACAAGTATCACGTCGAATCGAAAGCCCATCTTGGATATTCAATGGACAAGGGCGATCCCTTCGCTCTTCACTGGGAAATCCCGTCACGTACGGCATCAGTTGTCTGGGACCTAAAGCATTCGTGGGATGATGCCG
>WNFW01004596.1_pt1 | contig 10786 bp, 11 predicted proteins | sample 5400131 | NCBI WGS metagenome assembly WNFW01 (sample SAMN13153362, study PRJNA577476) | soil metagenome | isolation source: 20 cm soil or saprolite under grassland replicate 1 | place: USA:California | collected 2016-06-15
CCCTGCACGACAACGCCGAGACCGCAGCAATTTTTCTTCGCGGCATGCACTCTTTCACCGACCTCGACGCGGTGTCCAAACTTAGGTTTAGCGCGTTCTTCAATCGGCTCATCAATATCTTCGAGGGAATGTATTTCTCCCATCGCCAGGGCATCCTTACGGGATCGTCGTGGGGCGCGGTCGAGCGGACGATGAGCGATTTAATTGCTTATCCTGGCGTTCAACAGTGGTGGGAAACGCGAAGACATTGGCACACCGAAGAGTTTGGTCAGGTCGTCGGCGAGATCATCGCAAAAGGCAATAAGCCGAAGGCTTTCTCAACTTACAATCTACGCGAGATCATGAAGCAGAGTGACCAGTGACGAGTTAACTAGATTCGCGACGCGGTACGCGAATGCGTGGTGTAGAAAGTGGTTGGACCGAAATAAATTCGTTAAACCCCGAGTTTCTAGATAAAACGAAGCCAATGCCGTCCGTGTCTTCCTCCGACGTGAAATTTGAGATCGGACATGTCTTGTTCATCGACATCGTCGGTTACTCGAAATTACTCATCAACGAGCAGAGCGAGCAGATTCAAACGTTGAAGCAGATCGTACGCGGGACGGAGCAGTTCCGTCTCGCCGAAGCAGAAGGAAAGTTGGTGCGTTTGCCTACAGGGGACGGTGGCGCGCTGGTTTTTCACACCAGTCCGGAAGCGCCCGCGTTGTGCGCGCTCGAGATCAGCAAGGCGCTGAAACGTCATCCTGAGCTTCAAGTAAGAATGGGAATTCACAGCGGTCCGGTCAATGAAGTCACTGATCTGAACGAACAAGCGAACATCGCCGGCGCTGGCATCAGCATCGCGCAGCGGGTAATGGATTGTGGTGATTCTGACCACATTCTTCTCTCCAGACATGTTGCGGACGACTTGGAAAACTATCCGCGCTGGCAGCCGTATCTCCATGACTTAGGCGAATGTGAAGTAAAGCACGGTGTGCGGCTCGGGATTGTTAGTCTTTACGACGATCAAATCGGAAATCCGCGAGTTCCAATAAAGCTCCAGGTCCTTCAGAAACATCGCGCGCGCGCGCGCTGGGCGGCAATTGCAGTTGCATTGCTGTTGCTCGCTGGAATCGTCGCCGCGTTTGTCATCGTTTCAAAAAAATCGGCGAAATCGACGTTGACTGCTCCGGAAAAAAGTATTGCTGTTCTCCCGTTCGAAAACTTAAGCGAAGAGAAAGCAAACGCCTTTTTCGCCGATGGCGTGCAGGACGAAATTCTGACCGATCTCGCAAGAATCGCGGACTTGAAAATAATCAGCCGCACTTCGGTGATGCATTACAAAAGCGGGATCGCGCGCAATCTGCGCGAGATTGGGGAGCAACTCGGAGTGGCGAATGTGGTGGAAGGAAGCGTTCAGCGTTCCGGCAATCGCGTCCGGGTTAACGCGCAATTGGTCGATACGCGCACCGACCGGCATTTATGGGGGCAGACTTATGACCGCGACCTGGCGGACGTGTTCGCTATTCAGAGTGAGATTGCAAAGACGATTGCCGATCAGTTGCAGGCAAAGCTTTCACCAAGCGAAAAGAGCGCCATCGAACGTCCGCCGACGAACGACCTCGCCGCGTTCGATCTCTACACGCGCGCCAAAAATCTGCTTCTGACGTTCGTGGGCACTATGGGGAAAGCGGATTTGCTACAGGCCATCGATCTGCTAAACCAGGCTGTTGCACGCGACCCATCGTTCTTCGAAGCTTATTGCCGCTTAGCGGAAGCGCATGATTCGCTTTATAACGCTGGCTACGACCATACATCCGCGCGGCTGGCTTTAGCGGAAGCGGCCATTGAAGCCGCATCTCGTCTGCGTCCAAATGCTGGGGAAACACACCTGGCGCGTGCACGAAATATTTATCAGGGATATCTCGATTATGACGGCGCTCTGGCTGAATTGGAACTTGCGCGCCAGGCTCTGCCCAATGATTCGCGCGTATTCGAGCTGACGGGCTACATTCAGAGGCGCCAGCCGGGACGCTACGAAGAGTCTACGCGAACCCTCGAGCGCGCCATTGAGCTCGATCCGCGCAACGTCGTATTGCTGCCGCAGATTGCCGCGTTTAACTATCCGCGTTTGGGGCGTTATACGGACGCAAAATCGGCGTGGGATCGCTTGTTGGCCATTACACCGGACGATGTCAATGCCAAGGTAGAGCGCGCGAGGGTGGACTTGGACTGGAAGGGCGACACCCGACCCTTGCATCAAATGATCGATTCGATTCGGGCCACGGATCCTGCTGCCGTCCAGAGAAACGCCGATCTTTGGCTTACTTGCGCATTGGCCGAACGGGACGCCGCGGCTGCGAACAATGCCTTGATCGCAGCCGGCGAAATGCCAATCAAATTAAGTGTTGAGAATATATTTCCGCGTCCGTTCCTAGAAGGCGTTATTGCTCGTATGATCAACGACGAAGCCAAAGCGCGATCTGCTTTCACTGCTGCCCGCGCGGAGCAGGAGAAAATCGTCCAAGCCCAACCAAATTACGGACCCGCGCTGTGCGTCCTTGGTCTGATCGACGCTGGCCTTGGCCGGAAAGAGGAAGCGCTTCGTGAAGGCCGGCGCGCGGTCGAGCTTCTTCCGGTGGAAAAAGATGCGCCCCATGGCGTGGGCATGGTCAAGTCTTTGGCGATGATCGCTGCGTGGATCGGTGACAAGGATCTGGCCTGCGAACAGCTTGCCATCGCAATCCGCGGCCCGAGCGACCTCTCCTATGGCCAATTGAAACTGATGCCGTTCTGGGACCCGCTCCGCGGCGATCCGCGCTTCGAGCAAATCGTCGCCTCGCTGGCTCCGAATGCGGGAGCGAAACAGTGAAGATCGACAATGGAACCGGCGGGCGCCTTCAACATCGGCCGGCCCGCCGAATAGATCTTGCGGCGAGCCACTGCTAACCGGAAAGGAATCAAAATGAGGATAAGTAAGATTATCTGCCTCGCCGTTGGCGCAATGTTGGCTGCTACGGCAGCGTGCGCCGACGAAATCTCCATCGTCAGCAATATCCTTGGACCCGAGGGTCCGTTGTACGTTGACGGTAACCTTTACTACGTTGGCTGGGTCTCTAACACGCTGTCGAAGTGGGATGGCAAAACGACAACCGTGTTGAATCACACCCCGGGTTGCGGCCATAACGGATTGGCGCTCACGAAACGAAAGACGTTCCTCCTCGCGTGCACCGAGGAGCATGGCGCCATCCTTGAACTCGACATGACCGGCAAGCAGCTGCGCCGTTGGGATACCGACAAAAACGGTAAGTCATTCGACGGCGGCATAAATGATATTGTGATGACCGCCAACGGCGGCGCTTATGCCACAGTGTTCGGCCCGTATAAGGACCTGCCAACCTCCGTCGCGGGAAAAATCCTCTATCTTGCGCCTGGCAGCGACAAATGGGTCGAGGTAGCGGACGATCTCAATTACGCCAACGGAATAGGCGTCTCTCCTGACCAAAAAACCATCTATGTCAGCGAAACGGTCGGAAACTGCATGTTGAAATTCAAGATCAATAACGACGGCTCGTTGAGCGACCGATCGAATTTTGCTCTGCTCAACCTTCTCACACCAAACAAGGTCGAATCCTGGTGGATTGGACCTGATAGCATGAAGGTCGACAGCAAAGGCAACATTTATGTTGCCCAATGGTTCGGCGGTAAGATTTTGAAAATATCTCCCGAGGGCAAGCTTCTACACATATTTGAGATCGCCACGGGTGATGGCACAACAAACGTCGCATTCAGCGAAGGCGAGAAGGAATTGTACGTGACCGTGGTGAAGGATCCAAAGGACTCGCAGGCAAAGGGTGGTATCGTTAAGATCGCAAATGTGAAGTAACGGATTTTTTTTGGCAAAGTATTCCGTCGGCACGTGGAAGACGATCTAATGAAAAGAACGCCACACCCCGACGCAAAGCCGATGGGGGCTTTCAGCATCGGCCGGCCTTCCGAATAGGTCCGAGCTGGACTGGCGGTAAGATCGACAATCGCATTGCTGTAATCAGGTCACATTAACTCTGGATCTATTTACCTCGAGGAAGTAGATCCGCGTCGTGGCCATAAGCGATTTCCCTAAATTTATTCGGAAGAATTACGAGATACACGAATGGCGACATGCGTCAGCAGTGTTGCACACAGATTTTCGCGAGGAATGGAATGATATTGTTTCCGTGCTCACCAAGTTTCGTCTTCAGAAGAGCCACATTACGGTCGGTGGCGGCGGAAGAAGCAAAGTTTCAGCATCGATCGATCGAGCGTTCACTGCTCGCGGCTGGGCTGAACGTAAGTTCGCGACGCAGATTCGTGTTGATCAAAATGTTTACGATAGTCCAACGCATAAAGTTGATTGTTTTAAGAACACCATTGGTCTTGAGCTTGAGTGGAATAACAAAACCGAATTTTACGATCGCGATCTAAATAATTTTCGCCTTCTGTTTGAACTTCGCGCACTGAATGTGGGAGTGATAATTACGCGGTGTGATGAACTTCAAGATATCTTCGATGACCTTGGGCGCGGTTCCAGCTACGGTCCGACAACGACAATTCTCAGCAAACTTCTTCGCAAGATGGAAGGGGGCAGCGGAGGAGGTTGCCCTGTGCTAGTCTTCGGAATTAGAAAGTCGCTATATGACGAAAATAGTTAGCGCGACACTCCCTTCCCCGAGCTTAGATTTGAGCGACAAAATCCAAGGTCAATTTGCAACGATCTTGGCTGATCCACCCTGGCAGTTTCAAAATCGTACTGGAAAGGTGGCGCCGGAGCATCGCCGTTTGCTTCGGTATCCAACCATGGAGCTACAGGAAATTCTTGATCTGCCCGTCGCGGACTTTGCTGCAGCGCGGTCTCATCTTTATTTATGGTGCCCGAACGCGCTCTTAATGGAAGGCCTCAGAGTAATGAAGGCATGGGGGTTCACATACAAATCGAATATCGTTTGGTTCAAGATTCGCAAGGACGGCGGACCCGACGGACGGGGTGTGGGATTTTATTTTCGGAATGTAACAGAACTCGTACTGTTTGGCGTTCGCGGCAGCATGCGCACGCTCAAACCGGGGCGAACGCAGGTGAATACCCTCGCCACTCGAAAACGGGAACATTCACGAAAGCCTGACGAAATTTACGATATCATCGAGGCCTGCTCTCCGGGTCCTTATCTCGAATTATTTGCGAGATTTTGTCGAGACGGCTGGAGGCAATGGGGAAATGAAGATGTCGAAGAGAACTCCCGCGCGAATGTTGCGCATCGAAAAGGTCACGTGGATCCGCAGCTTCGAATGCTTGAATCGCCTCATGGCTATCGTGGACGCCGTGGCTAGGACAAATCGGCTATGTCACTAGTGGGCGACGCTTTCAATGGGGTGGGACTATGGATCACGCGAAAAGAACGCAAGAGCGACCGAGATGACGCCGCGGTTCGTAGCGTACTCATCGCTATTAATGCTACGAAAATATATCTGGCACGGCGAGAGCGAGGGGAAGCGATTGACCGCGAAGCGGAAGGAAAACTCGCTGAACTTTGGACATCAGCAGCCGTGAACATTCGTCGATCTGATATGGATCTCGCTACCCGGCTTGAAGAGAAGGCTGACTATTGGACCAATCCCGACAATTGGACCAACGAAGAAGTTCGCGCGAGCAGGATTCAAATCGACGAGATTGCCAATGAAGGTCAACGCCTGCTTCGCAGCATTTGAAACACTGCATTTCGAAATCACACATTTAGCTTTAACCCGTTCGGCTCGGCTGCGGGCAGGCTTTTCTGTCCGACAGCATGAGGGTCGGCTTTTGCGATGTATCAAAAAAGAAGATGTCGATCTTCAGGTTTATGAACTGGCGTAATCGGCGATGGCTTTCGCCACGCCGAGTGTGGAATCTTTGCCGCCCATGTCGTAGGTGCGCACGCGACCTTCCTCGATCACACGAGCAATCGCGGTTTCGAGACGCATCGCCATTTCGGTTTCCTTGAGCCAGTCGAACATCAACTTCACCGTCAAGAGCATGGCGATCGGATTGACTTTGTATTGGCCGGCGTATTTCGGCGCCGATCCGTGCGTCGGCTCGAATACAGCGTAGTTGTCACCCAAATTGGCGCTGGGCGCGAACCCAAGTCCGCCGACCAGGCCGGCGCATAAATCGCTGACGATGTCGCCGAACATATTTTCGGCGACGAGCACCGAGTAATCCTGCGGGTTTTTGAACATCCACATGCAAATCGCGTCGATGTTCGCGTCGTCGGCGCGAATGTCAGGATAGTTCTTCGCCACGTCTTTGAAGCAACGCATCATCAAGCCGCCGGTTTCGCGGAGCACATTTGGTTTCTCGATCAAGGTGACGCGTTTGCGCCCGGTTTTTTTGGCGAACTCGAACGCTTGCTTGCAGATGTTAGTACAACCTTGCTTGCTCATGATGCGGGTGGAGAGAGCGATGTTTTCAAGGCCTGCCTTGTCTTTCCACTTCTTCATCTTCGGATTGGCGCACAGCGCGGTATAAACCGATTCTGGCAACGGGAAAAACTCCACGCCGCCGTACATGCCTTCGGTGTTTTCGCGGAACACGACCTGATCGATCGGAACATCTTCGCCGCTCGGGTTCGTGATCTTGTTTCCGCGGAAATTCAGCGGGTTACCAGGATAACTTTTACAGGGCCGCATATTGGTGTGGAGATTGAACATCTGGCGCAGCCCGACGATGGGAGAGAAGTAGACCAGCCCCTTGTCCTTCAGCGCCGGAATCAATTCTTCCTTGGCTTTGTCCTGCGGCTTGCTGGTAATCGCCCCGAAGAGGCCGCACGTGGTTTCTTTGAGCGCCTTCACCGTACGATCCGGAAGCGCGTTGCCTTCCGTGCACCAGAATTTCCAGCCGATATCGCAAGGCACGTAATCGGCATCGAGTTTCAAACGATCGAGCACGATGCGCGCCGCTTCCATGACATCGTGGCCAACTCCGTCACCAGGCATCCACGCAATTTTGTATTTAGACATTTGGGTGTGTTCTTCCTTTCTTAGTAAGATTCAAACTTAAGCCGGCGGAAATACCATAGCCACGCCGATTGGTAAAGCAGGCGACGCCAGAAAATCCAAAATTGGCGCTGCGGCCTCGGTCGGCTTCGTCCTGTAATTCATTGGCGCCATTGTCACCGTCATGCGCGCTTACTGGTATTCGGATATTATCTACGTGACGACGTATCTCTTGCTGCCTTTGGTGTCGTTGGCGTTGCGCCTGGCGGTGTCGTAAGCGGCGTCTTAACAAAAATCAACGGCGGTAGCCTGACCGTCTGTTTTGATGAACTACAGAAATTTTTGCCAAATGTCAAAATGCGCGCTCGTCGCACGTCATCGTTATGAAGCCGGGAGATATTTTTCTAACGGCAAACGGGTGAGTTGTTCGAATGGGAAAGTATTTAGTAGTAGCTTGCTCCTGATAATGAGTTTCAGTGCAGGGCTAACTTTTAGAAACGCGAGATCTCTAAAAACGAGTCAGGAATTATGGACCCTGTCGCGGCGTATTCGTCTCGCCATTTTTTTAGCGAAAGATCGTCAAAGAAATGGCGGCAATACTTTGACAAGAATATATAGTCAAGATACGGGGAGGTTAGACGAATCGTATTGCGGAACGCCTGATAGGCAAGCCCTTCAGGTTTTTCTTCTGTAATGTGAGTTCTTGCAAGTGGAACAGGATCAATTTTGAGAAATAGCCCAATTGCTTCCGACTTAACTTGATCCGCTGCGTCGGATCTAAGTATTAAGACATTGTAAGGGTCGGAGCGTATTTCGTGGTAGCCGTTCGTCAGACAAACAGAACGATCATAGAGATCGATTCCTGTGACTTGCTTGAATTCATAATCAAACCACGTCAGTGGATCATCTGAGTAAGGGAATTCAACCGGGTACTGCTTTATTAGTTGCTGTGTTGATAAGCGCCGATGCGCATCGACGACACCGCATATTTTGTCCAAATTCTGAAAGTAATAGGAGAAGTTTCGCCCTACGGGCTCGCGCACAAGGCTGATAATATTAATTGGCTGACGACTTTTTCTCAGTTTGTTGTAGAGGGTTAAGCATCGTGTGTGTTCCGTCGGAGGTGGCCAACCTCGCGCTTTGTGTTCACGCTTGACGCGGAGAATGTTGCTCGGATTCAGTCTGTGAACCGGGTAAACATCGAATAATCCTAGACGTTCGAGGGCGCGAGCAATCGCGGTGGACCCGACTTTCCCAATCTGATAGATGAAGATAGGAGTTGCTGGGCGCGCGAGCCATTTTAGCTTTTGTAAGAACATAGCTCTTCAATATAATTCCTATCAATTTTTCCGCGCCGCGCTAGCCTGCGCCACATGAATTCCAGCCCGGCACCTGCGGTCATCATCGCGCATCCCGGACACGAGCTGCGCGTGCATCATTGGCTGGAACAGGCCAAGCCTGCCGTCTGTGTGCTGACCGATGGCTCGGGGCACACGCAAAAATCCCGTCTCGATTCGACGACTGGCGTGCTGTCCGGCGCCGGCGCCGTAGCAGGCCCGGTTTACGGGCGCTTCACCGATGCCGACATGTATGCCGCCGTGCGCCGTGCCGACTACGTGATGTTCACGAATCTTGCCGATGAACTCGCGGATTGGCTTGTCGCAGGGGGCTTCACCGAAGTCGCCGGCGACGCCATCGAATGGTATAACACGTCGCACGACGTATGCCGGTATTTGATTGCTGCCGCCGCTGAAATCGCCCTGCGTCGCACCGGGCGTGAACTCGCCTTGTGGCAGTTTCTCCTCGCCGGGCCGCCCGACTCGTGTCCCGCAGAATTGCGCGCGCAAGCCCGCTGGGTGCGGCTTGATGACGCCGCGCTGCAGCGCAAGCTCGACGCGGCTGAGGGTTATCCTGAGCTCGCCGCGGAGGTGGCCGTCGTTAAGGAGAAGTTTGGCGTCGCGCCCTTCGCCATCGAATGCCTCCAGCCGACAACCGCAGTGGCCGGCTTTACCGCCGAGCCTGCTGGCAAGCCCTACTACGAAGAATACGGTGAAAAGCAGGTGACCGCCGGCCATTACGCCGATGTCATCCGCTACCGCGAGCACGTCCGGCCGCTGCGTGATCGGCTGCGCGTGCATGCGGACCTTGCCTGATGAAGCCGGTGCGCGTCCTCTTCACTAATACCTGCATCGGTCAGCGCACGGGCGCCGAGATGGTGATCCACGATCTCGCGCTGGGCCTGATGCGGCGCGGACACCAGGCGCTGGTGTATTCCCCGCGGCTCGGTCCGCTCGCCGGGGAACTTCGCGGCAAGGGCATCGCGGTCGTCAGCGACATCACCCGCATTGGCGACGTGCCCGATGTCATCCACGGCCAGCACCACGCCGAGACAATGATCGCGCTCCTGCGCTTCCCCGGCGTGCCCGGCATCTCCGTGTGCCACGACCGCATCTGGTGGGCGGACGGCGCCCCGGAATTCCCCCGCATCTACTGCTGCGTAGCCGTGGATGAAAACTGCCGCGATCGGCTCGTGAACGAACAAGGCATCAGCCCAGATCGCGTACGCGTGATCTTCAACTCCGTGGACTTGGAACGCTTCCAGCCGCGCGGACCGCTGCCGGCGCGGCCCCGCCGCGCACTCATGTTCAGTAACTACGCCGAGGTGGACGAGGACAACTACTTCGATACTGTCCGTGCCGGCTGCGCGGCCCGGCCTCAAGGCGGGCACCGCTACCGACGCACCGGAAAAGCTCCTGCCGCGCTTCGACGTGGTCTTCGGCAAGGCGCGCTGTGCGCTGGAAGCGATGGCGTGCGGCGCCGCCGTCGTGCTTTGCGACTTCCGCGGCCTCGGTCCGATCGTCACCTCGGTCAACTTCCCGCTGCTGCGCCGGCACAACTTCGGCATGCGCACGCTACTGGACCCCTTCAGCGTCGAAGGCATCCGGGCCCGGCTCGCCGCCTACGACGCGGAGGACGCCGAGAAAGTAACCGCCATGGTCCGCCGTGAGTGTGCCCTCGAGTCAGTGCTGGACCAGTGGATTGCGCTCTACGAGGAAGTCCGTGCAACGGCAGCGCGCACGACGCCCGTGCCGCTCGAAGACGAACTCCGCGCGGCCTCGGCCTACCTGCACCGTCTTGTTGGCGAATTGCCTGGTCCTGACCCGCGGCCCGAACCAGAACTTACCTGGACCCGTGCCGTCCGGCGTTGCCTGCGTCCTCTGCTGCCGCTCAGCATCCGCAACTGGATGCGTCGGCGACGGTGGATCTAAGCCGGCGCTCGACTATCACTTCATGTGGTCGAGCGTGCCGCTTTATACGGTAATCGCCGGTGACATTGTATGTGGCACTGGATTTTTACTCCTTATGGAAACGATGCGACCTATACCAGTATTACGAGTTCCGGTCTCAAAGGAGATGGAGGGCAAGTATACCGGAACCGTTTTGGACGCCGAGATTAAGTGAGAACTGAGCGCGCGTAAAACTTCGCTTTCTCGATATCGTCCTTGGAATTCGCATTAGCATTCTTCGTGTGATTCGTGGGCAATAAAATCGAAAAGCAACGACGGTTCACTAATTACCGTTCATTCAAGAAACCACAATGAAAGCGATAGAAAATTACTTTTTGATTACGCCGGACGACCTCCATTGGCGTCCCTCCAACATGATGAAAATCCCAAACGCGGATTTTCTTGAGCGAACCAAGAGCGAGAATCTTGGAGCAAGGCTTTGGCGGTTGCCACCGAAGAGCGCCGGCACGCTCCACAAGCATATCCGGGCAGAAGAATTCTATTTCGTCCTGGAA
>WNFW01003598.1_pt1 | contig 10785 bp, 9 predicted proteins | sample 5400131 | NCBI WGS metagenome assembly WNFW01 (sample SAMN13153362, study PRJNA577476) | soil metagenome | isolation source: 20 cm soil or saprolite under grassland replicate 1 | place: USA:California | collected 2016-06-15
GCCTTCACGAATCGATTGAGTCGGAATTTCGCTGTCGATCTTCCGCGCCCGTTTTACGATTTCACCCAGCGTCTTTGCCGTGCCGCTCGGAGCGTCTTTCTTCAATTTGTGATGTGTCTCGGTAATCTCCGGACTGAAATCGTTGCCGAGTAGTTCCGTGGCTTTTCCGGTGAGCCAAAATAATATGTTCACTCCCACGCTGAAGTTTGACGCGAATACGATCGGCACAGATCGCGCAGTCGCCTCGATCATTTGCCGTTGCTCAGTCGAATGTCCGGTAGTGCCGATGACGAGCGCCCGCCGATGCGCAACTGCTGCGCGACAGATTTCGTCGATCGTGCCGGCCTGACTAAAATCAATCGCCATATCGCAACTCTTCATGGCCGGCTCGATCGGATCGTCCAGATCGCATTTCGCGACGATGTCGATGTTGGGATCGTCTTTTGCGAGATCGACAATCGTTTTGCCCATGCGGCCGGCCGAGCCAATGAGGGTGATACGCACCGCTTGCGTCATTTGGATTTCTCGAATTCCTCAATCGTCTTGCGAAGGCGCGCCTGGTTCGCCTCGCTCATCTCGCACAATGGGAGGCGCACTTCGCTCGAGATCAGGCCGCGCCAACCCAGCGCCGTTTTTACCGGAACCGGATTTGGTTCGATGAACAAATCTTTGAAAAGCGAAAACATTTTCCGTTGCTGCATCTGCGCCGATTTTGCATCGCCCGATTCGTACGCGCGAACGAGAGCGCAAACCTCCGCCGGAAATAAATTCGAGGCAACGCTCACAACCCCAACAGCGCCAACCGACATGAACGGCAGTGTCAGCGAATCGTCGCCGCTCAAAATCGTGAACGCGTCAGGAAGCCGCCGACGCAACTCGCTGACCCGCTCAACGCTTCCGCTGGCTTCTTTGATCGACACGATGTTTCGGCATTCGCCGGCGAGCCGGACGACCGTATCTGGTCCGATGTCCACCCCACAACGGCCGGGGATATTGTACAGCATGATTGGGAGCGACGTCGCATTCGCGATCGTCTTGAAATGCCGGAAGAGTCCTTCCTGGCTCGGCTTGTTGTAATAAGGCGCGACGAGAAGCGCGCCATCGACTCCAATTTTTTCAGCAGTTTGCGTGTCGGTAATCGCGTGTTGTGTCGAATTTGAGCCCGTTCCGGCGAGGACCTTACAACGTTTTTGCGCGATCGTGACTGCGAGCCGGATGACTTGCTCGCGCTCATCGCTAGAAAGCGTCGGCGATTCCCCTGTGGTGCCCACCGCGACGATGCCGGTAATGCCGGCGGCGATTTGCGATTCAATGAGTTTCTCGAAAGCAGCAGCGTCGATCGCGCCATTGCGAAACGGAGTGACGAGCGCAGTGAAAGTACCGCGAAACATGCAAAGACGTTACAAACGTTACAAGAGTTACAAAGTTAAAACGGTCAGGCGAAATCAGATTTCGATCGAGCCCTCGAAAACAAATTCCGCCGGTCCAGTGAGCGTGACGTTGCCAAATCCATTGTCGATCTTGTCGAACCCGACTTGTAATTCGTTACCACCGCGCACCAGGACTCCGATCGGGCCGCTCACTTTTTCACTCGCGGCAAAGATCAGCGCGCTCGCAACGACACCAGTTCCGCAGGCGAGCGTCTCGTCTTCGACTCCTCGTTCGTAAGTCCGAATCGCGATCCTTTTCGGTCCCCGTTTCTCGATGAAATTAACATTCGCGCCTTTGGGCGAAAACATTTTGTGCCAGCGAATGGCCGCGCCTTGAGTATTGACATGCACCACATCGATGCGCGCCACCGGTACGACGACGTGGGGTACACCGGTGTTGATGCAATGGATCATCGCTTCTTCGCCATCGATCGTAAGCGGCACACTCAATCGCAGATCGCTCGGCTCGCTCATGTTCAACGTGACCAAATCGCCGTGCAGTTCGGCGCCAATCACACCCGCTGGAGTTTCAAATGAGAACTTTCCGCGTGCGCCCGCGACTTTGTTCGCAAAACGCGCGAAGCACCGCGCGCCGTTCCCGCACATCTCGGCTTCGCCGCCGTCGCGATTATAGTAGCGCATCCGGAAATCCGCGCTGTTCGATGATTCTTCCAATAACAGAACTCCATCCGCCCCGATGCCGCGGTGGCGATCGCAAATCCGCTCGATTTGCGCCGGAGTTAGCCGAACACTGCCGGCACGATTGTCGATCAAAACAAAATCGTTTCCCGCGCCGTTCATTTTTGTGAAGCGCAGCATATCTGTCGTCTAACACCAGCTCGCGACGGAAGCAACCCAAGGAGCGACGGCTGGGAAGCCGTCACTCCTTGGCGAACGCGGCATTGCCCTTGCCTGGTTTGGCGCTTACTCATTCAGGGTGAAAAGGGTTTGTATTTTCGTCGCGCTTCTGGCGCTCACGTCGGCCTTGGCTCGGGCAGATGATTGCAACGCGGTTGTTCTCGAGCAAATCAACAAGATGCCGCATGGGGGGCGTTATTCCACATCGCGCGTTGCCAAGATTCGTTTGCAACACTCCGCCCACTTCGAATCCGGCAAATTTTTCTTTGTGCCCGCAGGTGCGGCACCCAGTTTCTGTTCGGGCGCAACCTATCTCGTTTTCGTTCGAACAATCGAAGCCTTGCGCGAACGGGGCCAACTTCAATTGGATTACTCCACGTTAAATCAACTGATCGTCCGCGACCAGCGCGATGGCGAAGGAATCTGGGGCCGCTGGAACGCGAACGGCCCGGGTACTGCGCGCTTGTTTCACGAGCTAGGTATTGGCCGGAATTTCACCGACTTCGCCCAAGCCAACCCCGGCGATTTCATGAAAATCTTTTGGAACAAAAACGTGGGTCGGCGCGAGAGCGGACACTCGGTTGTTTTCATGGGCACAGAAAATCGTCTCGGTCAGGAATATGTCCGCTACTGGTCGAGCAATATTCCCTCCGGTTATGGCGAGAAAAGCGTGCCGCGAAAAAAGATCGCGTTCGCAATTTTCTCGCGACTGCAAACACCGTCAAATCTCTCTCGCATTAACAACGCGCCGTTTGTCGATGGCTACCTCGCATCGCTGCTGCGGAAACGCTCCAGCATTTCCGAGGCGGGCGCTAAATGCGGGCTGTGATTGAATGAGACCGTACACGCCCGCGACGCTGAAATCGAAAGCGGCGGAGCACCGCCGCACTCCAAAAGTAACCGCGACATGCGATGCGCATTCAGACGCTTGCGTTTTGGAGTGCGGCAGCGCCCTGCCGCTTTGGATTCCCCCAAGAGTTCAGGCGCCGGACCCACGTCATTTCTTGCGCGGTGAATCGTCCAGCCTGATTGTCGTCGGAGTCCATGCCAGAGCGCGAAAAGACACTAACGATTAACGAAATCTACCACTCGATCCAGGGCGAGAGCACCTGGGCCGGGCGCCCGTGCGTTTTTGTCCGGCTGACGTTTTGCGATTTGCGCTGCAATTACTGCGACACCGAATATGCGTTTTACGAAGGGAAAAAGCATACGCTCAGCGAGATTGTCGATCTTGTCGGAGCGTTTCGATGTCCGCTAGTCGAGATTACCGGCGGTGAGCCGTTATTGCAAAAAAACGTGCTGCCGCTGATGTCGATGTTATGTGACTCGGGCCACACGGTCTTGCTTGAGACCAGCGGGGCGCATGACATTGCACCTGTCGACATGCGGGTGCATCGGATCATGGATTTGAAAACGCCCGGCAGCGGCGAAGTCGACAAGAACCTTTGGTCGAATGTCGATCATCTCACGAAGCGCGATGAAGTGAAATTCGTAATCGGCTCGCGCGACGATTACGAATGGTCGCGCGACAAAGTGCAGCGCTTCGATCTCCCGGCCCGTTGTCACGCCGTCTTGTTCTCGCCCATCTTCGGCCAGATCGATCCGCGCGAGATCGTGGAATGGATTTTGGCGGACAAACTCGACGTGCGATTCCAGCTCCAGATGCACAAGTTCATCTGGACGCCGACGCAGCGCGGCGTGTGATAATAACGCTGTCATCCTGAGCCAAGCGAAGGACCTCGCCTATGAACTTGGATCACACTGTGACCAGAGAATGCTCCATCACCCTATGCGGGGTCCCTCGCTCCGCTCGGGATGACAACGCGGTGAAAGCAGTGGTATTTTGGCATCATGCGTGCGCGGTTAACCAAGGACTTCACGTTCGAAGCAGCGCAAACTTTGCCGGGCGCGCCAGAAGGACATAAATGCCGGCGGATGCACGGACACAGTTTCAAGATCGAGATTTCGGTGGAAGGTGATGTTGATCCTAAACGTGGCTGGGTTTACGACCATGCTGAAATCTCCGGCGCGATGAAACCGCTTCTGAAAATGCTAGATCATTCTTATCTGAACGAGATCGAAGGCCTCGAAAATCCAACGATTGAAAATATGGCGGCTTGGTTTTGGAAGAAGTTGCAGCCGCAATGTGCGGGCCTTTGTCAGATTGTTGTGCACGAAACGCCGACGGCGCGCTGCGTTTATCGAGGTGAATAGAAGATCGACATCGTCATTTCAATGAATTCCACAACTGACAAATTGTGGATCGCAATCACGCGGCCCGACCGTTTGCCCACGGCGCTCGCGGCGGTGCAAGCGCTGGAGCATCGTTTTCCCGGCGGCTGCTATTTGTTGCGCGAATATTCTGCGTGGTGGGAGCGCGCAAATTGGGAGCCGTATCGCGACCGGTTCGCGTCTGTGCACTCGTTCGCGAGGATCGAGAGCTGCCGCGGTTTTGGTGATCTGCCGCGCTTTTTTCAGCAAAACAAACAACGCCAGCGAAAACTGGGAGCGCTTCCGATTAATTCGCAAACCGATGTGCTGCTCTGTCTCGCCGGGGTGCTCAAGATCGGCAACGCTGTCGCGTCTGCGTATCCGGACATTTACAAGGTGCTCTGTATTCCGGAAAAAGTTTATCGACAGCTCACGCGCAATGGCAGTCGTGCGCGCTATCGGTTTACGACTTCCGGCTGGCTGCAAAATCGTCTGGTCGAGCCGCTCGCCGGCCTCGAGCGCACGATCCATTTCAAACCGCGCATCAATCCTGGCGGGGACGGTATCAGAATCGAGCGACTCCAAAAAGATCCCGAAGAAATTTACGATACGATCATGGTGCTAAGCAGCAGCGGGCGCGCCTGGCCGGGACCGAAGGATGCCCGCGTGCTCACCGCTCGCTTTCCCAGCATCGCCGAGCTTCGCCCACTTGCCTCGAATGAGATGCGCAACGGTGACGAAGAGCGCCGGCGGCGTGTCATTTTTTTCGGAACACCATTTCTCCTCATTCAGAATCTGACGCCGGAGATTTACACCCAACGCCTCAACCTTTGTCTCGACTATCTGCGCCGGCATTACGGAGAACGTTGTGATCTTATCTATCGTCCGCACCCGGCGGAAACCAGCGAAGCGGACAGATTAAATCTTGAAGCGTTTCAGATCGAGGATGATCGAGAGGCAGCGGAGCTCTATTTTCTATGGCACTTCAGATCAATTGAAGCCGTTTATTCGGTTTCCTCGACAGTTTCGCGCACGGCGTATAACAACGGATTGAACGCCTACTCGTTCTGGCGCTGTTTTCCGTTTCCAGAAAATGCGGCAAAATTTTTCGAGACGTTAATGGGAGACGTGCCGCCCGAGTTCGATATTCGTGATCTGACGAAGCCGCCAGTGGCCTATCAAGATCGACAATTAGCGCCAGATGATGACAACAGTTTCGTCAACGCGCTAAATCTGGCGGTGGATTTGCGGGAATCAAAACTCGCCCCTGTTGGTAGCCCTAATTAGTACTGCGACTAAAGAGCGGTGTTGGAACACGATCATTACACGCGGTCATGTCGAGCGAAGTCGAGACATCCCGTTGCGGACTCCTCGATACGGCCACGGGATTCTTCGACTGCGCTGCGCTCCGCTCAGAATGACACACTCAGTACTTAGGCGCGCGGACTGTGCCAGTCTCGATGGCGGACTTACGCTGCTCGACGATCCGATTGGCGATTTCCTCGACCATCTGTTCGAGCAACATCCGCAAATGCGTGTTCGGGCGATAATCGGCGGGCGCGATGTGTTTAACGCGATCGGCGTGGGTAGAAAGCTGATAACATTTCTTGAAACCGACGCGCTCAGGATCGTCCGGGTTGTAAACCGCGATGGATTCCCCGCCGTTTTTTTTCATCACGGTGAAACACGGAACATCGGTCGGTCCGTCGCCAATATAGATCATGTTCGGAAACGGTATCGGGCGGATATCGGCGTCCATGTGATCGTTTACGTCCTGCGACATATCGAGCAGGCCTTTGTTGATGCGAAACAGAAACTGCGTTTTTTGGGTGTGACTAATCACGCGCTTGGGAAAAGTGATCCGTCCCTCTTTGTCCTCGGCGAACTCGCAACCAAAAGTCGCGCGAACGAAAGGCGCCAGCCGGCTGCCGTCGATGAGAACCTTCATGCCCGAAGAGATGATGTAGTGCTCCACCGTAATCCCATGCGCGATGTGCTCGGTATTGAGCAGGCCGTCACGAAACTCTTCGAACATTTCCGGCAGGCCTTTGTAAAAATTCAACTTCGACCCGAGTTTTTTTAAATCGTCGTTAGTCGGGCGATCCATGCCGAGCGTGTCGAGCAGCACTTTCATGTAAGCCAGCTCGTTGTCGTAACCGTTTTCCCGCACCATTTCCGTGCAGCGTCGCCAGAAATTTTCGCCGTTGATTCCGAAAGCGGGAAAGACCACTTCGTCCTGCATGTAGCTCGGGCTGAGTGTTTGATCGTAATCGTAAACGATCGCGATGGTGTTTTGTGGAGTGGACATGGAGAACGTGATTCGTTAGACGTTACATCGTTACATCGAATTGTTTACGCGCGAAAAGAAATCTTCAAATAGCGCATCGTAATACGCAGCATCCCGTTCGGGATGATACTGCACGCCCAATGCAAAGGGATGATTTCGCAGCCGCACCTGCTCGATGATGTCGTCAGTAGCGCACCATGCTTCAACTTCCAAGCCTTCGCCGAGCCGGTCGATTGCCTGGTGATGCGTGCTATTCACGCTCGAAAAACAATGCGACGCCGTTCGCTCGCACCGAAGTTGTTGAATGTTGTGATCTTTTTGCTCGGGCAGCCTATGCCCTGGAATATTGAGCTGGAGCGTGCCGCCAAGCGCGACGTTAAAAACTTGCAGGCCTTTGCAAATGGCGAAGATCGGCAGGCCGCGCGCCAGCGCACTTTTGGTTGCGTCAAACTCCCAGGCGTCCCGTTTAGGATCGACATCCTTATCCAGAACAGAAGGATCGACGATTTCCTGCCGCAGGAATTCCGGCGAAATATCTGAGCCGCCAGTAAGCAAGAGGCCGTGCATTTCCTCAAGAGGCAGTTCCTGACTCAGTGCGTTCCAGATTTTAATCTCCGGATGTTTCTCGAAGATCGGACGAAACCATTTCTCGTCTTTTTCACGCAGCCAGGTGGCGAGATTGCGCATATGAAGATGTCGATCTTACCACAGGTAGGGGCGATTGACGTCAATCGCCCGCTGTTGTTAGTTCCGCGCACGCTGCGGGCGGTTCGGGTGAACCGCCCCTACCTTCATAATCCCAAAAGCTCCCGCACGTATTTTACTGGAGGGCTGCCGAAACTCAGGACTTTATCGTGATAGGTCTTTAGATCGAAATTCTCCTGAGCTTTCTGCATCGCTGACGCGCGCATTTCCAGCATTTCGGTTACACCGACAAAGTATGTGGAAAGTTGCGCGGAAGTGAGACGGGCGCGTTTCCATGTGGCCACGGCTTCGCCTTCCTGCTGATAGCCTTCCTTCGTCATCAGTTCCATCGCTTCCTGCTCGGTCATTTTTCCGGCATGAATGCTTTGATCGAGAATGGCGTTGCAAATCACCCGCAACCGCATTTTCAACTGTTGCATTTTCACCTCGGGTCCGCCGTAGCCTTGTTCCGCCATTACTTGTTCGCAGTAAACAGCCCAGCCTTCGATGAACGTGCCGCTGCGGAAAATCGCGCGCACTAATGTCGGCGCCTTGAATTCGTTCGCGTGCGCGAGCTGCAAATAATGGCCGGGCATCGCTTCGTGTACGGTCAGGTCGCGCACCATGTAGTTGTTATACTCGCGAAAGAACGATTCCTTCCGCTCTTTCGACCAATCTTTCGGCGTCGGTTCGACCGCGAAGAATGTTTTGCCATTTTGCTCGAGCGGCCCGGGCGAATCGCAATAGGCAATGCCAGTGCCGCGCTTGAACTCCGGCATCACGATTACGTCGAGCGGTGTCTCCGGCACAGTCACGAAGCGGTGCGACTTCACGAAGTCGGTCGCTTCGCGAACGACCTTCTGCGCGTAGCCGACGATAGTGTTGTCGTCGGGATGTTTCTCCGCCAGTTTGTCGAGCACAGCGGTCGTGACTTTCTTTTTGTCAGCGAGAATCTTCTTGTCCGCTTTAGGGAAATATTTTTTGTAAAGCGGCAGCGCAGTTTCGTAGATCGCCGCTTGCGTCTGCTGTAAATCTGCTTGCGCGCGCTTCATGATTTCTTCCACCGACAAATCGGAAGCGAGTGCGAAGCGCAATTTCTTTCGGAACTTCTCCGCGCCGAGCCGAAAATCGCCGTCCGAGCGCGGCAACAGATCTTCCTGCAACCATTTTTTGTAATCTTCCAGCGCCGCGGCGGTTTGTTCCTGGAGCGGCTCGATTTCTTTCTTCAACTGCGGCGCGCCGACCAGCAATGGGTCGAGTCCGACGCGCACGAGATTGATCGCGCCATCGGTTTGCTCGATTGCAGTTTCGGTGTGAATCCGCGGTGGATGTTGCAGATTCGCTTTCGCTTGCGCGATTACCGCTGGAATTTTCTCCATCCGTTTGCGCAGATTCGGAATCCGTTTCTCCGGCGGGGCGAAATCGCGCGCCACAATGAGATAAAGACCATTGGCCAGGCTCTGGTTGTAAACGAGCGGGTTCCAATCCGCTTCCTTCAATTCTTCGCCCCGGAAGATTTCGTAATCGATGCTTTCTTTGAGAATGCGAAGATCGACATCGTTCGCGCCGCTCATTTTCGATCCGTCAAGAACATTGAGTTTTTCTCGAAATTCTTTTTGTCTCGCCAAATCTTTGGCGCGCGCTTCGGGCGAATAATCGGTTAATCGATCGTCAAACCGGTGATCGCCCAGCTCGGTTGCATTTTCCGGATTGGCTCGCAGTTCCTGCTCGACGTAATCGCGAGCGAGTTTTTGAAACTCATAATCCTGCGAAACCGCGCGCATGGTTAGGATCGACAACGACAAAAAGAGCGTTGTCGTTAAAACGATTTTCATCTGCTTCGGATCAGGCTTCTGGCTGAACTGCAAATCCAATCGCAGGTTCGGCCTCCCCAGTAACTTGGGTTTGGTCCTGAAGATAAGTGCGCCCTTTATAGAACGGCGTGACGACCGCAAATAACACCGCCGTTCCCAGCATCACCCAAACGAAGAACATGAAGTAACTGGTTCCTTGCAACTTCACGCTGCCGTCAGGATTTTGGATGAAGAAATTGACCGCAGCGGTGAATTGGTTGCCGAGCGAGACAGCGAACAAGTACGTGCACATAACAAGCGATTTGAGTTTAACCGGTCCCTGCGTGTAGGAAAACTCGAGATGAGTCGGCGAAACCAAAGTTTCGCCTGCGGTCAGGATCACAAACGCCCAAACTTGCCAGATGATGCCTGGTCGCGCGCCGGCGTCGATCTGCGTTTGAATCATAGCGACCAGAAAAAATGATCCCGCGGTAACAAACAAGCCGGCGCCGATTTTCCGCAGCGGGGTCAATCGAACTACTTTCTCCAGCGCGGGATAGAGCCAATAAGAAAAAAGCGGCAGCATGACCAAAATGAAGATCGGGTTCACTGTCTGAATCTGGGACGACAGCCACTCAATTCCGAACAGATGTCGATCCATCGACTCGGCTTGAACAATCCAGGAAGAAAAGTTTTGCTGCCACAGCGCCCAAAAAATCGCGATGAACGGGACGGGAATTAAGATATTGAGCAGAATTTTGCCCGTTTGCTTGTTGAAAATCTCGCGCAGATACGTTAGCAAGCCAACCGGAGGGATGTGGACAAATTTCTTTCGACCCATCCAAAAGATAATGGTGGCGACGGCCATGAAGACGCCGGGTAGTCCGAAAGCGATGTCTGGACTATGCAAACGCGGACTCTCGAGAAAGCCGACGATCGATGGCGACAGCTTGCCAATGAAACCATCCGGATCAGCTTTATAGGGCTCGAGCAACCAGGGAATTAGGAGCGTCGAAAGGGCCGAGCCGGCGTTGATCGAGAAATAAAACCAGTTAAAGACGCGGGTCAGCAAATGCTTGTTCGATTCGCCGAACTGGTCGCCGACGTTTGTTGAGACACACGGTTTGATTCCGCCCGCACCCATCGCGATCAATATGAGACCAATCGCTAGCAAATAGCGTGGTTCGATCGTGTGGGCGACGGGCGAACCGATCAAAGCCAGGACGGCATGTCCACCGCAGTAGACGATCGACAACCACAAGACCACCCGAAATTTTCCAAATACTGCATCGGCCAGAACAGCACCGACAAGTGGAAGCACATACAGCACTGAAACAAATGTGTGATACCACGCTTCGGCATTCGCCGGCTGCATCAGGCTCAAATGACCCATCTTGTCCAAGAGATACTTGGTCATGAAGATGGTCAGGATCGAATTCATCCCGTAATAGGAAAACCGCTCGGCCGCCTCGTTGCCGACGATGTAAGGAACGCCAGGCGGCATCGTGCTGATTTTCGGGGG
>WNFW01003600.1_pt1 | contig 10784 bp, 7 predicted proteins | sample 5400131 | NCBI WGS metagenome assembly WNFW01 (sample SAMN13153362, study PRJNA577476) | soil metagenome | isolation source: 20 cm soil or saprolite under grassland replicate 1 | place: USA:California | collected 2016-06-15
GGAGCTGAGTCTTGTCCCGAGTCGTCCTTTGTTAACTGGCGCAAAAGTTTTCCGTCTTCGCGATACAAATAGAGGTGCGAATGGCTTGTTCCTTGCGCCTGCAAATAGCGAATCGCGATTACGATCTCCGAATCGGCGCGGGCAATCGTCGCAACAAGGCAAAATACTCCGGCGACCAAGACGATTTGAAACGAGGAAGGCATCAGCGCAACGGGAGTTGAATCGCGCTTGGATGCTCGGCATCGTGATACACCTGCACGTTGCAAGTGTGCGCATACTTCGCTGTTTCGTCGGCGACGATTCCGCCCGAGCAATAATTCTTTTGCCATAAAATTGAATTGATTGCGGTGACGACCAGGCGAAGGCGGCTGCCTTTCATGAGGCGACGCGCTACGAACAAACCCGGATTAAAATCGCAGGGCACCAATTCGCCGGGCTTCATGAGTTTCGCTTCACGTGATGATTCGCGGTAACGCAGCCTGCGAATATCGCTCCATAGCGCAATGCAGGTGCCGTCTGGCTGGATTTCATAGAGGTCGCATTCGAGATCGACATCCGGCGTGTCGATCGATAGCCACAGGTTCACAGCCGGACAACCGATCAAAGAAGTTTCGTTCGGTACCGGATCGGTGTGATAAACCAACCCATCTTTGCCGATGCTCAATGCGAACGTCTGGTCGATTGCCGCAGTTTTTTCTTTCGGATCGGTTCCCTCAACGTTTTCGCCGCGACGTGTATCCAAAGGATCGTAAACAAAACTATCCGAGCCACTGTTAGGTTGCTTTTCGTTCAGCGTGCCCGAGCGGAAGACGCCGTTTGGTTCGCCGTTCTTCGAATCGAGGTAAAAGGTTTTTGGATTTGCAGTCAGCGTCTGAAAGTTGTCGGCGTATTTCCATTCCCCATTCGCGCCAGAGTTACCGGGGGCTAGCAAATAATACGCAATCTGATTTTTGAGGAATGCCGGTTTCGGTCCCGATTTCATAGTCCAGTCGTACCACTGCCGGTGCAGATCATTTAAATCGACGATTGCCCCGGGGCCAAATTTCACGCCGCCAACTTCATCCCTAGGCGTGCGCGTGCCGGCGTGGTCCCACGGACCGATGATGAGAAAATGTTTGGCGCGCGCTTGCGGAGAGGCGTTTGCGAGATGATCCCGGTAGTACGTGAGCGCACCCAATTCGTCGCCGTCGTATTGACCCGTGATTGTGAGAATCGGCAGCGCGATCTCTTGAAATTGCTCACGCGTGGGCAGCATCGCGTCGTAGTAAGCGTCGGCAGTCGGGTGGTTGAGTATGCGCTGGAAATTAGCCGATGGATTTCCCACAAACGAATCGAGCGATTTGAAAGGGAGGTGCTTTTTGTAACCGTCCAGGAATTTTGTGCGCCAGAATTTTTGATCACCAAACAGATTATCCTGCGGCGTGTGACCGCTCGTGAGCGTGAACCATTGCATGTCGTAAGTCATCCCGATGTTATTGTAGGATGGATAATCCAGGCCGGGATGCGCGGCGGCAGCGGGCACGATCGTCACCAGATGAGGCGGAAATTCTTTCGCCGTTGCCCATTGATCAAAGCCCGCATACGACCCACCCCACATGGCCACTTTGCCGTCACAGAACGATTGCTTCGCCAGCCACTCCCCCACGTCGTGTCCGTCGCGCGGCTCATTTGCGAACGGCTCGAATTCGCCGCCAGAATTGCCGCGGCCGCGAACATCGACGAGCGCGAACACATAACCGTGTGACGCGAAGTAGGCGCCGCGCGCGTGGTACGTGTCCGAGATGTACGGCGTCAGTGTAAAAATTACCGGCGTCTTCGGCAGCGAGCTATCTGGAGTCTTTGGAAAATACAACGTCGCGTTCAGTTCGACCTTGTCGCGCATTGGAATCTTGACGCCCCAGTGCAGGTCGTAGTCCGCGGGTGGTTGTGCGGGGGACGGCGCCGGAGTTGGCGATTGCGCTGCGATTCTTATTGTAAAGAGTGCATAGAGCGCCGCAACCCGAAGCAGTCGTTTCATGTCGCGCTATTGAAGATGAAGCGCACGGGCGAAACAAGGGTTCTTTGGTGCTGCGGGAAAGCGCCGCGAGGACTCCTCGCACTCGCAAAGTCCAGCTGCCGCCGCCCGAAATCGAGTAGGCCTCATGCATTTCGCAGGAAGTGTTTTCGCAGTGCGATACGTTCTCGCATCTCTTTCACGGTTTGCGCGAACTCAACTTTGCGACACGATACGCCATGGCTCACGGGGTCACGAAAGGCGCGCAATCTCCGAGACAGATGTCTCGCGAGGGAAAGTCCGCTCGCGAGCCGAGTGGTCGGACGATCTCGTGGTCTCACGCGGAACTGGTCTGTGCGGGTGCGGTGTTTCTTGTTGCACTGGTTGTATACAGTTGGACACTTGCTCCCGCGGTTACTTTGACCGACAGCGGCGAGTTAACTGTGGCCGCCTACGGGCTGGGCGTGGCGCATCCGCCGGGATTTCCGCTGTGGGTCATGCTCGCACATCTCGCGTCGCTTTTGCCGGTCGGAAGCGTTGCCGTGCGAATCAATTTTTCGTCTGCTGTTTTCGCCGCGCTCGCCTGCGCAACGCTTACTCTGGTGGTGGCCGAATTACTCATTACGGTTTCTTGTTGTGCTCCACGTCGGCGAAGGAACAAGGCTGGGCGGCAGGGCAGTGACATTGAGAGTTCAAACGCCGACGGGCTTTTGATATTCGCGCCTGCGGTCGGCGCGGGATTGCTTATGGCGTTCTCGCGCACGCTTTGGTCATATGCGACGGTCACCGAAGTCTACACACTCAACGCGCTGCTGATCCTGCTAGTCTTCTTTTCGGTCGTTCGATGGCGGCGGCTGATCATTGAAACGCAAAGCGATTTCAGCGTGACGGTCGCCACGGATGACGCGTGGATTTATGCCTCTGCATTTGTATTCGGCGTTGCGATGGGTGTTCATCACGTGACTGTGGCGTTAACGCTTCCGGCTATTGCCGTAGTCGTTTACAGGACAGAGGGCCTGAAGTTTTTCACGAGCCGACGCCTTTTATATGCTGCGCTGATTTCGATCGGCGCGTTGATCCTTGTTTACAGTTATTTGCCGTGGGCAGCCTCGCGCTCGCCTGCGATGAACTGGGGGAATCCGCGGTCGCTCCAGGAAATTTGGTGGCACATCACCGGCCGGCAGTATCGCGTTTTTTTTTCCTTCTCGTCGGCGGCCATGGGAGCGCAATTCGTTGAATTCTGCGGAATGGCTTTGCGTGAGTTCGGCTTTGCATGGCTACCTTTGACGTTGTTTTTAGCGGTGGCGGGCCTCGCGGGCGCCTACAAGCGTGACCGCACGTCTTTTTGGTTTCTGCTGTTGATCCTGTTCGCCGACCTGGCTTACTCGCTGAGCTACGAAATTGCCGAGGACAAGGACGCGTACTATTTGCCGGCATTCATTTCGATCGCGATTGCAGCCGGGCTAGGTGTCCGCTGGCTGATTCAGCTTACTGTTCCAAGACCTTTGCCGATTTGGAAATCGTATGTGGCTGCTGCGACCGCGATTGTCCTGACATCCGCTACAGCGTTCGCCGCGAATTGGCCATTCAACGATCGGAGGCATTACTTCATTGCGGATGATTATGTTGAGAACCTGTTCAGCGCGATCGCGCCCAATGGACTGCTGCTGACGCAAGATTGGCAGGTCGCGTCTCCCATGCTGTACGCGCAAGAAATAGAGCAGCGCCGTCCCGATGTTAAGGTGGTGGATATTAATCTGCTGCGTCGCTCTTGGTATTTCGATTATCTAAAGCATGCACATGCCCGCTTGATCGAGCGGTCGAGGGAGAAGATCGATCCATACGTTGAGCTCCTAAAGCAATGGGAGCATGACCCTAGCGCTTTTGCTCGCAGCCAAGAGCTTACTCAAGGGATTAGCATGGCGTTCCTGGACATGATTCAATCAATCGTCAGGAATGAAATCAGGCTCGCGCCGGTTTACATCACGAACGATGTGCTGGTCGCCAACCAAACGAACGGGTACTTGACCCGGTGGATCCCTCAAAGCTATCAACTCGTGCCGCAAGGATTGGTTTTCGCTCTCGCTACTGACCAAAGCTTTCATGACGCACCTGACCCGCATCTCCAGATGCGCGGATTGGCTGATGGGACGATCCGATTTGCAAAGGATGATGTTATAAACGCTAAGGTTTTGCCGGCGTATACGAGAATGCTGACTAATCGTGGGCGATACCTGGCGCTGTTCAATCAACACGAGCGCGCCATTGTTGCTTTTAACGAGGCGTTGGCGCTCGATCCGAATCTCGCCGACGCGCAACAAGGCCTGGTACAGAGCACGGCAAAAATCGCCAAGCCATAGGAGCGCCGGAGTCGTTTGCTCCAGAGGTAGATCATCTTTTTGACAAGGGAAAGATAACCGCTACGTTCAGAATCCAACTCGCTCGACTAAGCAGGGATAATTAAGCAGGAGCCTCGCTATTAAAAGTAGTGATCGGCGGTTGAACTGCACCGAACAATGCAAACAAATCGAAGCAAACGTTATCGCGCCGCGGCGCAGCAAGTAGATCGGGCGAAGAATTACAGTCTCGCGGATTCGGTCGCGACGCTGAAGAAATTCTCGCCCACGAAATTTGATCAGACGGTGACGCTCTCATTTCGCCTTGGGGTTGATCCCAAGCAATCCGATCAGATGGTGCGCGGGACATGCCCGCTTCCACACGGCAGCGGAAAACAGGTGCGAGTGCTCGTTTTCGCAGAAGGTGAAGCGGCAAGGGCCGCCAAAGACGCGGGCGCGGAATTCGTCGGTATGAAAGATCTGATCCAGAAATGCCAAGAAGGCTTTCAAGATTTTGATGTGGCGATCGCTACCCCTGGGGCAATGGCCGAAGTGCGGAAGCTCGGGAAAGTGCTCGGTCCGCGCGGACTGATGCCCAATCCGCGGACCGGTACAGTGACCGACGACACTGCCAAAGCGGTCCAGGAGGTGAAAGCGGGACGCGTCGAATTCAAGCTCGACAAGAATGGCAACGTTGCCGTGGCGGTCGGAAAGTTCTCTTTTGAAGAAAATGCGCTGGTGGAGAACGCAAATGCAGTGATTGAAGCCGTGGTGCGGGCTCGTCCGCCGACGGCAAAGGGCCGTTACCTTGAAGGTGTGACAATTAGTGCGACCATGTCCCCGGGCGTCCGCGTCGATCCAACGCCGTACCTAAGCGGCGTCTAGGGACCGGAATAAATAGCTCGACGATATGCGACCAGAAAAAGCCAACATTGTTTCAGAGTTGTCCGAGTCATTGAGACGCTCCCCTTTTGTGCTCGTGACCGATTATCGCGGAATGAAGGTGGCCGATTTTAGCGAGTTGCGAAGTCGACTGGCTCCGGCTGGCGCCGAGGTGCACGTAGTGAAAAACAATTTTCTCAAACTCGCGATGGCGGATTCTGGTTTCCCGCAAGTTGGTGAGCAGTTCGCGGGGCAAACCGCGGTTGTTACAGGCGAAGCAGATGTAGCCCCCGTGGCCAAGATTTTTAAGACTTTCGCAACCGAGTTTAAACTGGCTGCACTCAGGGTTGGCTTTGTCGATCGCGCAGTGCTTTCCACGGCGGAATTGGAAACTTTGGCGGAATTACCGGCGCGCGAAATTTTGCGGACGCAATTGTTGGGGTTGTTATTGGCTCCGGCGACGCGCCTAGTGCGTCTGTTCAATGAACCGGCCGCGTCGTTAGCGCGACTGTTGAATGCGAAAGGCGAAAAGGAGGGCGCACCTGCGGCATGAATTTTGTTCGGCACGCACTTTGCCTGTCGGACAAATCCAACACAAAACAAAAATGTCCGAGCTGGTGGCTACCAGCTTCAATTCTTCGAAGGCTTTCGGAGGCGGCAACTGGAGAAAACTAAAATGGCAGATACAGACAAATTGGTGGAACAACTCAGCAACCTATCGGTCTTGGAAATTGCTGGATTAGTCAAGCAGCTCGAGGAGAAATGGGGCGTTAGCGCGGCGGCGCCAGTAGCAGTCGCGGCCGGGCCCGCTGGGGGGGCATCCGGTGGAGCAGCAGCACCAGTAGCCGAGGAGAAGACCACGTTTGACGTGATTCTGACTGAAATGGGCGCAAACAAGATTGCAGTAATTAAAGAGGTGCGGAGTGCTGTTCCAGGACTCGGGCTGGCGGAGGCGAAAGCGCTCGTAGAAGGCGCACCTAAAACCATTAAAGAAGGCGTAACCCAGCAGGAAGCGGATGAGATCAAGAAAAAGATCGAGGCCGCGGGTGCAAAGGTCGAAATCAAATAGAACAAATCGAATTTCTGCGCCGTCGCAGCATAAAATCTGTTGCGCGGCGCAAGATCCATACTACGGTTACCACCCACACAGCCCGCCAGACGTATTTTTAACCCGGCGCTAACTAGGCAATCACATTACCGGCTACGAGACGGAGGTCGTCAATTTGACAGGTCCCCGTTTTGGTGGCATTTTTGCGCCCTTCACCCATCCCAGATTCGGTAAATCTGCCTGCGTCGGCCCCGTTAGGTGGAGTCGGTGTGAGGTTTTAGCTCGTGAGCATAGGCATTATGTCGGAACGTATCTACTTCGGAAGTATCAAGGAAGCCATTGAACCGCCCAACCTGATTGAGGTTCAGGCAAATTCATACGTCGATTTTCTTCAAAAAGACGTCCAGTATTCGAAGCGGAAGAACCAAGGACTTCAGGCTGTTTTTAAGGAAGTTTTTCCTATCGAAAGCTACGATGAGAAGGCCGTCCTTGATTTCAGCCATTACGATATCGGCGAACCCAAGTTAACCCCACTTGAAGCGCAGCGCGAAGGGCAAACCTACAGTGCGCCGCTGCACGTGACGTTCCAGTTGAGGGAGGAAAAAGGCACGAAGGAGGAGAAAGTGTACATGGGTGAGATCCCGCTCATGACGCCGCAGGGCACCTTTGTCATCAATGGTGCGGAGCGCGTGGTAGTGAGCCAACTGCATCGTTCTCCCGGCATCGCGTTCGAATCGACGGTTCACGTCAACGGCAAGGTCCTCTATAGTTTCCGCATCATTCCAGACCGTGGGTCATGGATCGAGGTGCAGTTCGATACCGCTGACCTGCTTTACATTTATTTAGACCGACGCAAGCGCCGCCGAAAATTCCTCGCGACCACTTTCCTGCGCGCACTCGGCTATGGTTCTGACGAGGAGGTCATTGAAGTTTTTTACAACATCGAGAATCTGAAGCTGAGCGACAAACTCGACGAAGAACAGCTCGCCAGCAAAGTGCTCACCGCAGATATCCGCGATGGTGAGGTCACGGTCGCGCGCGCATTTGAGCCCCTGACTCTTGCGACCGTTCGCCAGATCATGGCGCTGAATATTCACGAGGCCAAAGTCATCGACATCTCGAACGATGACACGATAGTGAAGGCCCTTAGAAAAGATCCGGCTCACGACCAGGAAGAGGCTCTCAAAGACATTTACCGCCGCCTTCGTCCGGGCGATCCGCCGACCGTGGCCAACGCCCGTGCTTTACTCAAACGTCTCTTTTTCGATCCGAAGAAATACGACCTTGGTCGAGTCGGCCGCTACAAAATCAATCAGAAGCTCGGAATTAACGTCGATCCTTCCGAGCGCATCCTGACCGACAAAGATTTTATCGCGGCGATTAAGTACTTGATCAATCTGCGACGGGGCGAAGGCACGCTCGACGACATTGACCACCTCGGCAGCCGGCGCGTCCGCACCGTAGGCGAATTGCTGGCGAACCAGTGCCGGGTCGGTCTTGCTCGAACTGAGCGCCTCGTGAAAGAGCGGATGACGCTATTCGACATCAACGTCGATGGAATGACGCCGCAAAAGCTTATTAATCCCAAAGCGCTCAGCGCGGTCATCAGGGATTTCTTTGGTCGATCACAGCTTTCGCAATTCATGGATCAAACGAATCCGCTCGCAGAATTGACGCACAAGCGGCGTCTGTCGGCTCTCGGCCCTGGAGGTTTGAGCCGCGAACGTGCCGGCTTTGAAGTGCGCGATGTTCATCCGTCGCACTACGGCCGCATTTGCCCGATCGAGACGCCCGAAGGCCCCAACATCGGCTTGATCAGCTCAATGAGCACCTTTGCGCGTATCAACGAGTTTGGTTTTATCGAAACGCCGTATCGCAAGGTAGTAAACGGCCGCGTCACTGATGAGATCGAGTATCTCACAGCTGACCGTGATGAAAACTTCCTCGTCGCACAGGCGAATGCGCCTATCGATGGGCGCGGCCATTTCAGCGGTGAAAAAGTTTCGGTGCGTTATCGTGGCGATTTCCTTGAGGTCGATCCGTCAAAGGTGAATTACATGGACGTATCGCCGAAGCAGCTCGTTTCGGTAGCGGCTGGCCTCATCCCGTTTCTGGAACACGACGACGCGAACCGCGCGCTGATGGGTTCCAATATGCAACGCCAGGGCGTGCCGCTGATTGTTTCCGAGATGCCGCTGGTCGGCACTGGTCTTGAAGAAAAAGTTGCGCGCGATTCGCACGCAGTTGTTCTGGCCATCGAGAGCGGCAAGGTCGCTTCAGTTACGGCTGACCAAATTATCGTCACGAAGGACGGCCATCTGCCCGAGTCCAAAAAGAAAATCAAAACCGACTCCGAGGCCGGTATCCACGTTTACGAGCTCCGCAAATTCATGCGGTCGAACGCCGGCACCTGTGTGAATCAAAAACCGATCGTTCGCAAGGGTCAACATGTGAAGCGGGGCCAAGTCATCGCCGATGGGCCGAACACTGATCGTGGCGAACTGGCCCTCGGGCGCAACGTGCTCGTCGCGTTCATGCCTTGGAACGGCTACAACTTCGAGGACGCGATCATGATCTCGGAGAAGGTTGTGAAGGAAGATGTTTACACTTCCATTCACATCGATGAGTTCGAGATCGGCGCGCGCGATACAAAGCTGGGCCCGGAGGAAATTACGCGCGACATCCCTAATGTAAGCGAAGAAGCTTTACGTAACCTGGGTCCGGACGGCGTCGTGCGAGTCGGTGCGGAGGTGAAGCCAGGGGATATATTAGTTGGGAAAATTACGCCAAAGAGCGAGACGGAACTGGCTCCGGAAGAGCGGCTGCTTCGCGCCATCTTTGGAGAGAAAGCCGCCGATGTAAAAGACACCTCACTCACCGTGCCCTCTGGAACCTACGGCATCGTGATGGACGTGAAGGTGTCATCCCGCCGCGAAGTTTCACGGGAGAAACTTACTCCGGCCGAAACCAAACGGCAGCTCAAGAACATCGGCGAAGACCACAAGCGCAAGAGGGAGGGACTCATTGAGCAGCTCACCGATTCGCTTTCCAACGTTCTGCTGGGCGAAAAAATTCCTCTCGACGTCGTAAATGCCAAGAGCGGTGAAATCATCATCCCGGCGAATCGCAAGATCACGAAAACGCTTCTGCGAAAATTGGCGACTGCCCACGATCACATCGAGATCGACCCGAGCCCAATTCGGAATCGGATCCGCGAAATCATTGGCGGATACGAACACAAGTTCGCCGAGTTAGAGCTCGAACGAGATCGTGCGACGGACCGTGTGGAAAGCGGCGAGGAGATCGAACCAGGAATTATCAAACAGGTCAAAGTTTACATCGCCAGCAAGCGCAAGCTCAGTGTCGGCGACAAGATGGCGGGCCGTCACGGGAACAAAGGCGTTGTGGCGCGCATTGTACCCGAGGAAGACATGCCGTTCCTCGCAGACGGAACACCGGTCGACATCGTGCTTAATCCGTTAGGCGTCCCAAGCCGTATGAATGTGGGTCAGGTGTTGGAAACGCACCTCGGCGTTGCTGCCAAAGCGCTTGGATTCAGAGTGGCCACTCCGGTCTTCGATGGAATCAAGGAAAAACAAATTCGCGACTATCTGCATGAGGCGAAAAAGAAAGAGGGCTTCACCTGGGTACAGGAGAACGGTAAGGCGCGCCTTTTCGATGGTCGCACCGGCGATCCGTTCGACCAGGAAGTCGTAGTTGGTCACATCTATATGATGAAGCTTGGCCATCTTGTGGCGGACAAGATTCATGCGCGCGCGGTGGGACCGTATTCGCTTGTCACTCAGCAGCCGCTCGGCGGTAAAGCGCAATATGGCGGCCAACGCTTCGGCGAGATGGAGGTCTGGGCGCTCGAGGCTTACGGTGCTGCCTACACGTTGCAGGAATTACTGACGGTTAAGTCTGATGATGTGCAAGGCCGGACTCGTATCTACGAGTCAATCGTTAAGGGCGACAACTCGCTCGAAGCTGGAACGCCCGAATCCTTCAACGTGTTGATCAAGGAAATGCAAAGCCTTGGTCTCGACGTGAAGGTCGGCAGTCAGGCGCCCACCTTTATGGAGAGCGTGGCGTAATTTTTAGTTTCACACTTATTCGGAGAAATCATGAACGAACATTCCTGGCGTGAGTTAGTGGGCGAAGAACGCCCAGTAGGTTTTGATCAAGTCGCAATTGGCATCGCCTCGAGCGACACCATGCGCTCGTGGAGCAAAGGCGAAGTCAAAAATCCGGAGACAATTAATTACCGCACCTTTAAGCCGGAGAAGGGCGGGCTTTTCTGCGAACGGATTTTTGGGCCGACCCGGGACTGGGAGTGTTCCTGCGGAAAATACAAGCGCATCAAGCACAAAGGCGTGATCTGCGACCGTTGCGGCGTAGAAGTCACACTCGCGCGCGTTCGCCGTGAACGCATGGGGCACATAGAGCTGGCGGTGCCGGTTTCGCACATCTGGTTTTACAAATGCATGCCTTCACGCATCGGACTCATGCTGGACATGAGCGCGCG
>WNFW01004856.1_pt1 | contig 10782 bp, 7 predicted proteins | sample 5400131 | NCBI WGS metagenome assembly WNFW01 (sample SAMN13153362, study PRJNA577476) | soil metagenome | isolation source: 20 cm soil or saprolite under grassland replicate 1 | place: USA:California | collected 2016-06-15
TTTCCGGGATCATCTACGTGATGGAAGGCGTGCGTCAGTTGCAAGCTGAGGGGCACGCGCACGCGGCGCGGGATTAATTCTCAAGCGTGGCGATGAATGCTGAGGCAAAACTGCCGAGCGTCGCAATCATCGGGCGTCCGAATGTCGGCAAGTCTGCGCTCTTTAATCGCCTGATTGGCCGCAAAATCGCCATCGTTCACGATCAGCCCGGGATCACCCGCGACCGGATCTCGGCAATCTGTTCGCGCGGAGAACAACCGTTCACACTCTGGGACACCGGCGGAATTTTTGGCGGCGGCGAAAAAGAACTCACGGTCCAAGTACGTCAAACCGCGGAAGGCGCGCTGCGCGAAAGCGATCTTCTCCTGTTTGTAGTCGATGGAAAAGACGGTCTCTCGCCCATCGATAGCGATCTCGCGCGCACGCTGCGTAAATCGCGAAAACCGATCGTGCTCGTGGTTAACAAGATCGACAATGACAAACGCGAGTCTCTTGCCGCCGAGTTTGATGCGTTAGGCTTTGAGCAAAGCGTTTCGATCAGTGCCGAGCACAATCGCGGCATCTCTGATTTGTTAGGCGTGGTTGACCAATTGCTCCCCTTGCCCGCGCAATCCGTCTCTCAACCCTCACTTGTCACGCCGGAGCGTAGCGAAGGAGGAACTCTCAACTCTCAACCTCTTGCCATCGCCATCATCGGCCGGCCGAACGTGGGCAAATCATCCCTGATTAACGCGATCGTGCAAAGCGAACGCGCGATCGTGAGCGAATTGCCCGGAACGACGCGCGACTCAGTCGATATCTCTTACCAACGCGATGGCCGCCGCTTTTTGTTCATCGATACGGCTGGAATTCGCCGGCGCGGTAAACTCTCGAGCTCGGTTGAAGTCTTCAGCGTCATGCGCGCGGAACGAAGTATTCGCCGCGCCGATTTGTGTGTCCTGATTGTCGATCTTACCAGCGGCGTGACTGCGCAGGACAAACGAATCGCCGGATTAATCCAGGAAGCGCGCAAAGCGGCGCTGGTTGTTTTGAACAAGTGGGACCTCGTTAAACCGAAGCGCGGCGAGCGACAGACGATCCGCGAACTTGTTGCTGAAACCCGAGAGAAGATTTTCTTTCTCAATTACGCGCCGGTGCTGGTCGCATCCGCGCGCACGGGCGAAAACGTGGATCGGCTTTTCGGAATGATTGGCAAAATTGAGCAAGCGGCAACCACGCGTATCGGGACCGGAGTTTTGAATCGATTGATGCGCGCGGTGTTCGCCGCAAATCCGCCGCCGATGGTGAAAGGCCGGCGATTGAAACTTTTTTACACTGCCCAGTCTGCGGGAACGCGAGATCGATCCGCCAAAGGACGGATTCACCGTAGAGAACATCTTCAACCACCGGAGTTCGTGCTGTTTGTGAACGATCCGCGATTGGTTGCTCAATCCTATGCTCGTTATCTCGAAGCTAGAATCCGCGATGCCGAACCCTATAGCGGCCTGCCGATTATTTTGACTTTGCGCCCGCGCAGCCAAAAATTGTAGCCCCCGCTCTTGGGGCGGCGCTCGCCGCGGCGAGCGGCCATAGCTGCGAATCGAACATTTCGCCCTGGCATCTGTCAGAAAACACACATGAAATCGACGCAGGAGATTACCCGTGACGTGCAGGAGCTTGGCCGCTGGATCCCGGCTCTGCGCGAGCAGGTTTCGCATGTCGTTGTCGGCCAAAAATATCTGGTCGACCGCTTGTTGCTCGGCCTTCTTGCCAACGGTCACATTCTGCTCGAAGGCGTGCCGGGTTTGGCCAAAACGCTTACCGTCAAAACGATGGCCGCGGCGATCCAGACCGGCTTCCAGCGATTGCAATTCACGCCGGATCTTTTGCCGGCCGATTTGATCGGGACGCTCATTTACAATCCGCGCACGGGCGAATTCACGACCAAGCTCGGGCCGATCTTTTCGAATCTAATTCTGGCCGACGAAATTAATCGCGCGCCGGCGAAGGTGCAGAGCGCACTGCTCGAAGCGATGCAAGAACGCCAGGTCACCATTGGCGAACAAACCTATCCCCTCCCCGATCCGTTTCTGGTTCTAGCCACACAAAATCCAATCGAGCAGGAGGGAACGTATCAACTTCCCGAAGCGCAGCTCGACCGCTTCATGTTCAAATTGAACATTGGTTATCCGGAAAAATCCGAGGAGCGCAAGATCCTGGATTTGATGGCGACATCCGCGCCTGATCTGCGCGTCAATGCGGTGATCGAGCCGCAACAAATCATCGCCGCGCGCGACGTGGTGAACCAGATCTACATCGACGACCGCGTGAAAGATTACATTGTCGATGTTGTCTGGGCGACGCGCGAGCCGGCTTCTTACAATTTGCATCTGGAAGGATTGATTCGTTACGGCGCGTCGCCGCGGGCCACGATTTATCTCGCGCTCGGCGCGCGGGCTCACGCGTTTCTGAACGGCCGCGGTTATGTCACACCGCAAGATGTAAAAAGCATCGGACCGGATGTCTTGCGGCATCGCATCATCGTTAGCTACGAGGCCGAGGCTGAAGCAGTCACGAGCGAAACCATCATCGAACGAATTTTTGCCGGCCTTCCCGTTCCCTAAGTCGCGATGAACGGTTTGCAGGAAAGAACCGCGGAAATTCTCAAGAAAATCCGCACCCTCGAAATCAAGACCAAAGGACTGGTCGAGACCGTTTTCGCCGGCGATTATCACAGTGTCTTCAAAGGTCGCGGAATGAATTTTGAGGATGTGCGCGAGTATCAACCGGGCGACGAAATTCGCGCGATCGATTGGAACGTGACAGCACGGCTCGGGACTGCGTTCGTGAAAAAATTCACCGAGGAACGCGAACTGACCGTGATGCTGATTGTCGATGTTAGCGCATCGGGAAATTTTGGAAGCGCCGCGCAATCAAAACGCGAACTGGCTGCCGAGGTGGCCTGTCTGCTCGCTTTCAGCGCGATCCGCAACAACGACAAGGTAGGGCTGATTCTTTTCACCGACCGGGTCGAACTTTTCATTCCACCGAAGAAAGGCCGCTCGCACACGCTTCGACTTATTCGCGAGATTTTGTTTTTCGAACCGGCCGGCCGCGGAACTGATCCCGCGCTCGCGCTCGATTATTTAAACAAAGTCGTAACGCGTCGCGCGGTTGTCTTTTTCATTTCCGATTTTCAAGCGCCGGACTTCTCCCACACGCTCGCGGTCAGCGGCCGACGCCATGATTTCATCGCCGTGCACGTTCAGGACGAACGGGAGCAAGTGCTGCCGAATGTCGGTATTATCACGCTCGAGGACGCCGAGACCGGGGAACAAATTGAAATCAACACTGCGGACCGTGGGACACGAACGCGATTTAGCGATTTGGCCGACGAGAAAGCGCATGAGCTTTCGCGCACGCTTCGCCGCAACAACATCGACGCAATCACGTTGCGGACGAGCGAAGACTATCTGCCCGCGCTACGTTCGTTTTTCAAACTGCGTGAGCGTCGCGCCGCCACGCGCTAAGCCGATGATGTCGATCTTGCATTGCTTGCCACGCCGTAGCCTCTCGACGCGCCGTAGCTTTATGCGAAGGCTGGTTGGCGAAGGCGGGTCGATCTTTCTCGCCCAACAACAATTTCACGAGATCGCGCCGCCGGTTGATTATTCGTTTGTCCCGACGTGGGTGATTTTTCTGGCGAGCTTTGTTGGACTGTGCCTGATCGGTTCGATCGTCTGGTTCTTCACCCGAAAACGCAAACTGGCGGAGCCGCCAAAATTGCCACGAGAAATCGCGCTCGAAGAACTCGAGTCGATCGGTGGTGATATCGAAACAACGAATCCGTACCTGTTTAGCATTCGCGTTTCGGATATTTTGCGACGCTACGTGACTAATCAATACGCGTTGCCGGTGACGCGACAGACATCGGTCGAATTTCTTACCGCCCTGGCGAAATCGTCGCCGTTTTCGGCGAACGAGAAATCGCTGCTCGAAGATTTTTTGAACCGGTGCGACTTGATCAAGTTCGCGCGTTACGAAGCGACATCGGCGGATAGCCGGCTTCTGCTGGAAGAGGCGACGCGCTTTGTGAAAGGAGAGCAACTTGCGCTTGCTTGATTGGTGGCCGGCAAATACTGCCCTGACGTTCGCGCGTCCTTGGCTGCTTTTGCTCCTCCTGGCAATTCCGCTGCTCGCTTATCTCCGCGGCAAACGCGGTCCGGCTGCGGCACTGACCTTTTCATCGACCGCGACGCTGCGCGTGATCGGCAAGCAAAGCGCTGCACGCGTTGGAAAATTTTTGCGGGCTTTAATTTTTGCAGCCCTCGCGATCTTCGTGGTCGCTCTGGCGCAACCGCAACTCGGCAAGAGCCTGACCCAAGTCGAAGCAAGCGGGATCGACATCATGCTGGTGCTTGATGTGTCCGGGTCGATGCTAACCAAAGACTTCACCATCGGCGGCGAGCAGGCGACCCGGGTGGACGCAATCCGCGAAGTCACGCGCAAGTTCATCGAAGGTCGACCAAACGATCGCATTGGAATCATCGCCTTCGCCGGCCGGCCATATGTTGTTAGTCCGATGACGCTGGATCACGATTGGCTTCTACAAAATCTCGAGCGAGTGCGAATCGGACTCGTCGAAGATGGAACCGCGATCGGCTCGGCGATGGCCTCGGCGGCAAATCGATTGAACGACAAACATTCAAAAAGCCGCGCGATCGTTCTGCTGACCGATGGCGAAAATAACGCCGGCAAAATTTCACCGAACACGGCAGCCGAAGCCGTCAAAGCTCTGAAGATCCATTTCTATGCCATTGGTGCCGGAATCACCGGGATCGCGCCGGCGCCGATTTTTACTCAACGCGGACCGATGACCGACGTGCTTGGAAATCTGCTCTATCAAAACCAGCGGGTGGAATTTAACGAGGCCGGTTTGAGACAGGTCGCGCAGATTGCCGATGGCCAATTTTTCCGTGCGACCGACACCAAGTCGCTCGAGCAGATTTACAGCGACATCGACAAGATGGAGAAATCGACCGTGGCTGTAAAAAAATATCAGGAGTACCGCGACCTGTTTCCGCTTTGCATCATGAGCGGCTGCGGGCTGGTGGTGGCGCAGCTTTTGTTGTCGCAAACCATTTGGAAAAAATTGCCATAATGAGCTTTGGCGCACCAATCTGGTTCTGGGCACTGCTGGTAATTCCGGTTCTCGCACTCTTATTTGCGCGCGCCGAACGGCGAGGAATCGCGAGACTTCGCGAATTCGTTTCTCCGCGGCTGCTTCCGCAGCTCGCTGCGACTGTGAACCGCTCGCGCCGCCTGTTCCGATTTGCTTTGCTCATGCTCGGACTTGCGCTTGCGATCGTAAGTCTCGCTCGACCGCAATGGGGTTACATTTACGAAGATGTGAAGCGCGAAGGTCTCGACCTGCTTTTTGCAGTCGACACTTCGCGGAGCATGCTTTCAAACGACGTGCAGCCGAGCCGGCTCGAGCGCGTCAAACTCGCGGCCCAGGACCTCGTGAACCAGCTCCAAGGCGATCGGGTTGGACTGATTGCCTTTGCCGGCCGCGCGTTTTTGCAGGCGCCGTTAACAATTGATTACGAAGCGGAAGTCGAATCGATTAATGATCTCGATACGAAAACGATCCCCGAAGGTGGCACGAACATCTCGGAAGCGATCAATCTCGCTCTAAACACATTTGGAAAAAGCGCCGCCGGAAATCGCGCGCTGATCATTTTCACTGATGGCGAAGAGCTCAGCGGCGACGCCGCCAAGGTGGCGAAGACCGCGGCCGATGCCGGCGTGAAGATTTTCACGGTGGGCGTGGGCACGCCGCAAGGCTCACTGATTCCTATTACGAGCGACGATGGCGGAACGGCATTCGTGAAAGATTCCGCGGGCCAAGTTGTGAAATCAAAGCTTGACGAGAAGCGCTTGCGCGAAATCGCTCAAGCTACCGGCGGGTTTTATCTGCACCTCGACGACGGGCCGCGAACGATGTCGCAACTTTACGCGCAAGGGTTGGCGAGCATGAAAGCGGCCGACATTGATGCGCGCTTGGGGCGGAGACCGATTGAGCGTTACGAATGGCCATTGGGCGCGGCGATGCTCGCGCTGACGATGTCGATCTTGATCGGCGAACGCAAACGAGTCCGCGCCCGTGCTCGCGTGCCGCAATGGTCAAGGATCGCAGTGCCGGCGACCGCGCTGCTTTTAATTTTCGCGAGACCTGCGTTTGGAGCTGCCACCGGGTTGAATCTTTATCGCGAAGGAAAATACAACGACGCCTACAAGAGCTTCCAAGAAGATCTGCAATCACATCCGGATTCGTCGCAAAAAGAAAAAATCGAATTCGATGCGGGCGCGGCCGCTTTCAAAATGGGTGATTACAACAAGGCGCTGCAATCGTTCAGCAACGCTCTGCTCTCACCCGACAAAGGACTTCAGGAAAACAGCCATTTTAATCTTGGCCGGACACTCGAAGACCGCGCCGACATGGACCAGACGAACGAGACCACGCTAAAGGACCTGACTGACGCGGCGTCGCATTACGAATCGACTTTGAGACTCAATCCGAAAAATGAAGCGGCCAAAGCCAATTTGGAGGAGGTCAAAAAGAAGATCGAGCGGTTGAAACAGCGCCCGAAACAAAAACCAACGCCGCCACCGCAACAGCAAAATAAAAAAGACAAGAATCAGCAACAAAGCGGTGGCGGCGGCGAACAGAACCAAGACCAGCAACAATCTCAATCGCAGAGCAGTTCCGGCAAAGATCAAAATCAAAACCAGCAGCAACAACAACAACAGAACCAGCAGGCGCAATCGCAAAATCAATCAGGAAGCAGCCAGAGCAAAAATTCTCAAGATAAGTCGAACCAGGCGCAGGCCAAGAACGAACCAAAAAAAGATCAGCAACCTCAGGCGGGCGAAACTCCATCGCCAGCGCCGGGGAAAGATCAACAGCAAGCGAATCAACCTTCGCCCTCTCCCGGAAAAGGAGAAAACAAAAATGCAGGCGCCACGCCCAGTCCGTCCGCTGGCGGGCAGGATCGACAATCAGGGCGCGATCAGGAACAGCCGGAAGAATCGCCGAGTCCGGGTGGAGGCGACGATCAAACGTCATCGCCCTCTCCTGGCGAAGGCGAAGACGAAGGCGAAAATGCGACTCCCTCCGCAACGCCGACTTCCTCACCGCAAAAAAAATTGGCCGGGGAAATCAAAGGAGCCAATGGCGACCAACCGCCACAGAACCCGCAGAATGCTGCGCAATTAGCCGAAGCCGAGCCGGAAAAAGAGGGACAGATGAGCGAGAAACAGGCCGAGCTTCTTTTGAAATCAATGAAGGACGAAGAACAGCGGGTCCAGCTTGATGAACGCAAGGTCAGACGCCATGTCTATAATGACTGGTGACCCCTCCGAAAGTTGATGGTTGATGACGATGTCGATGTTTCGACGAATTCTGTTTTTGGCGCCAATCGCGATTGCAGCGATGCAATCCACTTTTGCCGCTTCGCCCACCGTCACGGCAGTGCTGAGTAACTCCCAACCGACGGTTGGACAGATCGTCCAGTTGGAAATCAAAATCAGCGGCGCAAACAAGGCGAAGGTTCCGGAATCGATTTCGGTCGATGGCCTTGAAATTCATCAGACGGGCCAAATGTATGAATCAAGTCTGAGTTTCGGCTTCGGTGGAAACGAAAATTCGTCGTCGGCCACCTACACCTACAGTGTGCTGCCGTTGAAAGCCGGTCAGTTCAACATTCCGCCGCAGACGGTACGCGTCGGAAGCGATTCGCTGCGCACGCCCGAGCTGGTCTTGAACGTGGCGCAAGGATCGCGCAGCTCGGCGGGCTCGAGCCAAAGCGGCCAAACTCAGGCCGCGAGTAAGCTTGCTTTCGCGGAATTAGTTGTCGCCAAAAAAGACGCGTATGTCGGCGAGATGGTTCCAGCCGAAATTCGATTGGGATTCGATCCGCGCGCGCGTGGCCGGCTTCAAGATGGACCGGAACTTTCCGGTCAGGGTTTCACGACCCAAAAGCTGCAGCAGCCGCGCGAAAATCTGGAAACGATCGGTGGCAGAACTTATCAAGTTTACACCTTCAAAACTGCAATTGCCGCTGCGCGACCTGGAAAATTTGAAATCGGGCCGGTCACGGCCAAGGCCGTTGTTGTCCTCCCGCGGCGACCGAGCGCCCCGCGAACAACGCGTCCGCGATCGCCATTCGACCTATTCAATTTAGATGATCCGTTCTCCGATCCGTTTTTCAGCGACCCCTTTGGCAGCATGGGCGAGCGAACCGAGCTGCCGATTCAAAGCGAAACCGCCACGCTCAACGTGAAACCGCTTCCGCCGAATGCGCCGCCGAATTTCTCCGGAGCGATTGGCAATTTCACCATGACCGCCGATGCAAGACCGAAAACCGTCCAAGTCGGAGATCCGATCACCGTAACATCGACAATCACCGGCCGCGGAAATTTTGATCGGATGAATGGGCCCGCACTCGAGGACGAACGGGGTTGGCACAAATATCCGCCTTCTTCGAAATTTAAACAGGACGATGACGTCGGTATTAGCGGAGAGAAAACTTTCGAGATGGTGATAGCGCCTAATGAAAAGAAACCGGCGGTGCCGCCGTTGGTTTTCGCTTACTTCGATCCAATCAAAGAAAACTACGTCACGTTACGGAGCGACGCGGTGCCGATTCAAGTCGAAGGCGGCACGGCGCTGGCCCCGAGTGCCGCAAAAGCTCCGGCAGTTGCGGCAACATCGGCGACGCCGACAGCAACGGTGGGCGTTACCCCTGCGTCAACAGCAAAGCCGCAGGACATTTTGTATCAGCTGACCGATCTCGGGCGGGTCCGATCCTTCACCCCAATTTATGCGCGCCCGGTTTTTTGGATCGCGCAATTAGCGCCGTTCATTCTGTTGTTAGGATTCATTGGCTGGAAAATTCGGCAAGCGAAGATCGACAATCTCGAGGCGCAACGCACAGCAGCGTTGCAACACGAATCCGGCGAACTTCTGCGGAAATTACGGCGAGCTGAATTGTCGCCGCAGGAATATTTCTCAAACGCATCCCGGGTCGTGCGGGTAAAAACGGCGCTTGTCAAAAATATCAATCCAAACGCAGTGGACGCGGAAACGGCGGCGAAGGCATTTGATTTGGGCGAACACGAACGGGCACAATTGCGCACTCTCTTCGACCGGAGCGACGAACTACGCTTCAGTGGAAGCGGAAATGGTGCGAACACGATCTCGAGCGACGAACGAGAAGAAGTTTTGAGGTTGCTGGAAAGTTTGCGCGCATGAGAAACCGAATAGTTATTAGCTGCGCAGGTCTGTGGTTACTTTGCGCTTCGATCCTGGCGGCGGAACCGAGCGCGCAGTTCGCCAAAGCCAATCAGGAATACGCCGCCGGTGATTTCAAGGCGGCGATCGACGATTACGAGGAAGCGGCATCCTTAGCTACGAACGCGCGCTCGCACTCGATCCACATCATCCCGAAGCCGAGGCCAATCTGCGGATTGCGCGTGATGAAGCTCGCGCGCTCGAATTGGTTCCGAACCGATGGGAACGCATTTTCGCGTTCGCCGATGAAAATCAATACGCCCCCGCTGCCTCGATCTCGTTTTGGATCGGTATTTTCTCGGTCGCGACCTGGGTTTTGGGCCGGGGGCGCGGCCGCGGCCCGATTGCATTGTCGATCCTGTCCCTGTCGATCTTCGTAATAGCGGTTGGCGCTTCCTACGAACTCAGCCGTGGGAAAAATGGTCGGGGACTGGCCGTCGTCACCGGCGACAAGGTCGAAGCGCGCCTTGCCACCGCGGACAATGCTAATCGCGTCCTGACCTTGCCGGCCGGCAGTGAAATTAAAATTGTCAGCCAGCGCGGGGACTGGGTTTACGCGGTCTTACCGAACAACCTACGCGGGTGGATCCCGTCAAATAGCGCAGAGCAAGTGCGGCTCTAGGTTTCAGCTGCCGACGTCTTCGTCGGCCGAATTGCCCCCAAAGACGGCGGCAGCTGCAACATTTGCAGTCGTAAAGAATCGCCGCTACAGAATTTGTATGAAGGCGGAGATGGATGTCGGGACAAACCGAAAAGCGCTTCAGATCAATCTGGATGCGAAAAAGTACGGGACATTCGCCGAAATCGGGGCTGGTCAGGAAGTGGCGCGCCGCTTTTTCACCGTTGGCGGCGCCGCCGGCACCATCGCTAAGACAATGTCGGCCTACGACATGACCTTTAGCGACGCGATCTACGGACCGACCGATCGCTACGTCAGCCGCAAGCGTCTCTGGACGATGCTCGATCACGAATACGATCTGCTAGTGAAACGCCTTGATACCAAGCTCGGCGCCGATCGCACTTTTTTCGTTTTTGCCGACACCGTAGCCGCCCGAAGCTTCAAGCAGCACAATGAATCGCACGGTTGGCTGGGCGTTCGTTTTCAGACCGAGCCGCGCGGCGAACCAAGTCAAATCATCATTCACGTGCGCATGCTCGATGAATCGAACGCCGATCAACAAGAAGCCCTCGGCGTGATCGGAGTGAACTTGCTTTACGGAGCGTTTTACTATTCCCAACCGGAACAGTTGATTTCGTCGCTCCAGGAAAATCTCGCGCCCGGAAGAATGCAGGTCGATCTGATCAAATTTTCCGGCCCAAGTTTCGCCAAGATCGATAATCGGCTGATCAATCTGCAGCTCGTCAGCCAGGGCCTGACCGACGCGGTCATGTTTACAGCCGACGGCGAAATGGTCCAACCCTCGGAGATTCTGCATAAGAAAGCGATT
>WNFW01011984.1_pt1 | contig 10782 bp, 10 predicted proteins | sample 5400131 | NCBI WGS metagenome assembly WNFW01 (sample SAMN13153362, study PRJNA577476) | soil metagenome | isolation source: 20 cm soil or saprolite under grassland replicate 1 | place: USA:California | collected 2016-06-15
CGGACAAGTGTGCGTGTTCGGTTCGGCGCCAAATTCAACCGGCGAAGCGCAAAACATTTTGGATCGCGTCTTGAGCTGCACGTGCACTTCCAAGCCGATCGTCGCGATGTAGTTCATGCGCCGTTCAATATTCGTTGAATCGTTGAATGGTTAAAGAGTTAAACGGCGGTCATTCTGAGCGAAGCGAAGCGGAGTCGAAGAATTTCGCAGCGGTTACGCGTGGTTACGCCACGGGATTCCTCGACTTCGCTCGGAATGACGGCCATTCCAAGGCTTCAAGGCTTCAAGGCTTCAAGGCTTCAACGCTTCAATGCTTCAATGCTTCAACGGACCAAGCAATCGCTCGTTGCCGCAATGCGTGATCGCAAAGAACGAGCGCGGCCATTGCTTCGACAATCGGCACGGCTCGTGGAAGAACACACGGATCATGCCGTCCGCGGGCGACTAGCTCAGTCTCTTCGTTTGAAGTGGTTACCGTTTTCTGTTCGAGCGCGATCGTTGCAGGCGGTTTAAACGCAACGTGAAAGTAAATGTCTTCGCCATTGCTGATGCCACCTTGCACGCCTCCGGAGTTGTTCGTGGTCGTCCGAATTCTTCCAGCGCGGGTTTCGAATGCATCGTTGTGCTGCGAGCCCCGCATCTGTGTCGCCGCAAATCCAGAGCCGATCTCAAAACCTTTTGCCGCCGGAATGCTCAGCATCGCTTTCGCCAAGTCTGCTTCAAGCTTGTCGAACACAGGCTCGCCAAGTCCGGCTGGGATGCCGCGCGCCACACACTCGATTACGCCGCCGACAGAGTCGCCTGCATCCCGAATCTGCTCGACCAGCGACATCATCTTTTTCGCAGCGGCGGCATTCGGGCAGCGGACAACATTTTTCTCAACGTCATTCATCGTCACGGTGGAACGGTCAATTTTCGCAGTCACTTCGTGGATTTGAGTCACGTAAGCGACGAGTTCGAAGTCCGCATACAATGCCGACAATGTTTTTTTTGCAATCGCACCGGCCGCGACGCGACCAATCGTCTCGCGCGCAGACGCGCGACCGCCGCCGTGCCAGTTTCGGATCCCGTATTTGGCCTCATAGGTGTAATCGGCGTGCGACGGTCGAAATTTGCGCGCAATTTCGCTGTAATCTTCGGGTCGAGCGTCTTTGTTCCGAACAAGAATTGCGATCGGCGTCCCGAGCGTTTTACCTTCAAAAACGCCGGACAGAAGTTCGCATCGGTCTTTTTCTTTGCGCTGGGTCGTCAGTTTGCTTTGGCCCGGGCGACGACGATCCAACTCTCGTTGAATTTCGGCTTCAGAAATTTCGATGCGCGGCGGGCAACCATCGATTACGACGCCGATGCCGCCACCATGGGACTCGCCAAATGTGGTGACACGGAATAATTGACCAAATGTGTTACCCATAATGCGAAGATGGTAAACTAATGGCGGAAAATGATAAGACGTTTCCGAACGCTTCGGTAGGGCGCGACCGCCGGGCGCGCCGCGAGTTGACGGACAATTCGGCGAGCCGTCCCTAACAATGTTCAGATCGCTTCGAGCGCGTTCTTTAAATCGTCGATCAAATCGCGGACGTCCTCGACGCCGACAGACAGCCGGACAAGCGAATCGGTGATGCCGAGTTTTTCCCGTTTTTCTATCGGCACGGAGGCATGCGTCATCAGCGCGGGATGATTGATCAGGCTTTCCACGCCGCCGAGGCTTTCCGCCAAGGCAAACAAGTGCGTGTTCTCCAGAAAACGGCGCGTTCCGGCGAGGTCAGTTTTCAAAACAATGGTGACCATTCCGCCGAACCCGCGCATCTGTTGCCGGGCCAAATCGTGTTGTGGATGCGATTTCAGTCCGGGATAGTGGACCGATTTGATCTCGCGCTGATCCTCGAGCCAGCGCGCAATCTCCAGCGCGTTTGAGCAATGCCGCTCCAACCGAAGCGCCAGCGTTTTCAAGCTGCGCAGAACAAGAAAGCTATCGAACGCACCGGCAATGGCGCCCACCGAATTTTGCAAAAACGCAATTTGATCAGCGAGTTCCTTGTTTTTCCCAACAACGACAACACCACCGACCAGATCGGAATGCCCGTTCAAATATTTCGTTGCGGAATGCAAAACGATATCGAACCCTGATTCAATCGGTCGCTGGATCCATGGAGTAGCGAACGTATTATCGCTAACCGAAATCAATTTCCGTTTGCGCGCGATCTTCGCGATTGCGTCAAGATCCATCAGTTTGAGCAGCGGATTACTCGGCGTCTCGATCCAAACCATGCGCGTGTTTGGTTTGATCGCGCGCTCGAGATCTTTGGCATCGGTCAAATCGACGTAGGTAAAATCTAGATTCGCGGAGCGCGCGCGCACCCGGTCGAATAACCGAAAGGTCCCGCCGTACAGGTCGTCGCTGGCTATTATGTGCGAGCCGCTGTCGAGCACCTCCAGCACCGTTGCCATCGCAGACAGACCGGATGCGAATGCGAACCCGCGCGATCCGCTTTCCAAATCGGCGATGCACTTTTCGTATGCAAGCCGAGTGGGATTGATTGAACGCGCGTAATCGTAGCCTTTGTGTGTCCCGGGGCTTTCCTGCACATACGTTGACGTGGCGTAAATCGGTGTCATCACGGCGCCGGTCGTGGGATCCGGCTGCTGCCCGGCGTGAATGGCGCGCGTCGCGAAGCCTTGTTCTTTTTTCATTGTCGATATGAGTGTGCTAGACAAACTCGCGTTCTGGCGGTGCGGACGATTTCGGCATGTGAAGCCGGAGATAGGAAAGCAAGTCGGTGCGCGTAATCAGCCCCAGAAATTTGTTTCCGTCCATCACGATAGCGACTCGGCCACGATCGAATACGCCCAGTAAGTCTGCGATTTTGGCGTCCGGCGGCAACGTTTCTAACCGGTCCGTCATCGCCTTGCTCACGGGATCGTTAAAGTGCGACGGCTCGCGGTGCACTTTTACCAGGAGATCGGATTCGTCGATGATCCCGATGGCGCGTCCGCTTTTATCGACCACCGGAAGCTGTGACACGTCAGAGTCGCACATTCGTTTGAACGCTGTGAGCAATGAATCATCGGGCCCTATCGTGATCACTTCGCCCGCTTCATATCGATGCGAGATCAAATCGCTCAGATCGCCGTGCGGCGGCCGATGAATGAATCCCTGCTCGGCCATCCAAAAATTGTTATACATTTTGGAGAGATATTTGTTGCCGGTATCAGGGACGAATGTGACGACGCGTTTCGGTTTTGTTTGCTCCCGACAGTAACGCAGCGCGCCTGCGAGAAGCGTGCCAGTGGACGACCCGCCAAAGATTCCTTCCTTACGCAAAAGCTCGCGCGCTGCGGCAAAACTTTCCTCGTCATCGATCTCAAATGCTTCTGTGACTAACGACATATCCGCGATGTCTGGGATGAAATCTTCACCGATGCCTTCTACTGCCCAGCTGCCCGATTCAACCAGCTGACCAGTCTTGACGTACTCGTACAAAACCGAGCCGGTCGGGTCGGCCAAGACCATTTCGATGCCGCGCCGCGGTTTTACGCGATTAAAAAATCTACCGAGCCCTGTCAGCGTTCCACCTGAGCCGACTCCCACGACAACCGCATCCACGTCATGCCGCATTTGCTCCCAAATCTCCGGACCGGTCGTGCGCTCGTGTGCGAGCGGGTTCGCCGGATTACCAAATTGGTTCACGTAAAAGCTACCCGGAATTTGTTCGGCCAGCCGGGCCGCGACATCCTGGTAATACTCGGGATGCCCGCGCGTCACATCAGACCGCGTGATCCGCACTTCGGCGCCGAGCGCTCTTACGTGCGATATCTTTTCTTGCGACATCTTGTCGGGAATTACCAGCAAGACGTGATAGCCCTTTGCGCCCGCGACCAGCGCCAGCCCAAGGCCGGTATTGCCTGCTGTGGCTTCAATAACTGTGCCGCCGGGCTGCAATTTCCCGTCGGCCTCAGCTGCTTCGATCATCGAGAGTGCGATCCGGTCTTTGATTGAACCACCCGGATTTTGATTTTCGAGTTTGAGAAAAAGTTGACACGGCCCGGTATCGAACTGCGTTACTTCCACTAGCGGCGTATCGCCGATGAGCGAAAGAATCTCGGGCGGTTTGCTGTGAGCAATGGCGGGCGCTGCGGAACTCTGACTCATAAAGTTACTCGATCGACGGCTCGCCCTTGTGCGACCATTCCGACTGACTGTCTGTCAAAAATTGTTGGAGCACAGGAAAGCGAATCTCGCCGTAGTTCAATGCGTAGCGGAGATCGCCGCCTTTGTAAATCCAAGTCGTCGGAATCCAACTCAGCGGCAAACTGGCAAACTGTTTGATCTTGTTTTCGCCGCGACGCGGACGTGGATCAGCGAGAATTGTCACGTTCGGCTGGTCGGCGATCCCGAATTTGTTCAGCATCGCGTGCCCGTCCTGCCCATCATTCCAGACTGAGACGAAACAAAACTTCACCTGTGGATTTTCATTGATCATTTTGGTCCACCCGCCCGTTTTTAGCTCAGCCTGGCAGTTAGAGCACCACGGCGCCCAGAAGTGAACGACGGTGGTTTGTGGCGATTTGATTGCGGCGAGAACGGCTTGTTCTGCCGGGGATTCAGCCCAGAGTGAAGCAACTGGGACGAGGACGATCAGTATCAGTAATCGGACAAGCAACATCTTCTGCTCTAGAATAGAGGCGAAACATCCAAGGCTCAACGCTGAACGCCGAATGTTCAATGCAGTCATTCCGAAGCGACGTAGAAGCTGCAACGCATCGGACGAAGTCCGCGAGCGCAGGCGTTCAACCCTGATTAATCGATTGACAACTTCGCGGGATCCTTCCACTCCGCTTCGCTGCACTCAGGATGACATGCGGCGGTAGCGTTGCGCAGGTCAGTTGACCAGATGCACAAAAACGCCTAGTATTCCGTCCCTATTCCGCTTCCGGCAGCAGCCGAATGCGCGGACATCGGTGTTCAATTTGAGTGCCGCTGTACTGAAGAGGAGGCCTACTTACTTTATGATTCAAATGCAGGACGTGATGTCGAAGCCGATGCCGGACTTCCGAGAAGGAAGCATCATCAAAGGGCAGATTTTGGAAGTTCGTCCACGCGAAGTGCTCGTCGATGTGGGCTACAAGTCCGAGGGTGTCATCCCGTTGAGCGAATTTGAAGATCCCGGGTCGCTGCAAGTTGGCGACGAGGTGGATGTTCTCCTGGAGCGACTTGAGAACGAAGAAGGCATGGTAGTGCTTTCGAAGGAGAAAGCAGCTTACCGCCAAAATTGGAATAAGATCGTTCACGTTTTCCAAGGCGACGGCCTGATCAAAGGCAAGGTCAGATCGGTGGTTAAAGGCGGATTGATGGTGAACATCGGGGTGGAGGCATTTTTGCCGGCATCGCAAATCGATGTCGTTCCGCCAAAGGATTTACAGCAGTTCGTCGGCAACACCTATGACTTCAAAATCGTTAAGCTCAATGACGACCGAAAGAACGTCGTGCTCAGCCGGCGGGAGGTGATCGAACAGGAGCGCAGCGAAAAGCGCCAAAAATTCCTGGAAAACGTGAACCTCGGCGATCGCGTAGTCGGCACCGTGAAAAACATCACGGACTTCGGCGCGTTTATTGATCTCGACGGCATGGATGGTTTGCTGCACGTGACGGACATGACCTGGGGTCGACTGGGACATCCCAGCGAATTATTGAAAGTCGGGCAGCAGTTGGAAGTCGTTGTGCTCGACATCAACAAGGAAAAGGAGCGCGTTTCGCTCGGACTCAAGCAAACACAGAAGAACCCTTGGGACCAAATCGAGGAGCGTTTCCCTGCCGGACAGCGAATTAAAGGTAAGATCACGAATCTTGTCCCCTACGGTGCTTTTGTTGAGATCGAGGAAGGCGTAGAGGGTCTGATTCACGTGTCAGAACTCTCGTGGACGAAACGCATCATGCGTCCTTCTGATATTCTCAGTGTCGGCCAGGAAGTCGAAGCCGCTGTTCTGGGCGTGAACAAAGAGGAACAAAAAATTTCGCTCGGGCTGCGCCAGCTCGAGCCAAACCCGTGGGATGAGATCGAGAAGAAATTCACCATCGGCAGGCAAGTCAAAGGCACCATCCGGAACATGACCGCTTATGGCGCGTTCGTGGAACTGGAGGAAGGTATCGACGGCATGATCCACGTGTCCGACTTAAGCTGGACTCGTAAAATTAATCACCCTTGGCGCGTTCGTGCAATTGCAGGACGACATTGATGGGCTGGTTCACATTTCACAGTTGAGCGAGGATCACGTCGCCAAGGTTAAGGACGTCCTTAAAGTTGGCCAGGAAGTGGAAGCGCGCGTGATTAAGGTGGACAAAATCGAGCGGCGCATCGGCCTCTCGATCAAAGCCGCGAATTATTCCGAAGAACAATTGCGCAAGGAAGTCGAGTCCTTTGATACGCTGCGTCCCGGTGAAGATATGGTTGGGTTGGAAAAAGCTTTCGCCGCAGCCGAACAGGAAGAATATCGCCCCGGGGAATCCAAGCGTGCCACAAAGGAGTCGAGCGACTCGAACGGCGAATCGAAGAAGGAACCGAGCAAGAAATAGTTCCGGCTTTTTCGTAGCTGTTCAGCGGTAGTCGGGCAACAAATGCGTGCCTCATACGGCGCCAGGGTTTGGGCCGGCCTGATCGTCTATTTAATCGCGTTGCTTGGTACTTTGCTGTTACCAAACGAGAGCGCCCGGCCTTGGGCCGTTTTGCTACTCGTTGTTTCCGCACTGCTGGCGGTCGTCTTGTGGGGCCGACAAAATTGGGTATCGGCGTTTCCATCGGACGCTACTGCTTCGACAGGCGTACACCGCAGACGCTTATTCTATTTGCTTGGAGTTACGATCGCGATGCTGCTTGTTCTTGCAGCGGACGTTCGCTATGCGGCAGCGCCAACTGAGACGTTCGGGCTCGCAGGTATCTTATGGATCGCAGGCATAGCCTTGCTGCTTTGCTCTGCCTTCTTCGGCTCACATTCATTATGGGGTGTTTCCAGTGCGCCACGCCTTCCGCGTTGGCCGACGTGGGAAATAGCGCTTCTGGCCGTGCTGTTCGTCCTTGCGTTGCGCAGTCGAGTTTGGAACCTGACGAATTTCCCAGACAATATCCATCCGGATGAAATCATGACCGGGCACCGTCGCCACTCAGAGTTATCTAAATCCAACAACTCCGCCATCGTCGGTCTTTAGCACGTTGTGGAGCGGGATTGATTTGCCTGCTCTTTGGTTCTGGTTCGTAGCCGTATTTCTGAAGCTGGGTGGAACCTCGCTTGCAATGTTAAGGCTGCCTCCCGCTTTATTCGGAGCGGCTACGGTTATCTCGCTTTACGCATTGTTACGCGGAACATGGGGCAGATATGCGGCGATCGCTGGAAGCACGATCATGGCTTTCAGCGTTTCGAATGTTCATTACAGCCGCCTGGCGCTTAACAACATCGTTACACAGTTCTTCTGGGCCACTTGTTTCCTTTTCTTGTTGCGCGCGTTGTGGTCGCGTCGCCCATCTGATTGGGCTTTGGCAGGTCTGTCGGCTGGATTAAGCGAGTACTTTTATTATGGAACACGGCTTCTGCCCTTCATCCCGGCAATGTTCATGGTGTTTCTCCTTACTGTTCATAGGAAACACGCGCGCCAGTACGTGGGCGGTTTTCTCCTGCTGGCGGGAAGTTATTTCGTGGGCTTTGGGCCGCTGTTGCTTCACTTCAGTCGGAACCCAAACCTCTACCTGGGGCGAGGTGCAAGCCTCCTGATTTGGTCACCGCACATTCCGATCAGTTTCGTTGATTTCCACCGCGCTTGGACAATGATTTGGCCAGTGTTGTCTGAGAACTTGCTTGGAATTAGCATTCACACTTCACAAGCCATCATATTCTATCGCCCCCCTGTTGTTACCTGCCGAAAGCGCGGTCCTGGTTCTGGGCGTTGCCCTGCTTTTGTGGCACTGGCGTCATCCTGCCGCGTTTCTCATACTCGCCTCGGGGCTAGGTGTCTTGCTCGTGGGTGGAGCGCTCCTAGCGTATCCGAACAGCGTACCACCCCTGATCAATCATTGGACTCCCTGCCTTCTCGGCCTTCTATGTTGCGCTGGCAGTACCTGTCGGCGCATGGACAACGGCGGGACAATCGGAGTTGGAATCCCGTTTGCGGTGGATTTTGCCTGTAACGGTTGCGATTGCGTTACTCGTGCTTGGCTGGTGTAATCTGAATTTTTATTTCCATCGCTACTACGCGGACCCTGAGAGCCTGAAAAGCAAAGCGTACAGGGCGGCACAACGGAATTACGAGGTGCAAACTGCTCACAGCCGATACTCAGCATCGCTCGGCCCCAACTATAAGGTTTTACAGTAGGCCAAAGTTCGTGGCCGTATGATCCTGTAACTACGCAATACCTCATGAGAGAGCAGAAGTGGACGCCGCTGACCAATCCTGCGACGGAATTGGCGTCCATAACTCGGGACAACAGAGGAGTGGCATTCCTCTTTTCCCTGGAAAACGAGCAATATCAAAAGAGGACACTTGAGCTTTTTACCGGCGGCAATCACGGCGAAGTAACAAGGCAGCGCGGCAAGCACTTGTTCTATACATACGTGCTCACGCCACCTGAAGCACAGGCGCCCCAGAAATAACGTTTCGCTTTGGCTCGACCTGATAATCGGACGCGGTTATAACTGGGACTGATGAGATTTGGCTTACGTCGCTGCCCGCGTCTGCTAGTGGCACCCGCTTTAGCCGTTCTGCTTTTTGTTATGGCTGGCTGCGGGAATTCCAGCATAGTCGGCAGATGGCGGATGTCAGGAGCTGAAAATCAAACAGTTTGGGAATTTTCTGGTAACGGCTCCGTGCTTGTTGGAGAAGTTCGTGGCAGATATAAATTTGGCGGTGAGAACCGAATTAAAATCGAGACGCCATTCGCGACGACAGTTTACCTGGTCACGCTTTCGAATGACCAGCTCGTGCTCCAGGAAATGGGCGGTTCCAGGCTCGAGTTCACAAGGGTACGATAGACGCCGCGGTAATCCGTAGCACAGGCATCTTGCCTGTGGGGCAATCGGGCGTCTCGCCTGGTTAAAGCATTTTCCTTGGCAGGCGGGACGCCTGGCCAGCCCCACAATCAAGATGGCTGTGCTACTTCAAAATTCGGCGCTGCCGGGAGTGCGCGCGAAGGGAATCACATCGCGAATGTTCGAGATGCCTGTGATGAACATCAGCATGCGTTCAAAGCCCAAGCCGAAGCCGGAGTGTGGCACAGTTCCGTAGCGGCGCAGATCGAGGTACCCGCCGACGATCTCGCCGATACCTGGCACCAGCAAATCTATGGCCGCCACAGTTCTGCCATCGTCGTTGGAACGCATATAAAACGGCTTAATTTCCTTTGGGAAATTAAAAACTGTGACCGGACATTTGAAATGTTTCTCGGTGAGCCAGCGCTCATGCTCCGATTGCAAATTTGAGCCGTAATCGATGGGAAACTCGAATTTTTCGCCGCTCTTTTTCAAAAGCTCGACTGCCTCAGTGTAGGTGATCCGCTGAAACGGCCTTTCAATGACGAAATCAAGTCGAGCAAGTAACTCCTTGTCCACGAATTTCGCGAACAATTCCAATTCTTCGGGACACTGCTTTCTCGCATCGGCGATCAAATATTTCACCAACTCCTCGGCGAGATCCATGTTGCCGGTCAGATCGCAAAATGCCATTTCCGGCTCGATCATCCAGAACTCGCTGGCATGCCGTGACGTGTTTGAATTCTCGGCGCGAAATGTCGGGCCGAAGGTGTAAACCTTGGTAAGCGCACAGGCGAACGCCTCCGCTTCCAGCTGTCCACTGACGGTAAGATAAGTTTGGCGTGCGAAAAAATCCTGCGCGTAATCGATCTCGCCGTTTTTCCGCGGCGGATTTTTGATGTCAATGGTTGAAACTCGGAACAACTCGCCCGCGCCTTCGCAATCACTTCCGGTGATGATCGGTGTGTGAACGTAAACGAAACCGCGATCCTGAAAAAACTGGTGAACTGCGAATGCGAGCCGGCTACGCACACGGAACACGCAACCGAAAAGATTCGACCGTGGACGCAGGTGCGCGATCTCACGCAAAAATTCTGGCGTGTGCCCCTTTTTCTGGAGCGGATAACTTTCGTCGGCGCCACCGACAATTTCGATATCTCGCGCAACGAGCTCCCATTTTTGTCCTTTGCCCTGCGAAGGGACCAGCGCGCCCTCTACAACAAGTGAAGCACCGGTATTGAGCCGTTGGATGTCTGCGTCATTGGGCAGCGCATCCTTCTTCGCGATGATCTGAAGGTTGCGCAAAGATGAGCCGTCGTTCAGCTCGATAAACGAAAAGTCTTTCGAATCGCGCCGTGTACGCACCCATCCCTGCACACGAATCGCGTCGACAGGCGCAGCGCTCTGCAATGCATTTTTAATGGGAGTTGAAACTTGCCTCATTCTACGTCGAGAGATTGACTCGTTCGTCTCCCGACTCTCTCGCCGCTACCCTCGCGGCGCAACCGTCTATGTCGCTCATCCCACTCGCTCCAATTCCTCGACTTCGCTCAGGATGACAAGTGACCAGATGCCGCCGACCAGATTTCCCGCCGAACCAAATGGCCGCTTACTCCAGCGCGTAGAGAAATCCGTCCGCGCTGCCAAAATAAACGACCCCATTCACAACGAGCGGCGATGAGTAAATCCCGCCGATCCGAATTTGTTGATCGGTTGCCACGAGCGGCGCTTCACGCCAGTTGGAATGAAAAAGAAAGGGCACATTAA
>WNFW01032396.1_pt1 | contig 10772 bp, 7 predicted proteins | sample 5400131 | NCBI WGS metagenome assembly WNFW01 (sample SAMN13153362, study PRJNA577476) | soil metagenome | isolation source: 20 cm soil or saprolite under grassland replicate 1 | place: USA:California | collected 2016-06-15
CGCCATTATGGGCGCGGGGCCGGCCGGCGCCGGCGCGCGGATCGAGCTCTACATTGGGCACGAGACGATCCCGCCGCGCGGTCCGCTCGCGGCGCTCACGGTCCCGGGCGCGGTCGGCACCTGGATGCTGGCGCTCGAAGCCGCCAGGGCGTCGGGCGGGCGGCTGCCGCTTTCGATCTTGCTCGCGCCCGCCATCCGTCACGCCCAAAGCTATGTCGTGACGCCGAGCCAGGCGCGACTGACCGCGGAAACGTTTTCGGAGCTTGGGGCGGTCCCCGGCTTTGCCGGCGCCTTTCTGGTCGACGGCAAGCCGCCGCAATCCGGCGCGACGCTGCAGCAGCCGGCGCTCGCGGCCACCCTCGACCATCTCGCCCATGCCGGGCTCGACGATTTCTACCGCGGCGATGTGGCGCGCGAAATGGCCGCGGATTTGGCCGCGATCGGCAGCCCGGTCGGCCGTGCCGATCTTGCGGCCTATCGCGCCGTCGTGGACGAGCCGCTCTCGGTCGCGGTGCGCTCCGGCACCTTGTTCAACACGCCGCCGCCGACCCAGGGCATCGCCTCGCTGATCCTGCTTGCGCTGTTCGATCGACTCCGCGTCGAACAGGCCGAGAGCTTCGATCATATCCACGGACTCGTCGAAGCGACCAAACGCGCGTTCCTCGTGCGCGACCGTTATGTCACCGATCCCGTTCGCCTTCCCCATCCGCCGGAGCGCTATCTGGCCGAAGAGTTCCTCGACGCCGAGGCGCGGCGCATCGACCGCCGCAAGGCGGCGCCCTGGCCTGCGTCTGCGCAACGAGGCGACACCGTATGGATGGGCGCTGCCGACGCTTCGGGCTTCGTCGTGTCCTACATCCAGTCGCTCTATTGGGAATTCGGTTCCGGCTGCGTGCTGCCGCGTACCGGCGTGCTGATGCAGAACCGCGGCGCGAGTTTTTCGCTCGACCCGCGCGCGCTCAACGCGCTCGCGCCCGGCCGCCGGCCGTTCCACACGCTCAACCCGGCGCTCGCGGTGCTCAGGGACGGCAGGCTGCTTGCCTACGGCACGATGGGGGGCGACGGTCAGCCGCAGACGCAAGCGGCGCTGTTCACCCGCGCCGTGCTCTATCGTCAATCGCTCGAGGAAGCGATCGACCGTCCGCGCTGGCTGCTCGGCCGTACCTGGGGATTGCCGCGCACGAACCTGCGGCTCGAGGCGAGATTTCCGGCGAGCCTCGTCGAGCAACTCGCAGCCGCGGGCCATGATGTGGAACTGTTGGATGAATCTTATTCGGACCTCATGGGCCACGCCGGCGCCATCGTGGTCCATGCCAACGGAATGCTCGAAGGCGCGCACGATCCGCGCGCCGACGGCGGCGTTGAGGGGGTGTGAGGGGCGGAATTGCGGCGCGCGCTTTTCCCTCCCCGTGAGGCGAGGGTCGGCAGCGAGCGAACGCGAGCTGCCGGGGTGGGGAAAAGATTCACCCCACCGATCACGCCGACTTGGCGGCGTGATCGACCTCCCCTCCGGGGAGGTAAAGCACGAGGCGCCTCGTTTCCGCCGCACTGAATGATATGGTGCCGCGCCGTTTCGGACCGATGACACGATGACCCGCCGTTTTCGCATTGCCCTCATTGCAGCGCTGGCCTGTTGGCTCGCGGCGGCCGACGCGGCGCTTGCCCATCCGCACGTCTGGGTCACCATGAAGAGCGAGCTCATCTATGCGCCCGACGGCTCGGTCACCGGCGTGCGCCATGCCTGGGCGTTCGACGAGATGTTCTCGACCTTCGCCACCCAGGGGCTGGAGACCAAGCAGAAGGGCCTGTTCACCCGCGAAGATCTCAAGCCGCTCGCCGAGGTCAACGTGAACTCGCTCAAGGAGTACGACTATTTCACCCACGCCAAGGCGAACGGCAAGAAGACCGCGTTCGTCGATCCGGTGGATTATTGGCTGGAGTTCACCGACGGCGTGTTGATTCTGCATTTCACCTTGCCGCTGAAATCGCCGGTCAAGGCGCAGGCGCTCAACCTCGAAATCTACGATCCGACCTGGTTCGTCGATTTCGCCTTCGCCGACAAGGACCCGGTGGCGCTCGTGGGCGCGCCGGCCGCCTGCAAGCTCAGCGTCGTCAACGCCGGCGACGCGGCCGCGGCTTCCTCCAAGGGCCAGCAGCTCGGCGAATCGTTCTTCAATTCGCTCGGTACCGGCAGCAACTACGGCGCCCAGTTCGCCAACAAGGTCGCCGTGCAATGTCCGTGATGTCGCGAAGGCGGAAAATCTGGGCGCTCACGCTGGCGATCGTCGCGGCGGCCGTGCTCGGGATCGGGGCGGAAGCGCTGGCGCAGGCCAATCCGTTCGGGACGGGCCCGGGCCCTGCGCCCGCGCGGCCGCCGGCGCTCGACGGCATCGCCGGCTTCATCCTCGCCAAGCAGGCCGAGTTCTACCGGGCGCTCGCCGGCATGATCCGCGCCGCCAAGGCCGACGGCAGCGCGAGCTTGAGCCTGCTCGGTCTCTCCTTCGCGTACGGCATTTTTCACGCGGCAGGACCCGGCCACGGCAAGGCGGTGATCTCGTCCTATCTGGTCGCCAACGAAGAGACGTGGCGCCGCGGCATCGCGCTGTCGTTCGCCTCGGCGCTGCTGCAGGCATCCGTGGCGGTGGCGATCGTCGGCATTGCCGCGGTCCTGCTCAAGGCGACCGCGAAGACCATGTGCGATACGGAGCGCGTCGTCGAGATTGCAAGCTATGCGCTCATCATTGCGGTCGGAGCGCGTTTACTGTTCGTCAAAGGCCGGGGATTCTTCGGTGCCCTGCGTGCCATGAGACACGAACCGGCGCCTGTTGCCGTCGGCGCTGCGGTAACGCCGGCGCATGACCATCATCACGACCACGGGCGCGAACATCACCACGACAAGCGTGGACACCATGAGCATGGCCCGCACATCCACAACGACGATTGCGGACATTCGCATGGGCCCGAGTTGAAAGACCTAGCCGGCCCGGGCGGGTGGCGGCGAGGGCTCTCGGCTGTTTTTGCGGTGGGGCTGCGTCCGTGCTCCGGCGCAATCCTCGTGTTAGTGTTTGCGCTGGCGCAGGGATTGTTCTGGATCGGGGTCGCCTCGACCTTCGTGATGGGCTTGGGGACCGCGATCACGGTCGCGGCCATTGCGGTGCTCGCGGTCGGTGCCAGGACGGTAGCGGCCCAGCTTGCCAGCCGCAGGAGCGGTTTCGGCACGCTGGCCATTCGCGGGATCGAGGTCGCCGCCGCAGCGCTCATCATCGCGTTCGGCTCGCTGCTGCTCGCTGGCTACATGATCAGCGAGCGGCTCGTCGGGCTCTGCTAGGCAACAAGGTGGTCGTCCCGGACGCCGCGAAGCGGCTATCCGGGACCCATGACCACAATCCTCGCAATTTCGCGCGATCCGTGGTCATGGGTCCCCGCTTTCGCGGGGACGACGCGCGCAAGCTAACGTCTCTCATCAACCAAAATCTTCCGCCCTGAGCCCGATCGGCGTTCCATGCGGCGTGCGGTCGGCGGCATGATCCCAGGCATCGCGATAGCGCGTGAGTGTTTCGGAGCTGGCGATGCCCTTGGCGGCCACCAGGTTCTCCAGCGCGGCGAGCCACGTCGTGCCCAGATCGGGATCGCCGGCGGCCTGCGCGCTGCGGATCTCCTCGGCCAAGGCCGCCGCCCATTGAGCCCAGGTGAAAACGCCGCGCTCATGAAGCGCGAGTGCCATGGCGAAAGCCTGTGCCTCCCACGGCTCGCGAAACAAAGGCTCGCCGGAATCGAGCGGAATGCCCGGCAGGCTCGCGGCCGATGCCGCTTCAGGCCGGCTCGAGATAGGGTTCCCAGGCATCGACCGAGACCTTCAGCTTCGGGTCGCTCTCGGCGCCCCACAATTCGCGGCCCTCGAAGCGCACGGCGTAGAGCCACTGCGGATTCTCGCCCGCGCCCGCCGCATTGCTGTCGGGAAAGACGTGGCAGCCGTGCACGCGCTCGATCGTGCCGAGATGGCCGCGGACGTAGCGCGGCAGGCGCGTATGCCCTCCCGGATGCAGGTTCCTGGCGCGCACCCGGTCGCCCGGCTTGAATCGCGCGCGCGTCGCCGACTCACGCACCGCGACAGTTCCGCGCGACAGCACCTGGTCGACCTCGTCGGCGGCGAGAATTCGCTTCACCGGTCGTGTGCTGCCGCGCGCGTGGCCGGCGGCGAGTTCCTCGGCGCTCACCAGGCGGCGTGCGGCCAGCAGCGCTTCGAGCCCGGCGAACCAAAGCTCGTAATAGCTCTTGGCGAGGTAATCGGCCGGCGAACGGTTCTCGCGCGCAAACCGCGACATGTCGATGTTCCATTCGCCGGTCGCGCCCATCGCGACCGTGATCGCGAAGGCGCGCCGCTCCCATTCGGCATGGAAGGCCGGCTCGTTCGGCTCGGGCTCGACCGGCCCAAACCCGTGCACGCCGCCCATGTCGTGCGCGCCGTTCATGGCGCCTCGGCGGGAGATTTCGGCAAGCCGGTCCCGATCATGGAATCGCGGGTCACGAGCGCCGCGAGCCTTTCCTCGCTAAAACCCTCGGTGCCGGCTGGGCGCATCGGCACCACGAGGTAGCGCACCTCCGCGGTCGAATCCCACACGCGGATCTCGGTTTCGTCCGGCAGTTCCACCCCGAACTCGCGCAGCACGCCGCGCGGGTCGGCGACCGCGCGCGAGCGATAGGGCGCGGATTTGTACCAGACCGGCGGCAGCCCCAGCACCGCCCAGGGATAACAGGAGCACAGCGTGCAGACGACCATGTTGTGGATTTTTGCCGTGTTCTCGACCGCGATCATGTGCTCGCTCTGGCGGCCTGCGAACCCCATGGAGGCTATGGCGCCAGTCGCGTCCTTGCGCAGCTGCTCGCGATATTCCGGGTTCGACCACGCCCGCGCGACGACGCGCGCGCCGTTGCGCGGCCCGACCTTGGTCTCGTAGGTCTCGATCAGGCGATCGAGCGCGGCCGGCTCGACATAGCCCTTCTCGGTCAAAATGGTCTCGAGCGCGCGAACGCGCAGCTCCGTTTCCGAGAGCTCCGAGCCGTGCGCATGGGCGTGGTCGTGCGGCTCGGCTTTGTGAACGCTGGGCATGCCGCCAGTCTAGCCCAGCCGAGGCGCATTGCCCACGGCCGTCACCCTGGGGTCCCCCAGCGAGCGGGGCCTCGAAGGGCGACCACGCCTCGGCCGTCCTTCGAGGCTCGCCGCTTGCACGGCTCGCGCCTCAGGATGACGGCCGGGAAGCTTGCCTCACGGTGCCGGCCGCGCTTCATTCCCGTAGAGGGGCAGCCCATGAAAGCAGCGGAATTGTTCGATCTGACCGGCCAAGTGGCGCTGGTGACCGGCGCCTCGAGCGGGCTCGGCGTGCGCTTTGCCGAAGTGCTCGCCGCGAACGGCGCCTCGGTCGCGCTGGTCGCACGGCGCGCCGAGCGGCTTGCCGCCGTCAGGGCGCAGGAGGCGGCGCGCCGCATGATCGCGGCGGAAAAACGCGGCTCGATCATCAACATCGCCTCGATCCTGGGCTTCGGCGTCGACAAGGGCCTGATCGCCTACAGCGTCGCCAAGGCGGGCGTCGTCCAGCTCACCAAGGCGCTCGCGCTCGAGCTCGCCTTCAAGGGCGTGCGGGTCAACGCCATCGCGCCGGGTTACGTGGTCACCGAGATCAACCGCGAGTTCCTCGCCGCCAAGGGCGCGGAGATCGCCCGGCAGATCCCGGCGGGGCGGCTCGGCGAGGAGCGCGACCTCGACGGCGCGCTACTGCTGCTCGCCTCCGGCGCCGGCCGGTTCATGGCGGGCGCGACCATCGTGGTCGACGGCGGCCAGATGGTCGGGCTGCGGGGATAGGCGGCGATTTCGCCGTCCTGCTGCGATGCGCCAAAATGCGCCGGAAGAGGGCGCGAGGAAACTTCGTTGCAGGCGGCCAAAACAAAACGAAATTGACCCTTGCGAAGCCAAGTGTCAGCATCATTTGCGTTTTATTCGAAAACCTGGGCCGCGATTCCGCCGCTCCTTTGTGGCCGGCACGTCGCGAGGGCCCGCTCCGCCGCGGAGATAGCAGCGAATGGCGCTCAAGCCAGTCAGCCTCGACGACAAGTTCGATATCGGCCAAGGCCGGATCTTCGTCACCGGTTTCCAGGCGCTGGTCCGCCTCTGCCTGATGCAGAAGGAGCGCGACCGCCGCGCCGGGCTCCATACCGCGGGCTTCATCACCGGCTATCGCGGCTCGCCGCTCGGCGGCCTCGACCAGCAGTTCGTGCGCGCCGGGCGGCATCTCGAGGCCGCCGACATCCGCTTCCAGCCCGGCCTCAACGAGGATTTGGCGGCCACCGCGGTATGGGGCTCGCAGCAGGCCGAGCTGCGCGGCGAGGGCAAATTCGATGGCGTGTTTTCGATGTGGTACGGCAAGGGACCGGGCGTCGACCGCACCGGCGACGTGTTTCGCCACGCCAATCTCGCCGGAACCTCGAAGCACGGCGGCGTGCTCGCCCTCATGGGCGACGATCACACCGCGGAATCCTCGACCACCGCGCATCAATCCGAGTTCCATTTCGTCGACGTCATGATCCCGATCCTCAACCCCGCCGGGGTTCAGGAGATCATGGACTACGGGCTCTACGGCTGGGCGATGTCGCGGTTCTGCGGTGCATGGACCGCGCTCAAATGCATGCACGAGACCATCGAATCGACCGCAATCGTCGACGGCAGCCTCGAGCGGGTGAACATCGTCATCCCCACCGATTTCGCCATGCCGGAGGGCGGGCTCAACATCCGACTCCAGGACACCTTCCTCGGCCAGGAAGCGCGACTGCACGACTTCAAGCGCGATGCCATGCTGGCGTTCGTGCGCGCCAACAAGCTCAATCGCAACATCACCTCCGGCGGACGCAACGCCAGGATCGGCGTCATCACCGTCGGCAAGTCCTACCTCGACGTGCGCGAGGCGCTCGACGAGCTCGGCATCGACGAGGTCAAATGCAACGATCTCGGGATCCGGCTCTACAAGGTCGCCTGCCCGTGGCCGCTCAGCCAGCGCGAGCTCATGGAGTTCGCGCAAGGCCTCGATCTCATCATCGTGGTCGAGGAGAAGCGCTCGCTGATCGAGGTCCAGGTCCGCGAGGAGCTCTACGGCACCGCGAACCAGCCGGTGTGCATCGGCAAGAGGGACGAGCGCGGCAACTGGCTGTTCCCGGTCAAAGGCGCGCTCGATCCCAACGACATCGCCGTCTGCATCGGCGAGCGGCTGCTCGAGCGCGGCCGCAACGAGGCGCTGGCGGCGAAGGTCGCCCGGCTCAAGGAGCGCCAGCGCGCGCTCGCCGAGATGGCGGACGTGGCGACCCGCACGCCGTACTTCTGCTCCGGCTGTCCGCACAATTCCTCGACGGTGGTGCCGGAGGGCATGCGCGCCTATGCGGGGATCGGTTGCCATTTCATGGCGCAATGGATGGATCGCTCGACGCTGGGCTACACCCAGATGGGCGGCGAGGGCGCCAATTGGATCGGCGAAGCCCCGTTCTCGAACCGCGGCCACGTGTTCCAGAACCTCGGCGACGGCACCTACAATCATTCGGGCTATCTGGCGCTGCGCGCGGCGATCGTCTCGGGCGTCAACATCACCTACAAGATCCTGTTCAACGACGCGGTGGCGATGACCGGCGGCCAGCCCAACGAAGGCGGGCTGAGCGTGCCGGAGATCGCCCGCCAGGTCGCAGCCGCCGGCGTCAAGCGGCTGGTCGTCGTCACCGACGAGCCGTGGAAATATCCCGCCGACGTCGGATGGCCGCGCGGCGTGACCGTGCACCATCGCGACGAGCTGATGCGCGTGCAGACCGAGCTCGCCTCCGTCGAGGGCGCGAGCGTGCTGATCTACGATCAGACCTGCGCGGCGGAGAAACGCCGGCGCCGCAAGCGCGGGCTCTATCCGGATCCCGACAAGCGCGTGATCATCAACGAGCTGGTGTGCGAGGGCTGCGGCGATTGCGGCGTGCAGTCGAACTGCGTCTCGGTGCAGCCGCTGGAAACCGAGTTCGGGCGCAAGCGGCGCATCGATCAAACCAGCTGCAACAAGGATTTCAGCTGCCTCAAGGGTTTCTGCCCCTCGTTCGTCACCGTGCACGGCGCCAAGCTCAAGAAGGGCAAGACCGTCGCCGAAGGCGAGCACCTGCCGGCGCTGCCGGAACCGCAGCTCGCGGAGATCGGCGCGCATCCCTACGGCATCATCGTCACCGGCATCGGCGGCACCGGCATCGTCACCATCGGGGCGGTGCTCGGCATGGCGGCGCATCTCGACGGCAAGGGCTGCGGCATCATCGACATGGCCGGGCTCGCGCAGAAGGGCGGGGCGGTGCTGAGCCATTTGCGCATTGCGCGCCGGCCCGAGGACATCCACGCGATCCGAGTGCCGGCCGGCGGCGCCGATCTCGTCATCGGCGGCGACATGGTGGTCGCCAGCGCCAAGAAGGTGCTCGGCGCGGTCAAGCGCGGTCAGAGCCGGATCATCGCCAATCTGGCGGAAATCCTCCCGGGCGATTTCACCCGCGACGCGGATTTCTCGCTGCCGGCGCAACGCATCAAGCGCGCGATCCGGACCAGCGCCGGCGAGGATCGCAGTTATTTCGTCGACGCGACGCGGCTCGCAACCGCGCTGCTGGGCAACTCGATCGGCGCCAATATTTTCCTGGTCGGCTATGCTTATCAGCTCGGCGCGCTGCCGCTCTCGGCTGCCGCCATCGAGAAGGCGATCGAGCTCAACGGCGAGGCCGTGGCCATGAACCAGGCGGCGTTCCGCTGGGGGCGCCGCGCGGCAATCGATCTGCAAGAGGTGGAGAGGCTCGCCAGACCGGAGGCGGTTCAGGACGACCGCCGGCTCTCGCAATCGCTGCCGGAAATGATCGAGCGCCGGGTCGCGTTCCTGACGCAATATCAGAACCGGGCCTATGCGCGGCGCTACCGTACGCTGGTCGAGCGCACCCAGGCCGCCGAAGCCGAAAAAACCCCCGGCAAGAGCGGGCTGGCCGAGGCGGTGGCGCGATATCTGTTCAAGCTGATGGCGTACAAGGACGAGTACGAGGTCGCGCGGCTCTACACCGGCCGCCGCTGCTGGCCCGCCGCGATCCCGAAACCGGCAAGCCGAAGAAGATGGCGTTCGGCCCGTGGCTGCTGTCGGCGTTCGGGCTGCTGGCGAAGCTGAAGTTCCTGCGCGGCACCCCGTTCGATCCGTTCGGCCGCACGATCGAGCGGCGCACCGAGCGGGCGCTGGTGCGCGACTACGAGACGATGCTCGACGAGCTGCTGGCGAGACTGTCGCCGCGGAACCACCATATCGCGGTGGCGCTGGCCGCGATCCCGGAAAAGATCCGCGGCTTCGGCCACGTCAAGGTCTGGCACCTGCAAAGCGCCAAGGCCGAGGAGGCGGCGCTCATCGAGCAGTTCCGGGCCGGGCCCGCCCCGGCGCTCAAAGCGGCCGAGTAATCCCCTCGCCCCGCGGAGCGGGGAGAGGGGAAGGGCACCTCAGCAGCGCCATCAAAAACTTGACCTCCCCTCCGCTACCTTCTCATATGCTGCCCTGAAACCAACAACAGTCCGCCGGCCCAACGGCGGCACCAGATGGGCGTCGCTCGCGCGAGCCGCTCGGCCGCGCGGAATACCGGGAGGATGGCGCCGTGGCGAGAACCGCCGACGCTGACGCGGATACGTTCCCGAAGCTCCTCGTCCACAACGCGCAGACGATCGGCGCGCGGCCCGCCGTCCGCCACAAGGATCTCGGCATCTGGCAAACCTGGACCTGGGCTCAGGTCCTCGACCAGATCCGCGCATTCTCGGTCGGGCTGGAGGAGCTCGGGATCACCCGGGGCGACAAGTTCGCCATCATCGGCGGCAACCGGCCGAAGCTCTATTGGGCGATGTGCGCCGGCCAGGCGCTCGGCGCCGTGCCGGTGCCGCTCTATGCCGATGCGGTCGCCGAGGAGATGGCCTATGTGCTCGAGCACGCCGAGGTGAAGCTCGCGGTCGTCGAGGACCAGGAGCAGGTCGACAAAGTGCTCTCGGTGTCCGACCGCCTGACCTGCCTGGGCCGGCTCATCTACGACGAGCCGCGGGGTTTGCGCGGTTACGATCACGCTCGGCTGAAATCCTTCGAGGACGTGCAAAAGCGCGGACGCGAGATGCTCGCGCGCGATCCGGGTCGGCTCGCGCGCTGGGAAGAATCGATCGCGGCCGGAAAGGGCGGCGATCTCGCCGTCATCCTCTACACGTCGGGCACGACCGGCCGGCCCAAGGGCGTCATGCTCACGCACCGGAACGTGATGATCTCAGCCCGCAACGGCAATGAATTCGACCGGCTCGATGCCAACGAGGAGGTCATCGCCTATCTGCCGCTGGCCTGGATCGGCGATCACATCTTCTCCTACGCGCAGTCCTACGTCGCCGGCTATTGCGTGAGTTGCCCGGAAACCCCGGAGACGGTGGTGGAGGACCGGCGCGAGATCGGCACGACCTACGCATTCGCGCCGCCCCGCATCTACGAGAACCTGCTCACGCTCACGATGGTGCGGATGGAGGACGCCAGCGCGCTGAAGAAGAAGATGTTCGGTTTCTTCATCGGCGTGGCGCGGCGCTGGGGCGAGAAGATTCTCAATCATGAGAAGGTGCCGCTGTACGCGCGGTTGCTGTACCGGCTGGGCGACGTGCTGGTCTACGGGCCGCTGAAGAACCGGTTCGGCCTGTCGCGCATCCGCGTCGCCTATACGGCCGGCGAGGC
>WNFW01007288.1_pt1 | contig 10768 bp, 8 predicted proteins | sample 5400131 | NCBI WGS metagenome assembly WNFW01 (sample SAMN13153362, study PRJNA577476) | soil metagenome | isolation source: 20 cm soil or saprolite under grassland replicate 1 | place: USA:California | collected 2016-06-15
TCTGGATCGATCCGGTCAACGCCAACTCACAAATCAGCGTCGCCGTCACATCGATGCTGACGCTGATCGCTTATCGCTATGCCGTTGATAGCCAGCTGCCGCGGCTGCCTTACATGACGCGAATCGACCTTTTTTTCCTCGTCAGCACACTGCTGGTTTTCTTTTCCCTGATCGAAGTTTTGGTGACGACGATCCTCGATAACAATCAGCAAACGGAACGCGCCAAGAAAATTGATCGGTACTGCCGCGTAATCTTCCCTGTTATTTTCACCATCGCCTCGGTCGCGATCTTTGCGAAGCCGCGCGAGTAATCCAGGATTGAGGTCGCTTTGAAAGATGAATCCGTCTGAGAATTCAGTGGCGTTTGGTGCGCCTGGAATCGAGCCGCGCTGGACTTCGAGCGCGAAAGAAGGAGTCGGTACGGCCTATCATACCAGTTGCCGGCTCTGGTTCACCCTTAGTCACGGCATCGTCAACGAGATCTACTATCCATGTGTCGATCAACCGCACACGCGCGACTTTGAGTTTCTCATAAGTGATGGCGAAACGTTTTGCCACGAGGAAAAGCGCGACCTGAATCACCTGGTCGAATACCCGGAGCGCGATTGCCTCCTTTACCGCCTGACGAATTCGGAGCCCAACGATCGCTACCGGCTCATAAAACACGTCTTCACGGATCCGCATCGGTCAGTCCTGCTCGTGCACACCAAGGTCGAAATCCTCGATGAATCGCTGCGCGGGAAGTTGCGCCTTTACGCGCTGGTAGCACCCCACGGCGCAGTTAATTCCGCCCGCTGTTGTGAAATCAGCGCCAGCAAACTGATTCACGCGCAACGCGAAGACGTTCACCTGATCGTCGGCTGCAGCTCCGAATTTGCTCGCCGTTCCGTCGGTTACGTTGGCGCTAGCGATGGCTGGCAGGATTTGATGAGCAATTTCAAAATGGATTGGGAGTTCCGCACTGCCGACAGGGGCAACATCGCGCTGGCCGGAGAAATCGAATTACCCGGCAGCGGTGAATTCACAATCGCCATTGCGTGTGGTGGCAGCTACCAGAGTACCGCGACCAAGTTGCTCCTATCGCTGGCGGAACCGTTTGAGTTGCACCGCCAGGGTTATGTCCGGCAGTGGCAGCGCGCGGTCGTGAATCCCAAGTTCGACTTCAGCGATAACACTTCCGATGGCGGCGGAATGTACCGGCTGAGCCGGTGCGTATTGCTGGCCCATGAAGATAAACTTTTTCAAGGTGCGCTGGTCGCTTCCCTCAGCATCCCTTGGGGTGAGACCAAGGCCGATAACGATCGCGGCGGTTATCACCTCGTTTGGACCCGAGACCTGGTGCAGAGCGCGACCGCGCTTCTCGCAACCGGCCAGACCGGCACGCCGCTGCGCGCTTTGATCTGGCTCGCTGCCATTCAGCGGAGAGACGGCAGCTTTCCGCAAAACAGTTGGCTCAACGGCACTGCGTATTGGTCTGGCTTGCAGCTTGACGAAATTGCCGCTCCGATCCTGTTGGCGTGGCGTTTGTACAAGCAGGGCGTGGCGATCGGTCTGTTCGATCCGCGTGTGATGATTCAGCGTGCGGCCGCATATCTCATCCTTCAAGGACCGGTCACCGGCCAGGACCGATGGGAGGAAAACGCCGGCTACTCACCTTCGACGCTCGCCACGGTAATCGCCGGCCTCGTCTGCGTCGCCGAGGCCTGCAACGAGCGCCGCAACACGAAACTTGCAGATTTCATTTTAGTGTATGCTGACTGGTTGGCCGCCCACATCGAAGAATGGACGGTCACAAGACAAGGCGATCTGGTCGAGGGTTGTCCCCGTCACTACATCCGCATCAATCCGACCGACCCTGACGCGCCGGACTCCCACGCCGATCCGAATACAACGATGATCCAACTCGCGAACGGCGGCGGCCTTCATCCCGCGCGGAACGTGGTCGGCGGCGATTTTCTTCACCTTGTGCGGCTCGGCATTCGCAGTGCGAGCGATCCGATCGTGTGCGATTCAATTGAAGTGATCGACCGCGTGCTCAAACACGACCTGCCGCAAGGCCCCGGCTGGCGTCGCTACAATTATGATGGCTATGGGCAAAAAGACGATGGCAGTGCTTTCGATGGGACGGGCGTCGGCCGCTGCTGGCCGATTTTGACAGGAGAACGCGGCCATTACGAACTGGCTGCCGGACGCGATCCGCTGCCGTTTATCAAGTCGCTAGAAAGCTTTGCCAACCAGGGTGGGATGATCAGCGAACAGCTTTGGGACGCCGAGGACTTGCAGAACGGCAATATGAAACGCGGTTCCGCAACGGGCGCGGCAATGCCACTTTGTTGGTCACACGCTGAATATATTTCACTCGTGCGCAGCCGTCATGACGGCGTTTGCTTTGATCGAGTCGAACCCGCATTCCAACGCTATGTGGTTAACCCGGTGCAGAGCCGGCACGAGATCTGGAGTCTCCGCCATCGCTCACAGCGTGTATCTCGCGGAAAAATCCTGCGGATTATCCTCGCTGCGGAGGCTACCATCGTTTGGTCGACGGATGACTGGGCGCGCACCAACCGGTCGGACACCACCCATGAGAGTGGATTGAACCTCTGGTTTGCGGATTTTCCTACGGCGGAGTTGCCGGAAGGCTCGGTGTTTACGTTCACCAGCTTTTGGAAGCGCGATCAGCGGTGGGAAGGTCGAAACTGGCAGGTGAGCCTTCAATGAAATCAACAGTTGTACCAGCGATTTATCTCGCCCGGCACGGCGAAACCGCCTGGAGCCTCACGGGGCAGCATACGGGACTTACCGATTTGCCACTGACGGAGCGTGGTGAACAAAATGCCCGCCGTCTCGGCGAACGGTTGATCGGACTCACCTTTGCGAAGGTCTTCACGAGTCCCTTGCAGCGCGCTGCTCGCACCTGCGAACTGGCCGGCTTCGGAGCCGCAGCCGAAGTCGATCGCGATCTGGTCGAATGGAACTACGGGGATTACGAGGGTCGCCGAACGGTCGAGATCCATAAGGAGCGTCCCGACTGGCAATTGTTTCGCGATGGCTGTCCTGGTGGAGAATTGCCGGATCATGTTGGCGCGCGGGCCGATCACGTTGTGAGCCGTGTGCGTGCGATCAAGGGCGATGTGCTGATTTTTTCGAGTGGGCATTTTCTGCGAGTGCTCGCCGCGCGCTGGCTTGCGCTCGAACCCGCCGCTGGGAGATTTTTCATGTTGAACACGGCAAGCGTAAGTGTGCTCGGCTACGAACACAGCCTATCCCAGCCAGTGATCCGGTTGTGGAACGATACCCGTCATGTGGGTGTCTGAATCGATCCAGCGATCAAAAATATGAATGATAATAGCAAATGCGGACTGGTGAACTCATCATGAACGTGCTGGTTATTGATATCGGTGGAACTCACGTCAAGGTTCTGGCTACGGACCAGAACTCTCATCGAGAGTTTGATTCCGGGCTGGCGCTGACGCCGAAACGGATGGTCTCTGGAGTTCGGAAACTCGTGGCGGACTGGAGGTATGACGTCGTATCCATCGGTTATCCGGGACCGGTCCTCCGGAACCGGCCTGTTTCGGAACCGTGGAATCTTGGAAAAGGATGGGGCGGGTTCAACTTCGAGGCGGCATTCAAATGCCCGGTCAAGGTGTTGAACGATGCCGCCATGCAGGCGCTCGGGAGTTACAAGAGCGGTAGGATGCTGTTCCTAGGACTGGGGACTGGCCTTGGGTCCGCGATGATTGTGGATGGCACCGTCGAGCCCATGGAGTTGGGACACTTGCCTTACAAGAAGGCCACGTTTGAGGACTACGTAGGGATTCGCGGATTGGAGAAGCACGGCAAGAAAAAATGGCGGCATTATGTCACCGATGTCGTGAAGCGCCTGGTTGCGGCCCTCGAACCCGACGATGTCGTGCTCGGCGGAGGCAACGTCCGGAAGCTTAAAAAGCTGCCCGCAGATTGCCGCGCAGGCGACAATGCCAATGCATTTCTTGGAGGATTTCGCCTATGGGAGAAAGCCGCTGCCGAGAAAAATTCCGCTTTTGCAAAACAGCGTTCACATCAAGGCACACGAACCCGATTCAGCCACAGAAAGAAGACGAAAGCGTGACAAGTATGAAAGCGACCACCAAACCACTCACTCAGTGCAAGGCTTGGAAGGCCCTGGCCGCCCACCACAAGAAACTCCAGGAGCTGCCGCTTGAAAGGAATAGCCTATGAGTAATCCGCTTTCCGACGCTCTGGTCTTCTTCGGTGCAACCGGCGACCTGGCCTACAAGAAGATATTCCCGGCGCTGCAAGCAATGGTGAAGCGCGGACATCTTGATCTACCCGTGGTCGGCGTAGCCAAAGCCGGATGGAATCTGGATCAACTTCGCGCGCGGGCGTACGACAGCTTGGAGAAACACGGCGGAGTCGATCCTGCGGCTTTCGAAAAGTTGACCGGCTTGCTGCGCTACGTTGACGGTGACTACCAAGACCCGGCGACGTTCGCGGCTCTTCGCAAAGAGCTCAAGGACGCACATCGTCCGGCGCATTACCTGGCAATCCCGCCTGTTTTGTTTGAAACCGTCGTGAAACAACTAGCGGAATCAAATTGCGCCAAAGGTGCGCGGGTCATCGTCGAAAAACCCTTCGGGCATGACCGGGCCTCAGCTCAGGACCTGAACAAAGTCTTGCTTGGGGTCTTCAACGAAGCAGACATCTTTCGCATTGACCACTACCTCGGTAAGCGGCCAGTGAACAACATGCTGGTCTTCCGGTTCGCGAACGCGTTCGCCGAAGCATTTTGGAATCGTACTTACATTGAGAGCGTGCAGATTACAATGGCAGAGGATTTCGGAGTGCAAGGCCGAGGAGGGTTCTACGACCAGACCGGAGCGATTCGCGATGTGATCCAGAACCATTTATTTCAGGTGCTGTCGAATCTGGCGATGGAGCCGCCGGTCCGGTCCGACAGCGAATCTGTGCGCGACGAGAAGGTGAAAGTACTGAAAGCGATTCCGCCCATCGAGGAGAAGAACTTGGTACGCGGCCAGTTCCGCGGCTACAGAGATGAAAACGGCGTCACCAAGGACTCGCAGACAGAAACCTTCGCCGCGCTGAAGTTGGAGATCAATTCCTGGCGCTGGAGGGGAGTCCCTTTCTACATCCGGGCCGGCAAACGTTTGCCAGTAACCTGCACCGAAATTATTGGCAAGTTTCGCAAGCCTCCTACACTGATTCCCGATAGTGTCTTGACAGAGAACCATCTCCGCCTCCGCCTGAGTCCTGAGGTGACGATCGCCATGGGAATGATGTCACTGGCTCCGGGCGAAGGACTCTCGCTCCAAACCGGTGAAATGGTGGCCAGCCGCGCTCCGCGCGCCGATGAAATGGACGCTTATGAACGTGTGTTGGGAGCGGCGATGACAGGAGAAAGTACGCTATTTGCCCGCGAGGACTACGTGGAAGAAGCGTGGCGAATCGTAGATCCAGTACTAAAAAAGAGCACACCGATTTATCAATATGCGTCTAACACATGGGGCCCTGATGAAGTCGAGCGCGTGACCCCGCCTGGAGGCTGGCACAACCCAACTTCCGGTCCGGAACCGTTGACTCCAAGCGGACAGGCTGCATGACAGAAAGGGATTGCATAAGCGCAAAAACAAATGGGACACGTTTCTCAACATCGCCGAATCCAAACAAACAAGTAACCATTAAAAGGAATTTTCTATGACTCCCGTGGCAACTGCCGATTCTGCCAGTCTCTCCGTCTCTAACCAGCCACTTTCTCCAGAAGAACTGCGCAAGATGAACGCCTACTGGCGCGCGGCCAATTACCTCTCGGTCGGGCAAATCTACCTGTACGCTAACCCGTTGCTGCGTGAGCCTCTAAAACTTGAGCACGTGAAGCCTCGGTTGCTCGGTCACTGGGGCACGACACCCGGACTGAACTTTATCTACGTGCACTTCAACCGCCTGATCAAGAAGTACGATCGCAGCGTTATTTACGTTTGCGGTCCGGGGCACGGCGGCCCCGGCATGGTGGCGAACACCTATCTCGAAGGCACCTACACCGAGCTTTATTCCAGCATTCAACAAAACGAAGAGGGAATGAGGAAATTGTTCAAGCAGTTTTCCTTCCCCGGAGGCATACCCAGCCACGACGCTCCTGAGACGCCTGGCTCCATACACGAAGGCGGAGAACTGGGCTACTCTCTGGCACATGCTTACGGCGCGGTCTTCGATAATCCCGATCTTGTGGCTTGCTGCGTCGTGGGCGATGGCGAGGCCGAAACCGGACCGCTCGCCACCAGTTGGCATTCCAACAAATTTCTGAATCCGGTACGCGACGGGGCGGTGCTTCCCATCTTGCACCTCAACGGTTACAAGATCGCGAACCCAACCGTGCTTGGCCGTCTCAAAGACGAAGAGCTAACTCAGCTCTTCATGGGCTACGGCTATAAACCCCACTTTGTGGAAGGGCACGACCCGGAACCGATGCATCAGCTCATGGCCGCCACGCTCGACGCGGGGCTCGAAGAAATCCGGGTCATCCAGCGTGAGGCCCGCGGCAAGGGATCGTCTGGGCTTCCAGTCTGGCCCATGATCGTCTTGCGTACTCCGAAAGGCTGGACCGGACCGAAATTTGTGGACGGCAAGCCAGTCGAGGGAACGTGGCGCGCGCATCAAGTGCCGGTAGCCGATCTGGATACTAAGCCGGAGCACTTGGCAGTTCTCGAAGATTGGATGAAGAGTTATCGCCCGGAAGAGTTGTTCGATGATAACGGTAAGCTAATTGAAGAACTTTCGGCGCTCGCTCCTAAAGGTGAGCGCCGCATGGGTTCGAACCCGCATGCTAACGGCGGGCTGCTCCTGAAAGATCTGCTGGTGCCGGACTTCCGCCAATACGCAGTTTCAGTCCCCAAGCCGGGCAAGAAGACGGCAGAATCCACCAAAGTATTAGGCACTTTCCTGCGCGATGTGATGAAACTGAATCTGGAGCACGCAAACTTCCGCGTATTCGGCCCTGATGAAACCGCTTCCAACCGCCTCGATGCTGTGTATGAGGCCACTGATAAGGTGTGGATGGAACCGGTTCTTCCGATTGATGAGCACTTGTCGCCAGAGGGACGGGTGATGGAGGTTCTGAGTGAGCACATGTGTCAGGGCTGGCTGGAGGGTTATTTGCTCACCGGCCGCCATGGGTTCTTCTCCTGCTACGAGGGCTTTATCCACATCGTGGATTCGATGTTCAATCAGCATGCCAAATGGCTCAAGACCACACGTGACATCCCGTGGCGGCGTCCCATCGCTTCGCTGAATTATCTTCTGACTTCGCACGTCTGGCGGCAGGATCACAACGGCTTCACTCATCAAGACCCAGGCTTCATTGATTTCGTGATGAACAAGAAAGCCGACATTATCCGGGTGTATTTGCCGCCGGATGCCAACACGTTGCTTTCCGTGGCTGATCACTGTTTGCGCAGCCGCCACTATGTGAACGTGATTGTCGCCGGCAAACAGCCGGAGTTGCAGTGGCTCGACATGGACGCCGCCATCGAACACTGTACGACGGGCATAGGCATCTGGTCCTGGGCCAGCACGGATGAGGCCAGTGACCCGGACGTCGTGATGGCCTGCGCCGGCGATGTGCCGACTCTGGAAACGCTGGCTGCGGTTGACCTTCTGCGGCAGCATTTTCCCGATCTCAAGATTCGCGTCGTTAACGTCGTGGACCTGATGACCCTACAGCCTCGCAGCGAACATCCCCACGGACTCTCTGATTCCGAATTTGATTCCATGTTCACTACCGACAAACCGGTGATCTTCGCCTATCACGGTTATCCGCTATAAAGAAGAGGGCACTACCACCACTCCTTTCGATATGACCGTCATGAATGACCTGGATCGCTTTCACCTGGCAGGTGATGTCGTGGACCGCGTTCCGAAATTGCAGCGCGTCGGTGCCGACTTCCAGCAGTTCCTGCGAAACAAACTGGTGGAACACAAACATTACACGCGCGAGCACGGCGACGATATGCCAGAGGTGAAAAACTGGAAGTGGCCTTACTGAAGAATGAAAATCCTCGTGCTCAATTCAGGTTCCAGCAGCCAAAAGAGCTCCCTTTACGAAATTGGCGAGACTCTTCCTGACGATCCGCCTACTCCACGGTGGGAGGGCAAGATTGAGTGGCACGACGACGTCGCGGAAGCTGAAGTCAGGAACGCGCGCGGGTTTGTGCAAAAAGATCAGGTGCAAGTCTCGTCGCGTGCGGGTGCCGTTGAGCATTTACTGAGCACTTTGTGGGATGGCAAGACGCTTACCGTGACGTCACGTACTGAGATTGATGTTGTCGGACACCGCGTAGTGCATGGCGGCCCGAAATACGAAGAACCGGTTCTGCTCACTTCCGAAGTGAAATCGGAAATTGCCAAGGTTTCTGCTTTCGCTCCCCTCCACAATCGCGCTGAACTCGAAGGTATTGAGGTCATTGAAAAGGTGCTAGGCCCGGTTCCCCAAGTCGCGGTTTTCGACACCGGATTTCATCGCATAATGCCGCAGTCCGCGGTTGTGTATCCTGGGCCCTATCAATGGTTCGAAAGCGGTATTCGCCGCTACGGATTCCACGGTATCAATCACGAATATTGCGCTGCGCGCGCAGCGCAGCTTCTAGGCCGAGACTTGAACTCGCTTAAATTGGTTACTTGCCATCTAGGCAACGGTTGTTCCCTGGCTGCGATTCAAGAAGGCCACAGCATCGACACCACGATGGGATTTACTCCGTTAGAAGGTCTCATGATGGGTACTCGCTCTGGTTCGGTTGACCCGGGAATTCTCACCTACCTGATGCGTCAAGGTCGCCTCCCGGCCCAGGAGATCGATGATGTCCTAAACAAAGAATCAGGCCTGCTGGGAATCTCGGGTATTTCGGGAGACATGCGCAAGATTCTGGCGTCCATGAAACAAGGCCATTCACGAGCAAAGTTGGCATTCGACATTTACGTTCACCGTCTGCAGGCCGGCATTGGCGCGATGGTTGCCGTGTTGGGAGGCATTGACGTTCTGGTATTCTCTGCTGGGGTCGGGGAGAACTCGGCCGAGGTGCGCGATGCGGCTTGCAAACAGCTGGTTTTTCTCGGCCTCAAACTCGATGACGCCGCCAACGCGCAACATCCTCCTGACAGAGATATTGCTGCGCCGGATTCGGCGGTTCGCGTTCTGATAATTCGAGCGCAGGAAGACTGGGCGATCGCCAGAGAGTGTTGGCACCTCATGCGGGCGCCGAAGCGGACGACTGGGGTGTCTGACCCTTTCGGGAAAGCAGCAAACGCGAACGTTGTGATAATGAAGCAAACAAACTTCGGAGATTAACTATGCAAATTGGAATGATTGGCCTTGGCCGAATGGGCGCAAACATGACTCGGCGCTTGATGAAGGGTGGGCATGAATGCGTGGTTTACGATCGCAACGCGGAGACCGTAGACGCGCTTGTCAAGGAAGGCGCGGTGGCTGCTCGGTCGCTCGAAGAAGTGGCCAAAAAACTCGGCGCGCCGCGAGCTGTTTGGATCATGCTCCCATCGGGTGCGCCCACGGAAGAAACGGTCGTGGCGCTTTCCAAACTACTGGCCGCGGGCGACGCGATCATCGACGGCGGCAATTCATTCTACAAAGATGATGTGCGCCGCAGCGCGCTACTCAAGCCGAGCGGCATTCATTATCTTGATGTCGGAACAAGCGGCGGGATCTGGGGTTTGGAGCGCGGTTATTGCATGATGATCGGCGGCGATCAATCGAGCGCCGAACGACTCGACCCCATCTTCGCGACCTTGGCGCCGGGCCCAGGGGAAATCCCGAAAACAGTTGGCCGGGAGCAAATGAAAAGTACCGCTGATCAAGGTTATCTCTATTGCGGCCCTGCCGGCGCGGGACACTTCGTGAAGATGATCCATAATGGAATCGAATACGGTCTCATGCAGGCCTATGCCGAGGGGTTCGATATTCTGCGCGGAGCCAACTCGGAAAACCTTCCGGTCGGACTTTCTTATGATCTTAACGTCGCCGACATCGCGGAAGTCTGGCGGCGCGGCAGCGTGATCTCCTCATGGCTGCTTGATCTGACTGCGATCGCTCTGGCGAGTGATAGCAAACTCGACGCTTACTCCGGCTTCGTGGAGGACTCCGGCGAAGGCCGTTGGACGATTGCCGCCGCGCTCGAAGAAGGTGTATCGGCCGAAGTGCTTTCCACCGCACTCTATACGCGTTTCCGTTCGCGTCACGAGCATACCTTTGCCGAAAAGATTCTTTCCGCCATGCGCAAAGGATTCGGTGGCCACATCGAGCGTCCACCAGCGGTCAAGATGAAACAGGGCCTCTAAATCATCGGGACGACAATGTATTCCATGAAAACCGCCGCTGGGCGTCTAAAGATCTAACTGAGAAAGGATAATTGATGTCGACTATCGAACAACATCTCGGCGACAAGGCCGAGTTACTCTTAAGCTTCAGTAATCCGAAGATTTCAAAGGACCGCCTTCACTTGCCCGGACCCGATTTTGTCGATCGCGTGGTCTTGTTATCCGATCGCAACAACCGCGTGCTGGTCAATCTTCAACGCATTTATCAGCATGGGCGGCTCGGCGGCAGCGGTTACGTTTCGATCCTGCCGGTTGATCAGGGGATTGAGCATTCTGCGGGTGCGAGCTTCGCAAAGAATCCTGATTACTTTGACCCGGAGAATATCGTACGGCTGGCGCTCGAAGGCGGGTGCAACGCGGTGGCTTC
>WNFW01003607.1_pt1 | contig 10767 bp, 10 predicted proteins | sample 5400131 | NCBI WGS metagenome assembly WNFW01 (sample SAMN13153362, study PRJNA577476) | soil metagenome | isolation source: 20 cm soil or saprolite under grassland replicate 1 | place: USA:California | collected 2016-06-15
AATTTGGCGCCAACCCGATGGGTATGATGATCCTGGATGCCAGCGGCAACTACATCCAGATTTTGGCGCGTTCCGACTTGCCGAAATTCCGGTCCAACGACCGCACTCAAGGTACGCCGGCGGAGCACGAAACGACAATCCGGGGCAGCGTGGCGAATTTCGGCACCTGGACGGCCGACGAGACGGCCGGGACGCTGACCTACCACATTCTCGGCAGCACCTTCCCGAACCAGGTCGGCACCGATATGAAAACCGTGGTCGCCCTCGCCGGCGACGAGTGGACGAGCACCATCCCCCAAACCACCAGCGGCCGGCAATCGGTCATGGTCTGGAAACGGGCGAAATAGGCAAAAGGCGGCGGGCGTCTCGCCAGCCGATGCGGCCGCGCACGGCTGCGGTCCATCGTGTCGGCGCGAGATTGCCTCGCTGCGCCCGCGATGACATAAAAGCGCGAGCTTTCTGGGGAGGTTCGCATGCGCAGGGTCGGACCCAACAGCTTCACCGAAATCTATTTCGCCGGCTGCAACCCGAGCTATATCGAGACCAGCGACGGCTATGTGATGATCGACTCGCCGCAGCAGCCGATCGACGCGGTGCGCTGGCGCGAGATGCTCGAGGAAAAGGCGCCGATCCGCTACCTGATCAACACCGAGCCGCATGGCGACCACATCTCGGGCAACGCCTATTTCACGAACACGACGGTGGTCGGCCAGGTCAAATTGCAGGAATGCTTTGACCGGTATCTCAACGCCTTCGGCAGCCTCGAGGATAAGCGCGGGCGCTACAAGCAGATGGACCCCGACAGCGTCTGGCTCGTCGGGCATCCCGATTACCCCGCTTCAAACCCGCCGAGCCTGACCTTTACCGACACGCTGACGCTCAATGCCGGCAATCACACCTTCAACATCATCCATCATCCCGGCCACACCGCGCCGCAGACCTCGGTGCATGTGCCGGAAGAAGGGGTCGTGTTCACCGGCGACAACGTGTTCCACAAATGCCGCAGCTGGTTGCAGGAGTGCGACCCCTGGGAGTGGCTCGACGCGCTAGACCGCATCGCAGCGCTCGATGTCGAGGTCATTGTGCCGGGGCACGGCGAACCCTGCAGCAAGGCGTATCTCAAGGAACAGGCGCAAATTGTCGAGAACTGGGTCGGTTTCGTCGAGCGTCATATCGAGCGCGGCGCCAGCCCCGAGGAGATCCTCAAGGAGGGGGTTCCAGTTACAAAACAGGACCCCTACCCGATTGGCCAGCGCCTGTTTATGCATGACGAGCGGTTGACCGGCCTCATCGTGCACAACCTGCACAAGCGGATTATCGACAAGAAACAGGCGGCGGGAACCCGCGCGGGGTAATTCGCGCCTGGGGCGCGCCGGGAATTGTCGAATTGCCGCAACCGTTTTCCTTCCTAGATGCGCGGATGGCCCGGTCTTCGCCGAGCATTGGCGCGCTCACTATGGAGGAAGGCATATGGCCAATACCACTATTGCCAAGCAGGCCGGCCGCGGTTTGGCCCTCGCCAGCGCGGTGGCGCTCGCAGCGGCGTTCGCGGCGCCTCCCGCGCAGGCACAATGGCACCATCACGGCGGCATCAGCACCGGCGCGGCGGTCGGGATCGGGCTTGGCTCGTTCGCCCTCGGCACGGCGCTCGGCTCGGCGGCGGCCTATCCGTACTACGGCGGCTACGGTTACGGCAATCCGTACGCAGGATACGGGTATAGCTACCCGGCGTATTCGTCCTACTCGCCGGCCTATTCGTCCTACTCGTCCTACGGCTATGCCCCGTCCTACGGCTATGCCCCGTACTCGCGCGGGTATTACGGCTCGTCCTACGCGCCTGCTTACGGGTACGGCTGGGGCTACTAGTTGTTTCTCCGCCGATAACTGATTCTCTGGCGCAAAGATGGGGCGGAGGGCGGCGCAGCCGCTGCTCCGCCCTTTTTGCGTGCGAAAGAACCGCGTTCGGTACTAACAAATCCGCAGAAAGCGGGCATTTGTTGCGTGGTGCGGCATCGGAAATCGCCTCTCGTCCGCTGGTTGCCCGCAATACATGGCTTTTTCCCTCTTTTGCCTTTTCTAAACCAATGCCGTGCTGTAAGGGAGCGAGGTTGGACGCTTCGGAGGATTGGTATGCGGATCGGCAACATCATCAGACAAACCGGACGGCTCGCACTGGCCGTCGCGGTTGTCGCAGGGGTCACCTTGGCCGTCGAGAAGCCGGCACAGGCGATCAGCGGCGGCGAAGCAGCCGCCATCGGGCTCGGCTCATTCGCGGTCGGCACCGCGCTGGGTGCGGGCGCAGCAAACCCGTACAACAACGGGTATTACGCGCCCGGCTACGCCTACCCGGCGGCACCGGCGCCGGGTTATTACCCGGCGGCACCGTACTACCCGCCGCGCAGCTGCTGGGATCCATATTACCGGCGCTACTACTCGTGCTGAGCCGGTAGGCTTCAGCTAAGCCTCAAGAAGGGGACGGGCGGCACGAGGCCGCCCGTTTCTTTTTGGCCCTTTGTCTTCTCGGTCCTAGAGGTATTTCGCCGGCCGTATCATCGCACGCCACATATGCGCGACGGGGCTGTTGTCGAAGCCCAAGCCCTCTTTCGGCTGGCGGAAGTGACGGCCGATCACATCGGTGAATTCTTCGAGCTCGACGTGCACGTTCGGGTCGAAGGAATAGATGTCGTGCAGCGTAATCATGCGGCCCGACATGTACCATTTGTGGTTTCTCATCCGCTTGTGGTCTTCGTCGATATACACGTCGGGCCGGTAATCGGCGCCGAACGTTTTCACATAGGATTGCGGATACTCGTAGCCGACCGACTCGTCGGGATAGAAGCGCAAGACCTGGTGTGCGCGGATCGCCCAAGTGACCTCCTCGTCGACATAAGGCTCGATGAGCTGCGCGCCCCAATAGCCGTGGTCGCCGCGGATAAAGCCCATCGTCGAGATGTCGTGCAGCAGGCAGGCGAGCACCATCTTCTCCGGCAGCCCGGCATTGACCGCGTGCCGCGCGCTCTGCAGTACATGCGCCGCCGGACCGAAGCGGTATCTGAAGAAATCGATCAGCGTCGGCCGTTCCGGCATTGCCGGCAGGCGCGGGTCGTCGCCCATCAGGACCCGCAGCTTCGGGTTCTTCGCCATAAGCGCGCCGGCATTGGGTGGCGGGCTCATATCGGCATCCGCGAGGCTATAGAGACGCGATTTGATGACGATGTAGTCGAGCTCATCGCTCATCCGCTGTTCGAGCGCGTCGGCGCGTTGGCTCAGCGTCATCGTGTCATTCATCGCGGGCCCTCCCGGCATTGAGGCGGTACGACAGCGAACTTACCAGAAGAGGCCCGTCGCGCGCAGTCTTCTCGTCCTCGCCGGGCGCAAAGCGGCGTTGCGTTAGGCGCGAGCGCGGCGGCGCGCTATAATCCCGAAAAACCCCCACGGCCCTCAGGGAGGAGGCGATGGCGCGGAACATGACCCGGTGGCTGGCTGGGCTGGCCGTCCTGGCGTCGCTCGGCTTGGTGCTTCCCTCGATCGGGGCCGAGAAAGCCCCCGCGCCGCAAGACAAATCCGCGGCAGACCCGGGGGCTCAGAATTTTGCGGTCGAGCACGAGATCGGCCGCCGTTTCCACATCGAGCCCAACGATCTGCCGGCGCCGAAGACCGGGCCGATCGTCACCAACCGGGTGCTGATCGTCCCGTATAGCGGCCAGGTGCCAGCCGTGCCGCCGGGCTTCACCGCGACCGTGTTCGCGAGCGGTCTCGTCAATCCGCGGCGTCTCCTGGTGCTGCCCAATGGCGATGTTCTGGTGGCCGAGCAGAGCGCCGGCTATCTGACGCTGTTGCGCGACGACGGCGAGGGTAAGGCCGGGTGGATCGACCGGCATGTCGAGGACCTCAACAAGCCGTACGGCCTGGCGTGGCGCGGCGACGAGCTCCTGGTGGCCGACCAGGATGCGATCTGGCGAGTGCCGCATGTTGTCGGCGCGATGCGCGCCGGCCGGCCGGTGCCGGCGCAAAAGGTCGCCGACGTGCCGCCTGACCAGCGCAAGCCCGTCGACGGCGCCTATGGCGCGCAGCTGCTGACCAAGAAGGGTGTCTTTGGCGTCGCGCAAGGCCATCAGAACCGGCATCTCGCAATCGATCCGAAAACGGGCGCGCTGTTTGTCGGCGTCGGGTCTTCCGGCAATCTCGGCGTCGAGCCAGAGCCCAAGGCGACGATCCAGCGCTTCGATGCCGACGGCTCGAACCAGACGACCTATGCCTCGGGCACGCGGAACGCGACCGCGCTCGCCTTTCATCCGACGACCGGCGAGTTGTGGGCGCTCGTGCAGGAGCGTGACGGGCTCGGCGACAATCTGCCGTCGGACTATCTGATCCGAGTGCAGCAGGGCGGGTTCTACGGCTGGCCCTACGCCTATATCGGCAAGCACCCGCAGCCGGGCTTCGCGCAGCTCGCGCCCGAGAAGGTCAATGCGACGATCACGCCCGATCTGTTGTTCCAGGCGCATTCCTCGCTCCTGGATCTCGCCTTCTACAACGCCGACCAGTACCCCGCCGAATACAAGGGCAGCCTGTTCGTCGCGCTCAAGGGCTCATGGAACCGGTCCCAGCCGACCGGCTACAAGATCGTCCGCATCCCGTTCAAGGACGGGCAGCCCGAAGGCTATTACGAGAATTTCGCGACCGGCTTCTGGGCCTCGGGCAACGAGCGCGCCGAGGTGTGGGGCCGCCCGGCGGCGCTCGCGATCACCAAGGACGGCGCGCTCCTCGTCGCTGACGACACGAACGGGACGATCTGGCGCATCGCCTATACCGGGAAGAAGTAGGGCCGATCAGCGGCCGGCTTGTGCTCGCGTCCAGCTGTCGCGCAGGCCGATCGTGCGGTTGAAGACGAGGCGGCCCGGTGCTGACTCCGGATCGCGGCAGAAATAGCCCTGCCGTTCAAACTGCACCGGCGCCTCGGAATTGTCGCCGGCGAGCGCCGGCTCGACGACGGCGCCCTGCAGCATTTCGAGCGAGTTCGGGTTGAGGTCCGCCATCAGATCGCCCTCGGCGCCTGGATCGGGGCGCGTGAACAACGGGTTATAGAGCCGGATCTCGGCCGGGATCGCCTGCGACGCTGCGACCCAATGGATCGTGCCGCGCACCTTTCTTCCATCGGGCGCGTTGCCGCCCCGCGTGGCCGGATCGTAGGTGCAGCGCAATTCGATGATCTCGCCCGCGGCGTCCTTCACAACATCGCGGCAGGTGATGAAATAAGCGTAGCGCAACCGCACCTCGCGGCCGGGCGCAAGGCGGTAGAACCCCTTTGGCGGGTCTTCGAGGAAATCGTCGCGCTCGATGTAGAGTTCGCGGCCGAACGGGATGCGGCGCGTGCCGGCCGTCGCATCCTCCGGGTTGTTGACCGCCTCCAATTCTTCGCTCTGCCCCTCGGGATAATTCTCGATGACGAGCTTCAGCGGCCGCAACACGGCCATGCGGCGCGGCGCGCTCTTGTTCAGCACGTCGCGCACGGCCGCCTCGAACATGCCGACATCGACGAGGCTGTTGGCGCGCGCGACACCGACGCGGCGGACAAATTCGCGGATCGCCTCGGGTGGCACCCCGCGACGGCGCAAGCCGGCGAGGGTCGGCATGCGCGGATCGTCCCAGCCCGCGACGTGCCCCTCCTGCACGAGGCGCGTCAGAAACCGCTTCGATAAAACGGTGTAGCTCAGGTTGAGGCGCGCGAACTCGTACTGCCGCGGCCGCGACGCCCCCGCTCGCTCTTGGATTGGGAGATGGTCGATCAGCCAATCGTAGAGCGGCCGATGGTCCTCGAATTCGAGCGTGCAGATCGAATGGGTTACGCCCTCGATCGCATCCGACTGGCCGTGCGCAAAATCATAGGTCGGGTAGATACACCATTTTGTACCGGTGCGCGGATGCTCGGCATGGAGGATGCGGTACAGCACGGGGTCGCGCAGATTGATGTTGCCGGAAGCCATATCGATCTTGGCCCGCAAAACGCGCGCGCCGTTCGGAAACTCGCCGGCGCGCATGCGGCGAAACAGATCAAGGTTTTCATCGGCGTTGCGGTCGCGATAGGGGCTGTTGCGGCCGGGTTCCGTCAGCGTGCCGCGCATTGCCCGCATCTCGTCGGGCGATGTGTCGTCGATATAGGCGTGGCCGGCTCGGATCAGATGCTCGGCCCACTCGTAGAGCTGCTCGAAATGGTCCGACGCGTGATAGAGGTGCCGGCCCCAATCAAAGCCGAGCCAGCGTACATCGCGTTCGATCGCATCGATATATTCCTGCTCCTCCTTGGTCGGGTTTGTATCGTCGAAACGCAGATGGCAGCGTCCGCCGAATTCCTCGGCGACACCGAAATTGAGGCAGATCGATTTGGCGTGCCCGATATGAAGATAACCGTTGGGCTCGGGCGGAAAGCGGGTCACGACCTCCTTGCGGCGGCCGGATTGCAGATCGGCCGCAACGATGTCGCGGATGAAATCGCGCCCGCCCTCTATTGTGGCCGCCTCGACCGCGCTCATCCCCTACCCTGCCTCCACGTTTGCACCGCTGTTATGTGGCGGATCGCACGCCCCGCGCCAAGCCTCTCCCTGACCGCGCTCCCGTATCGCCGACTAGCGCCTGCGCCTGATCCCTCAGGGCGCGGCGGAAGAGCTTGCCGGTTTCGGTGACCGGCAGCGCATCGCGGATCTCGATATGGTCGGGCACCTTGTAGCTCGAAGCAAGCCGGCGGCAGTGCTCGCGCAACGCATCGGGATCGAGCGATGCACCGGGATGCGGCACGACAAAGGCGACGATCGCCTCACCGCGCTCGCCCGCTGCCGCGCCGACGACAGCAGCCTGCGCGACGCCGGGATATTGCAGCAAGAGGCTCTCGACCTCGGCCGGCGAAACATTGATGCCGCCACGCTTGATGATTTCGGCGTCGCGGCCGACGAAACGGAAGTCGCCCTGCGCGTCGAGAAAGCCGACATCGCCGGTGCGGAAATAGCCGTCCGCGGTGAAAGCGACGGCATTGTGCGCGGCGCTCTCCCCGGCATGACCCGGCGTCACATGGCCACCGACCTCGACTAAGCCGGTCTCGCCGGCCGGCAAGACGCGCCCGTTCTCCGGATCGACGATGCGCAATCTCATACCGGGCAGCGGCGGGCCCTGGCTGTGCATGCGGCGGTCGAGCGGCCAATCGCACGGGGTCACGCAACAATTGCCGTAGGTTTCGGTCGCGCCGTAGATGTTGCAGATTTGATCTGCGCCGAGTTCCTCGGCGGCGACCCGGACCTCCTCGGGCGAGCCGATCATCAGCCCGGTGCGCAGGCTTTTGACGCGCTCGCGACGGAATTCGGGATGCCGCAACCCCGCGCCGGTCATGCTCGGCAGGGTGTAGACGGCGGTGCAACGGCGGCGCTCGATCAGCCCGAGCCATTCGCCGGGTTCGAAGCGGTCTTGCAACACCAGCGTTGCGCCATGCGTCAAGGTCGCCGGCAATGCGTTGGCCGCGCCGTAGGACCAGAAGAGCGGCGGCGCCAGCAGCACGCGATCATCGGGGCCGAGGTGCATGCGCTCGCCGATGTTGAAACCGTTTTCGACAATCGCGCCGTGCCGCAGCCGCACCGCCTTCGGCCGCGCGCTCGACCCCGAGGTGTAGAGGATCAGCGCGTCATCCTCAGGATTTGCGCCGGCATCGGGTGACAATGGCGCGTGATCGCCGCGAAACGCGTTGTAGCCGATCCAGCCTCGCTGCCGCGTTCCGCCCAACATGACGATCTGCCGCAACCGCGGGAAGTCGTGCGAACCCCATTCGCCCGGCGGCGCATTGCTTGCCTCCGGCACGAGCGCGGTGAGCGCCTCGGCGAAATTCTGGCCGGCAAACGCCTCGACCGCGAACAGCGTATCGATCTCGGCATCCGCGAGGAGATAGGCAAGCTCCGGCGGTTTCGACCAGGTGCTGAACGGCACGACGGTCGCGCCAATGGCAGCGGCACCGAAACAGCACTCCAGCCATTCCAGCCGGTTCTCGATCAGGATGCCGATCCGGTCACCGCGGCCGAAACCGGCCGCCCGCAAGGCCGACCCGATCCGCCCGGCCACCTCGGCGAGGTCCCGATAGCTCGCCTTGCGTTCGCCGCAGATCACCGCGATGCGATCGGGAAACCGCGCGGCCTGCTCGCAGACAAGCTCATACAATGTGCGGCTGTGCGGCAGCTTCATGTCAGCGGGCGGCTTGACCGCGTCCATCAATCGGCAGCAAATCGCACACGATGTCGCCACTGAATTTCCTGCTCAATATCCTGTGGCTGATCTTTGGCGGCCTCTTGGCGGCCGTGGCCTGGGTCATCGCCGCGCTGATCATGGCGATCACGATCATCGGCATCCCGTGGTGCTTCTCGGCATTGCGCATCGCGCTCTACACCTTCCTGCCGTTCGGCCAAGAGATGCGGTCGCGGCCGGATGCGGGTGTGCTCAGCGTCTTCGGTAACATCATCTGGTTTGTGTTCGCCGGCTGGTGGCTGGCGATCATCCATCTGGTCCTGGCGCTCGGGCTCGCGATCACGATCATCGGCATCCCGTTCGCCTGGGCGCATTTGAAGCTCGCTGGCGCGAGCCTCGCCCCGGTCGGCACCGAGATCGTGCCGCGCGACAGCCCGCGCCCGGTGCTCTATTAGACCGCGCCCTTCGCGTGCAGCGCCTTGATCGCGGCGGCGTCGTAGCCGAGCTCACGCAAGACTTCGTCGGTGTGCTGACCCTGGTCCGGGGTCGGGCGCAGCCGCTCCGGTTGCGAGAAGGCGCTCATATGGATCGGCTGGCCGATGATGTCGAAGCTGCCTAGGGTGGGGTGATCGACCGGGCGGCGGATTTTCAGATGCTGCACCTGCGGGTCGGCGAACACCTGGTCGATCGTGTTGATCGGCCCGCATGGCACACCGGCCTTGTTCAACGCTTCGACCCAGTAGGCGCTCGGCTTCGAGCGCACCAGATCGTTCAAATGCGCGATCAGCGCGGCGCGGTTCTTGGCGCGCAGCGGCACGGTCGCAAAATCCGGATTGCTTGCAAGCTCCTTATCGCCGGCGACTTCGCAGAAGCGCTTCCACAGATTGTCGCCCGATGCGGCGATGTTGATGTAGCCGTCGGCGGTCTGGAACATGCCGGTGCCGGGGGAGGTCGGGTGGAAATTGCCCTCCTGCTTTGCGACCTCGCCCTTCATCGTGTAGCGCGAAGCCTGGAAATCGAGCATGAAGATCTGCGCCTCCAACAGCGAGGTGTGCACCCACTGCCCCTCGCCGGTGCGTTCCCGCGCCAAGAGGGCGAGGACGATGCCGTTGGCGAGCAGGATGCCGGCCGAGGTGTCGTTGATCGCGATGCCGACCCGAACCGGTCCCTGCCCCGGCAATCCGGTGATCGACATGAGCCCGCCCATGCCCTGCGCGATCTGGTCGACGCCGGGCCGCCCCTCATAAGGGCCGTCCTGGCCAAAGCCTGAGATGCTGCCATAGACGATGCGCGGATTGACCTTGCGGACGGCGTCGTAATCGACGCCGAGACGGTGCTTCACGGTCGATTTGAAATTTTCCACGACGACATCGGCCTTCTCGGCCAGCTTCATAAAGACTGCCAGACCCTCTTTCGTCTTGAGGTTCAGCGTCATCGAGCGCTTGTTGCGATGCAGGTTCTGGAAATCCGGGCCATCGCGGCGGCTGCCGGTCGCGTCGGTGTGCTCGCCCGGGGCCTCGATCTTGATCACGTCGGCGCCCCAATCGGCGAGTTGGCGCACTGCGGTCGGGCCAGCGCGGTGGGCGGTCAGGTCGATAACCGTAAAGCCGTTCAACGGCAAGGAGGGCGTGGACATCGCTCGGTCTCTCGGCTGCGGAAACGATGTCCTATGCTAGCGGCGGATCCGGCCCCGCGCCATCACGGCGGCGGCATCGCAGGGCCGTGACTTGGCGTTGTTGCGGCCGCGGGGCTATGGTGACGCCTTGCTCAGATAAGGATTTCACGATGCCCCGCCATTTTGGCGTCCTGATCCCCTCGACGAATACGACAGGAGAGATCGAATACAGCCGCCTGTTGCCGGAAAGCTGGCAGGCGCATTACGCGCGCGTCGCGACGAGCAGCGTCAACAAGACGCCGTTCTCGCCGCCGAAGGACCAGGATGTCGAGTACCAGGCCAAGCTGCTCGGCACCGCGCGGGTTGAGATTATCTTCCTACTGCAAACCTCAGCGAGCCTGTTCGCCGATAATTACTGCGCCGACGTGTCTCGGCGCATCGAGGACGCCTCCGGCGTCCCGGCCTTCACCTCGGCAATGGCGATCGGCGAGGCGATGGGCGCGCTCGGCGCGAAGCGGATCGCGATCGTGTCGCCCTATTCCGAGCCGGTCAACGCCAGCGCAAAACGGTATTACGAGGGCAAGTACGGGCTTGAAGTTGTCGCGCTCGAAGGCTTCGCCGCGACCGATTCCTATGCGATCGGCCAGCTCGGCCCGGGGAACGCGCGCGAGGCCTTCGCCCGGATCGACCGGCCGGAGATCGAGGCCTTTGTCGTGCCCGGCGGCAATTTCCCGACGATGGCCCACATCGCCGAATGGGAGCGCCAGTTCAAGAAGCCGGTCGTCACGACCAACCAGGCGGCATTCTGGGCGGTTTTGCAGCGGCTTGGGCGCGGCGAACGCTGCCCCGGCCTTGGCCGCCTCCTGGCGTAATTACTCGGGCGGGATGCCACAAAGATTGTCATTCCGGGTCGCCGCGCAGCGGCGAGCCCGGAA
>WNFW01003611.1_pt1 | contig 10760 bp, 8 predicted proteins | sample 5400131 | NCBI WGS metagenome assembly WNFW01 (sample SAMN13153362, study PRJNA577476) | soil metagenome | isolation source: 20 cm soil or saprolite under grassland replicate 1 | place: USA:California | collected 2016-06-15
GTGCTCGTGCATTCGGTGTGGTCCGGCCCGGTGGATGAAGAGTTCCTCACGCTCGTGAAGCGTCAGGGCACCATCTATGTCCCGACCCTCACAGTGCCGGACGGCTACCGCCAGGTGGCGGCGCGGCGGTTCGAGCGCGATCAGCAACCCCTCGCGTGCGTTGATCCCGCGACCCGCGTGAAGGCCCTGGCGACGGACACGGTCGCGCGCGCGCAGCGGCCCAGCGCGGCCGTCGTGTCGGAGCGGGCGGCCCGGACCGCACGCAACCTGGCGCAGGGGCTGGCGAACCTGAAGCGGGTGCACGACGCCGGCATCCCCGTGGCTCTCGGCACCGACGCCGGTAATCCGCTCACCCTGCACGGGGCATCGGTCTTTATGGAGCTGGAAGCGATGCAGGCGGCCGGGCTCAGGCCCGTGGAGGTGCTCCGCGCGGCCACGCGCACCGCAGCCATCGCAGCGGGATTGGACAGTACGGGGACGCTCGCCGCCGGCGCGGTGGCCGACCTAGTGGTGCTGGACGCCGATCCGCTCGCCGACATCCGCAACGTGCGGCGCATCGCGCTGGTGGTGCGCCGCGGCGAGATCTACACGCGGCGCGAGCTGGAATACCGCTAACGACCTCCCCGGCCTCCCCCTCCCCGGACCGTCTTGAGCGTGTCGGGGAGCTTCGCCCATTGGTCGGCCGTCAGCACGCTGCGGGCACGCTCTAGGGCGCGGCGGGTATGCTCGCGTCCCTCGGCCAGCTTGGGGCGCAGCCGCGCGAACAAGGTCCCGGGGTCGGGACGCTCGCCCGCCCGCTGCACCGCCGCCTGCAGCGAGTCCGACACCGGCCGGTTCTGCGCGTCGAGCGAATCGGCGATCGCCTGCAGCCCGGCGACCTGATCGGGTGAGAGCGCCAGCGAGTCGCGGAGCTCGAGGATCGCACTGATCGGATTCGGGAGAATGCGCGCGAGCCGCGCGGCGAAATCCTGCGGGCCGCCACCCTCGGCCCCGGGCAGCCCTCCCCGCCCGCCCTCCCCACCCCCTCCCCCCCGCCGTCCGCCGAACGCGGCGCGCAGCCGGTCGCGCGTGCGGTCCGGGCCGACCGTCATGTGCACCTGCAGCGCGACCTGGAACGGGACGATCACGCCGCCGTTCGCGCCGGCGGTGGCCCCGAACCGCCCGTTCACGGCGTAGCGGTACTGCAGCCCGCCGGGGTCGAAGCCGCGCACGTAGAGCAACACCGGATCGGGCGCCGCCGTGAAGCCCCAGCCGTGCAGGTTGGCCGCGCCGTGCAGCCACTCGTCGAGCCCGCCCAGCAGATTCACGGTGAGGAGCGACACGGTGAGCCGCCGGTCGAGGCCGAAATACCCCGGCCGCCAGTTGACTTGTACGTCGAGCGACGGCTGCCAGGGCCCGGTGCAGGAGTTGCGCGACGCCACCCGGCCGACCTGGCTCTGCAAACAGCTGCGCACGCCCGGCGACGCAGTGGCCAGCAGCGCCCGCATCCCGTTCGCCACAGCCGTGTCGGCCGTGGTCGCCGGATCGAACACCAGCGCCCGGTCGTTGCGGGCCCCGTCCCCGTTCACGTCCGAGCCCACCAGCGGCGTGAACGGCACGCCCGAGGTGAGCCGGCCGATGGCGGTGACCTCGAGCGCGGCGGTGATCGGGTAGGTGACCGTGCCGAGGAAGGAGTGGCGCCGCTCGAAGCTGCTGGTAGCCCACTCGCGGGCGTTGGGGTCGCCTGCGGTGGTAGGCGCCGAGAACCCTTGAGACGCCGCGCAACACGAGAACGACGACTGATCGCGCGCGCGCGTGAGCGTGTACGAGAGCTGGAACGTCGCGCCGCGCGCCGTGAAGCCGCCCAGCCCAAGCGTAAGCTGTCGCGAATCCGATTGGAGATCCGAGCCGATCGCGATCACCTGGCCGTACCGCGGATCCACGCGGGACTGCTGCAGGCTGAGCGCGCCGGTCGCAGGGACGATCGAGTCCGCGGGGACGTAGACCGGACGATTGGCCTCGTCCGGAAGAGTGAAGCGCGGCGTCCCCACCAGATTGAGATCGCGGAACCCGTATTGGCTGCGGCCACGGGCGTAACTCGCGTCAACGGAGACGGTGTAGGTGCCTCGGACCCGTCGCTGCACGCCGAGCGAGGCCCGCCAGGCGTGCGGCGCGGCGTACCCCGGGTCGAACACCGTGGCGTTGGGGTGCGGGGTGATCGTGACCGTCGTAGCCGTGTCGACGCACTGCGACGGAATAGTCGCCGGATCTTGCGCGTACTGCGTCCAGTCGGGGGTCGGCACCGCCGACCCGACGCAGACCAGTTGAGCCTCGGCGTTCGACAGACCGGGCGCCGCGAGGGCGGCGGAGTAGAGCGCGCTCGGCGTGAGGCTGCGGAAGTCTCCCACGCCACCGCGCACGATCGTCCCGGGCGGCTCGCCGAACCTCCCCGCGCCGCCCCCCCCGCCCGGCCCGCCCGGCCCGCCCGCCCCGCCGCCGACGGTCCAGGTAAAGCCGATCCGCGGCGACGCGTGCAGCTCACGCGGGATCCGGTCGGTGCGGACGCCGAACAGCGAGTCGACGGCGGGGTTGTACGCCGGCGCCCCGGTGAACCGGGCCGCCTCGAGCCGCGCGCCGTAGGTGAGCTGCAGGCCACCGCCCGCTCGCCAGATGTCGCCGAGATAGAGCGCGCCGTTCCAGCTCGTCCCCGCTTGCTCGAGCGGGGCGAGCGTGCGGGTGAATTGCGCCGGCTGCCCCGCGGCGAGGGCCTCGAGCGACTGAAACACGAACGTGCCGTATTGGTTCGGTGCCTGCACCGCGCGCTGGCGCGCTCCCTTCATGTAGAGGCCGAGCTTGAGGCGATGCCCCGCGGCCGCGGACAGCCAGGAGACCTCGTCGGTCACTTCCCCGCTCGTCGCCTCGGTCTGTTGGGGGAAGCCGGGGTTGCCGCCGAACGCGAGCGTCGCGATCCCCCGCCCCGCCACGCTCCCCGAGAAGTTGGAGCCCACCTGCACGCGCCCTTCGGGCAGCTCGAGAAACCCGCTCGCGTCCGAGCGATCGGTGGACAGATAGCCGCGCACTTCGTTGATGAACCCGCCGCCAAAGTGGGACGACAACGACGCCATCGCACCGCCGGCGCGCTGCGTCCGCGTGCCGCCGGTCGCGGGAAGCGCGAGCGGGCTCACGCGGGTGGGGTCCTGCGAGCTCCAGCGACCGTCCAACCGCAGCATCAGCGTCTGCGCGTCCGAGAGGTTCCAGTCGAGCCGCAGCAGCGCGACGCTGTTGTCGGTGGCGCGGTCGCCCGGCAGCACAGGCAGCGTCATGGGGACACCGGTCGCCCCCGCCAGCGCGAGAAAGCGCGCCGCCGAATCGGGGCTCACCCCGAGCCGCTCGAGGCTGGGCGGATCGGCCGACATGAGCGAGGGCAGCGCCTGACCCCGCCAGCGTCCCTGCAGCGAACCGAACACGAACAGCCGGTTGGGCACAATCGGCCCCCCAATGCCGCCGCCCAGCTGGTTCTGGGTGTACCCTTGGTCGAACGGCGACTCCGTCACGCCGCCCCAGGCCAGGTCGCGATCACGCAGCCCGTACGTGAACGACCCCTGCGGAACATTGGTGCCGCTGCGCGTGGTCGACGCCACCAGGCCGCCCGAGAACTGGCCGCGTGCCACGTCGTAGGTGCTCGTCACGACGCGCGTCGTGCGAAGCGCGTCCTGCGGCACGCTCCCCGAGCCGAACGAGAGGCCGTCGAGCGTGACGTTGTTGGCGGTAGAGCGCTGGCCCGCGACCGAGAACGCGGCGCTGGTGGAATCGGTCTCACCGATCCCCACGACGCCGGGGGCGAGCGTGGCGAGCGTATTCAGGTCGGAGGCATCGATCGGCAGGCGGGCGATGACCTCGGGCGCGAGGTTGCGCTCCGTGGAGCCCGGCGTCGGGCGCTCCACGCCGCGCTGCGGGGCGCGCGCGCGGACGGTCACCGCATCGAGCGAGACCGCGGCCACTTCCATCTGCACGTTGGCCACGAGGCGATCCTCATCTGCCTGGCGCGCGATCGCGACCCGCGCCGGGGCCAAGCCGAGGTAGCGCACGACGAGCTGATATTGCCCGCCGCCGTCAGGGAAGAGGATGGTGAAGCGTCCGCGGGCGTCCGTGGTGCGCTGGCGTGACACCTGGGTTTCGAGCGACGTCGCCTGGACGACCGCTCCCGGCAGCGGTTGGTTGTCGGGGCCCGTGACGGTACCGGTGATGATGTCGGTGGTCGTGCCGACCTGAGCCGCGCCGGCGAGCGGCGCGACCAGCGCGCTGAGAGCGACGAGCAGCCAGCGGCACGGGCGTGGCATCACAGCGCGGCGTCGTACACGCGCCGGAAGTCGATGGTACGACCACGGCCCCCGTCGAAGCTGACGATCACGTAGAGTTGCTTCCCGTCCTGCGAGCGGAGGTAGTTCTCGGTCACCTTCCCGCCGCCTGAGACTTTGCGCTCCACGACGAAATCGTTGCCCTGCCAGTGGGCTTTGATCTCGACGTCCCCGCTTCCTTCCGCAGACTGTTTGAGCTTGCGGCCGTCCCCGTACAGCACCAGGGCAGCCCCGCTGTCGGACGTAAAGGTGAGCGTCGAGTCGGATGTCACGATCGTGAGGGCGGCGGGCGGCCGGAACGCGAGGTCCATCGTCTGACGCATCCGCTCGCGCTGCTCGTCGGTCATGTCGGCGCCCCGCCCTCCCCTGCCCCCGCGCCCAAACCCGCCCCGCCCACCGCCGAAACCACCCCGCCCACCGCCGAACCCGCCCCGGTCACCGCCACCCCCGAATCCACCGGCGCGATCACCTCCGGCGCTGTCGCGGCCTTGCAGCATGGAGCGGGGATTGTCGCTTTGCCCGGCGTTGTACGTCCAGTGGCCGGAGAGATCGGGCCGCTGCACGGTCGCGGGCGGCCGGCTCGCGCCACGTAGCAGGGTCGCTGCGGCGAGCAGCACCACAGTTGTCGCATTCACATTGCGCCTTCTCTCGATAGGGGAGCCTCACGCTCGACGGATCGCCGAGCGCCCTCCGAGGGATACGGACAAGCCAGCTGGTTGGCTGAGTGGGGGGAGCGAGCGGTGGCGCTCAGGGGTTGGCGCCGGGCGCCAGGTACCGCTCGTCCCAGGCGACCCCGAACACACCGTGGCACTTCGGGCACGCCAGGTCGGCGGGATGACCCTTCATCGGCGCCCGCGCGCTGCACACCGGGCACACTACATATCTGTCGCCCCAGCCGCGCGGCACGTTGCGGGCGTCGCGGGGGCGCGGCACGACGGACCAGCGAAACGGACGCCGGAAGACCGTTTCGAGCAGGCGCCGCGGCACGGGCACGGGATCGGGTGTCACCTCGAGGACCGCCTCCGCTCCGGTCACCTGGACGACGCGATACCACCCCCCCCGTCGCAGCCCGCAGTTCACGTCCACGCGGAGCCGGGCCCAGGCGACCGGCAATTCTTGGATGGGGCGCTCCATGCCGGTCTACATAGGGCATGCCACGCCGGACGGCCGTGACCGAGGCTACACGCGTGCAGGTCGTGCAGTGTGCGCCGTCTTGTGGAGTCAGGTCGGCACCTGCATCATCTAGGACGATGCGGCCCGTCAGTCACACCCTCATCAATTCGATCCGCGCTCCGATTGACCGGGTGTTCGCGTTGCTCACCGACCCGGGGCGTATCGCGCAGTGGCTCCCGGGATGCGACGGCGTCCAGAGCGCCGGTCCGCTCAGGAAGGGCGCTCGGTTCACGGCGCGCTTCGGCGCGCGCCAGACCGAATTCGAGGTCGTCGATTTCGCCCCGCCTAGTACGTTCGGTTGGGTGGAGCGAGGCCAGCGCAAAGGGTGGAGGACGTTCTTTCGCCTGGACGCGAGCGCGGGCTCGACGGCCGTTACGATTCGGGACGTGTGGACCCCGCGGTCGTTCGGCGGGTGGCTCCGCGGGCGCTTCCTGGAAAAGCGCAAGGTGCAGAATCACCTCAGGACCATTCTGGAGAACCTGGCGAAGCTGGTCGCGTCCTGACGGTGCAGGTTGCAAGAGTGCGGGCGAGACGCACGCCGCTCGCGCGCCATCACCCCGCCGACGGCGCTACTTCCGACACGTTCTCCGTGGCACAGCCCGTGCAAAACCGCTCGGGCCATGAGAATCCACGCCCCCTGGCGGTACTCTGTCGCTCTGGCGCTCGGCACGCTCGCCCTCGCGGTCGCCCCCCAGCAGCTCGCTGCGCAAGGTACCGCGCGACTCAGTCGCACGACCGACCTGCCGCTCGCGCCCCCCGAAGCGTCTCACCTCGAGCCGGCCCGCGGCATCCTCCGTACTCTGGTGGGGACCTGGCGATTCGAGATCTGGTTCGCGGGGAACTACGGCGGCGCCCCCGATGCGTCGGGGACGCGCGTGGTGAAGGCGCTGTTCGACGACCTGCGTCTGGAGTGGACCGAACAGCTCGATCACAGCACGATCGCCGGGCAGGGCGTTCTCGGATTCGATCCGGAAAGCGACCGGTTTTTCAGCTCAGCGGTGTACAGTGCCGGCGCTGCGCCGGAGTTCCTGTCGGGGACGCTCGACGCCGCCGCGCCGCTGGTCACCTTCAGCTCGATCCTGACCGCTCCAGTCGCGAGCCCCGCCCAGCCGCTCGTCCCCGCATCGATCATGACCATGCTGGACCAGAACCATTTTGCGTGGACGGCACGGGACCGGGCGTGGCGCGCGATGTTCACCCGTCAGGAGTGAACCCCGCTTGCCCGCAAGCTGCCGCAGCCAGCCCCCCTCGATGTACGGCGTGACATAATAGAGGAAGCCGCCCGCTTCGAGGACTCAAACCTCCGCCGCGTTCGTGGCATCGAAGCAGCACGAACCCACGAGGGAGGACTCATGTTGCGAGGCCTGTTCCTGGCGTCGTTGATCGCCGCCGCGATCGGCGGATGGGCGGTCATCACCGTCGAGCAGCTCCCGGACTACGTCACGGCCGGCCAGCCGGTCACGTTGACGTTCACCGTTCGGCAACACGGCGTCACGCGGCTCAGCGGCTTGAAGCCCAGTATCGAGGCTCGGTCGGGTGACGTCACCACGACGGCGACCGCGTCTCCGGGACGGGAGACCGGGCAGTACGTATCCACCCTCCGTCTCCCCCGCGCCGGCGAGTGGACGATCACGATCCACAGCGGGTTCATGGACCGCCAGGTGACGCTGCTCCCCCTGGCGGCCATCGCGGCCGGCGCCGCCGCGCCCCCGCCGCCGTCCGAGCCCGAGCGCGGCCGGCGGCTGTTCGTGGCCAAAGGCTGTGTCACCTGTCACGTCCATCGGGAGGTGGCGGGAAGCGGCGTGGTCGCAGTCGGCCCGGAACTGACCAACCACCCCTTGCCGACGGACTACCTGAAGCAATTCCTCGCGAACCCGGGCGTAGGGCCGCAGAACAGCGCGGGCCGGATGCCCAACCTCGGGCTCGAGTCCCAGGAGATCGGCGCTCGTCGCGTTCTTGAGCGCGGAGCGACACGCGCTCCGGTAGGCGGCCCCCCCGCCTTACGGTCCGACCGGCAGCCCGCTCGGCACCGCCGCGGGAGTGAGCGAGCTCAGGTCTCGCGCGGCGGGATCAGTCAGGGACTTGAGGAACGCCACCAGGTCGCGCTGCTCGTCGTCGGTGAGGTCGAGCGGACGCCGCAGCCGGAAGTCGAGCGTCTCGAGCACCGCGTTGATGGTGGCGTCGTCGCCGTGGTACAACGGTCGCAGCTCCGGGGCGAGCTGCGCGACATCGTATGTCCGGAGCGCCAGCGTCACGTCGTTGTAGTGTCGCACGACGGCCTCGAGCGTGGGGAACGCACCGTCATGCATGTACGGCGCGGTCAGCTCGACGTTGCGCAGCGGCGTCACGCGGAAGGCGAACTTATAGAACGACTGGTCCTTGAGGCCGCCGCGCCCCTGGTCGAGCGGCGCCACCGCGCCCGTCCCCGGCCCGAGCTGCGGGACCCCGGCGTTCGCGAAGCTCGCGCCGCCGAGGAACGGGCCGCTGTGACAGCTCGAGCACTGCGCCTTGCCGAAGAACAACAGCGCACCGCGCTTCTCGGTCGTCGTCAGGGCGGCGTCGTCGCGGTTCAGGTAGCGATCGAACGGCGAGGCGGTCCGGGTGAACGCCTGCATCTGGAACGCGGCGATCGCCGTGGCGGCGTGCTGGAAGCCGAGCTGCGCCGTGGCCGTGCCCGGGAAGGCGGCGGCGAACTTCGCCTTGTACGCATCGAGCGCCAGCAGCCGCCGCATGATCGCCTGCCAGATCTCCACGAACTGGCTGTCGCCGTATTGCGCCAGCTCGTTCGGATTGCCGACCACGTCCGCGTCGCCGCGCTCGCCCCGCATCTCCCTGCGGTTTATCACCGGGAACATCGCCTGGGCGGCGAGGATATTCGGCACCGCCGGGAGCAGCGTGCCCGCCGGCGTCACAAACCCGCCCCCGCCCGGGCCCGGTGGCGGAGGGCCAAAGCCCGCGCGCGCGACCTGGCCGTCCCAAAACAGGTAGAACAGCCCGAGCCCGCCGTTCAGCAGGGATGGCGCGTTCCGGGGGACGAACTGGCGCCCCGGGCCGAGCGACCGTGACGGACCGCCGCCCGATCCCCCGGTGCCGATGGCGAGTGACAGACCGTCCGCGGCGTGCTGCGAGGGGAGATGGCACGTCGCACAGGCGATGTCACGGTTGCCGCTCAGGATCTTGTCGAACATCAGGTCCCGGCCAAGGTCGACGAGTGCGGGATCCTGAGCGGGCATCGGACCGATCGGGACGGTGCCCCAGCGTTGCAGGGATTGCCGGAGCTGGGTGTCGAGCGGCGGTGGCAGCGTCTCCGGAGGCGTGACTGCGTCGCAGCCGGCCGCGAGCCCGAGCAGGCCGAGGCAGATCGTACGAACGATGCGCGTCATCATCGTGCCTCCTTGCTCACCGCAGCGGGAGCGAGATCGAGATTTGGTGCGTGGTGGTGCTGACCTCCTGCAGGCTGATGGGCCCGCTCGGCGCCACAAGGATACTCCCTCCCGCCAATGCGAGGTCTCGGGCGTCCGCGACGAAGCCGGTCGGGCCCGCCACCCCCGGGCGACCGGTGCCCCGCGTGACGCGACCGCGGTAGCGGATCTCCAGGTCCGGGAACCGGAGACTCACGCCCCAGGTCGGCGTCCACTCGAGCCACGCCTCCTGCAGCGCATGCGCGACGGCCTGGACGTTATCGGACTGCGCCAGGTGGTAGTGTACCGAGCGGAGCGTCAGACCGAGCTGTAAGGCTGCCGCCTTGCCGAGCGACCCGAGAGGCACATCGCGGCTGACGCCCATGCGCAGCAGTCCATCCGAGAAGCGGAAGTGGTTCTCCACGGTCCTCCCACCCACAGGGATCGTATCGCCCGTGGCCGTGACGACCGGTGAGGCGGCGTCGGCCCAGGTGTAACTCCAGATCGGCTCGTAGATCGCGTCGATGCCGAACGTCAGAGGGCCGCGGATCTTGGACAGCCCGAGCCCGACGTTGTAAGCGGAAGAGTGTCCCGGATCGCGCGGGATGGCCGGGACGTTGGCGAGCTCGTACTCCGGGAGCTTGGGGTGCGACATCCGGTTCACGGTCGCGAGCCAGCCGATGCGCCAGCCCGACGCTGCGAGCGGGCGTACGTACTCGACGTGCGCGCCCCACGTGTTGGTCTGATCGTGATTGCGCTCCAGCCGGGGGCGCACCGCGATCTGCTGCGTCGCGGGATTCCAGACCTGGTCCAGGTACGCGACGTCGTCCGTCATGCCGAAGCGGTTGTGGAGCACGAGCGCCGCGAGCGAGCGCTCTCCCGGCCATTCCTTGAGGAGCCCGAGCCGCAGATCGAGCGCGTGGCCGAACTGCTTGAGGCCCGCGTTGCCGGCGAACAGCAGATCGACGCCGTCCACCCCGGTGAGCTTGGCCCACAGCGCGCTGCCCGCGACCGAGAGCCCGCTCCCGGGCGCGCGTCGGCCGAGCATCGCGAACACGTACTGGTTGCCGTACGAGTCGTGTTGCGGCGGCACCACCGCGCCCGGCGCGAACGCCGTATCCACCCGCAGCGGAGCCAGGGCAACGACATTGCCGCCCCCGTTGAACGACGGTGCCTTACTGGCGTCGACTTGCTGGAGCGCGAGCGAGAACGCGCCGAACCACTCGCCCGAGCCGGCACTGACGGCAAGAGGGAGTGTCCGACCACCGCCCGCCCTCTGCGAGATCCCGTACGCGGTCGGCGCGCCGAAGAAGCGCGCCGCCCCGAGCCGCGCGCCCTTGGCCGGGTTGAGGAACGGGTCGAGCAGCGTGTCCGGCAGTGCGATCGACACGCTTCCCATGCCGAGATTGTTGGACGGAAAGATCTCGAACTGATCTCCCTGGGCGATCGGGACGGTCTTGATCGAGATGAGTTGCGCGGCGGCTGGCCCCGCCAGGGCCAGGAGCAAACTCGAGAGGCGGACGGCCCGCTTGGTCATAGACACCTCGCTCGGTAGGGGTCCCTACATACGGGATACCTCGCGAGCCGAGCGTGGCGTCACGACGCTCGAGCAGCTCCGGTGTGTGGCGTGCGTGCTACAGCGGGCGACGGGCCGGCAGGACTCAGCGAAGCGCCTGGACCACCGGCACCCGCGCGGCGCGGCGGGCTGGGAAGAACCCCCCCAGCACACCCATCACCACGGCGAAGACCAGTCCCGCCAACAGCAACCCCGGCGTCACCCGGAAGCTGAAGGCGATCTCGCTGAAGCTCGCCCAATTGGTGGTGCTCGTCACGATGCCGTTGATGGGCA